>ERZ808240.226-NODE-226-length-77931-cov-31.384586_pt1 | contig 77931 bp, 65 predicted proteins | sample MGYA00521084_ERZ808240 | MGnify/ENA primary metagenome ERZ808240 (study PRJEB31516, sample SAMN03275571) | gut metagenome | biome: mammalia-associated habitat; material: feces | host: Papio cynocephalus | place: Kenya | collected 2012-08-06 ...
GCCAAAGTCGAGAAGCAGGAATTATAGGTACACAAAATTGAAAAACTCGTATTGGTACAGGACATCTGACTGCAGAGTCGCAGCGGCGGCGATGAGGCGGAATGCGGTGGCAAATAAAACAGTGTAAATCAACGAATTACCTATTATGCCTATATCCGGATCGGCACAGGCAAAATCATTAACTATCAGATATTCAGCTATTTATCCGCCACCCAAAATCGGCGCACCGGATGCGATCACGGGAGACTTTGCACCGGCAAAGTCGGGAAGCGGCTTGAGCGATGCAGGTGGCACGGGCGCAGGGGTTCGGGGATATGCCCCGTAAAAAAGCCGCTTCAGCGGCGCGGCCGCCTCAACTTTGCTCCGCAAAGTTGAGGTACCAGGATTCGAACCTGGGCAGACAGAACCAAAATCTGTAGTGCTACCATTACACCATACCTCAATTCCAGACTGCAAATATAGCAATTATCTTTTTGCCTTGAAATACGAACTCATCAGTTCAGAGCATTCCCCGGCAAGCACACCTGTCTCAACAGTTGTCTTCGGGTGTAGCAGTGATGGGGTGAAAAGTGAAAAACCGCGCTTGGGATCGGATGCCCCGTACACAAGCGCGCCCAGCTGCGCCCAGCAGAGAGCGGCCGCGCACATCGGACACGGTTCCACCGTGACGTAGAGAGCGCAATCATTCAAATACTTACCCCCTACGGCCTCGGTGGCGGCGGTGAGAGCTATCATCTCGGCATGGGCAGTGGGGTCGTTGAGGCGCTCTGTCATATTGTGTCCCCGGGCTATTATTCTACCCTTGCACACAACCACTGCCCCGACTGGAACCTCGTCATCCTCAAAGGCCATACGTGCCTCGCGCAACGCTTCACGCATATATCTTTCATTCTCTTCCATCACGCGATGCGGGCCAATATGTCATCCCAGACCTGCTGTTTCCCTGTCTCGTTGAGAATCTCATGGCGCATTCCCGGATAAAGTTTGAGATCAGTGTCCTTGTACCCGACTTCTCTCATCAGCGAAACAGCCTTCCCTATTGCGTCTTCATTGATGAGGCAAGGATCATCGGAGCCGGAGATGAAATGCACCGGCAGCGCCGGGTTGGAGAGTTTCCACCCCTTACGGGAGTAGCAGTCCTTCATAAGCGCGGTGAGGTTGGAGAAGCCGTTGGCGGTAAACTGGAACATGCAAAGAGGATCACTGTGATATTCTTTCAGCGTCTTCTCATCCGAGCACACCCATGCCACCGGATACCCCTCCTGGGCGAACGGCGCATTGAAAGAGCCGAAAGAAAGTTTCTGGAGCAGTTTCGGCCTGCTGTGAGGCCCGGCGAAAAGCACGAAGCAGTCAGCCAAGAACTTGCCTGCGCTCTTGGCCGGGTTGTCACTCGGGCAGCCGCAGACGAAAAGAGTGTCAATCATATCGTCATGCCGCTTTGTGAATGAGCGGACGACCATCGAGCCCATGCTGTGTCCGAGCAGGACGTGCTTCAATCCCGGATAATGAGCCTTCGCCCAGTCAGCCACGACTTTGACATCCTCCACCATCGCTCTCCAGCCCCCTTTATACATGAACCCCAGGTCGTCCGGGGTCTTCACTGACTCCCCGTGTCCCCGATGGTCGTGGATGACACAGACATATCCGTGTCCGGAGAGATACTCCATAAAAGCGGCATACCTCTCCTTGTGTTCGCACATTCCGTGCACTATCTGGAAAATACCTTTGGGAGCGCATTCAGGCTCGCTCACCAGCACGGCAAGATTGAGGTCATCGGCAGAAGCCTTCAGTTTCAGTGATTTCATCAGCATTGGGGTTTTATGCAAAATTAGCAATTTTCCTTTGTTAATTGTCAGAACGGCAAATATGCGCCATATCTATTCCCAAGAATCTGCGTCCAAGCGACTTAGCGCAGAGTTGTCTAACCATACAATAGTTCAGCGCATACAATGTTTTCAAAAAAGAAACCCATAGAAATTAGGTTTTTATGTTGAGTATTGAATATGCGCCATGCATTTTGAGTATCGCTTGCGAGGACGAATGCTAAAACTTGGCAGTTCTCTAATTCTGTTTGGTTCGGGGATAAAGTATACCCATCTTTTGTGTAAAAAATAAAGTTCTTCATTCCTTTTTATTTTTCTAAATATTGCAACTCCATCTTGTGTTCATATATTTTTACAAGTCTCTCATAATCAAGAAAATCGACACGCCCTCCATTTAATAGTTCGACAAAAGCACTATATGACATTTTATGATTGAACTCCGAGATTCTTTTTTTGTCTGCAACAATAATCATTTTCGTGTTGAATGCCCTCAAATCATTGAATTTCAACAATGAATTCTGAATATCTGTAGAATGTTCAACTTCGTATAATGCAACCGGAAGCAATTTGTCAGCCCCAAGACCATAGTCTGAAAACCATATTACATCAATGGTGCTGCTCCTACGCACAATATCAGAATAACTGAATTCCGGTATTTTGCTATGGAGCGTGTCGTGTGCTGATAAAGAAGATTGCAGGAATCTCTTATTCTTATCTTGTGGGGGAATGTATGTCTGAAATTTATCGATATTCCCGAGCAAGACCAACAACCCTTGGTAGTATGAATGGTTGAAATCATGAATTGCTTTTGAATCCGCATTTTGTGGAGTTTCTACAATTATCCCATTGGCTTCTAATTGACATCTATTGGACTCTAATGCCCATAACCCTGGCTTGATCTTATATATTTCAGGTCGTTCTTGAACAATTCTCCGGATGCTGGCAAATGGCGTTTTTGTATTCCAAGAGCAATCGGTTATTTTCAGAACTTCATGGTTGAGCTGTCCCAATGTTGCAACTCCTCCCAACTTTTTTAAAGCTTCTATTACGGCTTCATACTGTTTCATAGATCTGTGTATAAATTAGACATTAGGCAGCAACCGTCTCACCTCATCCAGAAGTTGAGATTTCCCACCAACCCATTTCACAAAAGGCTTAGCCTTTACAGTATTATCATTCATCATTTCCAAAAGCACTTAAATAAACGAATTTACTACAAAAAATCGACATTACAGCGTGCATCCGTTTATAGACATTCGATTAATTCCCTTGCTTCCAGACAACAAATGGCAATAGATGTGCCCGATTCTCAGTATCTTTGCCCCATGAACAGATATATCTTGGCAGTGGATCAGGGCACCAGCAGTTCCAAAGCCATCGTTTTCGATGACCGAGGGCATCAGGTGTCAATGAGTTCGAAGGAGTTCACCCAGCTCTTCCCGAGGCAGGCATGGGTGGAGCAGAACCCTCTGGAAATCCTGTCCTCAGTGAGGGCGGTGGTCAACGAAGCGGTGGCCGGAGTGCGTGACGGTGAGTTCGTGGCCATGGGCATCACCAACCAACGGGAAACCACCATAGTATGGGACGCCGCATCCGGGAGACCCATCTGCAACGCCATAGTCTGGCAGGACCGCCGGACATCATCATACTGCGATTCACTCAAAGCGCAGGGCCTCACGGAGAAGATACAGGAGAAGACAGGGCTGGTCATAGATGCCTACTTCAGCGCATCCAAGATAAGATGGATACTCCAAAATGTCCCGGGCGCACGCAAAAAGGCAATGGAAGGCAGGCTCCGCTTCGGCACGGTGGACAGCTGGCTCATCTGGAACCTCACCTCGGGCAAGGTCCACGCCACGGACGTGACCAATGCCTCCAGAACCATGCTGTTCAACATCAACAGTTTAAGTTGGGACAGCGAACTCCTCGACCTGTTCGGCATCCCGGAATCCATGATGCCGCAGGTCCGCTCATCCGATGCGTTCTACGGAGAAGCCACGGTGCTCGGGCACAACATCCCGATAACCGGGGTCGCCGGGGACCAGCAGGCCGCACTTTTCGGGCAGATGTGCATCGATGAGGGGTCGGTGAAGAACACCTACGGCACGGGATGCTTCCTGCTGATGAACTGCGGCGACAAGCCGATCCTCTCCGAGAACAGGCTGCTCACCACTGTCGCTTGGAAACTCAAGGACAAGGTCAGCTACGCCCTAGAGGGCAGCATCTTCGTGGCCGGGGCGGCGGTGCAATGGCTCCGGGACGGGCTCGGGCTTATCAAAAATTCATCTGAAATAGAAGCACTTGCCTCTTCTGTACCAGACAACGGGGGTGTATACTTCGTGCCGGCGCTCACCGGTATGGGAGCCCCGTACTGGAACCAGGATGCACGGGGCATCATCACCGGACTGACCCGCGGCGCCACAGCCGCCCACATTGCCAGGGCAACCCTGGAGGGTATAGCATTCCAAACGATGGACATCGTTGCAGCAATGGAAAGGGATGCCGGGATACTCATCTCCGAACTCAAAGTGGACGGGGGCGCTTCGCGCAACAACCTGCTGATGCAGTTCCAGGCAGACATCCTCGGCACGGAGGTCATACGGCCGAAAGTCACCGAAATCACTGGTCTAGGAGCAGCCTATATGGCCGGTCTGGGAGCGGGTATCTGGTCTTCTGTCGGCGAACTCAAGGACAACTGGGAAGCGGAGCGCCGCTTCTCCCGCCGGGCATCAGAGTCCCGCATGGCGGAGTGCAAGGCCGCCTGGGCCGCCGCCGTCAGAAAAGCCATGGCGGAATAGCGGCCCACGGGGATTATTCAGACTGTTCAATCTCAAATACGTACAGGCGTCCCGAAACCCGGTGACGTGCACTCACCACCGCCCTGCGTTTCAGACCCGTTTCGTTCTTGTCAATAAGGAAAGAAATCCATGGCCCAGTGGGATTATAGTACGAATAGAGCCATTCCGTATCCATTAGCCAACCGCTATAATGATACTCCGTCCTCTCAACATAATACGATGACGGGCCGAATTCTATTGACAATGTCTCCCCAACAAGATCCGCATCATAACTCGCGCTTCCGCCTTCAGCCCCGACACTGCAAGAAAACCGCACGGGTGCATCCTTTTCGCATGACGACATCACAAATAAAAGCACCAGAAACAAGACTCGAAAATATGGTTTCATACCTGTCATTCAGACTGTTCAATTTCAAATATATACTTTTGTCCCGTGACCCGGTGACGTGCACTCACCACCGCCCTGCGCGCCCGGCCCGTTTCGTTTTCATCGGACACTATTGACAGTCGTTCCAAATCAATACAATAGGCGACATCGACCCAACTTTCATCAAGCCAGTATGCCCCATACTCTGAATAATATGCCCTTTTTATGTCCAACGTAAGGCTGGCCCCGTCAAGATCCAGATTATAATCTTCCCGTCCGCCTTCCGCATCAAAACTGCAAGAAATACACACTGGAGAATCCTCCTGCTCTTTCTCGCAGGATGACATCCCGGCCACAGACAACACCAGACAAACTAGAAAACCTATATACCTCATAAATCCCGGGCCAATCTTACAGCGCATCCGGCCGGCTTGGACAGATATAAAGCAAGATAGGACACATCATCCTCGTCAAAATAAAAGCATGACAACTGTCGCCAAGAGCCACTTACACCCGATGCCCAATAAGATCCCATAACACCATATCTAGCATCCGGCTCATAATCCTTATAGCCACATGCAGGAAGAAAAATGCAGCCCGAGTTTTCCAGCTGACACCATTCATCATTACCATAAGACCCTGTGCTGGAAATTGACAGAACCTCCTCGTTAATATTCTTTGGAACAGGGATGTCCTCCGGCCATATCATCACATCCGGAAACAGGACAAGCCCGGAAATACCATCCACAACCGCCCTGCAAAATCTGGCATTTTCCGTATCTCCCACCTTTGAACATCTTCTTTTTTCTGCTAAATACCTCCATTCATCATCGTCAAGAACACGCCACAATCCTCCAATATCGGAGCACCAGTCCGCAGCGGCTCCTGACTCGGATACTCCAATCTGCATAAAACTGTCACCAGTTCCCACACCATACGCCAAGGAAGTCTTGGACCTTCCAAAGAGGTCAGCGGTTTTCCCGATCTCAGGAACTTCATTGCAGGAATCCACTCCCAAGTAATGCGATTGGCGATCAGCCAGCTTCCATGAGACTTTGACATCCGGACTCAACGCCAGCACCTCTCCCTGAAGATTTCCGGTGGCGAAAGAAATTATTTTTCCACCCTGATTCACTGTAAAACTCCCTATTCCGAGTGTCCGGTCTACTCTTACTACACACGAGGCGGAGACGGTTCCATCAAGGCTGGATGCGGTCAAGAGCGCCTCTCCCTCACCAACAGACTTGATCTGCGAACCCATGACAACAAACACGGATTCATCCGAAGAAGAAAATACAATCTCCGCTCTTGACGGCCGGGCATAAACATCCGGATATATACTGGCGCCAAGAGGCATTTCAAGTCCTCCTCCTGCGAACGAAATTTCACGCGCAAGCGGCTTTTGACAGGCAGACATCAAAAACGCCAAAATAGCAAAGGCGCCTATATAACCGATTATTTTCATTCTGCTTCAATATTCCTCACCAATACGAAATCAAGTTCATCGTGCGTCTCAGCCAATACACGAAGTGTGGCATCATCTATCTCCATATCTTCATAATCTCCTCTCAACAGACACAAACTGCACATCGCCGCATCCGGGATTCCGTCAAACACAGTGTCATCAAGTTCAAAAGAACCCGTATCTTCCGAACGCACTGCCCTACAAATATATGAAGAAGAGTAGTCTTCTCCAAATACCATCATTCCCGACCACCTTACAATAATCAGTACCCCGTTGTCGTTCTTAGAATCGGCATTCCACCTGACCACAAAATCTTTATAATAGCACAACGGATAGCGATTCTGCTCGGAAGTGACAGGTGGAAAACTAATCCTTACAATTTCCGGCGCATACAGTTCCACACCAGCATCGACGTTACCTTTGGTCGCAATCTCCGCCTCCCTAAGAGAAAACGAGACCGGGCCTCCAAACATAGCATGAATCTGTCCACTTTCTGATTTGGTCATTGGAGAGAACAAGGCTCGGCCATTCATCAAGAATCCCTCAGAATCAATTTCAGCCACACTTCCCTTTGTGCGGATCTCATCAAATGGATCATAATAGGCTACGACCCTCTCATCTCCAAGTGGATAGTATCTTGACGATGATATACCGACTGTAGCATCCGCTCCGACAAGATACGAAGAGTACTTTCCAAAATCTCCATAGCCCTCGGTAACTTGAACGTCACTCATATAGTTTTCGTCGGTCACATCTACTTCTAAACCATTCGTCTCCACTGCATTATCACTGATGTATTCCTTACCCGTACAGGAAATCAACCAAATAGAGAAAAAGAATGGGAAGAAAATCAAATTGAAGTGTCTCATATTATTACAATTTATCAAGTTCAACAATTACTGGAGTGTCCCATTTGACTTTATCATCTAAGACCCCACCCACACATACGCTTTGTTTCATTATAGGAGAAACGATTGGAGAATCGTCAACAATTATCACAGAGACTGTCCCTGCTACCACGAATTCTTGATCCACTGTATTTTGCACAAGATCCACTCTCTGCCCATCAATACGTGCAGCCGCTTGATTGCCACCTTTCGTGCTTGTCGTAAAGACATAAAAAGGATACTCAACGGTTCCCGGCAGATCAATTACCATTTCCACACCAACGCCAGTCATACTAAATTGCTTACTCCATTTGACAGAGATACCGCTATGCGAGGTTTTAATTGTACGCGCTGAAAAATCGATCCAATGATTTGAATTGATTTTAGGGGCGTTCTTTATGACCTTATTTTCACACAAATCACTGTCAAACGCATGATAAGACACCGTTATCGCATCTTTACAATCAGGTGCTGAGAAGAGGAATTTCACTTCAGGCCTTGTTCCCGGAAAAGTCTCAGTTTTTTTGAATAAAGTATAGAAATCAAGCCAGCTACTACCAGCAGGGACCATATTATTATAATCACTCAATTCCTGTATATCCAAATCCGGAATAACATACCCTTTTTCCCTACACTTTTCTATGAATGTCGTTAAATTGTACCTCAGGAAAATAGGGGCATCAATTCTTAACTCCCCTTTTTCTGGATATTTTTCGGTAATCGGAGGCCTGTTATCCTCACAACATGAAGCCGACAGAATCAAGACTGCCGCAGTGATTACTAATGAAGAACTAATAGTCTTGAACAATTCACAAATCATATCTGTTTATTTTAAGTTGTTAACACCGACATCAAAGTATGCAAACGCAGTCACAGAAGCCGAACTAATCCACAGGCAATAACGGCCGGGAATATCAGGTACGGTCAAGAGAACGCGCTCGAAACCGTTCAAACTTTCTTCTACCGACTCGTATTCATTCCCTAGATCATCATAAATCCGGAAAGCCGCTTCACCATAATCGTCCATCAGCACTTCAATAGTCATGGATGTCCTATACAAGAACGCCTCCACATAAAAGTAGCCAGAACGCTCATACCCCTTTCCTGTTGTAAAAACCTCCACTTCAAGCTGCTCCGGTTCGTCTTGAGCAGCTCGCGCAAACGTCAAGGCGCAAAAGACGGCGGCCACGCACAAAATCAATCTTTTCATATACTTTGCCTGTTCCAACAAGACAAAACTACCTCATAAAAGTTTAACCAGCAATAGAATTTCGCCACATAATCACTATTCAGCACATTAAGAATCAAACAATTACCAAGACTGCGTCCATTAGCGGATAATAAAAGTTTAACCATCGGGCATTACCGCGCTCTGCAGAATGGTTTCCTGCGGATCCAGCAATCACCTGCCAGACATAATAGTGCCGAAGCAACTTGCCTGTCACGATGCCAGAACTTTCTCATAGTTTGTCCGGTATAACGGCCTTTTGCCGGATAACGCATGAATAACATCAGTTTGTCAGGTGAGACCGCCTCCGGCCGGACAAAGTCGAATCGGGCCTTCGAAAAATGAAGCGCAGTTCATTTTTATGAAAAAATATTCATAGATTTGCACCGTGGCTCATTTTTACACACAGACAGCATGCTGATAGAACGCACGGAATACATGTCACTTCTGGAGAAATGGAGGGACAAGAGAATGATCAAGGTCGTCACAGGCATACGCCGTTGCGGCAAATCATCACTGTTGCGGATGTTCAAGGACAAGATCTTGACGGACGGTGTTTCCAAAGAACAGGTTGTCGAACTTAATTTCGAAGAGCTGGACAATGAACCTCTGCTGGACTACAAGGCTCTGCATACCTACCTGAAACAACAGTTGCAAAGGGACAGGATGAATTATATATTTCTGGATGAAATACAGATGGTTGACGGTTTCCAAAAGGTGATCGACAGCCTGTTCCTTTTGGACAATGTGGACATTTATCTGACAGGCTCGAATGCATATATGCTGTCAGGTGAAATTGCAACCTTGCTTACCGGCAGATATGTGGAAATAAAAATGCTCCCATTCTCATTTAGAGAGTTCACGCATGGACTGCCGGCAGGAACGAGCGCAGAAGATGCCTACCGAAAGTATATTGAGAATGGCTCGTTCCCGTACATAATGCAGATAGAGCATGATCAAGAGATGGTAAATGAATATCTTACCGGCCTATACAATACCATCGTGCTGAAAGATGTAGTCAACCGAAGGAAAATCACCGATGTGATGATGCTGCAAAACTTAGTGAGATTTCTGGCTGACAACATCGGGAACATCTCTGTCATCAAACGTATCAGCGACACGATGACCTCACTTGGCCGCAAAATATCGGTCCACACGGTGGAAAATTATATTTCCGCACTGACAGACAGCTATGTATTCTATTCTGCTCCCAGATACGATGCCAAAGGCAAGCAGCTGCTCAAGACAGGCCAGAAGCTGTATCTCGCCGATGTCGGACTGCGAAACGTCATAAACGGCACTAAGGGCGGGGACTTGGGGCACATTTTGGAAAATGTAGTTTATCTGGAGTTAGCCCGAAGAGGCGGTGAGGTTTATGCAGGAAAGACAGGAAACGCGGAGATCGATTTTGTCGTTGTGAAGGGCAACGACAAGGTGTATTATCAGGTGTCTCTCAGCGTAAGGGATGAGGGCACGCTGAAACGGGAGCTTGATCCTCTTGAATCTCTTTCAGACAACTATCCGAAATATCTCCTCACGATGGACAACGACCCTGTAATACAGCATGACGGCATAAAGCAGCTGTATGTATTGGACTGGTTATTGGAAGAATAATCCGCCATGGCAAAAGACTCCTACACAATACGAAAAGCCCTTCCGTCAGATCTACCGGCAGTAGCTGCGCTTGCCGACTCCGCAAGACAGATAATGCGGGACAGCGGCAACCCTACCCAGTGGAGCGGCGGCTATCCGTCCATCGGGATTCTTGAAGATGACATCACCTCGGGGACATGCCATCTTGTCATGGACGGCAAGGCCCCTGTGGGCTCATTCGTCTTCAGGCACGGCCCGGACCCGTCATACGCCTCAATAGTTGACGGACACTGGACAGAGGACAGCAGCCCATACATGGTCATACACCGGATAACGAGCCTTCCGGAAGCGCACGGCATCTTCGCCGCCATCATGGATTTCTGTAAATCTCGCTGCAGCAATATACGCATAGACACCCACAAGGACAACCTCATAATGCAGCATCTTGTCCTGAAGCACGGCTTCCGCTACTGCGGCATCATCACACTCGCGGACGGCGGAGGCGAACGTCTCGCCTACCAATGGCTGCGCCAATGATTCACCGGATCTCTCAGATTGCTCGATTTCAAATATATACTTTCGCCCCATGGCCCGGTGACGTGCACTCACTACAACCCGGCGAGGCAATTCTGTACAGGATAGGGCCAATTTCTGTACGGGAGCGCCTTTCGAAAGCGTTTGGTACAGCAGGAGGGCGTTTTTTGTACCGTACGGATATTTGCATGTGACCCAAGAATCTCCGATATTTACAAACGCCCCTCAGTATATATCAGGGCTTCTCTAACCAAGCTCTGACAATAGCTTCCGAATATAGATTCCAAGGTTCGTGTCATGTGACGATATTCCCAACTTCGTCCTGATGCGGCTGCTGATATTGAAGTGTCCTCCTTTTTGGAGATATTTGCCAATATCCTTACCTTTCAAGCCCATGGCATACAGGCAGCAATAACCGACCTCCCACCCGGAAAGCCCCTTCCCCTCAAGATAGCGTACAAAAGACGGATGGCTGGCCTTATAACTCAAACGGTTGAGTTCCATGAACTCCTCCCGGTCAAAAAGCATACGCTCCATGTCCTTGAAAGCCTTGCGGTCAATCTCGCTGTCTTCGGATATGCCGGCAGACAGAAAACGATCAAAGAGAGCAAGTTTAGCATTCAAAACGGCACGTGCATCCTCATTGAGCACATTTTCACTTTCCACCAACCTGGCCGAAAGAGCGTCCCTCTCGACCGCAATCCTGTCATACAGGACCAGAAGACGGCTCTGCTCAAGCTTACTGTGACGGTACCGGGCCACAAGTGCAAAAATCACAACAGCGGCGGCAAACAGAACCGTCATCCCGACAAACAGCACCCGGTTCTTCCGGGCCTGCTCTTCCAGACGGGCCTCCTCCAACCTGTAACGCTCGGAGACGAACTGGGCATCAGTCCTATATGAAGCGAACCGGGCAGAATCCGCAGCGCGGACATACTTTTCATAATATTCCAGTGCCTTCTCCGAATCCCCGGACAAACGGTAGACCTTTGAACACACAGCCGCATACCTCGTCTTGTTCAAGACGCCAGCAGTGGACACATACTTTTCCAACGCATCCCCAGCTTTGTCAAGATTCCCGACAAAGCAAAAGGCAGTTGCCACAGACAGCCAATCCACAGCACCTGAAGGCACATTGCGAAAATAGTCAGAGAGCAGCATGCCAATCTCATCCCGGGACTTCTTAAACGCCACGGAATATGCAAGGAGCGAAGACCAATAATACTTGTTCTGCCTATATGAGTATGAGGAAGAATCCGACATCTCGATCAAATCAAGATACTCCGCAGCTTTCGAAGCGTCTCCAGACACTGTGTACTCATTGACAATCCGGCTGAGCATATTGATATAACTCTTCTCACGTCCTTCTTCACGGAATAGGGCCGCAGCACGGGTGTTGTACTCTATCGCATTCTCAAAATCATAGAGCCTCTCATATATAAGCGCTTCCGCAGAATACAACCTTGCTGCAGTGAGCCTGTCCTCCGACTCCTCGACTTCGGATTCTGCCCGCGCGAAACAATCCATCGCAAGGCCGAGATTCCCTTTATTCTGATAAATGCGGCCCTGATAATAGGCTGCACGCAGTTTTTCAGTTGCCGACCCCCTTTTTGAATAGTAATCCACAGCCGGCTGAATGACATTAAAATCCGTCTTGTCAATATATGTCTTGTCCAGCGCCATGCTCTTGAGCAATGCATATCTGGCTTTCAACGGCTTCGATCGCAAAGACAAAGTGTCCATAGCCGATAGCCTTCGCAAAGCCTCGGACGGGTTCTCCTCAATAATCGCCTCAACACCGTCAAGACTTTCTCTCTGTACGGTGTTGTCAGCGCAAGCCGAGAATAAGGCAAGTGCCACAATGATAATAATAACTACCCTACGCATGGCTACTCCCTGACATGATGCGGCATGTCCTCGGGAGTGACTATCGAGATCTCGCATAGGCCGCCTACTGCACCGGAGGCGTCCGTCCAAGCACTTTGGAAGATAAGTTTGCGGACACCACGTTTCTCGATGGTGTAGCAATTGCTCCCACCGCTCTCAAGCAACCCTCTTATAATCTCCCGGGATCGCTCCGAATGGCAATCGAAAAGATTGCGGCCTATAAGGTCGCCATGACGGCTGTATTGACGTACAGCCTTATCGTTCATGTAGATGATTATGCCGTCCTTATCGCAGACGGTGATGGAGCAGTCCAGCCCCCAAGCCCAGTCAGGTATCATGCCAAAAGTCTTTTACCCTAAAGTTACTCAAGTTTTTCTAACTGTATCAGACTTCCTCGAATAATGCGTCAAGCTGAACGCGATAGTGAATATCAGAGGAATAACTGTTAGGCTTTAGGCCAAAAGTGGTGATGAAGGTAAGGTTGACGGCACTGCGTATACCCGTCTCACGCTCGAAATCAGCCACACGATTCTGCAACTTGGCGTTTTCATCAGAATCGATTGCGTATTCGGCACGGCTGTACTTGATCTCGCACAGATTGGTGATTTGATCAGCACGCTCGATGACAAGATCAATCTGAGCGGCTGGTTTGCTTTCCTTGCTTCTCCATGAATAATATTCGGTGTGGATCCTGTCGATTCCGAGAGCCTTTTTAATCTGAGGTATATGAGCCTGACATAGACGCTCAAAAGCGAGGCCATACCAACTGTTCTGCTTCGGAGTATTCAAGGTATTGCTCCAATAATGATCATCTGTTGTCCCTTTGACACAGAAATCATTATGAAAACGGGTAAAAAAATCAACCAACTGGTATATTCCGTTCTTCGAGTTGATTTTCTTCTCTCTGACGCAATACTTGCGGATGAAATCACAATTCTCCAAATTCTCCAACATCTTGCTCAGATGTCCCCCGGTCTCCTTGCCGAGTTTCTCGCTGATTTCGCTACGAGTCAATCCCTTGCGATTGGACGAAAGCAATTGTATTATCTTCATGTAAGGCTGCGGATTTCGGAAAAGGGACTTGAACAACCGGTCATATTCACGGCGCAATTCCCCATCTGCGGAGAAAAACAGCCTGTCAATATTTTCTGTGAGACTCTGCACTTTGTCAAGCAGGCTCAGATAATATGGAATACCTCCCAATATCATGTACGCCTGGGCAAAAGAGAGCCTGTTCCAACGGAAACCGTTGGTTTTCAGATATTCCTCTGTCTCCCCAAGAGTAAAAGGATGCAGATGCAATTCGTGTGTTATCCGGTCATGAAGTCCCCCGTGATTGTCAATGATGTTGTCCACCATCCAAGTCGTGGCAGAACCGCAGACAATCAGTTTAATGTTCTTTTGACGAGTAGCCCAACCGTTCCAGAACAAGTCAAGAGCCTTTACCAGACCAGACCTGGGCGTATCAAGACAAGGCAATTCATCAATGAATATGATAACCGTACCTTTCGCCAATGCGGGTGTCAACACTACCTTCAAGGTCTCGAAGGCCTCTATCCAGTTCTTCGGCTTCACGCCACCATAGCCTGCCTTCTGAAGGGACAAGAAAAAACTGGACATCTGATCCTCCTTGTCACCCTCCAAAACACCTGTCATATCGAACGCAAGCCTATCTTTGAAAGTCTGCGTTATCAAATAAGTTTTCCCGACACGACGACGGCCATAAATCGCGATAAATTCCGATTTCGGACTCCCTATATACTGTTCAAGCAGCCTGCTTTCCGCATTTCTACCTATCAATTCTCTCATATATAACTTCTTAACATGGGCGAAGATACTGTAAACACTCCGAAAAAACAAACTATAACGCGCCAAAACCAATAAAAATCATCAGTTTTGGCGCGTTATATACCATGAAAACACGCCAAAACGATAACAAAACGAGAGTTTTGGCGCACAGTCAAAACGCCTACAGCGTCCTCTTGACTTCTACAATCTGGAAGGCCTCGATGATGTCGCCCTCCTTGATGTCATTGTAGCCGGCGATGGTCATACCGCACTCCTTGCCGGCGATGACCTCCTTGACGGCATCCTTGCCGATCTGCAGGGAGCTGAGTTCTCCGGTATAGATCACGATACCGTCGCGGATGAGACGAACCTTGGACTTCTGCACCATCTTGCCGTCGCGGATGATACATCCGGCGATAGTTCCGACCTTGCTGATACGGAAAGTCTGCTTGACCTCGGCGGTCGCGATGACCTCCTCTTTCTTCTCCGGCTCAAGCATGCCCTCGATACCATCCTTGACATCGTTGATACAGTCGTAGATGACAGAATAGAGGCGGATCTCAATGCCTTCACGCTCGGCGGCCCTGCGGGCCTCGACGGTAGGACGTACCTGGAAGCCGACGATCACGGCATCGGAAGCCTCGGCAAGGAGCACATCAGACTCCGATATGCCACCGACAGCCTTGTGGATCACGTTGACCTTGACCTCATCGGTAGAAAGCTTGATGAGAGAGTCTGACAGCGCCTCCACGGAACCGTCCACGTCGCCCTTGACGATGATGTTGAGTTCCTTGAAATTGCCGATGGCGATACGGCGGCCTATCTCCTCAAGGGTCATGTGCTTCTGGGTCTTGATGCCCTGGATGCGGAGAAGCTGCTCGCGCTTGTTGGCAATGTTCTTGGCCTCCTTCTCGTCAGCCATCACATTGAACTTCTCACCCGCTGCCGGAGCCCCGTTGAGTCCGAGCACCGATACAGGTGTCGAAGGACCCGCCTCCGTGACCTTCTGTCCACGCTCGTTGAACATCGACTTGATCCTGCCGTAGTAGCTTCCGCAGAGCATAACATCCCCCTGACGCAGAGTCCCTTCCTGCACAAGTACCGTAGCCAGATATCCACGTCCCTTGTCGAGAGACGACTCTATGACGGCACCGACGGCAAGTTTGTCCGGATTGGCCTTGAGTTCAAGAAGATCCGTTTCAAGAAGCACCTTCTCAAGAAGTTTGTCCACATTGAGACCTTTCTTGGCTGAAATCTCTTGACACTGGTACTTGCCGCCCCAGTCCTCCACGAGGATGTTCATCTCGGCGAGCTGACGACGGATTTTCTCCGGATCAGCACCAGGCTTGTCTATCTTGTTGATGGCAAACACCATCGGAACATTGGCCGCCTGAGCGTGGTTGATGGCCTCGACCGTCTGCGGCATCACCGCATCGTCGGCTGCGACAATGATGATGGCAAGGTCAGTAAGCTGGGCGCCACGTGCACGCATGGCCGTAAACGCCTCATGGCCAGGCGTGTCCAGGAACGTTATACGGCGTCCGTCCGGCAATTCGACATTGTACGCACCTATATGCTGGGTGATACCACCGGCCTCACCGGCGATCACATTTGACTTGCGGATATAGTCAAGGAGGGATGTCTTGCCGTGGTCCACATGTCCCATCACCGTGATGATAGGCGGACGCGGTTTGAGATCCTCCGGACGGTCCACCTGCTCGGTCTGGTTTATCTCTTCGGTGATGTCGGCAGTGACAAACTCGACCTTATAGCCGAACTCCTCGGCCACAAGCACAAGCGTCTCGGCATCGAGCCTCTGGTTGATGGACACCATCAGGCCAAGGCTCATGCAGGCTCCGATGACCTTCACCACAGGGGTGTTGTTCATGAGGGTCGCAAGGTCATTGACGGTCACGAACTCCGTAACTTTCAATACCTTCTGTTCCGCTGCCGCCTCCGCTATCTCTTCCTGGGTACGCTGCGCCGCAGCCTCTCTCTTCTCCTTGCGGTACTTGGCCCCGAAGTTGTTTTTCTTGCCCTCGTTCATCTTGGCATAAGTCTCCTTGACCTGCTTCTGAATCTCTTTCTGGAGTTCCTCCTGCTGGCTTTCGGTCAGTGCAGGTTTGAAGCGGTCACGGTCGCGCTTGCGGCCCTTACCCTGGGCCTGCTGCCCCTGCTGAGGCTGCTGACCGCCCGGGCGACGGTCCTTGTTGTTGTTCTTGTCCTTCTTAGGAGACTTCTCGATATTCTCACCCGCCTTGGCGACATCCACCTTGCGTGTGCCCTTGCTGATGCGCTCGCGTTTTTTTGCAGGCTTACGGTCAAACTGGCTGAGGTCGATCTTCCCCACCACCTTGAGACCCGAAGCATCGGCTGAGGCGGGCCTGGCCTCTTCAGCCTTGACGGATGCAGGCTTGGCAGGCGCGGCCGGTTCCGGTCTAGGCTCCGGACGGACAGGCTGCACAGGTTTCGGGCTTGCCACTACTGGTTCCGGCTTCACCACAGGGGCAGCTTCAGCAACATTTCCCACAGGCTCCGGCTTCACTTCCGGCTCGGCCTTGAGAGGCTGCGAGGCCACCGGAGCCTCCACTTTCGGCTTGGTTTCCACCGCCGGTGCAGGCTTCACGTCCACCACAGGAGAGACTTTCTCCTCCTGCGGCGGTTCCGCCTGCTTCTGCGGCTCAGCCCTGAGAGGCTCAGTCTTCACAGGTGCCGGCTCAACTTCCTGCACACTCTTCTGCACCACAGGCTGATCCTTCTTTGTATTGATGAAGGTGTTGGTCTTGATGGTGATGGTCTCGTGCTCCGGCTCTTCCTCCTCTTCCTTCTTGAGCTTACGGCTGGTCTTCTCGATGATGTCCGTTATCTTGACGTCCACCTTGTCAGCTTCTTTCTTCAGAGCCTCGTCCTTGCCGAACTGACGGCTTATGGCCGGCATGTACTCATCGGAAATCTTGCTGTTGGGGTTGGACTCGACATCGACGCCAATCTTGTGGAGATAGCCCACAAGCTCGTCAAGGCCGACATTGAATTGTCTTATTATCTTGTTAAGTCTGATTTCTCCCATTATGTTAATCCTCGAATTCTGCTTTTAATATTCTGAAGACCTCCGCCACAGTCTCATCCTCAAGGTCAGCCCTCTTGGCTATATCCTCCGGAGAGAGAGCAAGCACGCTCTTGGCCGTGTCGCAGCCGATAGACTCGAGACGGTCGATGATCCACTGGTCGATGACATCAGAGAATTCGCTGAGAAGCACATCCTCCTCATCGGCGTCCTCACCCTTTGGAAGCTCCCTGTAGACCTCGATCTCGCGGTCAACAAGCATACCGGCGAGCTGGATGTTGACTCCGTGCCTTCCGATACCCTTGCTCACCTGGTCAGGCTGCATGAACACTTTCACCTTGTCCTCGGGGTTGTCCCCCATCTCGATATACGAGACCACAGCCGGGCTCAGCGCACGCTGGATCATCAGTTTAGGGTTCTGCGACCACTGGATGACATCGATGTTCTCGTTGCGCAGCTCACGCACGATACCCATGATGCGGCCTCCCTTGACACCGATGCAGGCTCCGATAGGGTCAATGCGGTCATCGTAGGACTCGACGGCCACCTTGGCCCTCTCTCCCGGCACACGCACTACCTTCTTGACTGTGATGAGGCCGTCCGCAATCTCAGGCACCTCCTGCTCGAAGAGCCTCTCGAGGAACTCGTTGGACGTGCGGCTGAGAGTGATGTATGGCGTGGTGTTGTTCTTCATCTCCACGCTCTTGATGATGGCCTTTACGGAGTCGCTCTTCTTGAACCTCTCGCCCGGGATCTGCTCGGACTTCGGGATATGGAGCTCGTTGCCGTCATCGTCAAGGATGAGCACTTCCTTGGACCAGGTCTGGTAGATCTCCCCGTAGAAGAGTTCCCCGACCTTCTCGGAGTACTTCTTGAAGACGTTGGCCTTCTCTATGTCCATGATGCGGCCCTGAAGGTTCTGCCTGATATTGAGGATGCCGCGGCGTCCGAATGCGGCAAGCGGAAGCCTCTTGGAGTACTGGTCTCCTATCTCGTAGTCATCAGGGTCGCCGCCATCCTCGCGGATCCCCTCAAGGGTGATCTCCGAATTGGGATTCTCGACCTCTTCCACGACATCGAAGTTCTGGTAGATCTCGCAGGTACCCTTGTCCACATTGACGATGACATCGAAGTTGTCGGCGGAGCCGTATGTCTTGGCAATCTGGGTCAGGAACACGTCTTTGAGCACCTGCATCATTACAGGACGGTCAATGTTCTTCTCCTCTTTGAAGTCTTTGAACGCGTCGATCAGGGTGATTACTTTTTCTTTTTCCATTATATGTTTTCGTTTGTTGAATTCAATATCGCGTCAGCCTCGGCGGCATCAATACCGGCGGAGCTGACTGTGAGGGCATAGTCTTCAATATTCCTGTCGAATGCGGCCAGGACAGCCCGGTGGACATATTCGCAGTCGGCAAGGTCCACATCAGACGCGTCCTTGTCGATAATCACTTCAAACACATTGTCATCATCATTGAGAGACATGTCAGCCACGATGCAGCCTCGCTCCCTTGCGGCGTTCTCCACCACTTCCTTGAATTTCAGCAGGTCCATATATCAAAAATCATAAAAAAAGGAAGACCGCCCGGCCTTCCATCCACTCACGGTTACAAAGATAGCAATATTTTCCGAATCAGCATAAAATTTCGTATGTTTGCATAAAATAACACATGAAATGAAACACTTTTTCAGAAAAATAGCCTTTGTGCTTTTCGGAGTGATGATGTTCACAAGCTGCAACCTCGACCAGGTGGACAACTACTCCTTCCAATACCAGACACTGATATATCTCAGTGAAGAGGATGAGGACAAAAAAGAAGAGCAGAGCAAAGCCATCGAAGAGTATTTCAAGTCCAAACTCGACTTCGACAAGAGCTACTCCTTCTACGGCCCTTACTATGATGCCACCATCTACGGCTGTGACATGTTCGAGAACGACATAAAGGCCTTCAGCAACGACGAGGTGCTCGCACTGCTCGGCGAAAAAGACCAGGTTTATCTGGCCCTTTACATGTTCTCGAGCAAGGGTAGCATGGGGCCAGTAAGCGCAGTGTACTGGGTGCATGACCCAGATGCCGAAGAAGGCGGCGAAGAAAAACCTAAAGAATGAAATCCAGAGACGACGGACCCTCGTTGAAGAGAAGATCCATCACCGAAAGATTAGGCTTGAAGCCAAACTTTTCCGCAAATACCTGATAGTAAGGCCTGTCCAATCCGAGTTCAGAAAGGATTGAGTCAGGCCTCTTCGGATGTATATCCACATCGGGTCTCGTATATGAAGAAGTCTCGACCAACTGTGTCACAAGCCCCAGTCGGTCAATGAAAAAACGGATGATGTCCATGTCCAGCTCCCAAAGCGTGGACGGGCGTGAGTCGAGTATGGCGAAAAGCGGATCCCGGTAATATTCAAAGAAGGCGGAGGAGCGGTAGGCGGTGTCTATGCAGCGCTCCGTCTTGGCCACCCAGGGCGTGGAATAGTCCACTTCCACTTCCTTGATCGGAATATTGATGGAGCCTGCCCTATGCCGCACAGGAAAAGAAAGCGACTGGACCCCGTCCGAGGCATAGAAGAGGCAGCGGTTGCGGTACGACTGCTTCTGGTAGTTCTCGCAGGCCTCGATATAAACCGAAGAATACTTTGCAAGGATCGCAAAGTATTCTATCGGAGGGAAATATGCTATCGTGAGGGTCACGCCTAGTCGATGCCGCCTTTGACTGAGACATCGCCGGCACGGACTATACCCCTCTTGGAGTTCTTTATGAAGTTGAGGATATTGTCACGCTCCACGGACTGTGGGAAACCGGCCTCCACTCTGGCGCAACCGTCCGAGATGTTCAGACCCTGATAGTAGATCGTGTCATAGATATCCTTGATGTTGCGGATGGTGTCAGGCTCGAATCCCCTTCTGCGCAGGCCGACAATATTGATACCGGCATAGCATATCGGGGTACGTCCGCAGATGGAATATGGCGGAATGTCCTTGTTGACCGCAGAGCAGCCGCCCACCATGGCATGGGTGCCGATATGGGAGAACTGGTGCACGGCAGTGTTGCCGCCGATGATTGCCCAATCGTCCACATCAGTCTCACCGGCGATGCCCACATAGCTCACGAGGATGCAGTGGTTGCCGACGCGGCAGTCATGTGCGACATGCACATAGGACATGATAAGGGTATGGTCACCGATTTTCGTGACTCCCTTGCCGCTGGCCCTGGTGCCGCGGTTGATGGTGGCGCATTCGCGGATGGTCACATAGTCGCCGATCTCCACATAAGTCACCTCCCCGTCGAACTTGAGGTCCTGAGGCACGCCTCCCACCACAGCTCCCGGGAATACCTCGCAGTGGTTTCCAATCTTGACATAGGGAAAGATGCTGGCATGGGGATATATCTTGCAGTTGTCGCCTATCTCGACATTGTCATCGATGTAAGCGTAAGGTCCAACTTCAACATTGTCGCCAAGTTTTGCATTTGCGCTGACGGTCGCAAGCGGATGAATTTTTACCATAACTCAGATTTTTTCCAATACCGCCCGAGCGGCGGCGCTGTTGATTCTATGGCCGGGTTTGTACGCGCTGACATGTGCTTTGAGATAACCTCCCACGAGACGCATGTCACCTATCAGGTCGAGAAGCTTGTGCCTTCCGCATTCGTTGGGGAAATGCAGCCGCAGGTTGCTCAAGTAACCGTTGTCCGTCACGGAGAGACGCGGCTGGCCGAAGAGCACGCACATGCGGTCTATCTGCTCTTTGGTTACGGGATGCTCGACTATCACGATGGCGTTGTCCACATCCCCGCCTTTGACCAGCCCTCTGGAGGCGAGGGCTTCAAGCTCATGGAAAAAGCAGAAAGTGCGGCACGGGGCGACCTGGGCGACATAGTCGGCATTTTCGCGCCAATGGGCTTTCTGGACTCCCAGCACGTGGGAGTTGAAGTCCACGGTCACATCATAGGAGAGGTTGTCCGCCGGGGTGATCTTCACCCACGATCCAGTGTTTTCGTCTTTTACTTCGACCTCTTCCTTGAGGGTGATGTAGTGCCTCTCGGCCGCCTGCTCGTGAAGCCCGTCCGGAGCGATGGCGCGCACATAGCACTCCGCGCTGCCATCAAGCACAGGCACTTCCACGTTGTCCAACTTTATCAGCGCATTGTCCACGCCGAGACCCGTCAGGGCCGAAAGAAGATGCTCTATCGTGACCACCTGCACATCCCCTTCTGAGATGGTGGTGCTTCTGTCTGTTCTGCTCACCTTGCTGGCAAGCGCCGGAATTTCCACATCCACATCTGTGCGGAGAAAGCGTATTCCGAAGTTCTCCGGGGCCGGGCAGATGGTAAGATGCGCGTAACATCCTGTATGAAGCCCTCTTCCCTCGAAGGTGTATTCCTTAATTACTGTCTGTTGATTCATCGGGGCGCAAAGATAGAAAAAAATTTTTATTCCTCACCGGACTGCTTGAACTTGGCATAAGCGCGCAGATATGTCCCGTGCGGCAGTGCCGGTATGCCGAAGAGGGTCTGGCCCGGTTTGCGCACATTGCCGATAACTCCAGTCTTGGCGCATATTGTAGTCTTGTCGGCTATCGTGATATGCCCGGAAATGCCCACCTGACCGGCAAAAATGCAGCCTTTTCCGATCTTGGAAGAGCCGGCTATGCCGGTGAGCGCGGCAATCGCAGTGTTTTCCCCGACCACCACGTTGTGGGCAATCTGGCAGAGATTGTCTATCCTGGCGCCGTCCTCTATGATGGTGGATTCCATCGGGGCCCTGTCCACCGTGGTGTTGGAGCCTATTTCCACATCATTGCCTATCACCACGTTGCCCACGTGCTCGATCTTCCTCCAGCTGCCGTCCGGCTGTGGCGCGTTGCCGAAGCCGTCATCGCCGATTATGCATCCCGCATGCAGGATAACCCTGTCCCCTATCACCATCCCGGGAAATATGTGAACCCCCGGGTAAATTATGCAATAGGAGCCTATCTTCGTGCCCGCACCTATCGTGACATTGTCATATATTTTGGTGCAGTCCCCAACAGTGCAGCCCTTGCCTATGGTCACATAGTCTCCCACGGAGACCCTTTTCCCGATCTTGGCGCTCCAGGCTATATGGCAACGGCCGCGGTGCCTCCTGTATTGCTTGTTGTGGTCTGACACATACTTGAGCAGATCGGCAAGCGCCGAATACGCATTGTCCACTCTCACGAGGGTCGGGGCTACGGGCTGCTTGGGGACGAAGTCCTTGTTTACAAGCAGTATGGAAGCCTTGCTGCTGTAGGCATAGTGCTCATATTTGGGATTGGCGAGGAAGCATAACTGCCCCGGCTTGCCGTGTTCTATCTTCGCGAATGAGGAGACCTTCTCCCCAGGGTTGCCTTCCACTGTCCCATTGAGAACCTCGGCAAGTTGTCTAGCGGTAAATTCCATTGAATTTCAAGAAGTTTCTAGAATCTCCAGCCAAATGTCACGACTGCGTTCCAGAGAGTTGGTTTATTGAGTATTCGCGGAGACTTGGTGTTGGTGAGCAGGCCTGCCGCATTGTAGTTGTCGTAATCGTAATACGGGGAGAATGTCGTGTCCGGATATAGGGTGCGCTTCACCGCAAAATCGGCAAAAAATGAACCCGGAGAAGAGTAGCCGAAACCGAATGATACGGATGTCATCCTGTCATCGTAATAACTTGAGGAGACAAGTCTTTTCATGCTGCCGTTGTAGGAGTCGAAATCCTTGAGGTAATCGTCAGCAGTGACATCATCGCCCGCCTCATTGGTCCAGTGACGCTCCGGAGAGGTGAGCATGGCAACTCCGGCCCGAAGGGAGAACTCCGGACTCACACGCAGCTCGGCACCGAGACGGAGGGAGTGTGACACACCCGCGAAGTACCTGTTGGTCTGGTTGAGATCATAATACCTGTCGCCGGACAGATAATCAGGATGCATTTCGGAGAAACGCATCACGCTGTAGTCGGTGAGTTCATAGTCAGCGCTTACAAAGCCACGGGTGCCGAAAGTGTACGCCACACCGAGGTCTATCACGTATGGGGACTGGAGACAGTATGTGTATTCCCCGCGCGGAGAGGTCTCGCTGTCGTTGAACTGGCCGTCGGCAAACGTGGTCGAAGCCCCGTACTGCCACTTCTCGGTTATAGTGTAGTCTGTCGGGGTCTGTATGGCAGCGCCCAGGCGGAGACCCTTGACAGGGGTGGAAATGACGCCGAACTTGGCATAGACGCCGTCTATGTCGGCCGTATAGTTGTATGAATACGAAGCGTTCCTGAATGCGGTGATGCGCTCCTTTCCGTCACTGCCGATAAATGAAATCGGGAATGCGTCAAGATCAACCGCCGTCTCATAGAAAGCCTCGGAATAACGGTATTCCGCCACCGGGGCACCGAGGTTGAAGCCGAAGAAAAGCTTGTCGGAGATATTGAAACCGAAATTGAAGACAAGGTCGTTTTTATGTCCGGTCTTCGTGATGGCCGACGACTGCTGGAGCGCGCTCGGCACATAATGGTACACCCCGTTTGGAGAGATCGTCTCAGTTACTCCGACATAGCGTCCGTCCGTGCCATAGGAGCCGAACATTCCGGCCTGGTAGGCCGTAAGCAAGTCCCAGGAGACGTCACTGTTGTCAAAGGAGTTGTAATTGGCCAGCACGTCCTCGCCTATACCGGCGGCAGCTGCCGCGAACTCGGCGACCTTCGAGGTCCTGGAGTTGGCTCCATAGGCTGATGCGCCGTAATTGTATTGCGCCGTCTGGTTGGAGACCACGGCAAAGGTGAAAGCCTTGAGCCCGCTCCTGCGGCCTGTCTCCATGACAAGCGAAATGCCGAGATTCGGCATCGAGAGACGGGAACGCGTCGTGCGGTTGAAAGCCCCGTACATGCTCTCCCCCTCAGGAGAGTAGGAAGACTGAACGGAAGACAGGGTGAAGCCGGGGGTGATGGTCAACTGTCCGTAATTGGCCACAGCCGAACCGGCAGGATTGATCCCTATCGTGCCGAGATCCCCGCCTATGGCCGTCACGGCATTGCCGAGGGCCATGCTGCGTGCCGTCCCGAGATACTCGTTGCGGCTGAAATTTATCGCATCATACATGTTCTGCGCGCCTGCGACCATACTGCCGGCTGCAAGAGCCGCGATTGACAATATTATCTTTTTCATTTTCCTTTCGTTTTAAGATTTACCTTCTTCTTCCGCCACCACCATGGCTGCTGCTTCCGCCACCGCCGCTACGTGAGGACGAGCCGCCACCACCATAGCTTCTTGAAGACGAACCTCCGGAATAGCTTGAGCCGGAGCTGCGGCTGCTGCTTCCCCAGCTGCTGGAGTTGCTGCGCTCATAGCTGCGGGAACTGTTGCTCCCGCCGGAATACGAGCCTCCGGAGTTGCGCCCCTGGTATCCGCGGGAGTAGTTGTAGCCGTTCTGTCCAGGGGTCACTCTGGAACCGCTTCCGGATGAAGAGCCAGGCCGGCTGACGGACGAACCGCCGGAGCGCGGAACGAAACGGGAACTGTTGAACCTGGTCGAACCGGCAGAACCGTAGCTTCCGCCGCTCACTCCCGGACGATAATTGCTGCGTCCCGGCCTTCCGCTTTGCGTGCCGCCCGGCTGCGTGCCCCTTCGCTCCCCATAATAACGCCTTCCGTCAGGAGAAAGCCCCGGCTTAGGTGCCCAATGGTCTGGATGATGCCCATAAGAAGGCCCGTACCACGGATCAAACCTCCATGGGTCGTAATACCAAGGATCATAGAACCATGGATCATATCTCCACGGCCTCCAGAACCATGAGTCATAGCCCCAGCCGTAATAACCATAGTACCAAGGGTCGGTGAAACGCCACCAGTCCCAGCCATAACGCCAGGCCAGGCTGTTCCACCACCAGCTGCTGTACCATGGCGATGACAATGCGAAGCCCGTTCCGAGTTCCCAAAGGAAGTCAGTAGAAGCATCGCGCTCATAGACAGGTACATATACAGTATCGCGCAGTATGTTCCGCCGGGCTATGTCCTCTGCGGCCATCTGCTCGAAATCTTCTTTTGAATATATCTGAACCGGTTCCGGGGCCGGTTCAATGCGCTCGTATATGCCGTCCGCATATCTCTGCTGGGCATACTGTGATGCGGTCCCGCAGGAGGCGAGGGCAATAAGAGGCAATAAATAAGCCAGAATACGTTTCATATTGCAGTCTACTGTTAATTTAATAATTAGTATCTTTGCGCATGCAAAGATTCGGACCGAGGCCCGATTCTATATATAGATGCAAATTTCGAAAAAAAACGCAGACTTTCTACAAGAATATGGCAAAAGAGGTCACCAAGCGCTCTGAGAACTATTCTCAGTGGTACAACGATCTAGTAATCAAAGCAGATCTGGCGGAGCAGTCCGCAGTCAGAGGATGTATGGTCATAAAGCCTTACGGATATGCTATCTGGGAGAAGATGCAGGCCGCGCTCGACGGCAGATTCAAGAAGACCGGGGTGCAGAACGCATACTTCCCGCTTTTCATCCCTAAATCGTTCTTCAGCCGCGAGGCGGAGCACGTGGCGGGGTTTGCGAAGGAATGCGCGGTGGTGACGCACCATCGCCTGATGAACGACCCCGACGGCAAGGGAGTGGTGGTGGACCCGAGCGCCAAGCTTGAAGAAGAGCTGATAGTCCGCCCGACCTCGGAGACCATAATCTGGAGCACCTACAAAAACTGGATCACCTCATGGAGAGACCTTCCTGTGCTCTGCAACCAGTGGTGCAACGTGGTACGCTGGGAGATGCGCACAAGGCTCTTCCTGCGCACAGCCGAATTCCTCTGGCAGGAGGGGCACACTGCCCACGCCACCGCCGAAGAGGCCCAGGCAAAAGCCAACGAGATGGTGCACGTCTACGCTGACTTCGCCCGCAATGTGCTGGCGCTTCCTGTCATAGTGGGGCACAAGAGTCCCAACGAGAGATTCGCCGGCGCGCTCGACACTCTGACCATAGAAGCCATGATGCAGGACGGCAAAGCCCTCCAGGCCGGGACCTCCCACTTCCTCGGGCAGAATTTCGCCAAGTCCTTCGATGTGCAGTTCACCAACAAGGAAGGCAAGCAGGAATATGTATGGGCCACATCATGGGGCGTCAGCACCCGCCTTATGGGAGCACTCGTGATGGCGCACGGTGACGACAACGGACTCGTGATCCCGCCGAGGCTCGCTCCGATACAGGTCGTGATGGTACCCATATATAAGACTGACGAGGAGCACACGCAGGTGCTCGACAAGATGGACGAAGTGCGCCTGGCCCTGGACAAGCTCGGAATAAGCTGCAAGATCGACGACAGGGACACGTTGCGTCCGGGATTCAAGTTTGCCGAGTGGGAACTCAAGGGGGTGCCGGTGCGTCTGGCGATGGGCGCAAGAGACCTTGCCTCCGGCACAGTGGAGGTGGCCAGAAGGGACACCCTCACCAAGGAGACAATGGCCCTCGAAGGTATCGCGGAGCACATTGAGGGCCTTCTCGAAGACATCCAGGCCAACATCTACAACAAGGCGCTCGCCTTCCGCGACTCCCACATCGAGAAATGCGACAGCTGGGACGAGTTCAAGGACAAGATCCAGACAGGAAAGTTCCTCCTCTGCCACTGGGACGGCACCGTGGAGACCGAGCAGGCCATCAAGGACGCGACAAAGGCTACAATACGCTGCATCCCTATAGACAGCTGCGTCTGCGAGGAGGAGGGCAAGGACATATTCTCCGGCAAACCGTCACACAGAAGAGTGGTATTCGCAATCTCATACTAGAATGAAGAGGACATTGACCCTGACAGCAGCCGCACTTGCAGCATGCCTGAGCCTGCACGCCCAGGAAGATGCACTCCAGAAAGCCATGGCAGCGGCAGCCGAAGCTTTGCAGGAAGCGCCGGCTGCAAAAGACGCGCAGGACAGGCCGAATTACTGGAACAGCTGGACACAGTTTGATCTCGGGACAAGCAACACAAGCCTCTGGAACTGGGCGGCAGGCGGATACAACACCCTCACGCTCAGCCTCGGGGCCGATGCCAACGCCAACTACACCAAGGATCTTCTGAGCTGGACCAACCGCCTTCAGCTCCAGTACGGCTTCCTCTGGTCAGCCGACAAGGAGAACCTGCTCCAGAAGAGCAACGACCTCATCAAGTTCGAGAGCCGCCTGGCCTACAAAATCCGCAAAGACAGCGACTGGAACTACACCGCCTCCTTTGACTTCCGCTCCCAATTCACCGACAGCTACGACTCCTACAAGAAAGATGAGCAGAGCGACAAGTGGAACGGCACCCTGAAGTCCGGCTTCCTCTCCCCGGCATACTCCACGATAGCGTTCGGTATGGAATGGACCCCTGTGGACTGGTTCAACGTCAACATAGCCCCGCTGACGGGAGGTTTCACCATCTGCACGAAAGAGGAACTCCGCAAAAAATACGGTATGAAGCTTCGCGAACCGGACCTGGATCCGAAACTCGGCGACAGCTACCACAGCCAGCTTTTCCAGTTCGGTGCCCAGATCAAGATCAACTACAACACCTCCATCAACGACGACTTCAAGTACGAGACGCAGCTGGTCCTCTTCACCGACTACCTCAACAAGCCGTTCTCCTACAACCGTATCAACTGGGACAACAAGATCACCTGGCAGCTTGCCAAGTACTTCCGGATAGGTCTCAGCACCTGGATGATCTACGACCCTATCGTGATCATGGACGGCAGGCAGAGGATACAGTTCAAGGAGTTCTTCTCCGTCAATTTCACCTATCTTATCAGCAACAAGGGATGAGGCGCATCCTCCTCGCTGTAAGCGGCGGCATAGACTCCATGTATATGGCAAACAGGGCTTCGGAGATATTTCCCGGAGCCCGTTTCGCAGTGGCGCACTGCAATTTCACGCTGCGCGGAAGCGAGTCGGACGGGGATGAGGAGTTTGTGAGGCTGTGGTGCCGGGAGCACGGGATCGAATTCTTCTCCAGAAGGTTCAGCACGGAGGAATACGCCCTCCGGCATTCCGTAAGCATAGAGATGGCCGCCCGCGAACTTCGCTATGACTGGTTTTTCAAGCTGTGCTCGGAAAAAGGCTTCGAAGCCGTGGCAGTGGCGCACAATGCCGACGACAATGCCGAGACCATGATGCTCAACCTTTTGAGAGGCACCGGAATACGCGGCATCAGCGGGATGGGCGGCAGGCCCGGGGTACTGCGACCGCTGCTGGGGATCGGAAGGGATGAGATACGCCGCTGGATGGAAGAGCACGGACTGGGTTGGAGAGAAGACAGGACCAACAGCGAAAACGAGTACAAACGCAACCGCCTGCGAAACGAGGTTTTCCCCATCCTGCGCGAACTTAATCCCTCGCTTATACGAACTCTTGGCGAGGATATGGCCAGGTTCGCACAGGTAAGGGACATCGCCGAGGAATACTTCCAGAATGCAAGAGACAGAGTGCTGCTGCCGGGAGGCGGGATCAGCATACAGGCCGTCAGAGAGGATGCGCACCGCGACTATCTTCTCTGGAGACTGCTGGAAGACAGCGGCATCGGCAGGGCCGAATTCGACTCGCTAAAAAGGATGCTTGATGAAGGCGGCCAGACGGGAGGCAAAAGATTCGGCCCCGTCGAGTGCACATCCTCTGAAATCCGGATCAGGAAACCCCGCATAGGAAAACAGCTGCATCTGGAGACCATTCCCAGGGAAGAACTCGACTCGCTCAGACAGCCTGAAGGAGTGCTGGTCGCTGACAAGGCCAAACTCGGCTGGCCCCTTAAGGTAAGACACTGGCAGGCAGGAGACTGGATGCGTCCCCTCGGGATGGGCGGAAAAAGGAAGAAACTCTCCGACATCTTCACGGATCTCGGCTGGTCGGCCCAAGACAAGGAAGAGGCGGAGGTGATCGAACTTGACGGCCATCACGTGGCCGCCCTGCTATGCTGCAGGATAGACGAGAGCGTCAAAGTCGGGGAAGGATGCCGGGAAGTAGTGCGGCTCCGTTACCGTCCAGTGCCGTCTATGTAGACATCCTCCCCGGGGGCCGCAAAATAATACGTCTCACGCGCGAAACGCTCAAGGGAGTCCCTCCTCGTCAGAAGATCTTCAAGCTGACGGTCAAGGCCCTCGTTGTTGACTTCCAGCATCTCTATCTGCTTCTGCTGTGAGCGGAGGGTGAAGCCGGCGCTGATCCAGGTCAGGACATTGTCCTTCTTGACGAACATGAAAACCACAAACGCAGCCGTGGCCACAATGGCGTAGCGCAGGAAAGAACGCTGCTCCTCCCGGCCCTTGTCTTTGTCACGATTCCATAAATCTTTGAAAACTCCCATAGACTTTACGCAAAAATAATTAAATTTGTCCAAACTTAAAACCAATCGACACTTTATTATGAAACCAGCACTTTTGGTCCTTGCGGCCGGCATGGGCAGCCGATACGGCGGGCTCAAGCAGATGGACGGCCTCGGCCCGAACGGAGAGACAATCATCGACTATTCCATCTATGACGCAGTGAACGCCGGATTCGGGAAAGTCGTATATGTGGTACGCGAGTATTTCCTCGAAGCCTTCAAGGAGAGCGTCAAGAAGAAATACAGCGATGTCAAATGCAGTGACGGGACTCCGCTCGAGTTCGTGTTCGTCACCCAGGAGCTCAGCAAGATTCCGGCCGGGTTCAGCCTCAACCCCGAGAGGCAGAAGCCGTGGGGCACGGCGCATGCTGTCCTTATGGCCAAGGACGTGATCAAGGAGCCGTTCCTGGTGATAAACGGAGATGATTTCTATGGCAGGGAGTCTTTCCAGATAGCTGCACAGTGGTGCGGGGAGCACTCCGGCAGCCAGGGAGTCTACTCCATTGTCGGATTTGAACTGGACCACACCCTCAGCGAATCAGGCGGGGTGTCCAGAGGCATCTGCCACTACGACGGCGAGCAGCATCTTACCGATGTGGTCGAGCATCTCAACATCATCAAGGGAGCCGACGGCAAAGTGACCGGAGACAACTCCGTGACAGGCGAGCATGTCACCCTCAACGGCAAGGATCTCTGCTCCATGAACATGTGGGGCTTCACCCCTGATTTCTTCCCTAAGGCTGAGGAGATCTTCAAGGACTTCCTCAAGGCCAATAGCCAGGAACTCAAGAAGGAATTCTACATCCCGTACGCAGTGGACATAATGATAAAGAAAGGCGAGGCCGGATGCGAAGTGCTCTCCACCCCGTCCCACTGGTTCGGCGTAACCTACAAGGAGGACAGGCCGGCCGTGGTCGCAAAGTTCGCCCAGCTGGCATCAGAAGGAGTCTACCCTTCCCCTCTTTACAAATAGACCGGAATGGGGAAAAAGGTCCGCAACTACAAGTTCTTCGACAACTACTCCTGGTTCATGCCTGGAGTCAAGGAGATACTGGTTCTGCTGGCGATGCTCATGCTCGGAAGCATATTGGGCAATGTCATCACCCTGCTGTTCACCGCCTGCCTCGGTGCTGCCAAGGGGACGGAATACGCGATGGTGGTCGCCTACCCCGTGATGTTCATCCCGGCTATGATGTATGCCGGCGCCAAGAGCAGGGCACGCAGTTTCACAGGCGGAGGACTTAAGCTTGACAGCGACAATTTCCGCCCTGTCGGAGGTGCGCTATGCGCAGTGCTGGCCGCCATAGGGACGGTGGCTCTGGCGTTCTGCACCGATGCCTTGAGCCAGCTCATGCCCCCGATGCCGGAGTGGCTTGAACAGATGCTTGAGAGCATGACTCAGGGCAACCTGCTGCTCAATTTCCTGTGCGTGAGCATATTTGCCCCGTTCTTCGAGGAGTGGCTGTGCCGCGGTATGGTGCTGCGCGGGCTTCTGGGCAACAATGTCAAGCCCGTATGGGCCATCGTGATCTCAGCCCTGTTCTTCGCTCTGATACACCTCAACCCGTGGCAGGCGCTGCCGGCATTCCTGCTGGGCTGCCTGTTCGGGTATGTCTATTATAAGACGGGGTCGCTGAAACTGACGATGCTGATGCATTTCACCAATAATACTGTATCATTGATAATGAGCAACATAGACTCACTTAAAGATGCAGACAGCTGGATGGAGGTGTTCCCGTTACCGGTGTATTGGGCGATGTTTGCAGCCTGCCTTGCAGCCACCGCACTGGTGGTCATGAGGTTCAGCAAGGTGGAAAGCACGCCGGAAGGCAACTGCGACAGCGTGCCTTCCCTGTTTGCGGAGTAGTTTTATCCCTGATTATTCTAGCCCGGCGGTCTGCCGGGCTTTTTTCACGTCGTGCACACGGAGGATGTCTACCCCGTGGTCAAGTGCTGTGCGGTGGGCCTTCTCTGTGTCCCCACCGGTGAAGCGCTTGTCGGCCGCGCCGATAAGTATCTGTTTTCCAAGCACCTTGAAGTCTTCCAGATGCTCGAGTATCTCCCAGTTCTGATCCTGGTTCTTGGCGAAGCCCAGACCCGGGTCGAGGATCCAGTCCTTGATGCCGTTTGTCGCTGCGGTGATGGCAAAGCCCCCGAAATACTCGAGGAGTTCAGGGATAACGCCTTCCGGATAGTCACACTGCCCGTCCATCGTGCGGGGATTGCCCCTCTTGTGCATCGCGACGTATGGCAGGCCGAGCCTGCCCACTGTGCCAAGCATCCCCGGGTCGTCCTCGCCGGCGGAGATGTCGTTGACGATGAAGCGTCCGAATGTGTCGTAAGCCCTGCGGACTATCTCGGCACTTGTGGTGTCTATCGAGACCGGCACCTGACTGTCAAGCTCGCGCAGCACCGGCTCAAGCCTGCGCCACTCTTCCTCCAGCTCCACATCAGCTGCGCCAGGCCGTGTGGACACGGCCCCGATGTCGATGATGTCGGCCCCGTCCTGGAGCATCTGTTCTATCCTCGGCAATGCCTCCTGAGCTGTCGCACGGCTGGATGCCCAGAATGAATCCGGTGTCAGATTCACGATTCCCATTATCTTTACCATAATGCAAAAGTAGTAAAAAATCCATACCTTTGCGTCTATGCTGATAGTTTTGGAAGGCCTCGACGGGGCCGGGAAGTCCACGCAGGTGAGGATGTTCAGAGAATATCTTGAGAGCGTCTGCCCGAAAGTCGAATACATACATTTCCCACGATATGACGCTCCTGTCTACGGGGAGCTGATTAGCAAGTTCCTCAGGGGCGGCTTCGGCTCGATCGGAACCGTACACCCGCAGCTTGTGGCGCTGCTCTTCGCAGAGGACAGGCACGGGGCCGCACCTTTAATAAGGGAAACCCTGGAGGAAGGGGGCACGGTGCTCCTGGACAGGTATGTGTACTCCAACATCGCCTACCAGTGCGCGAAACTCGCCTCGGACGTCGAAGCGGAAGAACTCAGAAGGTGGATACTCGAGACGGAATACGGACAGTTCGGCCTGCCTTTGCCGGATCTCAACCTGTACCTGGATGTCCCGATCAGCTTCGTGGAAAAGAGCCTCGCCTCCCATAGGGACGGTGACGACCGCAGCTACCTGCACGGCGGCAGCGACATACACGAGGCGGACATTGCCTTCCAGTGCAGGGTGAGGGATTTTTACCGCAGGCAGGCGGGTCTTGATCCGACTTTCCTCACCGTGGGCTGCTCGGATGCGGACGGTAGGATGCTGGCTCCTGATTTGATTTTCAACAAGATAAAAGACACGTATGAGAATAGTAAGAAGGGCTAGTGCCATAATCATAGGTTTCGTTCTCTTTGTGGCGGGCCTGCTCAAGCTGCTGGACCCGGTCGGTGCAGGCCTTGTGGTCGAGGAGTATTTCAAGTTTCTGCATCTCGGCTTCCTGCGTCCGCTCTCTTATCTCACAGGGGTGTCGGGGGCTCTGGCGGAGACGCTTCTGGGTGCCGCTCTGCTATGCGGGGTCTGGAGGAGGATTACCGGCATAGTCACCCTTGCCGTGCTCGTGTTTTTCACTCTCCTCACTCTGGTGCTGCTGATTTTCAACCCGTCGATGGACTGCGGATGCTTCGGCGAGGCTGTGCACCTAACTCACCTTCAGAGTTTTCTGAAAAACATCGCGCTGCTCGCTCTCTGGGCTGCGGCTTTCCTGCCCCCTGGCAGTCAGGAGCCGACCCGCAAGGTCAAATATGTAAGTTTCGGGATCACGGGGGTTTCTGTCTGCCTGTTTTTCCTGTATTCAGCCCTGTCCCTGCCGCTCGTGGACTTCACCAATTACAAGAGCGGAGCGGAACTCGTAAGCGAGGGGCTGTCGTTCAGCGATGCCGGCGGAGAGTATGCCGATTCTCTTGCTCTTGAGGGCAGAGTACTGATTTCTTCCGTCTACAGTCCTTCCAAACTGGGCAGCAGGGACTGGGACAAGATCTCCTCGGTCCTGCATGATGCTTCCGCCTGCGGATACACAGCCTTGCTGCTGGCAGCATCTTACCCGGAGGAGATGGCAGACATGGCCGGGCCCGAACTGCTGCCGTACACTTATTTCGCGGACCGCAAGACACTCTTGACACTCAACCGCTCCAACGGCGGGCTCACCTATGCCGCAGACGGCCAGATCGTCAGGAAATGGTCGTTCAACCGCCCGCCGCACAGGGATGAGTTGGAATCCATGCTGCAGGCCGACCCGACGGAGACCATGATAACGCAGATGAGCGCGGACAAGCTCAAACTTCAGGGCTTCCTGCTCTATGTCTTCGCGGTGATGCTGTTGCTGTAAGTTGAGCCGGTTTTTTCTTATCAATATAGAAAGCCGAACATCCATATAGGGATAGAGCGCCCTGAAGCATACTCAAGATTATCTTTGACAAGATAACCGACCCGAGCATCCTTTATCTGATCGGACTTTTTGTTCCTGCCACCGACTTCGAATGTAACATCCCCTATCTCGAAATCAGATATCTTGGAAGAAACCGGAGAGCACACTTGTTTAGTCCAGGCCAAAAAATTGGTCTCACGCATATTGCCGTCATCAATGATGCCGTCCTCCGACAATGAATATGCTATATTACTGTTCCCCAAATACAGTTTCTCAGGCTTTGCCAACAGGCTGTCGCTATGTCCGGCTTCGCGAAGCGCGTTGAACATGCCCGTTGCTTCGAGATAACTTATGTAATCAGGCACGACGTTCCGGCTGATCCCGAGGTAACGTCCAAGCGTGTCATTACTGGGTTTGAACGGGACACTCTTTGCCAGAATATACATCAGCTTCTTGAGCTTTACGGCTGAGGCGATGGTCATATCCGCATAGTCTGGGATATCATCTTCCACAGTGGCCAGAATCGCATTCTGCAGACGTATTTCGGCATCTCCCTCTTTAAAAAAAGGGTAAAATCCGTGCCTGCAATATTCTTTGTAATATTTAAGGGGACGATGTTCTCCTTCTGGAAAATCGACTTTCCCATGCAGGATTTCTTCAAGAGACGAGGTTTTAAGACTCCATCCGTTGCGGATATTAAGATACTCCCTGAAAGAAAGTCCAGGCATTTCATAAGGTACGCTGCGTCTGCTGAGGTCCGCTTTGTTTCCTCTCTTCAGTGCCAACAGGCTGCTCCCGGAATATACCACACAAAGAGTAGGGAAATCATCGTAGATGTTTTTTATTTCTGTTGACCACCCCTTGTACTTATGTATCTCATCGATGTACAAGCGCTTCCCGCCTTGAGCGAAAAACATCCCGGCAAGTTCATAGAGAGTGTGCCCGGCAAAATACATATTGTCCGCTGTCACGTATAGCGTCTCCTCAGGGTTGTCATACTTCTTGATATGTTGAAGAATCATAGTGGACTTCCCGACACCTTTCTGTCCCATGATGCAGACCAGACGGCTCTTCCAATTCACCTGCTCGTGGAAACTGCGCAGATAAGCCATCGGCGTGAGTGCAAGTTTAATGCGAAACGTATTATATAAGCCTTCCATCAAAAGTCATCATTTTTTGCAAATATAATATACTGCACAAAAAAAAGTGCATATTTTGGCAAAAACTGCACAAAAAAAAGTGCATACTATCTGTTACAACCACACATCAACTTTCACTCAAACAGATGTATAGGCACGAGAACGCCTATGCTCCAAGCAGAAACTCCCTCATGCCTTTGATGTCGTCCTTCGGGAAGTTCTTCTGCTCGCCGGAAGAGAGGTTTTTGATGTTCACCGTGCCGGCTTCGACCTCGGAACCTCCGTTTATTGAGAGGAACGGGATGAACTTGCGGTCTGCATATTCGAACTGCTTCTTGAGTTTGGTCTGGTCAGGATAGATTTCGACGGCGACACCCTCCGAACGAAGAGCTGATGCCACAGGGAGAATGTACTTCAACTCTTCCGCGCCCATGTTTGCGAAAAGCACGGTGGTGCTGCTACGCAGATCCTTCGGGAATTTATCCAGCCCCATGAGTACATCATATATACGGTCTGCACCGAAACTGATTCCGACACCGGACATGTCCGGCAGGCCGAAAATACCGGTAAGATTGTCATAACGCCCGCCCCCGCAGATACTTCCGATCTGCCAGTCGAGAGCCTTGACCTCAAATATGGCTCCAGTATAATAGTTGAGGCCACGGGCGAGCGAGAGGTCAAGTTCGACCGGAGTCCTGATTCCGGCTGCTTCTATGTATCCGAAAAGTTCCTCCAGCTCGTCCAGACCTTTAAGCCCGGTCGGAGAAGAACCCATCATTGAGCGCATGACTGCTATCTTTTCTGAAGTGCTGCCGCTAAGGGTGAGCACAGGCTCAAGCATCTGCACAGCCTCCGGGGTCAGTCCCTTGGTAAGCATCTCTCCCTTGACGGCATCGAGTCCTATCTTGTCAAGCTTGTCTATGGCCACGGTAATGTCCACGACCTTGTCAGGGAATCCGCAGATTTCAGCCAGACCGGTAAGAACCTTGCGGTTGTTGATTTTCAGAAGCACACGGATACCGAGTTTCTCGAACACCTTGTCTACTATCTGCACAAGTTCAAGTTCACAGAGCTGGCTCTTGCTTCCGATAGCGTCCACATCACACTGATAGAACTCACGGTAGCGTCCTTTCTGAGGCCGGTCGGCACGCCATACCGGCTGTATCTGGAAACGCTTGAACGGGAATGTCAGTTCATCGCGGTGCTGCACCACATAACGGGCGAACGGCACCGTCAGGTCGTAACGGAGTCCTTTCTCGCATACTTGAGGTGTGAGCGGCTTGTCAAAGTCCACACCGGAGAAAGCGTCGCCCGAATTGAGTATCCGGAAAAGGAGCTTGTCTCCCTCCTCACCATATTTGCCCAGCAGGGTGGAGAGATTCTCCATGGCCGGAGTCTCTATCTGTGAATAACCGTATGTGCGGAACACGGAGCGGACGGTGTCGAAAATATAGTTGCGCGCAGCCATCTCGCGCTGTCCGAAATCCCTTGTGCCCTTTGGTATTGAAGGTTTCTGTGCCATAGACATTTGTTTTATCTTGCGAATTTAGTACTTTTGACAAAATTTACACTTATTTATACGATGAAAGATTTTGTAAAGATGACCTTGGCTGTGATCTGCGGTCTGGTCATTATGGGCATACTGGTGTTCATACTCGGATTCGGGATGCTCGGTGCCCTTCTGGCGGCAGGCAGTTCCACCCCCGTTCTACCCAAATCCGGCGTCCTCGTGATGGACATGTCACGGTTTGTAATCGGCGAGCAGAGCCAGGAGTCCAACCCCCTCTCTTCATTCAGCGGCAGCGGAGAATTGCAGACCATAGGCATATGGGATGCGGTGCAGGCCATCAACTCCGCAGCAACAGACCCGGCTGTGCAATACATATATCTCAAAACAGACGGCTCCATGAGCGGGATAGCTTCCCTTGAGGAAATCCGCAAGTCCCTGGCGAAGTTCCGGCAGACCAGCGGCAAGCCGGTAGTGTCCTATATCGAGGCCCCGACCACAGGCGGCTATTACCTCGCATCGGTGGCCGACAAAATCTATATGACCTCACACATAGGCGGGACCGTCCCTCTCACGGGAGTTTCCAGCCAGACGGTTTTCCTCGGAGACCTTCTGGGCAGGCTCGGGATCAATGTTCAACTGATCAAGCACGGAAAATACAAGTCAGCCGGCGAGATGTTTACCAAATCCAAGTCAAGCCCCGAGAACAGGGAGCAGTACCAGAGGATGGTGGACTCCATGTGGGAGAGCATGTCGGAAAGCATCGCGCAGAGCCGGGAACTCTCAGTTGATGACCTTGACGATGCCATAAACAACTTGAAGCTCAACCTGCCTCAGGATTTCGTGGAGTGCGGCCTTGTGGATGAACTTCTGACAAAAAATGAACTTGAAGACAAGCTGGCTGTACTGGCGGTAAAGGACAGCTTCGATGAAGTCAGCCTCATCCCTTTTGCCGATTATGTGGCCAACATAGTGCCGCCGTTCAACGCCAAGCAGCAGATCGCCATCATCTATGCCGACGGCGAAATCATTGACGGGCATGACAAGACGGCAGTGGCCGGAGACAGGTTCGCATCAATCATAGCAGGCGTCAGGGCCGACTCCACCGTCAAGGCCGTGGTGCTCAGGGTCAACTCTCCTGGAGGAAGCGTACTCGCTTCAGAGAAGATAAAGAACGAACTCGACCTTTTGCAGAAGGACAAACCGGTAGTCGCTTCATACGGAGAATATGCGGCATCCGGCGGGTACTGGATCTCCAACGGCAGCAATGTCGTTTTCACTGATGCCACCACCCTTACCGGCTCCATCGGTGTGTTCGGGATGATCCCGGATTTCTCGAAAACAGCCAGAGATGTTCTCCACATAGGGGTAGAAAGCGTAAATTCACACAAGCACGGGGATATGTTCGGACTGATGAGGCCTTTCGACCAGAGCGAATTCAACTATATGACAAGGTCAATTGAAAACATATATGACCGCTTTGTCAGCATAGTCTCCAACAGCCGCTCCCTGACCAGGGAAAGGGTTGATGAAATCGCCCAGGGACGTGTCTGGACGGGGGCCGATGCATTGCCTATAGATCTTGTGGATGAGATAGGCACACTCGAAGATGCCGTAAATTATGCGGCATCGATAGCCGGGGATCCGGACTTGAGCAACTGGTCCGTCTGCGGATACCCAAGTCCGCAGACGATGATGGAAAAAGTTCTTGAGATGTTCTACGGTTCTTCAGATGAAAATGCGCTTCTGGGCCGTCTGAAGGACTGCACCGAAGCCAAGGTGCTTGCGCGAATGGATACACAATTAGAAGTCCGCTAAAGAACCCGCTTGAGAAAAATTTGCTTTTTTAAAAATAACTCTCTACCTTTGCATCCACAAACATCGCGGGGTAGAGCAGTTGGTAGCTCGTCGGGCTCATAACCCGGAGGCCAGAGGTTCGAGTCCTCTCCCCGCTACCAATGAGAAGGTCGGCTGATTTTCAGCCGGCCTTTTTGAAGTTCAGGTTACAGCATAATAGCATAAAAACTCTATAACCTGAGACATCCGCCGGCGCGTGGCGCAATGCCATGCGCACCGGGGGCGTTTCCACAGCGGCAGATTTCATAAACCCACTTGCGCAAAAAGGCGTCTAGTGCGCACGGAACAAGAAAGGGCCGGCCAAACGGCCAGCCCCCTGATAATGCCGGGAAGCCATATCGAAAAGTCAAGCGGCTCCCCCTATGTCTGTGAAGAGGCTAGAATACCTCTTCGTTGCTTTCCTTGTAGCCATCGGACTGCGGAGCCTCGGAGCGAGAACCTTCGCTGCGGCGAGGGCGGTCATCACGACGGTCACGGCGATCGTCCCTGCGACGGTCATCGCGACGGTCGCGGCGATCTCCTCCACGGCGGTCATCTCGTCCTCCTCTACGGTCGTCCCTTCCGCGATCACCTCCGCGAGGACGGCGCTCAGGCTCGACATAGCCCTCAGGCTTCTCGGTCAGGGCACGCATGGAGAGGCGCATCTTGCCGCTCTTAGGGTCAATCTCAAGCAGCTTGACATCGACCTCATCGCCGACATGGAGCACATCCTCCACGTTCTCAGTCTTGTTCCAAGCGATCTCGGACACGTGCAGAAGCCCCTCCTTGCCTGGAAGAATCTCCACGAATGCGCCGAAGTCAAGGATGGAAACGACTTTGCCATGGTATACCTTACCGACCTCAGGCACAGCACAGATGCCCTTGATCCACTCGAGAGCCTTCTGCATATTCTCCTTGTTGTCGGAAGCGACATCCACAACTCCCTCGGTAAGATTGGTACCCGGTATAGGCTGCTCGTCGATGGTGATGGTGGTGCCGGTCTCCTTCTGGATCTTCTGGATGGTCTCGCCTCCCTTGCCGATCACGGCGCCGATGAACTCGGCAGCGATGCGGATCTGCTCGATGCGAGGCACGAACGGCTTGTAGTCCTCACGTGGAGCGCTGATGGTCTTTAGCATCTCGCCCATGATGTGCATACGTCCCTGACGGGCCTGTTCAAGGGCCTTGGCAAGGACATCATAAGAGAGTCCGTTGACCTTGATGTCCATCTGGGTGGCGGTGATGCCGTCGGCAGTACCTGTCACCTTGAAGTCCATATCTCCGAGGTGGTCCTCATCTCCGAGGATATCGGTGAGGATGGCATAGCGGTCATTAGGATGGATCTCATCGGTGATGAGGCCCATGGCCACACCGGCCACCGGCTTGCGGATCTTCACACCGGCGTCCATCAGCGCGAGGCAGCCGCCGCACACTGAAGCCATTGAGGAAGAGCCGTTTGACTCAAGAATATCTGATACTACGCGGACAGCGTAAGGATTCTCAGGGGCGAGAGGAACTACAGGCTTGAGCGCCCTCATGGCAAGGTTGCCATGTCCGATCTCGCGACGTCCCACACCCCTTTGAGGCTTGGCCTCGCCGGTAGCGAACGGAGGGAAGTTGTAGTGCAGCACGAACTGCTGGTCATCCTGGATGAGCACTTCATCGGTCTCTTTCATGTCCATCTTGGTGCCGAGGGTGACAGTCGCTAGGGACTGGGTCTCACCGCGGGTGAAGATGGCGGAGCCGTGAGCGCAAGGAAGGTAATCAACCTCGCACCAGATAGGACGCACCTCATTGCATACACGTCCGTCGAGACGCACACCCTCGTCGAGGATCATGTTGCGCATGGCCTCTTTCTCCTCGGCATGGTAGTATCTTTCCACGAGAGGAGTCTTCTCTTCGAGCTGCTCCTCGGGGATGGTGGCAAGGAACTCCTCCTTGATGGCCTTGAACCCGGCCTCGCGCTCTTTCTTAGGCTTTGCGGCTTTGGCAAGGGCATAGCACTTGTCGTAGCAGAAATCGTGGACGGCCTTCTTGAGCACCTCGTCCTCGACATCGTGAGGATAGTCACGCTTGTTGACATCCGTCCCGAGCTCCTTCATGAGCTCCTTCTGCACACGGCAGTGTTTCTTTATCTCCTCATGGGCAAACTTGATGGCCTCAAGCATGTCGTGCTCGCTGACCTCGTTCATCTCGCCCTCGACCATCATGATGTTCTCCTCGGTGGCGGCGACCATGAGCTCAAGGTCGGAGTCCTTCATCTGGGAGAAGGTCGGGTTGATCACGAACTCGCCGTTGATGCGGCTGACACGTACCTCGGAAATCGGGCCTCCGAACGGAAGGTCGGAAGTGGCCAGTGCGCATGAAGCCGCAAGTCCGGCAAGCGCGTCGGGCTGGATGTCCTTCTCCGCCGAGATGAGGGTCACGTTGACAAACACCTCAAGGTGGAAATCATCCGGCCAGAGAGGACGGATAGGGCGGTCGATCAGGCGTGAGATGAGAATCTCATAATCGCTTGATTTCCCCTCCCTCTTCATGAATCCGCCCGGGAAACGTCCGGCGGAGTAATATTTCTCCTTATAATCGACCGTGAGCGGCATGAAGTCGGTCCCTTCCTTGACTTCTTCCGCGCAGGTCACGGTGGCGAGAAGCATAGTGCCACCCATCTTGACTACGGCTGATCCTGCTGCCTGCTTCGCGAGCTTGCCGGTCTCGATCTCTATGACGCGACCGTCTGAAAGCTCAATCTTTTTGTTGATGATATTCATTACTGTTTTTCTTAACGTCCTTTCCAAAAAAGGGATGGCCCCTTCAGGAACCATCCCCGGATCTTCCCTATCTTGACTATCGGCGGAGACCGAGCTCCTTGACGATATTCCTGTATCTCTCGATGTCAACTTTCTGGAGGTAATCCAGAATCTGACGCCTCTTACCTACAAGGCGGAGAAGAGAACGGCGGGTTACCACATCCTTCTTGTTCTTCTTCACATGCTCGGTAAGGTGAGCGATACGGTAGGAAAATAAAGCAACTTGACTCTCTGGTGAGCCGGTGTCCTTATTAGACTTCCCGTACTTCGCGAAAATCTCTTGCTTCTTCTCAGGCATCAAATATTCAGCCATCTTAGCAAAAAATTAAAAGTTAATATTTCAAATCCTCTGCCTACAAAAGACAAAGCCTGCAAATTTAGGCAAAAATTTGATACAATCCAAATTACCGCACTATTCCTCTATCTTCGCAATAAGAGGGAGCCCCCGGCTGGAGAGAAGGTCGTTGTAGCGGCGGAGCACCTCATCCACGCAGTCCTCCCAAGAGCGGACAATGGTCCTGGAAGCCTGAAGACCGACCCGGCGGATTTTCTCCCGGTCGGAGGACAGGGAGCGCAGAAGCGCGGCCATCTCGTCCGGGTCATTGTCCACAAGGAAGCCGTTGACCCCGTCCGTCAAGATTGCCGAGGCGGTAGATCCCTTGGCCATGACGGCAGGGGTATGGAGGGCGGCAGCCTCGCGTACCACGAGCGGAGCATTGTCGTACAGTGACGGGAAGAGGAAGAGATCCGCTGCCGCGTAGTACTTCTTCAGCAGTTCGCGGTCGTGGATGCATCCCACGAACGTCACCTTGTCCGAGAGCCCCAGCTCGTCCGACATTTCCTTCATGGCGTCCGCCGCATATCCCGTACCGATAAAATACATCCTGTACGGAAGATCCCTCAACCTGGAGAGGGCCTCCAGGATCAGTTTCGGATTCTTCTCCCAGATGTGCTGCCCGACGAAGAGGAGTACGAAATCGTCCTTGCCGATGCCAAGCTGCCGGCGCGCATCGGCAAAGTAGCTGTCCGGATAGTCGGCCACCAGGTCGGAACCGTTGTCCATCACCTCGACCTCGCCCTTGTAGCCGTATTCCCGTATGACATCGATCACGGAGGCCTGCGGCACCCACACCAGATCAGCCTTCTCATAGAAGTCTATGATATATCTGATGACCATGTCCACAGCAGCCTTGGGCAGCACGCGCGCGAAGTCATCACGGTACTTGGAGTGGAAAGTGGCCACGAGTGGAATCTTTTCAAGTCGGGAGATGTGCATCGCGGCGGCACCGGAAGTGAACGGGCAGTGCGCATGCACTATCTTGAAGCGCAGTTTTGCCACCTTGGCAAGGAAGCCGGGGTCTATGGTGGCAAGTCCGGTCACATAAGGCTTACGCCTCGGCACAGGCACAGAGAAATAGTCCAGGACCGTGTAGTCCAGGGACTCGTAGTCGGCACCGGGCACGTTAGGAGTGATCACATAAGTGCCGCCGACTTTCCTCTGCATCCACTCGGCATAGTTTTCCATGCAGACGGAGACCCCGTCCATCACAGGAGGGAAACAGTCACAGAAAAGTCCGACATTTACTTTTTCGGGAGAGAATATTGATGCCATGATTATCTTATTTTGAGACCGATGAATTCAAGTTTGCCCATAAAAAGAAGCACTGCCGCCACAACGAGCAGTACAAGGGCAAAAGCAAGCCACCATTTCCAGGCCGAAGATTTCTGCCTGTACGGGTCGGAGAGTTTGAGTTTCGGATACTGGGCAAGGCTGGTGAGTTTGGCGCCGAAGAGAATGTTGACCAGGACGTTGGAGTTGATCGCCCATCCGTTGGCATTGAGCACGGGGCCGAGATTGCGGCGGCGCAGCTTGCTCCACGCAAGGAAGCAGGACGGTCCGGAGATCACAAGCATTATCACGACAATCGCCACGAGGGTCTGCCACAGCGGAGTGTTCTGGATTCCGGTGACTATTTTGGTCAGAGCAGTACCTATATAACCCACGGCCATGCCCAAGGCGGCGAAGATGCCGGCGAACTTTGCGATATCGAAAACCTGCTTCTTGCCGCTGTCAACCCCGTCCGCCGCAGGAGAGGTTGCGGCTGCGGCCTTGGCCTGGAGGTCAGCCGTGATCTTGGCGTCCTTGTCGGCAGCCGACTTGTTGATGAGACCCACGCAGAAATCCCAGAACTTGCGGTAAGGCGCCCAAAACGCCTGACTGATGCTGACCGGGTTGTCCACTATCTTTGTGATTACGGCGTCCCAGTCGTTGCCTGCGCAGTCATAGAATATCCCGTTCTTGCCCGGACGCAGGGCAGCAATGTCCCCCGCCGTCATCACGGCCACGATGTCCATCGTCTTCCCGAGCTTCTTGGAGTTGCAGGTACAATAGATGAGGAACATCCCGCTGAGTTTGGCCATGTCGGCATGCTTCGACATGTCCGACACCCTGATGCAGAGGTCGCAGCAGCGCTGGTCCACATACAGCCGGCCCGCCTCGAAATCAGCACGCACACCCGGGGTTCTCGCATAGAAATCCGTGAATATCACATAGTTCTTGAGCAGCCGGTAGAAATCACGATAGAGGAGCATGAGTTTCTTTACCTCATCTATGGAGTCCGACTCGTCCTTGAGGGCCAGATCCTTGGAAACGAGTTCAAGAAGCGCGGCTTTCTGTCCGGCCGAAAGAATCTCCTGCACGCGGGAGGCCCCGAGGCTCTCCACAAGAGAACCTTTCTTGGCGGCAAGCCAAGAGGAATAAGGAGCAAAAGCGGCCAGCACAGCGTCCCACTCATCTTCAGTCAGGCTGTCCTTCCCGTCTTTCCAGACAAGTTTGCGGAAGGTGTCCACGCGAGCCTGCCAGGCCGGGTTGATCCTGTCGAAGCGCAGCACCCCGGACTCATCCGGAACCGAGAGCGGGCATTCACCTATCTTTGAAATGTCATCGACTTTGACGGCGACCTCATCGAAAGCGGACTTGTCATAGCGCAGCAGGCGGCAACGCTCAAAGAAATCTGCAACCTTGTCTTTGATGGCCGATACGGACCCGAAGGCAGCGGGGGTGTCGCCTCCGCAAGGAAGCACGGCCTTGTCGGAGTCCGCGGCATCAAGCCAGGCGACATAGTCGGCGCAAGCTGCATAGAAAGCATCTATCTTCTCCGAGCTCAAGCCAGGGGCGCCGCTGCGGTCGGTTTCAGCTCCGGATACGGCGATGCAGTCCTTGATCACCGCCTTGAGAGAAGCGTCATCGGTGCTGCCTTCCGTGATAAGGCCGTCCCCGTTGAAGCGCGTTCCCGAGAATATGGCCACGCTGTCGGAGGCTTCTTCCACCGTTATTCTGTTGCCCTCCCTGCCAAGATCGGTAAGGATGCGGGCTGCCGAGTCGCGCAGACGGCGCCCCGTCTCCGAGGCTGTATCGATATTTTCAATGTCAAGCACGCTCTCCCCCTTCAGGATGAGGTCCTTGTCCTTAATGACCGAGGTCAGCCACTGCGCTGCGGCCACGACCTCAGCCACCTTGATCTTCCCGTCTTTGTCCGTGTCGATGTAATCCAGTGTGCGCCTGTCAAATTCCAGCGAGTCCACTGGGCAGCTCAACACCGTCCAGAGCTTCTGGTCGAGTTCACCCAGATGGGCTATATCCTCACCTGAAGCGATATTGACGCGAATAGCTCCACCAAGGGAGCAATACTTCCATTCGTACTTCTTTTCCATATATATGTATTCCACCGCGAAAATACAGAAAATTCGGCAATATCGGACAATCCTCCCCACAGAGCAGGCCATCGGCACACGCAGGCCGGGTTAATAAAAATTTTGCTTTCAAACTGTAAGCGCCATGTCGGATTTTTCTGACAATTTTACTGTAAAACATCTAAACAACCCTCAAAACTATTAGCAGACACCCCAAAATCCCCATAATTGGGGATAAAGGCCTATTTGATTTGTTGTTGAGAAAACATACATTTGCACACAGAGTTATTACCGCTATATGAAGGTTCGTTCAGTTATCCTTGCGACATTGGTCGCGATGGCTTACGGTTTGTTACCTGCCGGAGCCGCAACCCCAAAAAAAGGCGTCACTATCAGAGGTGAAGTCGTCTCAGAGGCCGACGGGAAGCCTATTGACTTCGCGTCAGTAGTGCTGTCACCGTCCAAATTGTACTCGATGACCGATGAGAACGGCCGCTTCACCATCGAAGGTGCAGCCGCCGGCGAGATCACAGTCAGCGTGCAATATTACGGCATGGAGCAGAAAGACACCACTTTCCGCGCTGCCGCAGGCCAGACCGTGAGCCTCAGGTTCGCCCTCAAGGAGACATCGTTCAGGCTGGACAACGTGGTCGTCGTGGCCACAGCCAACAAGGCCGGCAGCAGCACGGCATCCACAATCTCAAGGCAGGCCATGGACCACATGCAGACGAGTTCACTCGCGGACGCGATGTCCTTGCTGCCGGGTGTAAGCATCAGCAATCCGAGCCTCTCCTCCGCACAGTCCATCAGCATCCGCGGCAGTTCAACGATGAGCAGCCTAGGCACCGCCATCATCGTAGACGGAGCTCCGGTTTCCAACAACGCCAACATGCAGGCGCTCAGCCCAGTAATCAGCGGCTCAAGCGCAGGCGGCAACGGGTTCGGGTCGCCGGCCATGGGTGCGGATGTCCGCAGCCTGTCCACTGACAATGTCGAGTCCATCGAAGTCATCCGAGGCATCCCTTCAGCCGAATACGGCGACCTCACCTCCGGTGCCGTACTCGTCAAGTCAAAGGCCGGAAAATCCCCGCTTACCCTGAGGTTCAAGACCAACCCGAACATCTACCAGGCCTCTGCCGCCAAGGGCTTCTCCCTCGGAGGCAAGGCCGGAGACCTCAACATCTCAGGGGACTACGCATACAACCAGAACGAACTCACCAAAGGACACGAATCATACCAGAGGGCGAGCGCCAAAGCGCTGTGGACAGTCATGATAGGGGAAAAGACCAGCGAGACCACCTCCCTCACGCTCAACTATGGCCGCGACCGCAGCAAGCTCAACCCTGACGACCTCAGTTCCAAAAAGCAGTCCTATGCCAACGAAGTCGGACTGGCGTTCAACACCAACGGGCGCGCCTCCATCAACGGCGCATGGCTGCGCAGCATCAACTGGCTCGTCTCCGGGAGCTACAGCGACAAGCACTCACGCTACGAAGACACGGCCGTCAATGCGATGAACCTCTACTCCAAGTCCATGACGAATGGAGAGATATACAGCAACATCCCTGGCGGACAGATCTACGATGCCTCCGGCAAACTCATCACAAACGTCTCTCCGGACAGCAAGGTCCACGGCGTAGTGCTGCCATATAGTTATCAATACCACTACGACATCTACGGCAAGGAAGTAAACGCCTTCGCCAAGCTGAACGCCGACTTCGCGCACAGTTGGGGGCCGGTGAGCGAGCGTCTCCTGCTCGGAGCGGACTTCAAGACCGATGGGAACCTCGGAGAGGGATCCGTGTATGACGAGAACTATCCTCCTTTTAGGAACATCAACAACACGGAGTCCGGCTACAGGGCAAGACCATATTACGACATCCCGTTCGTCAACCAGCTTGGTTTCTACGCCGAAAACTACTTCACATGGGCGTTTGCAGACCGGGAGTTCAACCTCACCGCCGGCGTACGTTATGACAAAATCAACGGGATGGGTTCACTTGCACCGCGCATCAACGCGTCCATCGACATCTTCCCGTGGATGACACTTCGTGGAGGCTACGGACTCACCTCCAAGGCTCCTACGGCCTACTACCTCTATCCGAACAAGTCATACCATGATTATCTCCTGTACAACGGCATGTATGCGGACCTGCCGGAGAGCGAGCAGTTGCTCATCGCCAAGACCGACATCTATGACGCGACCAACAAGGATCTCGAGATAGCCGTCAACCGCAAGGCTGAGGTCGGACTGAACCTCAACATCGCCGGGCGCTACCGCGTGAGCCTGACCGCCTACGATGAGCAGATGGACAACGGCTACGGCTACGGGACAGACATCAGTTCCTACATCTGGTACCAAGCCACGACCTACACCGTAGACCACAAGGACGAAGGACAGAGGCCGGTACTCAAAGAAGACAGGACCTACAACCTTTTCTACACTGTCTACAAGCCTCTCAACGACATAAAGACACGCAGCAGAGGTGTGGAATACGAAATAGACCTCGGAAGGTTCGATGCCATCCGCACATCTTTCTACATCAACGGAGCGTGGATCCACAACACCAGCACAAGCAAGGGGTACAGTTTCGGAGACAGGACAAAGGCAGGTTCGGCTGAAAAGAACATCGGCATCTACGAGCCGGAGCTCAGGACCAGCAACACACAGAAGTTCAACACCACCGTCAGGGCCACACACAACATCCCTCAGATAGGACTTGCCGTCACCTTGACAGGGCAGTTGAACTGGTTCACGAAGCTCTGGACACAGTATAAGGATGACACCATGTTCATCAAGTACATCTCCTACAAGGACGGGCAGGTACACGACTTCGATCCGGCTCTGAAGGACGACCCGGAATTCTCCTACATGTTCCCGACCCTCAACGACAACAGGTTCATCGCGGAGAAATACTTCCCTACCGCCATCTTCAACCTCAACGTCAGCAAAGAGATCGGCGACATGTTCACGGCATCGTTCTATGTCAACAACATGCTCAACTCCAGACCTCTCTACAAAAAGAAATCGACAGGAGAGTACGTCACCCTCGGGATACCGCTCTTCTTCGGGTTCGAGTTCAAGGTAAGCATCAGATAGAATACAAATTATCAATACGCAAAAGTCATGAAAAGATCAAGTATCGCGCTTATTGCGCTGACGGCGCTCATCGCCGCCGCCTCTTGCCAGAAAGAGACCAAGACCGTAAGCGTCTCTGTCAACATCGATGAGACCAAACTCACGGAAGCAGGCATCCCTTCCCCGGACAGTTATGCAGTGACTCTCACCAACTTCGCAACCGGTGTAAGCATTGAGACAGCCACGGAGAACGGGGTTGCAAGCGCCGCAGGCCTCGTGCCGGGCCTCTACAACGTCACCGCCACCGCTGTCCAGACGGACAAGGGCTTCTCTTACACCATCACAGGAGCCCTCAACGATGTCAACTTCCTCAACGACGGCGAGGAGGTGACCCTGAGTGTGGACGCAGCAAAGGAGGCTGCGCTCATATTCAAAGAGATCTACTACACGGGCTGCACCTTCCCTACAGACACCGAGGAAGGCTCCAGCACCTACTTCCGTGACCAGTTCTACGAGATCTACAACAACAGCACCCAGACCGTATACGCCGACGGCCTATGCATTGCCAATACCCTCTTCGCCACATACGACTTCAAATTCAGGCTTGATTGGCCTATCGAGAACGCCGATGACTATGTTTTCTGCGATACCGTATGGCAGATCCCCGGTGACGGAACCCAATACCCTATAGCCCCTGGAGAGTCCATCATCATCGCACAGTGGGGCACCAATCACAAGGCTGACAACCTGACCAAAGGAGCATCGCCAGTTGATCTGAGCGGAGCCGAGTTCGAGGCTGTCGAGAAGGAAAGCACAACCTGGAACGGCATCGTCCTCACAGACAACGCCGCCATCAACATGAAGCAGGTCATCGATGCCGACGGCTACCAGATGCCTCAGTGGCTGCTCCCGGTAAGCGGTTCAACCTATGTGATCTTCAAGCCTTCAGCGCCGCTGAAAAATGAAGACTTCATCGTCGCCACCAATGCTGACTGGGCCAATGTAGCGAGGGAAATCCCTGTCAGCGATATTATCGATGCCGTTCAGACAATTTCTGACGAGAGCCGCCTCGAGATACTCGGACTCCCTGCCATACTCGATGCCGGCGCCATCTGGGCCGACGGGACATACGTAGGTGAAAGCATCGCCCGCAAGGTCAAGGAGACCCGCGAAGACGGCACCGTAGTATATCAGGACACCAACAACACCACCAACGACTTCGAAGTCAAGAAAGACCCTACTGTCCGCAGGAATGGAGCCAAGGTGCCGTCCTGGAACACCTGGATCAAGTAATCCAAGAGAATGAAGAGAATCATCGTATTATCAGCATTGTTCGTCAGCCTGTGTCCGTCTGTGGCGCAGGCCGGCGGCTTTGAGGACAGAATCAGCAGCACTGCCCTCAAAGAGACCGAAATCCGCAACTCCCTCTGGCTCGGCAGCTCTTCCGCCGCCGGACTTGCATTCAGGCCATACAGGATATTCAACACCTTGGATTTGAATTACAACGGAGAGTACGGAGAATATCGCGCACTCGGAGAGGGGAAAAGTTCAACAGAAGTGTCTCTCGACACGGAGGGCGCAGCCTATCTGGGGAAATTCCTGGTCACCGGTGATTTCTCTTTCAAGAACACTTTCGACCAGGATGCCCTCTACAATGTTCTTCTCTATGAATTGGAGGACAACATGCCATACTACCCGATGGACAGCAAATCCAGCGGTTGGAAGCGTCAGTCCTACGAGCTTGGCGCAGGGTTGACCTCACCGGTCCTTTGGGACAAAGCATCTTTTGGAATCGATCTCGAGTATTATACCAAGGTCGGGGCCAAGCAGCTCGATCCTCGCACTGAGACATACAAATACGGACTCCAACTACGTCCGTCTGTCACGGTGCGCCTCGGGGAAAGCCTGCTCGGGCTGAGCGTCCTGTACACAGACGGCTTTGAGATGAGCGAACCGTCCAATAACAACAATTGGGAAGACCAGAAAATATGGTACTTCCGTGGGCTCGGCGAAAGCACCCAGGGGAAGGTCGGCGGCAACGATGGACTCAAGGACTGCTTCTGGCGTACTACCGAATTCGGTGGGGCTCTCCAGTACTCCTGGTCGGATGCCGTATTCGCCGAACTCGGCTATTCTTTCAAGCAGACCGATGCCAAAGAGGATCCCGAACTTCCGAAACGCCTCGGCTCCACTAAGGAGCATGCATTCAGCCTCGATGCAGCATGGCTGTTCGGCCAGGACAAATCGGACAAGCTCTCCCTTGACGCGCTGTTTTCCCTTACTGACGGCATCGAATATGTCCAGAAGCTCAATTCCGCCGCTTTCCAACAGGAGTGGATGGTCATCAGCACAAACGCTATGTCAAGTTATACTGACATCCGCGCAGCACTCCGTTATGATCACCTCTTCGATGCGGCAGACCCCCGAGGGTATGACTGGAAAGTAGGGGCCGAGGCTTCGTTCAGGATGTTTGACCAGTCTTACATATCACCGGCATCGACTTCCAATGCGATGAGGGTGTATGGAGGAATCAACGCAGACAAGCAGTTCAAGTTCAAGAGCTCCTCACTTCTTGTCGGAGTGGACGGCGGATATGCCGCAGGGCTTGGAAGCGGATATACCTGCTTGAGTGCCAAAGCATACGCCACCCCGAAGGCGGCGATGACCGATCAGGCCGACTGGCTCAACGCCAGTTATTTCAAGGCCGGAGGGCGGCTGGACTGGACTATCCAAGGCTCGGGCAAAGCGAACTGGGTTCTGGGCGCAAGAGCCAGCTGGCTCAAGCCGACATCCCTCGACAAGGACAGACTTGCCGTCACAGCCTCATTCGGCATAATCTTCTAATGACATGTTTTCAAAAAAGACAATAATCATGGCATGTGCCGCGGCTCTTTCTGCAGCCACGGCATTTGCCGCTTCTCCAGTGAAGCGTTCATTTGCCATTGTCACGGAGCCGGAAACCTACAAGCACTGCTCGGCAGAGCTCGAAATCTATAGGAAGGCTGTATGCACAGACGGCCTCGATGCTTTTCTCAGCGTCAAGGCTTGGTCCTGCCCGGATGAGCTCCGCGACAGCCTCAAAGCCTACTACAACACACGTGGACTCGCAGGTGCCGTGTTCATCGGCGATGTGCCGATTGCCATGGTCCGCAAAGCCCAGCATCTGACATCAGCCTTCAAGATGGACGAAGACGGCCAGTTCCCGATGAGGGAGTCATCCGTCCCGTCCGACAGGTTCTATGATGATTTCGACTTGAGGTTCGACTATGTATGCAGAGACACTTCCGAGACGAATTTCTTCTACTACAATCTCGCACCGGAATCTCCGCAATACATAAACTGCGACATCTACACCGGACGCATCAAGCCTTCCGCCAAGAGAGGCGACCCTTATGGGGAAATCTCACGTTACCTTCTCAAGGCGGCAGCGGCCAAGAGCGAGAACAACCAGCTCGACCACCTGATGTCCTATAGCGGAAGCGGCTCGTTCTCCAACAGTCTCGCGGCTTGGAAAGACGAGACGATAACGCTCAAGGAACAGATACCTGCCGCATTCGGTAGTTCAGACGGGGCCAAGTTCTATGTCTTCGCAATGTACCCGAAGATGAAGGACATTCTTCTCAACGAGATTTCAAGGGATGCTCTGGATCTTGCAATCTTCCATGAGCACGGGGTTCCTGACAGACAATACCTGACAGATACACCTGACCCTGAGGATGTTGACGGGTATTATGCCGATGCCCGTTTCCGCCTGCGCAGGCAGCTGCGCTCAGCCGCACGCAGAGGCAAGGACATAGATACGCTGAAAGCGGAATATATCAGCAGATACGGCATCCCGTCGGAGTGGGTTGAAGACTGGGATGATCCGAAATACGAGGTGGAGGACTCTCTGCTGGATGCCTCCACCGGAATAATGCTCGATGATGTGGCAAAAACGGCCCCGGACGTGAGGATGACCATCTTCGATGCCTGCTACAACGGGGACTTCCGCGAAGACGACTGCATCGCGTCCCGCTATATCTTCTCTGACGGCAAGGCCCTCGTCGGAATAGGGAATTCCGTCAACGTGCTTCAAGACAAGTCTTCTTCCGACCTGCTCGGCATGCTGGCTCTGGGTTACTCTGCCGGAGAGTGGATGCAGCAGGTCAACATCCTTGAATCCCATATCCTCGGAGACCCGACATTCCACTTCACAGCATCTTCTGATGCCGTGAAGCCGGATCTTTCCAGTACGGACATCAAATACTGGAAGAAATACACGGCGGAGAAGTACCCTTGCGATGTGCGCGGCCTCGCCCTGCACAAACTCTTCGCCCTCGATGCCCCGGGGCTGTCCGAACTTCTTCTCAAGACATGGAAGAACTCTGACGAATACATGCTCCGTCTCCAGTGCCTGCATCTTCTTGCACACTATGACGACGGCAACTACTCCAAAGTCCTCAAGGACGGAGCGGATGATCCTTATGAGTTCATACGCCGCAAATCCACTTTCTTCATGGGCAAGGTCGGCGAGAACTGGATGGCTGACGAATTGGCAGCATTGTACCTGCGCGACTACAACTCACTGAGAGTGGCGGCAAACGTGGGTTTCGTCTGCGCACATTTCGCAGACAGCCTCTTCCTCAAGAACTTCGACAAGAGGTTGGAGGAAGCCGGATGGATCTATGACAAAGAAGCTTTCCGCAAGAAGGCGATGTCCACATTCAGTCTGGCGTACTCAATCGAGAGCGGCACAGGAAAGATCTTCACAGACAAGAACGCCTGGGGCAGAAACTTCTATATCAGCGGCATGCGCAACAACCCTTACCCTCAATATGCGATGCCTCTACTGTCTCTGGTGATGGACAATTCCGAGAGTACCGCACTGCGCACGGAGGGGGCCGAAGCTCTGGGATGGTTTGTCCGCTACCATGGCCGCCGCGAACTCATCTCTGCCATCAAAGACTACCTCGAATCGGGCAAGAGCATGCCGCGTGAAGTGCGGGACGAGCTCGTTAAGACAAGGGCAAGACTTGAATATTACACACGATGAAGAATATGAGACATTATATCATTGCCGCGGCCATTTCCTGCGCCCTGTCCCTGACAGCGTCCGCGCAGGTCAAGATAGACGGGTGCGGCATAAAATCCAGCACGTCATTTGCCGTAATCACCGACAGCGCGACATACGCCCAGTGCGGAGAGGAACTCAAGGCCTACAAGCAGGTGCTTGAAGAAGAGGGTCTCGGCACCTTGATAGTGAGCGCCGCATGGTCTTCGCCGGATGAAGTCAAGGCTGAAATCCTCAAACTCGCCTCAGGCAAGCCGGCCCTGGAAGGAATTGTCCTCGTGGGAGATGTCCCGATCGTCATGGTAAGGCAGGGACAGCACATGACCACCGCCTTCAAGATGAATGAGGAGATCTACCCGATCTTCGAATCCTCAGTGGCCTCGGACCGCTTCTACGATGACTTCGACCTTAAGTTCGATTTCATCAAGAGGGACAGCCTCAACACTGACCTCTTCTACTACCGCCTCTCCGAAGATGGTGCCCAGCATCTGCGTCCTGACATCTACTCAGCCAGAATGAAAGTGCCGGCGGTCATGAAAGGTGACAAATATGAGATAATGCGCAAATACCTGCGCAAAGTCGTCAAGTCCCACAAGGAAGACAATCCTCTCGATGAACTCACCTACTTCGCCGGGCACGGCTACAACTCCGACTGCCTCACCATCTGGAGGCAGAAGCCGCTTGTCTTCAGGGAATACTTCCCTTATGCCTTCGACAAGGCCTCGCACAACCGCTTCCTCAACTTCCGCGAGGACGAACAGATGAAGTGGAACCTGCTCAGCGAAGTGGCAAGGCCGGATGTGGACCTGTTCGTCTTCAGCGAGCACGGAGCATACGACACCCAGTACATCAACGGCACCCCGATACCGAAGAACATAGAAGAGGATGTGGACCATCTCAAACGCTCGCTGGCCTCTTCCTACAAGTATTACGGGCGCGGTGCCAACAGGGCAGCATTCCTCCATGAAGTGGACTCCCTGTTCCATATCGGGGAGGAAGCTTTTGCAGACTCAGCCCTCGCAGTCTATGACAGGCTCGACTCCATCGAGACGCGCGGCATCAACATCTACCTCGATGACATCATGAAGGGCCACAGCAGCGCGAAGATGATCGTGTTCAACGCCTGCTACAACGGCTCGTTCCACAACCCGGAAGGCTACGTGGCCGGATGCCACGTGTTCGGGGACGGAGAAAACATCGTGGCACAGGGCAACACAATCAATGTACTGCAGGACAAGTGGGAAGACAAGCTGATGGGATACCTGTCCATCGGCGAGAGAGTCGGTATGTGGCAGAAGGAAGTGCCGTATCTGGAATCCCACCTCATCGGAGACCCTACATGGCGCTTCACACCTCATTCCAAGGCTGAAGCCAAACTCCGCGACAAACTCCACAACGATCTGGTTTTCAAGGCTGGCAACTCCGCAGTCTGGGAGAAATACACCCACAGCAGCGAGCCGTTGCTGAGATGCGCCGGCATCACCCATCTAAGCTACATAGATGCCAAGGCGGCACACTCCCGCGCTGCGCAGATGCTTGACGACCCTTCCATGACCGTCAGAATCCATGCGTTCAACGCCATCTGTGCCGACCCCGACCCGGAGTGCGCTGACTATGTAAGGACAGCCCTCAAGGACAGCTATGAACTCATGGCAAGAAGCGCCGTGAAGATGGCCGCAGTCCTCGGGGACACCACCCTCGTCAAGGACGTCGAAGCATTCAGCGAGTCCCATCCGGAGATGCTCAGGGCATCCGACTATGCGTCACAAGATGCAGTGAGTGTCTTGAACGGCACACAATATTACAAGCAGTGCATCAAGAACGCGGGCGACAGAAGCCTTGCCGCAAACAGGAGGGTCAACGCCATACGCACGTTCCGCAACTCACGCTATGTACCTGCCATCCAGCCTCTTCTGTCAATTGTCACGGACAGCACTGACGACAGCGAAGTACGCACCGTAGCCTGCGAAGCCCTCGGCTGGTATACCCAGTCCAACAATAGGGGCGAAATCATCTCGGCCCTTGAGAATGCCCTTGACAAGGCCGGCTCCGAGAGAGTCGCAGCTGAGATCAAGAAAACCATAAAACGCCTCAGATGGCAATGATCCATAAAATTACAGCAACTCTGATTGCTGCGGGGCTGGCTCTCACCGGCCCCGCAGTTTTAGACTGCCGCGCACAGCAGACAGCCCCGTCTTCCGTGGACAATTCCCTGCTGAAATATTTTCCTCCGGTAATAGACCAGATAGGCGGGTCCTGCGCCCAGGCCTCGTACATCGGATACATGTTCACTTACGAGATGAACCGCCTGCTCGACAGGGACGGCAGCACACCGGAACACCAGTTCAGCTACCTCTATACCTGGAACTTCATCAACGGAGGCATCGATGACGGTTCCCTCGGGGAAGATGGACTCAGAATAGGCTTCGAAGGCGGCATCGCCACGGAGGCGGACTTTCCGTCACAATACACGAGTTCCCAGTTCAAGTGGACCAGCGGATATGACACCTACCTGCGCGCCATCCACCACAGGGTAAAGAAGATAACCCACTTTGATGTGCTTGACCGGAAGGGAGTGGACGCCGTCCGCAACTACCTTTGGAATCGGGGAGAGCCGGGAAAGAGCGGCGGAGTAGTCACATTCTCCTCCAGAGCCGAAGCATGGAAAATCAACACACATTACGAAGGGCCGTCGGAGACAGGCTACAAGGCCATGCTGACAGAACTCTCGCCGACCGGTGCCCACGCCATGACAATAGTGGGGTACGATGACCTTGTGGAATTCAACGCCCCTGACGGGACAGTGAGTAAGGGAGCATTCATCGTTTGCAACACATACGGCACAGGCTACTGGATGCACGACAGGGGCCGTTTCTATCTTCCGTACTGGTTCTGGATGCAATCAGACAGGGACACAGGGATGCTGAGCAGCCAGATGACAGGGGTCGATGTGGAGTACAGAGAGCCGAAAGTTGTGTTCAAAGTCGGAGTAGACTACAGTTCCCGCGATGACCTTTCGTTCCGAATAGGCCTCTCCAACAAGGCCTCGGACAATATCCCGATGCACGACTACGCAGTACCGATAGCACGCAACCAGGGCGGTGACTACCCGATGCAGGGCAACAACTCATCATCGAAGATTGAATTTGCTTTCGACTTCAGCTCTTATTCAGCCAACATAGATGACTCCGCGGAACCGAAGTTCTTCCTCACAGTCAGCCGCAACAACCGGGGAAAGGTCTACGGAAGCGGAAAGCTTACCGCGTTCTCCGTCTACGACTACCGCCATGACAGGGAGCACCCGAAGGTCTACAGCTGCCAGGACATTTCCGGCAAGGAACTCTCCGCAGGGGACAACATTTTCAGCATCTGCACTGTGGCCCCGAAAGTCTGCTCCTACTCCCCTGTCAAGTGGCTGTCAGCAGCCGGACAGCCGGTGTCAGCCCCTCTTGTGCTCAAGACAGCCCACGGCAAATACGCCAAAATCCGTCTTTCCGACTACGACAGGAAAGCCGGCACCATCAAGATCAAGTACACCTACGCCCCGGACGGGACAAGAAGATTCGAATAAGACATGAGACTGATAAGGACAATCGCAATCGCGGCAGTTGCCGTATTGGCACTCTCCTCCTGCCAGGGCAGCGGAAGCAGAGAAATGCCGGTAAGCGGAGAGATGACCATCCACGGACTTGAAGAAGGACGCTGGACCTACTTCTCTGTCGAAAACGGTGAGCCCGTCGGGTCCAGCACCTTCCTTTCCGAAGAGGAGGACGCCGCATGGGCGGAGCGTGAGGACTGGGACTTCGCCATCTGCGGAGACTACCTCAAGACCAACGGTGGCAGCTCCGGCAAAGGCGCCGGCGGCATCATGAGGGAGAACGAACACAGTTTCCAGACACTCACCGAAGCCCCTATACAGGGATATCTGATGGATGAAGCCGGAGTCGTCAAATAGCCGCTAAACAATTCCGTAACAATTTTTAACATTCTTTTAACGCGCGACCTTGATCTGGTCGCGTTTTTTTGTGTTCCTTTGCCGCTTGAAAAACAACGATAGATGAAAAGAATCATTCTGACTATTCTCTCTGCAGGTCTGGGTTTGACCGCAGCGGCGCAGAACAGCGAAAGTTTCACGGATACCAACGAGTATGGACAGTCAGTCGTTGCGCACAGGCTGACGCCCGAAGTGCAGGACGGCATCCTGGTGCTGAAGAACGACAATGTCGGCTACCGCTTCTGGTTTGATGTGCGTGTGCAGGCCGATGGAGCCGTGTTCTTCGGAAATGACAAAGACTATGACCCGATAGGAAACGGGATGAACATCCGCCGCGCGCGCTTCGCCGTCAAGGGAAGGTTCGATGACAAGTGGTACGGGGAGCTCGACACCGACTTTACGAGCGGCACCCTCGAACTCAAAGACGCCATCATCGCCTATACCGGACTCCCTTACACGGAATTCAGGGTCGGCAACTTCAAGGAGAACTTCTCCATCCAGAGGAACACATCCTCAAGATATCTGACTTTCATGGAGCGCCCGATGGTCACTTCCCTCGCGCCGTCAAGGCATCTGGGGGTCAACGCCACCTTCGCAAAGGACTGGCTCTACGCCTCTGCCGGCGTGTTCGGCCCGGAACTCAAGGGCGCTGAGGAGATGGAGACGATGGAGGACTACAACAAGGACTTCGGCTACAATGAGGGGCTCTCATACACCGGAAAACTTGCTTACCGTCCGCTCTACAAGCTGAAGGACGCGGCACTGCACATCGGGGCGGCATTCTCCTACAGGGAGCCGAAACTCACCTCGACCGACGGATACAGGGTGGCAAGGTACAGTTCACGCAACTCCACCAGCATCAACCGGAAGAAATACCTTGACACTGATGTCATAAAGGGTGTTGACCACGAGATCGCCTACACTTTCGAACTCGCCGGATACTGGAAAGCTCTTCGCTACGAGGGAGCATATATCGCACGTTCTGCCATCCTCGACAGGAGCGTCAACGACAAAGGCCCGCAGACCGCCGATGGCTGGTATGTCCAGGCGAGCTGGCTGCTCTTCGGCGGCGAGCACAGCTACGATCCAGACCGCGGCAAGTTCAACAGGATCACAAGAGGACGCGGCTGGGGGGACATCGAATACTGTCTCCGCTACGAATCCTGTGACTTCAACACGGCAGACTACTTCGGCGGCAGCGCCGATGCCATCACGGTAGGCCTCAACTACTACCCGAGCTCCAACGTGAAGATCATGCTCAACTACCAGTTCAACAACAACGACCGCTATGCCAACGGCAAGGGCAAGTACTACGTCGGACACGATGCCTCCGGCAAACCGACCAAGGATTATAAGAAGGTGGTCGAGGAGGCCGGCCAAGGCGGAGTGGACTACAACATGGTTGCCCTCAGATTCCAGATTTCATTCTAGTAAATATAAATATTATAGAGATATGAAAAAGACTGTAAGATTCATTTCAGCTGCACTGCTTGCAGCACTCTCCATCTCATGCGAAAAGGACAAGGCCTACGATGGCCCTGCAGATGAGAACAATATCGACTATACCGGGCTTGTCCTCAACGAGCTCAACGGCAACGACAAGTTCATCGAGCTATACAACGGGGCCTCTGAGGCCATCGACATCACCGGCATCCAGATCAACAAGGATGACAACGGTATCGTCTGGACAGCTCCTTCACGCACCATAAAAGCCGGGGAATATCTGCTTCTCTACAGCGAGGACGTGGTGATCGCGGGAGAGGCACAGGAAGGTTACGACAAGACCCTGGTATTCGGCAGCGGACTCTCCTCCAAGAAGGCAGTGCATATAACTCTTTTCAAGCCTGACGGAAGCACCGTTGTGGACGACTTCAACCTTGTCAACCACCCGACCCCTGGCGAGAAGATAAAGGGCTCATACGGCCGCAACAAGGACGGCAATTGGTACATCCAGCCTGAGGCTACCCCTGGCAAGGCCAACGTGGACGGCACAGAGGCTCTCAAACTCGGAGAATGATGTCTGACAAAGAACTGAAAATAGGCGAGGCCTCCAGGCCTCGCTTCGAGTTCCGCTCATTCGGACAGGATTTCAGCAAGGCACACTACCGGATGTCAAGGCTGTCCGTACCCGTACCGGAAAAGGTATGGGAGCGGGAGAGCGATGAAATATACATCATCTCAAGGGCCAACGACATCAACAACACCAAGATCCGCGGCGGCAAGATGGACATAAAGACTTACATCTGCACCGTGGACGGATTCGAGCAGTGGAATCCCCTGATGAAAGGAGAGTTCCCGATTTCCCGCCAAGTACTTGAGGATGAAGTATTCCCGGCTTTCATGGTACCGGTGCCGGCTCTTACTCAAGAAAACTACAACTGCGAGGAGTTCCTCTCTCTGGTAAAAGCCTGCCCTGATCTGGCAGCCGTCAGAGTACACAAGCAGCGTTTCGGATACATGGTCAACGGCACCATCTGCGAATTTGGCAATGTGCTGATCAACGGGGCAAAAGTGGAGACAATCAACTCCGAATCCACCGAGATAGAGGACATCCGCAAGACAGTGGCAGACTGCGGACTTGAAGGTGTGGAAAATATCAACTATCTTCAAGCCATCAAGAGGGTCATCGGAATGTCCGACAAACCCCTCGCAAACGAATAATATCATGGGACAGGAAATTGAAAAGAAATTTCTGGTAAACGGCGACGGCTACAAGGCCGAAGCCACTAAGGCGGTAAGAATCACCCAAGGATACTTGTGCTCCGTACCCGAGAGGACGGTGCGCGTCAGGATCAAGGGAGACAAGGGCTACATCACAATCAAAGGAATAGGCAGCCAGAGCGGGGCGAGCCGCTTCGAATGGGAGAAGGGAATCCCGGTCGAGGATGTGCGCGAACTCCTTAAGCTGTGCGAACCCGGCATCATCGACAAGACAAGGTACATCATTCCCAAGGGCAACCACAACTTCGAGGTTGACGAGTTCTACGGCGACAACGACGGGCTCGTCGTGGCTGAAGTGGAGCTCGGTGCGGAGGATGAAAGCTTCGAGCGGCCGTCGTGGCTATCTGCCGAAGTCACCGGCGACAAGCGCTACTACAACTCGATGTTGATGAAGAACCCCTACAAGAACTGGAAATAAACATGACAGAGGCCCGCAGACGCGAACATGACCCTCTCGACATGGGAAACTACAATCTCGAGAAACTCCCGAAGATCCGCAAGTCCCGCTTTGAGAAAGGCATGGCCCGCATCGGCGGGCCTCTGGCAATCCTGTTCTTCATACTTTTCAACTGGCTGCTGGACATCGGTTTTCTCCAGACCCCGGAAGAGAAGTCGATGCTGGCGATATTTCTCGCCGGCATAGTGCTTTGGATGACAGAAGCCATCCCCAGCTATCTGACATCCCTCGTCATAATACTCGCCATAGTGCTGACAGGAGTCGTCCCTCAGAAGACGGCATTCGCCCAGCTCGGACATCCGGTGATGTGGCTCAACATCCTCTCGTTTGTCCTGGCCTCGATGCTGGTCAAGACAAGGGTCGCGAAGAGATTCGCGCTATGGTTCGTGCTCAAGTTCGGGCACACGGCCAAGGGTGTGTTTTTCAGTTTCATAGTCATCAACCTCGTCCTCTCGGCCTTCATCTCGGCCACCACAGCCAAGGCGACGATACTGCTGCCCATCTTCATGGTGGTCTGCGCCATATACGGAGCCAGCAACGGGAAACGAAACAATTTCGGGCGTAATCTGGTGCTGCAGAACCTCTTTGAAATCAATATCGGAGCCACCGGATTCCTCACCGGCTCTGGAGCCCATCTTCTTGCCATTTCCCTATTTATGGGAGCCTACGGCTCTTCCATAGGCTACAGCGACTGGTTCATCGCCTGCTTCCCGCTTACGGTGATTATGATCCTGCTCGGCTGGCTGGTTGCTCAGAAGTGGGTGTTCCCGATGAAAAAAGAAGAACAGCGCCCGCAGATCGAGGGAGGTCTTGCAAGGCTGCGTACCGAACTTGATGCCATGGGCAGGATGACTGCCGAAGAGTACAGGGCTGTGGCCATATTCCTCGGCGTGCTGCTGCTCTGGGCCACTGACAAACTTCACGGGATCGACGCTACGACAGTGGCATTCATAGGGGCCGTGATCGCTCTGCTTCCGGGTATCGGAGTGGTAAAGTGGAACGATGTGGACATCCCCTGGCACCTGATGCTTTTCTCCGCCGGAGCCTACACTCTCGGGGCCGGCCTTGATGCCACGAAACTGCCGGCCACCCTTGTCGATGTATGCTTCAACAGCCTCGGCGTCAGCGCGCAGACGCCCTTTTGGCTGCTCTATGTCATATTCACTTTCATGATGATGTACAGCGGTCTGGTCTTCCAGTCCAAGACCATGCGCACGATGATATTCATCCCCATCGCCCTCGGCGTGGAGCAGAAATTCAACCTCCCCCGGCTCAGCCTCGCATTCCCTATGGCGATGCTCATCGAGCATGTGTACGTGCTCCCGTTCAACAGCAAGCCGGCCGCCCTGCTCTACAATACCGGACAATACAGCTGGTCAGACACTTTCAAGTACGGCATCATCATGATGACCCTGTGCTGGCTGCTGATCCTCCTCTGGGGCTGCACCGTCCTCCACTGGCTCGGCTATACCCCTCTCCCCTTCTGACCCGCTCCTTTCACCTGACGGTGATATCTGCTTCAGCGCCCCGTAGGCAGGATGCCAAGGCTCACTGAGACAAGTGCCGCCTATTTCATGGTCGCCAGACAATGAGAGGAGGCTGAAGCCAAGAGCTTCCTCAAGTTTGGCGATGGTCTCCAATGTCATGTTTTCTCCTCCCTTGAGCAGTAGTGAGACATACTGCTGTGAGCATCCTATCTTGTCAGCAAGGCTCTTCTGTGTCATGCCAAGTGCACGCATTCTGGATCTCGTTCTGATGGCTATAAGGCTCGAATACTTCAACCAACCCCAGTTGTCCTTACGCCATAGGGCTTCGGATTTCCAGTTGCCGTCCGAACCCCCAGAGTTGGACCGCAAAAATTCAATCGTTTTACTCATAGTCAAGAAATATCTTTTATGCCTTCGACATCAAATGCACCGTTATCAATAAGATAGTTTCTCACCATCTCTAGTTTCATCAGTTCTTTCAACGTATGTTTCCGCTCTGCCATCGTCTTCGTAAGTTTTATTGAGCCCCCTGTGATCAAATAAGCTCCAGGTTCGAGTTTCAATGCATACAAGCGCAGCCATGACGTGTGTCCATGTCCAAAACGGCCCTTGGCCTTCTCTTTTCCAAGATGCATTTCTGATGAACGACAATTATCCAATGGGCGAAACATCTTATCCAGGTCAGCCTCCGGAGAAATGTCCAGAATGAGACATTGTAAAGAATGCGCATCTTGTATAGTATCATAAATGGCTGTATCCAAATCAGTAATGTGGAACCAGGACTCCATATCTGCCATATTATCCCTGAAGAAATTTTCCAGATAATCAATATCATACCAATCACGGAAGGTCAGAGTGAGAATATTCTCACTCTGACCTTCATACCTGACTGCCCAAAGCCGCCCGTCACCTGTCACATCATCAAATTTCACATGGCAAATATAATGACAAGTTTTAACTTGTACAAGTTGTATATTTAAATCACCTGACGGTGAATCCGGATTCGAGAAGATCGCGGGTGTTGCCGCCGACCCAAAGTTTGTAGTCGCCGCTTTCCTGGGCGAACTGACCGTCCGCACGGGAGAACTCAAGGTCCGAAGCCTTGATGGTGAAATCCAGTGTCTGTGACTCACCGGCCTTGAGAAAGACCTTGCGGAATCCTTTGAGTTCCATCACCGGACGTGTCGTACTGCCCACAAGATCCCTGACATAAAGCTGGGCGACCTCGCTTCCGTCACGACTCCCGCTGTTGGTCAGCTTGACGCGCACTTTCACATCCTCACCGACATTCACCGAAGGTGTAAGAACTTCAAGTCCGGAATAAGTGAACTCCGTATAGGACAGCCCGTCACCGAACCCGTAAAGCGGTCCGTTAGGAGTGAACATGTATTTGGAGATGTATTTCTCTCCGGCATTGTGTTCAGTCTTGGCGCGTCCTGTGCTCTTGTGATTATAGCGCATCGGCAACTGACCGACTTCGTAAGGGAACGAGAGGGTAAGTTTCCCGGAAGGGTTGTAATCTCCGGAAAGCACATCCGCAAGTGCAGGGCCGGCCATGGTTCCCGGGTGCCAGGTGACAAGCAGGGCATCTGCACGGGCGGCCTGAGCGGCTATGGTCATCCCTCGCCCAGTAACAAGAAGTACAACCAAAGGTCTGCCTGTAGCAGCGACGGCATCGAACAGTTCACGCTGCGGCTCAGGAAGATCCAGCGAAGTGAGACTTGCCGCTTCCCCGCTGCATTTGTTCGGCAGCCCCAAGGCCATCAGCACGACATCCGCTCCACGCGCCAGCGATACGGCCCTTGCAACCCCGCCAGGTATTGATTCCAGAGCCTTGCTGCCCTCACAACTCTCTATCCTGGCTTTCGGGAAACGTTTTTTCAAGCCTGTCAGGAAGGTCACAGTACTGTCCCCCTCACCGAAGCCGGACCAGGCACCGAGCATCTCATCACCATTGTCCGCAAATGGACCGATGAGCGCAAGGCGTTCCGTTCCGGAGAGAGGCAGTATTCCTCCCTCATTTTTCAGGAGCACCATGGACTTGCGTGCCACGTCACGCGCCACTTCCTTGTTTTCAGGAAGATACATCTCCACCTTCCAGCGTCCGTTGCCATATCTGTACGGATCCTCGAACAATCCGAGCCTGTATTTCTGCACAAGCACCTCCCGGCACATCCGATCCACCAGCTTCTCGCTCACTATGCCCTCACGGACAAGTTCGGCACCATGCTCGCGATAGCCGCTCAGCACCATCCCCATATTCAGATGGGCGTTCATCGCCATCGCGGCAGCCTGCTTGTCGTCAGCCGCCACGCCATGGTTGACCAGTTCAAAGATGGAACTGTAGTCCGACACCACGAAGCCGTCGAAGCCAAGTTCCCCGCGGAGCAGATCCTCAAGAAGACGCTTGTTGCCGGAAGCCGGGATTCCGTCATAGTCATTGAAAGAAGACATGACGCTGCCCGCACCGGCGTCAATGGCAGCCTTATACGGCGGGAGATAGAGGTTGCGGAACATCATCTCAGACATGTCCACTGTATTATATTCTCTGCCCGCCTCGGCCGCACCATAAGCGGCGAAATGCTTGACGCAGGCCAGAATCGTCGAAGAGTCGGAAAGGTCATCCCCTTGATAACCGGCCACCATGCTCTCGGCCACGCGGCTTCCCAGATACGGATCTTCGCCAGCGCCTTCAGACACTCTTCCCCAGCGGGAATCCGCAGCGATGTCGCACATCGGAGAGAACGTCCACGGATAGCCGTAGGCGGCGGACTCTGCGGCGGCCACCCGGGCATAATCACGTATCGCATCCATATCCCAAGAAGAAGCCATGCCGATATTCTCCGGGAAAATGATCCTGCATCCGTGTATGACATCGTAGCCGAAAAGAATCGGAATACCGAGCCGGCTGCTGTCCACGGCAAGTCTTTGGAACCTCATGATTTCTTCCGGATCCCTGATGCTCAATATGGACCCCACGCTTCCCGCTTTTATCAGACCCTCTATGTCCGAGGACTCTCCACCGGGACCTGTCACCATCCCGCCATGGACAGCCATCTGGCACATCTGACCAATCTTCTCTTCGAGAGTCATTCTAGACATGAGAGAGTCTACATACTTCTGCTCTTCGTTCCGCCTGTCGCACCCAAGCAGGGCGAGGAGCAAAAGAGAGAACAATAAAATCTGCTTTTTCATTTATATGTGGTGTTTTCATGCAAGATAAGGAAAATTCCCCGGGAGATGTTATTTTTGCACAAATTTTTACAATTCAACGAGATGAAAAAAGCACTGCTGGCCGCAGCCGTGATGCTCGCGGCACTCTGCTCCTGCACGAAGGAGGGGGCAAAAAGATTTGAAGGATACTACTCCTACAAGCTCAGTGGCACGATCGAGCTGAAAGCCACGGAAGAAGAGGGCGATGCCGACCAGGACGGCACCGTCACGATAGCGCCGGACCAGCTCACGCTCACAGTAAAAAATGAGGCCGGGCAGATGAACATCCTCACCAAAGACAAGGACAACGGGGAGATGCTCATCACGATGAACGCCATCGGAGGCGACGTGACGACCATGCAGGCGACTGCCGGCTCCGACAAATTGGACATCGCCCCGACAAGCCGCAGACTTCCCGTTGAAATAACCGCAGGAAGCAGCATCTGCAACGTCATGCTGAGCGGCACGGGAGAGAAACTGGAAGATGTCGTCATCATAAACTTCACCGCCGAATCCGGTGAATACAGCTATCTCGGACGCAAGTATGAGGTAGTCGCGAGCAAGATAGAGTGTGTAGCCAGATCCAACGACTGATGAAAAAGCAACTTATTCTTCTCGCAGCAGCCGGAAGCCTCTTCTTCGGCTGCAAAGACAGGGCAGCGGACACGGACAGGACAAGCACCCCTGTCCGGGTGAAAGTCATGAAAGTAAGCGCAGACAGCACCGTCTCCTCGAAAGCCTATGTCGGGACAGTGCAGGCCGGCAGGACCGTACTCCTCTCGGCAAGGCACTCCGGCACGCTGGCGGAGCTCGATGTGAAGAAAGGAGACAGGGTCAAGGCTGGCCAGATTCTGGCCAGAATAGAATCCCGGACTGTCAAGAGCGGCTATGAGATGGCGCACGCCACACTCGCCCAGGCCGAAGACGGATACCGGAGAGCCGCCCAGGTACACAGCAGCGGAAGCATCGCTGATGTCAAGATGGTGGAAGTGGAAACAAAGCTCAAGGAGGCCAGGGCGGCAGCCGCATCAGCAGATAAAGCCATGGAAGACTGCACAATAAAAGCACCGTTTGACGGGTATGCCGATGAGGTCTTCCCCGAAGAGGGCATAGAGCTCGACATCCTCAGTCCTCTGGTGCGCATTGTTGATCTTTCATCTTGCGAGGTTCACTTTTCCGTCCCGGAAGGCGAGGTGGGCAGTCTTAAAGTCGGGCAGAGAATCAGTCTGGATGTAAGCGCCACAGGCGCAGAAGGCCTGAAAGGCAGGATCACCTCAAAGGGGGTCAGCGCCTCGCCGCTGTCCCACTGCTACGACTGCATAGCAGTCCTTGACAACGGTTCCCATGGACTCATGCCCGGCATGGTCTGCAAGCTCAAACTCATAGAAGGCCTCTCACCCAGGATCATCATTCCGGCATCCGCCCTGCTCACAGACAGCGGGTGCAGATACCTCTGGCTTGCAAAGGACGGCAAGGCCATCAGGCAGGAGGTAAAGACAGGAGGGTTCGCCGGCAAGGGCGTGGTCATTACTGAAGGGCTGAAAGAAGGCGACCTGGTGATCGTGGAGGGTTATCAGAAAGTCTCTACCGGCATGGAAGTCAAGACAGAAGGGAGCCTGTGATGGAAAGCAGACGCAAATCCTTGATAGACGGGGTTATACGATATAAGCACATCGTATATCTTATCCTTGTGATGCTGATCGCTGCAGGAATCTGGGGCATCGGCAAGATGAACAAAGACGAATTCCCGACCTTCGAACTCACACAGGGCCTCGTGGCGGCAGTCTACCCCGGAGCATCCTCGCAGGAAGTCGAGCAGCAGGTGGCCAAACCCCTCGAACAGACCCTGTTCTCCATGAAGGAGGTCAACCGCAAGAACCTCCGTATAGTCTCCAAGGACGGAATATGCTACATATATGTGGATCTGACCTCCCCGATCAGCAAAAAAGACGAAGTCTGGTCCAAGATCCGCCTCAAGCTCGACGAGATCAAGTTGACCCTTCCCCCTGGGGTGCTGGCCATAATGGTGATGGACGATTTCTCCGCCATCTCCTCCAGCCTCATAGCTCTCGAATCTGAGGACAAGGGCTATGTGGAGATGAAAGAGTACGCTGACCGGCTCGCCGATGAGCTCAGGGAGATTCCGGAACTTGCGGCCGTCAAGATATACGGGGCCCAGGACGAGGAGATTGCGGTGACGCTCGATCTGGAAAGACTCTCCGCCTACGGGATCAGCCCATCTTCACTCACCCTCGGCTACCAGACATCCTCTCTCCAGGTGCCGAGCGGCAGTTTCAAGACGGGCTACACCGAATCACCGATCCATGTGAGTTCCCTTGCAAGCGATGAACAGCAGGTATCCGACCGCATAGTCTACAGCGACCCCGACGGCAACATCATACGCCTGTCCGACATCGCCACAGTGGAGCGCAGGCTCAAGGAAGCCACCTCGCTTGTGGAACAGGACGGCGGCACGGCCCTTATACTGTCAGTCGAGATGCGTCCCGACAATGACATTGTCGCTTTCGGAAAGAAACTCGACAAGGCCATAGGCGAATACGCCCGGACACTGCCTGACAGCGTCAGGCTCTCACGCATCACGGACCAGCCCAAGGTCGTGGGGACTTCGGTGTTCTCATTCCTGCGCGACCTGGTCATATCGATGCTCGTGGTCATCCTCGTGATGCTGATGCTCTTCCCGATGCGCTCGGCGCTCATTGCAAGCTCAGGTGTTCCGGTCTGCACGGCTGTGGCCCTGGCCATCATGTACCTCACCGGGATTGACCTCAACACAGTGACACTTGCCGCACTGATAGTGGTGCTGGGGATGATAGTGGACGACGCCATCATCACCATGGACGGCTACATGGACCATCTCGGCAGGGGCAAGACCCGCATCGATGCCGCCCGGGACAGTTTCCATGAACTCATCACCCCGATGTTCATGGCGACATCCTCGATAAGCCTGATGTTCTTCCCCATGCTGGGAATCATCTCCGGCTACCTCGGGGACTTCGTCCAACTGTTTCCATGGGTGATCGCCATAGCCCTGATGATTTCCCTGGCATACGCCACCTTCGTTGTACCGTCCCTCGAAACACGCTTCATCGGTGAGGCCAGGCCAAGCGGGGACAACATCATCACCCGGGCACAGAACAAGTTCTTCGGATGGATGCAGAACGCCTACGAGAAGGCACAGGATTTCTGTTTCCGTTTCCCGAAACTCACCATCCTCACGGGAATCGGGGCCATTGCCCTGGGACTGCTCATGTTCAGCCGTCTCAACGTCCAGATGATGCCTATGGCGGACAGGGACTTCTTCGCCGTGGAGGTCAACCTCGGAAGCGGGGCAAGGCTCTCCGAGACCCGGGAGGTGACGGATTCCCTCCAGATGATGATGCTCCGGGACGGGAGGATAAAGTCCGTGACGGCGTTCATAGGCAGCAGCGCGCCGCGCTTCAACGCCACTTATGCCCCGTCGCTGCCGTCGGAAAGTTTCGCGCAGCTCATCGTCAAGACCAGTTCCACCACTGCCACCAAGGAGCTGCTGCCGCTCTTCGAAGAAAAATACGAACATTACTTCCCGCAGGCCCTCATCCGCATCAAGCAGATGGACTACCAGGGCTCCCTGCCTGTGGAGATCATGATCAAGGGCGATGAACCGGACTCGCTCAAGAAGGTGTCCGACAAGATTCTCGGATACATGCGCACCCTCGATGACGAGCTCAAGTGGGTGCACAGCACGGCCGATGACTGCATCAGCTGCGTGGAGGTGAAACTCGACCCTACAGCTGCAGCACAGCTCGGGGTCAACAAGGCCCTGACATCCCTCTCGCTCGCCGGAGCGTTCAACGGACAGAACATCGCCTCCGTCTGGGAAGGTGACAAGAAGATCCCGGTCAACCTCTACAGTTCTTCGGTCAGCGATGACATGGGCTACGGCACAATAGGTGACCAGCTGGTGGCGACCTCCGTGCCGGGTGTCTATGTGCCGCTCCGTCAGGTCGCGCAGATAGAGCCGGGGTTCGAACCTTCACAGAGGACACGCTATGCCGGTCAGGAGGCCGTCATCATCGCCGCCGACATGAAGTATCTCAAGAGCCAGCCGGTGTCGATGGCCAAGATCAAGAATTTCATCTCAACCATCGACATCCCCGATGGAGTGAGCATCGAGTATGCCGGCATGTCTGCCACCAACACGGCAGTAATCCCGCAGATCGCCCTCAGTTTCATCTGCGCCGTGATGGTCCTGTTCTTCTTCCTGCTCTTCCACTTCAAGAAGATCTCCCTCGCGATACTCACCATTGTGCTGAGTTCGCTCTGCCTGTTCGGAGCGTTCTTCGGGCTCTGGGTGTTCGGGCTTGATTTCAGCATAACTGCCGTCCTGGGACTCATAAGTCTGGTGGGCATCATAGTGCGCAACGGCATCATAATGTTCGAATACGCCGAGCAGCTCCGCTTCGAGGAAGGCGTTCCGGTCAAGGAAGCCGCGATGCTTGCGGGCAAGCGCAGGATGAGGCCGATATTCCTCACTTCCGCCACCACGGCCCTCGGAGTGCTGCCGATGATCATAAGCGGCGATCTGCTCTGGCTGCCGCTGGGAGTAGTGATCTGCTTCGGCACTATGCTCTCCGTATTTCTGATAACCCTCATCATGCCGGTGTCCTACTGGCAGATTTTCATCAAGGACAAGCGTTCCAAGGAGGTTGAAGCATGAAAAAGACACTGATCACACTTCTGGCCCTGATCTCCGCCACGGCCTTTTCCCAAGAGACGGTCAGGCTCACACTCGACGAATGCAGGGAAATGACACTGTCGGCAGACAGCCGGACCGCCAACGCCAGGCTGGACATCCGTGCGGCACAGTTGCTCAGACAGGAAGCGCAGGCCGAATACTTCCCTAAAATAAGTGCGATGTCGCTCGGCTACTACGCCCTTGACCCGATGATCAAGATAGGTCTCAAGGACATCCTGGGCAACAACGACCTGAGCAACAATATCCAGACCCTCATCGACGGCTACGCGGCGATGTACGGCATCACCCCGTATTACAGCGCTCTCCAGAACGCCTACGGCGCCTCTGTCAGCGTGATGCAGCCGCTCTACGCAGGAGGCAGGATAGTGACGGGCAACCGTCTGGCCGCCCTCGGGGAAGAAGCCGCACGCCTCAAACTCAAAGTACAGGAGCGGAAGAGCGGCGAACAGAGTGACGGGCTCTTCTGGCAGGTCGTCTCCTTGGAAGAGAAACAACGCACCCTCGGAGAATTCGTGCAGCTGCTCGACACCTTGTGCAAGGATGCCGAATCCGCCTGCCGCGCAGGGCTGATGACAGAAAACGAACTGCTGCAGGCCAGGCTCAAGCGCAACGAACTGCTCACAACGGGTGTGAAGCTGCGCAACGGTATCAGGCTCAGCAAGATGAACCTGTTCAACAACATCGGACAACCCTACTGCATCGTACAGGGGGCCGCGACCCGGGACAAGCCCTTCATAGACTCGATCATACTCGACGGAACCGGAGGGGAGCCGCAGCCTCCGGACATGTACTACATCGATGAGGAGAAAGTTGCCGCATCGATGGAGGAGGCCAGGCTGCTTGAACTCAATGTCGAGTCCAAACGCCTGGAGAAGAGGATGGAACTCGGCAACACCCTGCCCCAGCTGGCCGTAGGTGCGACATACGGATACTCCCGTACCATCGGGGACGGAAGGTTCAACGGCGGGGCATTCGCAATGCTCCAGATCCCCATCTCCGACTGGTGGAAGGCATCACGCAGGCTGAAAAGACTCCAGCTGGAAGTGGACAAGGCCAGCAACGAAAAAGAACTGCTGGACAAACAGGTGCTGCTGCTCGTACGCAAAAGCTGGCTGGATCTGGGCACCGCATGGGAGGAATACCTCCTCTCGTCAGAATCCGTACAGACGGCAGACCGGTCCATGCGCAGTACCAGAAGCCACTACGAAGCCGGCATGGTGCCGATGTCAGACCTGCTTCAGGCGCAGGCCTCGCTCCAGCAGGCCCTGAACTCGCAGAGCGATGCACGCATATCTTACCTCAAAGCCCTGAAGACTTGGCAGGATATTTCGTATCTTTGCAGGACTGACAATTGAGACACATGATTATTTCCCCGCTGCAAGTTGCGACACCTTCCGTTGAAGATATTGCGGTCAAGGCCGACTCGGCCAAGGTGACCCTCGAGGAGTTCGCCGAGAACCTCGCCAAAGATCCCAGCACCACGCTCCAGAACCTCGGGCAGGAGGCCATCCAGTTCGGGCTCAAGATTTTGGCAGCCCTGCTTATATATCTTGTCGGAGCCTGGCTCATCAAGAAAGTCAAGAAGATGCTCTCGGCGATGTTCTCCAGAAAAAAGACGGACAAGACCCTGGCCTCGTTCGTCACGAGCCTGACGACCATCACGCTTACCATCCTGCTGATCACGGTCACCATAGGCACCCTCGGGATCAACACCACCTCGTTCGCGGCGCTTTTGGCCGCAGGAGGAATGGCCATAGGTATGGCCATGAGCGGCACGGTGCAGAACTTTGCGGGAGGGATCATGATCCTGGCTTTCAAGCCGTTCAAGGCCGGGGACTTCATCGAGGCGCAAGGCTACTCGGGAACCGTCAGTGCAGTCTCCATCACCAGCACCTACCTTACCACAATAGACAACAAGGCAGTCATCATCCCGAACGGGGCTCTGTTCAACGGCAACATCAACAACTACTCCGCCAACCCGGTACGGCGTGTGGACTGGAACGTGTGCGTCGAGTACGGGACGGACGCGAAGCGTTGTTCGGACAAGCTTCTTGAACTGGTGAAAGCGGACCCGCGGGTGATAGACAGTTCAGTAAAGGGCGCGGCAGAGCCGAGCGTTGTCCTGTCTAACCTCGGGGACAGTGCGGTGGTATTCACCGTGCGTGCCTGGGTCAAGACTGAGGACTACTGGAATGTGCTCTACGACTACAACGCCACCGTCTACACCGAACTACCTAAAGTCGGCATCAGTTTCCCTTATCCTCAGATGGACGTCCACGTCCACCATGAATCATAGTACCATGGCCACAACCCCAGAAAGCCCGAGGAAGGCATAGACGATTTTTCTGAGGACTTCCGCCTTGATCCTGTCGAAGAGCCTGGCTCCTATCCACAGGCCTGCCAGCACCGCCGGAACACCCACCAGCCAGCCCTCAATCACAGCCGGCGTGACAAGGCCGGCCCTCGCCCTGAAAATGGACATCATAAGATTGCCCGAGAAGAAATACCACTGGGTGAGGGCAATATACTCCCTCTTGTCTGAAGATGCGGACATGAAATATATCACTGCCGGCGGCCCCTGCATGGCGAACAGCCCGCCCATCATTCCTGACAAGGTGCCCAGACCTATCTGAAGCGGCACCGTAGGGCGGATATGGATCCTGTCACTGAGGAAGAAGAAATACAGGCTTATCAGGATCAGCACCAGACCCAGTATATGTTTGAGATCGCGGCTGTCCACCCTTGTCACTATATGCACGGCCACAAATGATACCGCCAAGAAAGTCAACAATATAGGAGCCAGCTTTTTCCAAGGGACATACTTTGCAGTGCGCAGCGCCGGGAGCATGGCCGTCACCACTGCCAGCAGTCCAGAGAGAGCGGTAGCCTCACCATAGGAGGGCAGCAGATACGGGAACATCGTCATCACTATTATCCCGAAACCGAAGCCGGTGACCCTCTGCACGCTGCTCGCGAGCAGCGTGAACAGAAACAGGATTATGATGGTCGTCGTCTCCACGGCTTCTGCAAATATCACAAATAATTCGTATCTTGCACTGATTTTTCGCACAAAATTTTTTAACCAGTCATACACACAATGAAGCAAATTGCACTTATTCTTTCATCTCTGGCACTCGCTGCAGGCGTATCTTCCTGCGGACAGGGTGGCCAGGACACGAAGACCGCCACAGTCAACGACACCAACACGCCGCTGCACCTTCTGGCTCCGGACTATAATGTCCCTTACGGAGTTCCGGCTAAAGAGGCCGTGAAAGCCGATCTTGACAGGGTGCTCAAGTTCCTCGATGCCAACACACCTATAGGCGTCAAGGAGGACGGCACGCTGGAGAAGGGAGCCTTCCGTCTGGCCAGCTATGAGTGGGGCGTGACATATTCCGGCATGCTCAAGGCAGGAGAAACCACCGGCGATGCAGCTTTCACCAAATATACGACCGACCGCCACAGTTTCCTCGCAGAGCAGGCTCCGAAGTGGACAAAAGTGCTTAAGGACGGAGGAAAGGTCGATGCTCAGATGCGCCAGGTAGTGGATCCGCAGGTGCTTGATGATGCCGGGGCTGTATGCGTGTCCATGATCAGGGCCCAGGTCGCCGACCCGCAGCTCAACCTGCGCAGCCTCATTGACAACTACATGGACCTCATCCTCAACCGCGAGTACCGCCTCGCTGACGGGACATTCGCCAGAATGAGGCCGCTTGCCAACGCCGTATGGCTCGATGACATGTTCATGGGCGTGCCTGCCATCGCATGGTACGGCAAACTCACAGGAGAGAAAAAATACTACGATGAGGCCATCCGCCAGATCATGCTCTTCAAGGACAAGATGTGGGTTCCGGAGAAGCAGCTCTTCCGTCACGGGTGGATCGAGTCCATGGACCAGCACCCTTCATTCCACTGGGGCCGCGCCAACGGCTGGGCCATCCTCACCATGAGCGAAGTGCTCGATGTGCTCCCTGAGGGATACCCGGGAAGAGACAAGGTCCTCGAACTTTTCAGGCAGCACGCCTTCGGCCTCGCCGCCCTCCAGAGCGGAGAGGGATTCTGGCACCAGCTCCTCGACCGCAACGACTCCTACCTTGAGACTTCGGCCACAGCCATCTACGCCTACTGCTTCGCGCACGGTATCAACGAGGGCTGGCTCAACCCTCTCACCTACGGGCCTGAAACCTGCCTGGCATGGAACGCCGTATCCACGATGATCGATGAGGAAGGCAAGGTCAACGGCACCTGTGTCGGCACGGGCATGGCCTTCGACCCGGCATTCTACTACTACCGCCCTGTCAGCCCGTATGCGGCACACGGCTACGGTCCTGTGGTCCTCGCCGGAGCCGAGCTCATCAGACTGCTCGACAAGACTTACCCTCGCCTCAACGACAACGCCGTGCAGTTCTACAGCAAGGACTACTCAAGCCAGGGCCCGATCTTCTCAGAAGAATAAAAACACTTATAATGAAACAGATATCAGTTATGGTATCATCGGCACTGCTGCTCCTCGGGGCAGCAGTCGCCGTTGTACAGCCACACTCGTTTGCCCAAATCCAAAAAAGTGGCGATATTTTAGGAATTAAATCCCAAAAAGTGGCGAGTTTTTGGGATTTTGATTAATTTTGCAGCAAAATAGGCGTGACAATGATCTACCGAATCCAGTCCAATAAAATAAAACCCCTCATAGGTTCAGGGAAAGCCATAACTCTTATGGGAGCACGGCAAGTTGGAAAGTCAACCATACTGCATAACCTTCTGCAATCAGACAACAACGTCTTATGGTTAAACGGGGACGATGAGGACGTGCGTGACCTCTTTCGGAAGATCACCTCCACTCGACTCAAATCCATAATAGGCAGCAAGACTATCGTTGTGATAGACGAGGCTCAGCGGATTGAAGAAATTGGACTCAAAATGAAGTTGATAACAGACCAGATACCTGGAGTTCAAGTAATCGCAACCGGCAGCAGCAGCTTTGAGCTGGCATCAAAGATCAACGAATCCTTGACCGGAAGGAAAAGGGAACTGAAGCTGTATCCTGTATCTTTCACCGAAATGGTCGCGCAAACATCTTTTCTAGAAGAACAACGGATGATCCAACACAGGCTGGTTTACGGCTATTATCCGGAAGTGGTCTGCAGCCCTTCAGAAGAGAAAGTAGTCTTGAAAGAACTTACTGACAGTTACTTGTACAAAGATCTCCTCGCCATTGACCGACTCAGGAAACCCGATGTTCTTGTCCAGCTCCTGAAGGCATTGTCCCTGCAAGTAGGTAATCAGGTATCATATAATGAACTGGCACAGTTACTGGGAGTTGACCCCAAAACTGTGGAGAAATATATAGATGCCTTGGAGAAATCATATATCATTTTTCGGCTTGGCTCTTTCTCAAGGAACTTGAGGAATGAACTAAAACATAGCCGCAAGGTCTACTTTTGGGACCTCGGCATAAGAAACGCTGTCATAGGCAATTTCTCCAGTATGGAAAACAGGACGGATTGCGGGGTCCTATGGGAGAACTTCGTAATCTCCGAAAGAATGAAGTTGAAAGAATATGCCAACTCCTTTGCGCAATCATACTTCTGGAGAACGAAAGACCAAAGTGAAGTTGACTACATGGAAGAGGAAGACGGACACATCAACGCTTTTGAATTCAAATGGAACCCGGCCAAATCCAAAACAAAATGCCCCGATTCATTTTCCTCGGCCTACTCCGAAGCCTCCTTCAAAGTAATAACCCCTGACAATGTCGAAGAGTTCCTAATGACCGGAGAACAATCTCAATTATAGACAATGGCACAGTACAACGACACCATACAGGAAGTTCTGGACTTTCTGGACAAGCACGGCATCAGCTACGAGATCTACACCCATCCACCCCTCTTCACCGTGGAGGAGGGACTTGAATACTGGAAGAAAATAGACGAGTCACACTGCGATGGCAGCGGCCCGGTTCACTGCAAGAACCTCTTCCTGCGCAACCACAAGGGCAACCGGCACTACCTCGTGTCATTCGACTGCCACAAGACATTGGACATCCATTCTCTGGAGCACCTTCTCGGACAGGGAAAACTCTCATTTGCCTCTCCGGAGAGAATGTGGCGCTGCCTGCGGCTCAAGCCAGGCTCCGTGTCAGTCTTCGGGCTGATACATGACATTGACCTGCCCGAGGCCGACCCGAAAGAACTCTTCGACAACGGCCACAGGGTCAAGTTCTTCTATGACTCTGACCTGCTGAAAGCCCCGGCCGTCAGCTTCCACCCCTGCGACAACACCGCCACCGTGGTCATCTCCTCCGCAGATTTCAAGCGCTTCCTGCAGATCTGGGGCGGCGAGGCCGAAGCCCTGAAGATATAAATCTTGGAAAAACGGCAGAATTACCTTAGTTTTGCCATAGAAAAAAGGCGCGGCAGAATTGCCCCCACCTTAACGGTCGAATATGCAAGAAGAGGCTATGATAAAAAGAAAGATAGACGATTACATACGTAACTATTACGCAAATACCCGTAACGCCTTGCTCATTACTGGGGCACGGCAAACAGGCAAGACATATTCAATCCGCCAGTTCGGTAAAACGTTCAAGAGCTTTATCGAAATCAATTTCATCGAGATGCCTGAAGCCGTGGCTTTATTTAAAGGTGCGACGAGCAGCAGCGATATTCTCTTCCGCCTGTCGGCAATTACTTCTGCGCCGCTCATCAAAGGTGAAACACTAATCTTTTTTGATGAAGTGCAGCAATGTCCCGACATAGTTACAGCAATCAAGTTCCTGGTGGATGACGGTTCGTATCGCTACATCTTGAGCGGTTCGCTGTTAGGGGTAGAACTGAAGGATTTGCGGTCTGAACCGGTAGGATATATGGGGGTCAAGAATATGTTTCCTCTTGATTTTGAAGAGTTCATTTCGTGCGTAGGTATCAGCGTCTCCATAATCGGGTCGCTGCGCGAAGCATGGAAGAACTGTACCGCCGTCGATGAATTTGTACACGGCAAAATCATGGAGCTGTTCCGGCTCTATCTTATTGTAGGCGGCATGCCTGCGGCAGTAAGCAAATACATCGAGAGCAACAACCTGCAAGAAGTGATGGCCGTTCAGCAGGACATCATACGTCTGTACAAACGGGATATCGCAAAGTATGATCCGGACAACAAACTTTATATCGAAGAGATTTTCAACCTTATTCCACCCGAATTGAATACCAAAAACAAACGCTTCATCTTAAAACGGCTCAATGAACACACAAAATTCGACCGGATCGAGAACAGTTTTCTGTGGTTGACAAATGCAGGCGTGGCATTGCCCGTCTATAATGTGGAAGAGCCGAAAATGCCGCTTCTGCTTGCCCGCTCACGCAATTTGTTCAAACTTTTCCAAAGCGACATCGGACTGTTGGCCTGCCAATATGCCGAGGGGATTCAGATAAGGATCATCAGAGGGGACAAAGACATCAACTTCGGTTCGATTTATGAGAATGCCGTTGCGCAAGAGCTGGTGGCGCACGGCATCACTCCCTACTATTACAACAATAAAAAGCGCGGCGAATTGGATTTCGTAATTGAACTTGATGGTAAGGTTCTGCCTATCGAGGTGAAATCCGGCAAGGATTACGAGACACACCATGCTCTGTCCAACATTATGGATTGCCCCGAATATGATCTCCCTAAAGCCGTTGTATTCAATAACGACAATATGCATGCCGCAGGCAAGATCATCTATGCCCCTATCTACATGACGATGTTTCTCGAGAAAAACAATGCGGCTCCGACTTTTTATAAAGTAGATATTTCAGGATTATAACGCGTCAGCGAACCTTCGGAAACCCGGAAGACAGCTTAGCAAAAGTGATTCTGTTTCCAAAATTCACTATATTTGTAGAACTTTAGAAACAGAATTGATGCTGGCATCACCGCGACAATATTTCAGGTTATATTGAAATCCAGACAATAGACTATAACCTGAACCCAGATACGCCACAGGACAGCATTCTCCATGCAAGTACCTATGTTTGATATCCAAAAAATTGGAGAGAGCTTTTTCAAAGCTCATGAG
>ERZ808240.227-NODE-227-length-77833-cov-59.748168_pt1 | contig 77833 bp, 50 predicted proteins | sample MGYA00521084_ERZ808240 | MGnify/ENA primary metagenome ERZ808240 (study PRJEB31516, sample SAMN03275571) | gut metagenome | biome: mammalia-associated habitat; material: feces | host: Papio cynocephalus | place: Kenya | collected 2012-08-06 ...
ACTATATCAATGGAGGTATGAGCTTCCGTTACCCACACGAATCAACATAGACCCGGTAAAGGAAGTCTCTCGCTTTGGAGCTAACGGCCAGCGGCTGTACGCCCCCACCAAGGGCTTGAACATCGTTAAGTATAGCGATGGCAACGTGAGAAAAGAAGTGAGAACGGAGTAATCTGCCAGCGGTTAGCAGCCCACCCTGCACTTAGGCAGAAAGGCGAGGCAATAAGGGCGTAGCCGAGGACGGCAATACCAACAGCTTGCGCATCGAGAGAGCTCAATGAGGATGGACTGCAGTTGCCTTATCCGCCGACACGTAACGGAAGTCGGTGAACGTGGCCTCGCCGCCCTCTCCATGATTGCCATAGGTGTAAAGCCCCAGGCGGTCACCATGGTAGTTGCCCCATTCCAGCCGATAAGTGGCGCCTGTCTCATGCCATTCCTCGCCATCGAGGCTCCAGGTCTGCCTGTCGCCCCAAGCGGCGGGGGCGAAAGATGATTGGGCATTTGCGCAGAGCCCCACGCAAATGCCCAAAAAGGCATTTGTTATTCTGCTGTCATTTGTTATAGACTATTTTGTGTCGGTTCACAACATACACGCCTGCCTTGTGATGATTGATCTTGCGCCCCGACAGGTCATAGATGTCGTGGGGCTTACAGTTATCGTCCTCCAGGCCTCCAATGCGCATTGGGTCGCCTGCCTGCAAGAGCCGCACCCCCTTCACTCGCATCTCATGCTGGTCGGTGAGGTCTGCCTGGAAGCCGAGAAGCACCTCCGCCGGCTCGTCCAGCGTGAAGGTGATGTCATTGAACGTGCCGTCGCCCATGAGCGTGGGCAGACTTTTGGAGGCCAGGGAATGAGAAGGGATGTCAGCTGTCGCGAGCGGTTCGCCACTGACGAACATATATCCCGCAGGCAATTGCCAAGGGGTGTCGAGCGACAGTCCGAACTTATAGGTGCCTTTCGGCAACATCACGCGGCGGTAGATGCGGCAGTTGTCGTTGTTGCCGGCGGTGTTGTCATCGCCATCACCCCACAGCCCCAGGTAGAGACAGTAGAAGCCAGGGTATTTGTCGAGTCCGCCCTTGGTGCCCGACCCGTCCCTCTGCGGTATGTTGAAATTTTCGACCGTCCAGTACTTAGGCGACGTGAAACGCTTGGTGAGGTCAGCGCCATCCACTGGTGTGAAGCCGGATGCCTCCACAAGATACTGTTCCGTGATGTCGTTGGCGTCAACGGTCTCGTCCTGGCGCAAGAGCTTCACTTCGCTGACACGGAACTCCTGTTGGGTGTAGCCGGATGCCAAGTCAGCCTGGAAACCTAAGATAACCTCTTGGTCCTGGTCGATGGTGAACGTGATGCCGAAGGGTGACTTGGCTCCCACCAGGTATTGAAGCGGGCAGGAAGCTATGCTTGCGTCCTGCAGATTAGCAGTGGCACAAGAGTCCGTGGCTGCATAGATGTAGCCTGTTGGTATATGCCAATTGTTCTCAAGGGTGGCTCCGAAGAAATATCGTCCAGCCAGAAGACGCACCTTGCGGTATATGCGGGCGTTGGCCAGGTTTCCCTCCGTGTTGTCCTGCCTATTGTCCCACACGCCGAGGTTTAGGCAGTTGTATCCAGGATAGTTGTCTATGCCATGGCGAATTCCCTGGTTTCCATCTGGAATGTTGTAGTTTTCGACAGTCCAGTATTTGGGCGTTCCGTAACGTGTGCCGGCCTGATCCGAACGACTAAAGTGATTGGCCTCCACGAGCAGTTCCTTCGTCATGTCATTGGCCGCCACCCAGGTAGCCACACTTCCGCCTACCCTCTCATTGGCTAATTTCTGGTAAGCGGCTGCCAAAGCCTCGCGCATCGTGTTGAGCCTGGCGGTGCCATCCTCTTTTTTGCAGGCCAAGGCTTCGTCTACCAGTTTGGCCAAGGCCTCATAGTTCTTTTTCGACCGTTTGCCCGTGTTTTCTGAGACCGACGCCTCCAGCGCGTCCATTTTCTCGTTTACCGCCTGTAGGGTCTGCTGCAGGTTGTCCCATGCCGTGCCCTGATTGCCGAATGTCACTTGGAGGACGGGAGCTATGTCATTGCATCTTGTAGCGGGAATGTCCACATACAGCCCATCGGCATCTTGCCTGAAGCTAACTGGGCCATGTCCCAACAGTTCCACCTTATCCACTATGCCGCTATATGACGGTGCCAGCGGCCCGAATGCCTTCAGGCGGTAGTTTCCCGCCTCGGGCCACACCATGATGGTGGCAAACACCGTGTCACGGCGCTCCACGTAGCGCACGTCAGCCGACGAGTAATTGTTACCCTCGTTGAAGCCCTGCGCATTCAGTGGTTGTGAGGCCTCGGCCAGAGGCCCCTCGCCAAACGTCTTCCATGTGCGGGTGCCATAGATGCTCTGACCGTTGGAGTTCATCCATCTTCCGATGTCTTCCACGATAGCCCGCTCCTTTTCGTCAATGGTTCCGTTGCCCTTGATGGGTATGTTGAGCAGCAGGTTGCCGTTTTTCGACACGATGTCGACCAACATGCGTATGACCTGCGAGGCAGGCTTGTAGCCATTGGCGTTGTAGGTGCCTTGGCTGTAATGCCAGTCACCGATGCATGTGCAGGTTTGCCAGTATTTGTCCTGAGGCCTGTCCGGGATGCCTCGCTCCACATCCCATAGTATGCTTTCCTTTTGCTTGTCATCGAGAATTTTTCCCATCACGACGGCTTCGTTTTTTCCGCCGTGGCGAGACATGCTGGTGTTGTAGAAGTCGGCGAGGATGTTGAGCCCGATGGTGTCGGTCACTCCGTAGAAGGGTAGCACGGTGTCGTCGAAGTAGAGCATCTGTGGGTCATAGTCACGCACCACCTGCAACACGCGGTTCTGGAACTTGCGCATGTACTCCGCCGAAGGCTGCGCCGCCCCATTGCCCCATGCCCATTGGCTATGAATGGTTCCGCTATTGTCCCATCCCGTGCTGTGCGGGTGGTTTTGGGCATAGAGATCCTGCGGGTCATAGCCGTCCCACCATGTGCCCTTACCGTCGGCCGCCATCAAGTTTCCATCGTAAGGCTGCGAGGGCTCCAGCCATGTCCAGGCATGACTGGCATGGATGCTCACGCCAAGGGGCAAGCCATATTTCTTGCACGCCGCGCTCCAGCCTCCAAGCAGGTCCTTCTTCGGTCCCATGTTACAGGAATTCCATGGTTGATAGGGTGAGTTCCAGAGGTCAAAATTGTCGTGGTGATTGCCCAAGGCCATGAAGTAGCGCGCGCCAGCCTCCTTGTAAAGTTTCACAAGCTCATCGGGATTCCACTGGTCGGCCTTCCAATTGTGAATGAGGTCCTTGAGGCCCACACCATCTTTAGGCGATCCGAAATGGCTGGTCTGCCAGTTCCACTGCTGGGTGCCGGGATAATAGAGGAAACGGGCATACCAATCACCATCCTCGGCTTCGCATTGCGGTCCCCAATGAGCCCAGATACCAAACTTTGCGTCCTTAAACCATTCTGGGCAGTTCCATTGGCTAACACTTGCCCACTCTGAGGTGTAGCGGCCTGCCTCCAGGGGCATGTCGGCTTCTTGGGCCGATGACGAAAGGGAGAGGGCCGAAGAGGCGGCCAGCAATAAAAATCGTAGGTTTTGTTTCATCGCTAAGAAGAAAATATAAGATAGGTTGTTAAAAATGAGATTTTCCATGCACGTTGGTTATTCGCTTGCGAAAATACAAACTTTTCCAGCCAAGATCATCGCATTTTACTTACTAATGATAGGACAATATTGACATAACCCATACAAGCCCCCCTTATTTCCTCATATTTCCCTTTATGTCATCCCATCCGTTCACAACCTACAGACCCTGTATTCCTGTGGCGTCAGCCCCGTGATTTCTCACTTGAGCGAAATTAAGATTTTACCGGTCGCAACCATGTAGAAGAATGAGAAACGGGCGGTTGACGCATTGCGTTAGCCGCCCGTTTTTGTTTATTGTTGCATGTCGTGGAGTTTCTTGTAGTAGCCGTCGGCCGCCAACAGGGAGGCGTGCGTGCCGCGCTCCACGATGCGTCCCTCATGGATGACGCAGATCTCGTCGGCGTTCTTGATGGTCGACAGGCGGTGTGCGATGGCTATCGTGGTGCGCGTCTTCATGAGCTTGTAGAGCGCGTCTTGCACCAGCCGCTCACTCTCGGTGTCGAGCGCCGACGTGGCCTCGTCAAGGATGAGGATAGGCGGATTCTTGAGGATGGCGCGCGCAATGCTGACACGCTGCCGCTGTCCGCCCGACAGGCGTCCGCCCCGGTCACCGATGTTGGTGTCGAAACCATGCTCCGACTCCATGATGAAGTCGTAGGCGTTGGCAATCTTCGCCGCCCTCACCACGTCATCCTTTGTGGCGCTGTCCACGCCGAAGGTGATGTTGTTGAGGAAGGTGTCGTTGAAAAGGATGGCCTCCTGGTTGACATTGCCGATGAGCTGTCGCAAGTCGTGTATGCCCAGGTCCTTCACGTTGACCCCGTCGATGAGCACCTCTCCCTCCTGCACATCGTAGTAGCGCGGAATGAGGTCGACCAGTGTTGACTTGCCGCCACCGCTCTGTCCCACCAGGGCCACGGTCTTTCCCTTGGGGATGACGAGGTTGATGTCGCGCAACACCCATTGCTGGTCATACTTGAACCCGACATGTCGGAACTCGATGTCATGCTCAAACGAACGGATGTGCACCGGATGCTCCTTTTCCCTGATGGCCACCTCCGCCTTGAGAATCTTGTCGATGCGCTCCATCGAGGCCAAGCCCTTGGGGATGTTGTAGCTGGCGCGGGAGAAATCCTTCAGCGGCTGGAGGATGGAGTAGAGCACCACCATGTAATAGATGAATGTCGGGCCGGTGATGGTCTGGTTGTGGAGCACCAGGATGCCTCCGAACCAGAGCACGATGACAATCATCACCGTGCCGAGGAACTCGCTCATGGGATGTGCCATCTGCTGGCGTATGTTGACACGCATGATGTCGTTGCGGTAGGCCGAGTTGACCTTGTCAAAACGCCTGTTCATCTTCTCCTCGGCGCAGAAGGCCTTGATGATGCGCAGCCCGCCCAGCGTCTCCTCCACCTGGCTCATGGTGTCGCTCCACAGAGCTTGCGCCTTGATCGACTTGGCCTTGAGCTTGCGCCCCACATACCCCATGAACCACGCGAAGACCGGCACGAAGAGGATTGTAAAGAGTGTCAGCTGCCATGAGATGACGAGCAGCGTGGTGAAGTAGACGATGATGAGGATGGGGTTCTTGAATATCATGTCGAGCGACGACATGATGGACGACTCGATCTCCTGCACGTCACCGCTCATGCGGGCAATGATGTCACCCTTGCGCTCCTCGCTGAAGAAGCCGAGCGAGAGCGAGGTAATCTTCTGGTAGAGCTGGTTGCGTATGTCGCGCACCACGCCCGTGCGGATGGGGATGATGGTTGCCGACGAGAGGAAGTAGGCCCCTGTCTTCAGGAAAGTCATGAACGCCAGGGCCAAGCCGATGAAGAGCAGGGTGGTGGTGGCCCCCACCTGGGCGATGAGCTCATTGACATAATAGTTCATGTTGTTCATCAGCACCTCCTTGTCGAGCGCCCATGGCATGAGGCTCGTCGCCGTCTGCGCGTCGCCTGTCTTGAAGAGGATCTGCAACAGGGGTATGAGCGTGGCAAAGGAGAAGATGTTGAGTACCGCCGACAGGATGTTGAACAACACCGAGAGCGCCAGGTATTTCTTGTAGGGCGGCACAAACCGCCTGAGCACTTGCAGGAATTCTTTCATGTGTGGGTCATTGTTTTGGGTGGGGCTCAGCCGAAGCGTCACCTTATTCTTTCACAACCTCTTCGCCCATGAGCGTGGCCGACGAACTGCCGGTGATTCTCACATGGACGGTCTCACCGATGTGGTGCCGTCCCTTGTCGATGATCACCGCCTTGTTCTGTGGCGTGCGTCCCATGAGCTGCCCGTTGCCGCGCTTGGCGAAACGCTCCAGCAAGACGTCAAACTCCTTGCCCTCATCCTTGCGGTTCTGCTCGGCCGACACCTCCGTCTGCACGCGTATCAGCTCATTGAGGCGGCGTATCTTCTCCTCCTCAGGCACGTTGTCGGGCAGGTGCTTGGCCGCATAGGTGCCCGGCCGCTCGCTGTACTTGAACATGAAGGCAGCGTCGAAGCCCACCTCCCTGACGAGCGACAGCGTCTGCCGGTGGTCCTCCTCGGTCTCGTCATGGTAGCCCACGAAGATGTCGGTGGTGATGCCACAGTCGGGTATGATGCGCCGGATGGCCGCAATCTTGTCGAGATACTGCTCACGGGTGTACTTGCGGTTCATGAGCTTCAGGATCTTGTCGGAGCCACTCTGCGCGGGGAAGTGTATGTGGTGGCAGAGATTGGGCTCCTCGGCGATGGCGTGGAGGATATCCTCGGTCATGTCCTCGGGGTTGCTGGTGGTGAAGCGCACGCGCATGGTGGGCACCTCGCGCGCCACGCGCCGCAGCAGCTCAGCGAAGCTGCAGACGTGCAGTTCCTGTCCGCCCTCTTGCTCGATGATAACACCATTCTCAGGCCGTTTGCCGTTGGGCAACAGTCCATAGCTGTTCACGTTCTGTCCGAGCAACGTCACCTCCTTGAATCCCTTGTCGTGCAGGTCACGCACCTCGGTGAGGATGCTCTCCACGTCGCGCGACCGCTCACGTCCACGAGTGTAGGGTACGATGCAGTAGTGGCAGAAGTTGTTGCATCCGCGCATGATGCTGACGAAACCCGACACGCGGCTTCCGCCGATGCGTTGGGGCAACACGTTGCGGTAGGTCTCCGTGGTCGAGAGGTTCACGTCGATGGCCTTCTCGCCCACTTCCACGGCGGCGATCATCTCGGGCAGACTCAGGTAGGCATCTGGGCCACACACCAGGTTGGCATGGTGGTTGCTGATGAGGTCGTCCTTCACGCGCTCGGCCATGCAGCCCAGCACGCCGAGGATGAGACGGCGCCCTTTCTTCTGCTCAGCATGGAGCGTGTCGAGGCGGTGGTAAATCTTGTTCTCGGCATTCTCTCGCACCGAGCAGGTGTTGAGAAACACGGCGTCGGCATCGGCCTCCACATCAGTGGCTTCATAGCCAGCCATCTGCATGATGGACGCAACAACTTCTGAATCGGCCACGTTCATCTGGCAGCCGTAGGTCTCTATGTATAATTTCTTACTCATGATAATCTCTGTTTCTTGGGGGAAAAGTGATGGATATGTGAATCGGGTGGGGCGTCGGTCGCAAGAGACGAAGCGCCGTCTCCCGTCTGGCAGGTGCTAACAGGTCTTGTCGTAGACGCGTCCCCAAAGCAGGTAGAACGCGACGCCCGTGACCAGTCCGCCAATCACATCGACAGCATAGTGGGCACGTATGTAGACCGTAGCCAGGCAGATGAGCAGGGCGAAGGGCAGCAGGGTGAAGAAGAGCTTGCGGTTGCGGGCACGCCAGACCAGCAGCATGCAGACCACGGAGATGCCCACATGCGAGGAGGGGAAGGCCGCCGTGGGCCGCTCGCCCGAGGTGTGGAGGTCGGCCACAAGCTGATAGAACAGCCCGTCGGACCAGCCGGGCGACGTCATCATGTCGGTATGGGTCAGGAAGTAGTCGCCCACGCTGGGAAAGACACCCCTCACCACTTGGTCCACCCCCACGGCGTGATAGTAGTACATGGGGCCCGTGACGGGCACCAGGTCGTAGATCACGTAGAAGGCGAAGAACGAGGCGAGCACGACAAACGCCGCCCGCTCAAACTGCTCATAGCGACAGAAGAAATAGAACAACACCGTGGTGGCGATGATGGGGAAATAGCTGGCGTAGGCCATGTTCATCAGTTCGCTGAAGAACGCCTGCGGGAAATGCTGCGAGAAGAGCAGCGCGGGCTGGCAACCGAAGAGGCCCTGCTCAAGCGAGGCGAAGACGGGGTCGAGATTGGGGAAGAGCTTGTTGAGCTCATAAGTGTCGGCATACCAGGTGCCGAGCAGCGACAGTTGCAGCACCACACGCAGCAGCCTCGTGAGCCGGCATGGCACCAGCCGATAGACCACCCACATGGCGAGGGTGATGGCTCCGAGCCTCACGCGGTCCCAGACCATGGCCTGCGGGTTGCCGAGCTTGGTCGAGGCAAAGAGCACGATGAGCAGCGTCAGCGCCATATAGGCCAGCGTCACCCACTCCAGCGCCATCAACCCGCGGTGGGGCTTGCGCTCCAGTTCGATATATTGAGACAGTCGCATCACAGCCAATGGTTTTCCTCATACCACGCCACGGCCTCGGCCACTCCCTTGCGGAGGTCATAGTGGGGATGGTACCCCAGCTCGTCGCACGCCGGCTCGATGTCACACCGCCAGTTGCGCTGCTTGAGGATGTTGAACTTGTCATTGTTGAGAGCCGTCATCCGGTGGGTCATGCGTCCCACATGCTCTCCCGCGAGGGTGACGAGGCGCAGCACCCAGATGGGAGCCTTGACGCGTATCCACCAGGGGCGTCCGAGCGCCTGGTGCAGATAGTCGCTGAAGGTCGACGACTGGTAGACGTTGCCGTCGGACAGGAAATACTTGCGGCCCGACATGCCATGGTCGAGGGCGAGGAACACGGCCTGCACCACATCCATCACGTAGACGAACGTGATGTCCTGGCGCTGGAATCCCACACTGAAGTCGACATGTTGCTTGATGCTCTTGGCCATGAGGAAATAGTCTTTCTCGCGGGGGCCGTAGACACCTGTGGGGCGAAGGACAATGTAGTTGAACTCATTGCCGATGGAGTCAAGAAACTGTTCGGCCTTGAGCTTGCTGCGTCCATAGGCCGTATTGGGTCGGGGCGTGTCGTGCTCCGTGATCTCCTGGTAGGGCTGTTCCTCCCTGATGGCACCAAAGACGCTGAGACTGCTCAGGTAGACAAAGCGCCTCATCGGCATCTTGAGCCTCAGGATGGCGTTGACAAGGTTCACCGTCCCCTGATAGTTCACCCGCATGAAGTCGGCAGCCGAGAGGCACTTGGTCACGCCGGCGGCATGGACCACATAGTCGAAGTCGTGGCCGTCGAGCGCTTGCGCCAGGCGGTCTTCCGACGAGAAATCAAGGTCTATGAAATGGATGCGAGGGTCGCTCAGGTAGCGCCTCGAACTCGACTTGCGCACACCGGCCCACGTCTCGAAGCCGCGGCGCAATGCCTCCTCCACTATGAAACTGCCAATGAAGCCACTGGCACCGGTAATTAATATCTTCATCGTTAATGGTTTACAAAGTTACGACATTTTAAAGTTCTTAGCAAAATAATCCTCATGAAATTAGGATGTTTCAATTCTTTTTAGTTAATTTGCAGATATTAAACCGACTCATTTAAAACCAAAAAGATATGGGAAAAGGAAAGAAAGGCGGCAAGCATTTCAGCAAGAAGCAACTGGCCAAGCAGCTGGCTGACTTCTTCACGGCGCAGCCGGGAAAGACGCTGTCGTTCAAAGAGATATTCAAGTCGATGCACCTCAACACGCATCCCGCCAAGATGCTGGCCATCGACATCATGGAGGAGATGGCGTGGGACGACTTCCTGACGAAGGTCTCCGACACCAGTTACCAGCTCAACACCAAGGGGCAGGTGCAGGAGGGCACCTTCGTCCGCAAGGCCAACGGCAAGAACTCATTCATCCCCGACGGGGGCGACAAGCCCATCTTCGTGGCCGAGCGCAACTCGATGTCGGCGCTCGACGGCGACCGCGTGAAGGTGTCGTTCATGGCACGCCGGCAGAAGCATATCAAGGAGGCGCAGGTCATCGAGATTCTCAAGCGCGCCAAGGACCAGTTTGTGGGACGCCTGCGCGTCGACAAGGACATCGCCTTCTGCGTGCCGCAGGACAGTTCCTTCGCCCACGACATCCTCATACCGAAGAAGAAGCTCAAGGGCGGCAAGACCGACGACAAGGTAGTGGTGAAAATCATACAGTGGCCCGACGAGGAGCACAAGAACCTCATCGGAGAGGTGGTGGACGTGCTCGGTGAGAGTGGCGACAACAACGTGGAGATGAACACCATCCTGGCCAAGTACGGGCTGCCCTACAAGTACCCGAAGAACGTGGAGGACGCGGCCAACGCCATCACGGGCGAGATCACGCCGCAAGACGTGGCCGAGCGCGAGGACTTCCGCGACACGTGGACCTGCACCATCGACCCCGCCGACGCCAAGGACTTCGACGACGCCCTCTCCATCAAGGAGCTCGACAAGGGGCTCTACCAGGTGGGCGTGCACATCGCCGACGTGTCGCACTATGTCACCGAGGGGAGTGTCATCGACAAGGAGGCCGTGAAGCGCGCCACGTCCATCTATCTCGTCGACCGCACCATACCGATGCTGCCCGAACGGCTCTGCAACTTCATCTGCTCGCTCCGCCCCGATGAGGACAAGCTGGCCTTCTCGGTCGTCTTCAACCTCGATGACGAGGCCAACGTGAAGAGCTTCCGCATCGTGCACACCATCATTCGCTCCAACCGCCGCTACGCCTACGAGGAGGCCCAGCAGGTGCTCGAGGACAACGGCGTGAAGGACGGCACCGGACAGCCTGCACCCAACCCTGGAAAGCAGGGCTACAAGGACGAGTACGGATGGGAGATCTGCACCCTCGACCGCCTGGCCAAGAAGCTGCGCGAGCGGCGCTTCAAGAACGGCGCCGTGAAGTTCGACTCCGAGGAGCTCCACTTCACCGTCGACGAGAAGGGCCACCCCACGGGGTGCTACTACAAGCGGTCGAAGGACGCCAACAAGCTCATCGAGGAGTTTATGCTGCTGGCCAACCGCACGGTGGCCGAGAGCGTGGGGCGCGTGCCCAAGGGCAAGAAGGCCAAGGTGCTGCCTTACCGCGTGCACGACAACCCCGACCCGCAGAAGATGGAGACGCTGCGCGAGTTCACCGCCAAGTTTGGCTACAAGGTGAAGACCGAGGGCACGAAGGGCGCCATCGCCCGCAACATCAACAAGCTCATGGACGACTGCGAGGGCAAGCGTGAGCAGAAGCTCATCCAGGCCATCGCCCTGCGCGCCATGATGAAGGCCAAGTACTCCATCCACAACATCGGCCACTTCGGCCTGGCCTTCGACTACTACACCCACTTCACATCGCCCATCCGCCGCTATCCCGACACCATGGTCCACCGCCTGCTCACACGCTACCAGCAGGGCGGCCGCTCGGCCAACGCCAAGCACTACGAGGAGCTCTGCGAGCACTGCTCCGACATGGAGCAGGTGGCGCTCAACGCCGAGCGCGAGTCGATCAAGTACAAGATGGTGGAGTACATGGGCGACAAGATCGGTGAGGAGTACGACGCCCACATCAGCGGCATCACCTCGTATGGCATCTACGCCGAGATCGACGAGAACCACTGCGAGGGCATGGTGCCCATGCGCGACCTCTCTGACGACTACTACGACTTCGACGAGAAGAACTTCCTCCTCCGTGGCCGTCGTCACCACCACAAGTACCAGCTCGGCGACGCCATCCGCATCAAGGTGGCACGCGCCAACCTCGAGAAGCGACAGCTCGACTTCACGATCGCCGACTGACATTTTCCCAATGCGCCACGCCCCCAACAGGAACAGAGGTAAACAGGCGCACACATAAGGGACGGCACGCAGGCACCCTCAACAGGGTCTCTGCGTGCCGCCCTTTTTCAGAAGAGGCATTAACAATAGTTACAGGATGACCTAACAGATATGCTCTCTATACTCACAGGGCGTACAACCTACGTTATTCTTAAACCACCGAGTAAAATGCTGTGAATATTGAAAACCCAATGAATATGCAATCTCGTTTACCGTATGCTGAGACGAAATGAGGGCCGTCTTAGCCAAATCCATTACTTTTGCATGAATAAAGTATGATGCCGTCCTGCCTGTCTCTTTTTTCAGCATGTCACTAAAGTGAGTGGGGGACATGCGAAATTCATCAGCACAATGCTGCACAGTCAGCAAGCCATTCATCTTGGCTGTACCAGAATGGAAATAATCATCCAAAAGTCTTTCAAACTTGACCAAAATATCCGATTCTTGTTTTTCACCCGTCATAAGCTGATGGGTGAAGAAGCGGCTACAATAGTCAAGAAGCGTCTTGATGCCATCAATGATGAGCTCCCAGCTATGCTCATCCGTGGGATGGCGCAACTCATAGCCTATCCTGCGAAAACAATCCATAACTATTAGTCTTTCTTCCCGGCTTATGTGAAACGCGTCATTCATCCCGTAAGAAAAGTAAGGATATTTGCTCATGACATTTTCCAATGGCGTGCTGCGTACCAAATCAGGATGGAACATCAAAAGAAAGCCCGACGGCTGAAAGGCCGCACCATCATCGTCTGCGCCAAATACCTGGCCAGGAGCCACAAACATAAGATCTCCTTTTTGGTAATTGTAATCATTCATACCATATCGGATCTTTCCACACTTTCCTACCCCTAAGAACACAGCATAAAATCCATACAACATTCCGACATGGTGTAATGGGGTTACCTTAGAAAAGTCGATCAATCCAACCAACGGATTTTGCGTGTCAGCACCAACCCAATCATTATAAGCCATAATGTCCTTTGCATCGAAAAATGAATTCATAGCTTCACATAAGATTGTTTCATTTGCAAATATAACACATAAATAGAAAAAAAACAAGGATATCTCGAAAATTGGTAGCATTATCCAAATTTTGTATACATCAAATTGGAGAATATCACTATAATTTTGCAACATGAAAGCACAGCAAAGGTTCTATGAGTATCATTTGCAATGCATTAACCTAAATCCTTTTAAATTTAACCAATGAAAAAGATTAAAAAATTGAAACTTCATCCACGCCAAGAACTTGGCATGGAGATGCAGCAAAAAATCATGGCTGGTAGTGATTGGACAGGAAGCTGCCAGTGTGTTAGAGTACATAATTCTCATCTCGAAACAAAAGTTGAGGAAGTGTCGAACCCTGATGTGATCAAAGCTCTGCTTGGATCAGCAGAAGCTGCTGCAGGCTGCGTTGCTATCGCTTCGGGAGTGGCTGCTTCGGGAGTGTCGTTTGGATCTTCCGTGACTTGTGTTGTGAGTGGGGTTAGTCTGATTTTTGATGGAGTTGGCAAGATGGCTAGTGGAGCTTTCCGTACCGCAAAAGTTAAATATACGCGAGAAATGGAATTGGTTAGTACGAATCCATGGAAACATAACCAAAAGACTATTACCAGTTCATTGCTTTAAAACAAGAGAATGAGAAGTTATACCAAAATGTAGGTGACTTTGGTATGACTTCCCGTTTTGATATACTTACATTGAATGATGTTCGTATGGATTAACATGCCTTTTATGAAGAAGTTGTTTAATAGATCATTTCTCTTTTTTCTGCCAGTTTTTTGTATGTGCACAAACATTTCGTTTGCGCAAAAGACCATGAGAGGAAGAATCGTTGATTATTTTACGAATCAAGCAGTCCCTGACTCTTCCATGCTATTACTGTTGCTGGATCAAGACAGCGTTGTCCTTGACACCTGTTTTGTGGGTAAGAGCATTGATCCAAAGACAAATCGGGTAGTAACAAACTATTTCTGCACAATTCCCAAAGAGGGAAATTACTTTTTGAAATGCAGTCATCCCAACTACAACACGGCAGTTGTACCCTTTCAAGCTAAATTCTATAAGAGGGAGGAGTATATTGATGGGCATGATATTCGCCTCAAACGATCTATTAAAAATGGGGTGGATCTTCCTGAAGTAAAAGTTACGGCAACGAAGTTGAAATTTTATTTTCGTGGTGACACATTGGTTTATAATGCCGATGCATTTATAACCCAATATGGATTTGTGCTTGACGATTTGCTCAAAAAGATGCCAGGAATAACCGTGGAAAGTGGTTACCAGATTTATTCCAATGGCCGAAAAATAGATGAACTTCTTTTAAACGGAAAGGATTTTTTTAATAATGATAGGGAGTCGCTTATTGAGAATTTGCCCGCTTACATGATTAAGAAAATCCAAGTTTACGAGCATGATGACTCTTTGGGCTTGCATAAAAAATTGAATAAAAGGCCTCCACTTGCAATGGATGTTCGTTTGAAGGTTGAGTATCATTCTGCCTTTTTGGGCAACATGGATATGGGTGCGGGTACTGATGGACGATATTTTGGCAGATTGTTTGGCATGCGTATTCATGATTTATATCGTTTGACATTTTTTGCTGGCTCTAATAATATAAATCGTAATGAGGAAGCTGACAAGAACGGACAATTATACAATATGGATAACGGAACAGGAAACAAGAAATTTCATGTGTCTGGATTTAGCTATAATGTAGAAAGTCCGTCCGATATTTATTCGCTTTCGGGTAAATTTCGTATCCAAGGTAGTAAGGAAGTTGGTCAACTTTATAAGGTTGAAAAGCAGTTCTATGGTAATGGAGACGTTTACTCTTTTACAGATGAGAAAAGCATAGCCCGTAATTTTTCAGTGCAAACAAGTCATACCGTTGACTTGTTCCGTTACAAGCCTTACAGCTTGCGGATATCTCCATCGTTTGTGTTTATTCACACAAAGAACTATGTAGACAGAGCTTTTCTGAATGCAAACTCAAATTTAGCTGACGATTTTGGAAAAGATTTGGTCGATAGCTTAAGAAAAAAGCCGTTAGGGCAAAAAATGTGTCTTTACGGCATCAGTCGTACCCTCTCTGAGCAATCCTTGCCAAAGGATATTCTCCAAGCATCATTGGCTTTGACACAAGATTACCGCATCCCACATACGGAAGATCTTTTCTCCTTTGAATTGTCCGGTGCTTACAGTGGGCAAAAAAGCAAGATGTTTGACAAGTTTGAATTAAATCGTTTGGGCATGAGTAACAGTGATGGAGCTGATACTTGGAAAAACTTGTATCAGAAATATGACAACAAGAATTGGAGATGGGGATTCTCGCCATCTTATCTGCTTGCTTTGAATGCTAAAAATGCCCTCACATTCAAAGTTCAATATCTCCATAGTTTACTATCCATTGATAAATTCTCTTATGACTTGGCCTCAATTGACGGTTGGGGGGCTGATACCCAATATGCCTTGGGCATGCTTCCTTCTCAGATAGAACTCATGAAAGTGCTGAATACAACAAATTCACATAGCTACACTGAAAAGGATGACTTTTGGACATTAGAAACATCTTATTCCTTATCTTTTAAAGGCAAATCACTGTCAATGGCGCTACCTGTGAAAATTCAAAGAAAAAGCCTGTCGTTTTATCAGGAAAACAACGATCAGGATATTCGGCGAAGGATGAATACATTGGATTTTAATTTAAAATTTGACAAATACATGATTGGCCAGACTGGTTATAGTTATAGTTTGGCCTTTAGTGTTGCGAATTCAATGCCTGATGCCTTTAATTTTGTAAATCAGCGAAGTGACATCTACGGCATATTGGTAACAAAGGGTAATCCTAATTTGAAAAACTCCACTAATTTTGTGTTCAAAAGTAATGTGGCCTTCACCCCGAAACTGATGCAGAACCACTATCTGTTTTTAAGTTACTATTACAATATCAATCAAGTGGCAACTGCGGTGGAATTGGACAAAAAAACGGGAATTTATACATATACGCCTGCTAACATTGACGGAAATCAGGCATTAACAGCGAACATGATAAATGCATTTTATCTGGATCGCAACTACAAACAGAAATTAAAAAACGACATTAGTTTTTATTACATAAAAAGTGCCGACTATAGTGGAGTGAATTTAGCAGAGATGGCTAATAAAAGTGTCATTCATAACATTGTGATATCCGAGAAATTGGAATATAGTGTGGCATCGCGTAATACCAAATACAGAGGCTCAATTTCACCTTTCATCAATTATCAACATAGTGCATCGAAACGCGTCAACTTTCAGCCGATAAATGCATGGGATTATGGTCTGTCAGCTTCTGCGTATATAGAACTTCCTGGGTCATGCCGCTTTAACTCTGAAATACAAGGCACTTGTCGGAGAGGCTACAATGACAATAGCATGAATGTGGAGGAGGTGATATGGAATATGGGCCTGGTAAAGACGTTCAAAAACAACATGTCGATTAGTCTCAATGTTGCTGATTTGCTGGGGCAGAGAAGCAATTATTACAGGCTTGTTACAGCCCAGGCCACTGTGGAGTGTGTGCGTGATATGCTTCGGCGATATGTGATGCTTCATTTCATTTGGCAGTTCAGCAGGAAGAGAACAAACAAGTAAAGGAGATGCCGAGGTTTCAAGTCAAATACCAAATCAACTCCATGGACTGTGGCCCAGCGTGTCTTTGCATGATAGCCCAGCACTATGGGAAAAGGTTTACATTAAAGTACTTTCGTGACAGATGCCATATCACGAGAGAAGGAGTCAGTCTTTACAGCCTTAGCGAAGCCGCTGAAAAGGCTGGACTCCATACATTGTGTGCCCGCATCACAGAGCATCAACTTGCGGATGAGATGCCGTTGCCTTGCATCCTTCACTGGAGCAGCAATCACTACGTGATATGCTATAAAGTCAAGGGAAAAGGAAAGAACAGACGATTTTATATTTCAGATCCAAGCTTAGGTAATTTGAAATACTCTGAAAAAGAGATGCAAAAGCATTGGATCTCAGGAAAATTGGACGGGGAAGAAGTTGGCGTTGCCATGCAAATTGAACCAGGAACAGACTTTGAAGCCATACAGCCTCAAACCATGGAAAGCCATTTGGGCTATCACTTTTTCCTGAAATATATCTTACCTCACAAGAGAGAGATTGCTCAATTGCTTTTCAGTGCTGTTGTGCTGATGGTGGTTGGATATTTCCTCCCATTCATATCTCAGAGCATTGTAGACATCGGCGTGATGGGACGTGACTTGAATTTCATTATGCTAATGGCCTTCATGCAACTAATTATATCTGTTTCGCAAACAGGGGTCATGTTCCTTCAAGGTTGGGTGTCCCTGCATATGAACACCATTATCAATATCCGATTGATATCGGATTATCTGCGAAGATTGGCCAGCTTGCCTCTCCAGTTTTTTGAGATTCGCAGCATGGGCGACATTCTCCAGCGTATTGGCGATCACGATAGGATTAAGAATTTCTTGATGAATGACATGATCAGCATCCTGTTTTCATTAGGAACATTCATAACCTTCTTCTGCGTTTTGGCTGTATTCAATTGGAAAATCTTGCTGGTTTTCATGATAGGCAATATCATACACATCACATGGATATTGTCATTTATGAAATACAGAAGGGAAATAGACAACAAAACGTTCCAACAATCTGCCGACCTGCAAAACAACATGGTGCAGTTTATTCAAGGAATGCAAGAAATCAAATTGAACAATATTGAGAAGCAGAAATGTTGGGAATGGGAACATCTCCAGGCCAAACTATACAAGCTTAGCCGACGGGCATTGATGATAGGCCAAATACAATCCGTTGGCTCAACAGCTTTCTCCACTACCACAAACATCATTCTCACCTACCTTACAGCCAAGATGGTCGTGACTGGAGAAATGACGATTGGCATGATGGCGTCACTGTCCTTTATTATCGGGCAAGTCGCTGGGCCTATGAGCTCTTTCATCACATTTGCTCTTGATTACCAGGATGCAAAGATTAGCATGGAGCGATTGAGCGACATACATGAACAGGAAAGCGAACATAAAAATAGTGGAAACGCCATCATGGAAATACCACAGGATGGAGACATATCCTTGAACCATCTGAAGTTCAGCTATAACGGGTCGGCAAATGAACTCGTACTAAAGGACATTTCCTTATTTATACCACACAACAAGGTTACTGCCATTGTGGGAAAAAGCGGATGTGGAAAAACCACATTGATAAAGCTCCTGCAAGGTTTCTACGAACCCACTGAGGGGGATATCAGTGTAGGGCAAACATCCTTGGCGTCTATCAACAAGCATTTATGGAGAGAACAAATCGGGGCTGTCATGCAGAATGGTTATATTTTCTCGGATACCATTGCAAGCAATGTGTCCGTTTATGACAAGAAAGATAAAGCACGATTGGAATATGCTTTAGGTCAAGTCAATCTGAAGCAATTTGTAGAATCCCTTCCGAATGGCTATAACACGAAAATTGGAAATGAAGGCTTGCAACTCAGCCAAGGTCAGCGCCAACGCATATTACTTGCCAGAGTGATATACAAAAATCCAAGATATATTTTTTTGGATGAAGCTACCAATTCTCTCGACACTCAAAATGAATTTGAAATCATGCGCAACATCAAATCTGCTTTCAGTGGTCATACAGCAATCATAGTAGCCCATCGGTTGAGCACTATCAGATACGCTGACAATATTGTTGTGATGGACAATGGATGCGTTGTGGAACAGGGAACTCACGATTATTTATTAGGCATCAAGGGCCATTACTATAACTTAGTTCAATCACAATTAAGCCAACTGGTATGAAGAAATTTGAAAATGACTTTGTAGAATATTCTGATGATTTACAGGAAATCATTGGCAGAAACAAGCAATGGATGGGAATCATGTTAGTTTATGTATCATTAGCATTTTTGATGCTTTTCTTCATTGGGCTTTCTCTTATTTCTTATCACAACCAAAGCCTCCTGAAAATCCTGTCACAACCCATGTTGCATTATTTTGAGATGACCTAACCACAAATATACGTCCTATACTCACCGGGCGTACAACCTACGTTATTCTTAAACCATCGAGTAAAATGCTGTGAATATTGAAAACCCAATGAATATGCAATCTCGTTTACCGTATGCTGAGACGAAATGAGGGCCGTCTTAGCCAAATCCATTACTTTTGCATGAATAAAGTATGATGCCGTCCTGCCTGTCTCTTTTTTCAGCATGTCACTAAAGTGAGTGGGGGACATGCGAAATTCATCAGCACAATGCTGCACAGTCAGCAAGCCATTCATCTTGGCTGTACCAGAATGGAAATAATCATCCAAAAGTCTTTCAAACTTGACCAAAATATCCGATTCTTGTTTTTCACCCGTCATAAGCTGATGGGTGAAGAAGCGGCTACAATAGTCAAGAAGCGTCTTGATGCCATCAATGATGAGCTCCCAGCTATGCTCATCCGTGGGATGGCGCAACTCATAGCCTATCCTGCGAAAACAATCCATAACTATTAGTCTTTCTTCCCGGCTTATGTGAAACGCGTCATTCATCCCGTAAGAAAAGTAAGGATATTTGCTCATGACATTTTCCAATGGCGTGCTGCGTACCAAATCAGGATGGAACATCAAAAGAAAGCCCGACGGCTGAAAGGCCGCACCATCATCGTCTGCGCCAAATACCTGGCCAGGAGCCACAAACATAAGATCTCCTTTTTGGTAATTGTAATCATTCATACCATATCGGATCTTTCCACACTTTCCTACCCCTAAGAACACAGCATAAAATCCATACAACATTCCGACATGGTGTAATGGGGTTACCTTAGAAAAGTCGATCAATCCAACCAACGGATTTTGCGTGTCAGCACCAACCCAATCATTATAAGCCATAATGTCCTTTGCATCGAAAAATGAATTCATAGCTTCACATAAGATTGTTTCATTTGCAAATATAACACATAAATAGAAAAAAAACAAGGATATCTCGAAAATTGGTAGCATTATCCAAATTTTGTATACATCAAATTGGAGAATATCACTATAATTTTGCAACATGAAAGCACAGCATAGGTCCTATGAGTATCATTTGCAATGCATTAACCTAAAAGCAATAAACAATGAAAGTTATTAGAAAGCACTTCTCGACCGAACAACGCTTGTTGCATCACATGATGCTACACTCCAAGGACTTTCCCAATCAAGGCCTATTATATGGCAGATTGGGAGTGGCATTAGTGATGGAGCAATATGCTATGAATACTCAGTTAAAGCCTGTTCGCATACTAGCAGAAAATATTATAGAAGAATCTTTTGAACATATCAGCAGTGATGTTCCCTTAGATTTGTCTTCTGGCCTGTGCGGCATTGGATGGAGTATTGAATTTATGCTCCAAAATGGATTTATGAAAGGCAATAGTCTGGATATATGTGAAGTTATCGACAATAAACTCATGCAAGAAAATCCTAATTTCTCAGACAATTTGAGTTTGGAAAGAGGACTGGAAGGTAAGCTCCATTACATATTAGCCCATATTCAAGGAACTAAAAATAAAGGAAAACCTTTCTCAAGACAATATTTGGAATTGCTCATGACAAAACTAAACCTCATTATTGAATCAAATACGCCCACGACAAACACCATGAGAAATTTAATCAATCTGTTTACGAAAATGTACCATTCAAAACCGTGGAGCTACTCATTAGACTTGGCTAACTTTATTAGTTATGATGTAAAGAACTCTAAAGACTTATTGGGTTTAAGAGAAGGGCTTGCTGGCTATTTCCTTACAAATTATGCGTCATAAGGAATGAAAAACATATTTGTTTTTGACGAACACTTGTCATCAAAGTTCAATGGCGTAGGGGCATTCATGAATGCTATATCCTCTTGTGTAAAAAAGAGTAATATGCAATTGAACTTGATATCATTTAACGAGGAGGTAACTGATTTCTGCATTGAAAAACATGATGGCCATGTTATATACAAATACCCCATGTATGGAGGCCTATTTATAGAGAATGCATTGCCAGCTCTATCGATTTTGAAACTCTATGTCAATGACAGCCATGAAAACATTTTTCTATCTTCTTATTGCCCAAGCCACATTCTCCTAAAGACGATAAAGACCTTATTCCCTAAATCTAAACGGATTTCTATTATCCACGATCAAGGATGGACATCGCCTTTGCAAGGAAACAGTGAATTATACAAGGAAATATTAAGTCATAGAAGATTGAAAGGTATCGATTATGGGGTACAGAAATTCATTAAGGCATTCTACAGAAAAGAGCTTGCCATGTATCGTTTGAGCCATCATATCGTGTGCCTTTCTCCAAGCACAAACAGGCTTTTGCAAAAAATATATCAAGTTTCCCCGGAAAAGATTTCCATGATACCTAACGGCATTGACATCAAACCATATGAGAATTCCATTGACGACAGAACTGAAATCAGACACAATCTTGGCATTGATGAAGATGAGAAAGTGCTGCTCTTTGCAGGTCGCGTCGTGAAAGCCAAAGGCATTTACCAATTATTGGGTGCTTTTGAAAAAATTTGGCATAATAACCATAAGTTGCACCTTGTGATTGCTGGTATCACTGATAAGATTGAAGAGTATACGAAGCATGTTCCTGATAGTATATCTCATGTTACATTTACAGGGTTAATCTCCAAGAGCAGACTTCATCAATGGTACAAAGCGGCAGACATTGGTGTGCTACCATCATATACGGAGCAATGCAGCTATGCAGGCATGGAAATGATGGCAGAGAAGCTGCTTGTTGTCACTACCGATGGCAATGGCTTGCGAGATATGTTTGATAGTAGCTGTGCTTATATAGTCAAAGCAAATGAAGACACTATGGCTGAAGAGCTTGCCTGCAAACTTCAAGAGGCTTTAGAAGCCACTTTAGAAGAACGGAATGAAAAAATAGGCGCAGCATACAAAAGAGTTAAAAATGTATTTTCACTCGAACGCATGCAGACTGGTTATTCTCAAATGCTAAACCTTTTATAGATTTCGCGTATGATGGTTAGTATTATACTTCCCGTTTATAATGGCGCAAACCACTTAACGGAGTGCATCAATAGCGTGCTTCATCAGACCTACTCTGATTTTGAATTGTTGGTGCTTGATGATGGTTCCACTGATGAGAGTGTCGCGATTGCAGAAGCCATTAGCGACTCTCGTATCAGAGTCATTCCATGCGAGCATGATTTCATATCGACACTGAATCGTGGAATTGATGAGAGTAAGGGAAAATACATAGCCAGAATAGATTGTGACGACCTAATGTTTACGGACCGACTGCAGAAGCAAGTTGAGGTGATGGAACATAATCCAAATGTAGCTGTTTGTAGTACCTATGCCCAAACGTTTGGTATGTCTGATCAAATCATAGGTTACGGAGCAGGTATAGTTAAGAATTCGTTAGAGACATTTCTTTTAGGCAATTTTGTGATTCACCCGTCTGTCATGTTAAGGAAATCCTTTTTGGCAAGCCACTTCTTACGGTATAAGAAATATCCTTATGCGGAAGACTACCGTTTATGGGTAGATGTAAGCATTGCCGGAGGCATCTTTTATGTCATACCAAAGCCCCTAATAAAATACAATATCAGCGGCTCTCAGGTATCAAAGAGGTATCATGCTATTCAAAAAGAAACAGCCTTGCGCATTCAGCAAGAAACTTTGGAATTGCTGTTGAAACAAAATAAGACATACCCTGTCCTATTGAATTCACTATGTGAAAATCTAATAGATTTAAATCAACATGAGTTGGTTGATTCAGACGAGATTTTTATGTTGTTTAATAGTATTTTTACAAAAATGGCTGTATAAAATGACGACCCATAAATAATCAAAATTCTAAAGACATGAAAAAAATCAAAAAGCTAAAACTTAGACCTGGTCAAAAGCTGGACGCACTGCAACAGCATAATGTGGTGGCGGCAGGCAATAGAGACTGGCAAGGTAACTGCTTCTGCACGCAGGTGGGCAATAGTCATGTAGAGACTTGTGTGGAGCAGTCTACAGTAGTAGATTATGGAACAGCAATCGGAGGAATCCTTGTAATAGCAACGGGTGCCCTCATTGGCGCAACTGGTATTCTTGGAGAAGTCCCATCCGTTGGCACATCAACTGCCCTCGTCGGTACAGGAGCCGCCTTAATGATTGATGGCAAACTACTGACCGATAGTGCTACAAAAACATTGACCAAGACTTGGAAAAGAATGATGACGTGCACCCATGTCAAACCGCTTGTTCACAAAGCAGGAAAAATAACATGTACAAGCACTTTGCTTTAACAGCGAAACCCAGTTGGCATGGCTGGCAAAGGTGGTCATGCCAATTGGAAAAAGAATTAAAAATCATTTGTCAATCTATCATATGTGTAAAAAGTTAATGCTTTTATTTCTGTTTGTGGTTTCTTTTGCGGGATATGCATACGCTCAAAAAATTCTTGAAGGAAGAATCATAGACTATTATACCAATCAAGCCTACCAGGACACACTCACCCATGTGTTTCTTCTTTCTGCTGACAGCACAATTGTAGGAAATGGATATGTCGGGGCAGAAGCCAACCCCAAAACAGGTAAGGTGGAAACGAAATACTATATCGAGATTAATCAAGAGGGCAATTACATCATCAAATGCACCCATCCCAATTATGAAACGGCATATTATCCAATAAACATTAAGTTTTACAAGCGAGAAGATCAAATAGAAGGGAAAGACTTACGTCTCAAGAAAAAGACCCCCAAGAGCCTTGACCTGCCCGAAGTACAGGTGACGGCTACCAAGTTGAAATTTTATTTCAACAATGACACACTGGTGTATAACGCGGAGACCTTTGCCACTCAGTATGGCTTCGTGCTGAATGACTTGCTGAGGAAAATGCCAGGCATCTCTGTAGGGGCCAATTATGAGATATACTCAAACGGAAGAAAAGTTGATGAGCTCTTGCTGAACGGAAAGAACTTTTTCAATGCTGACCGCGAGACGCTTATTGAGAATTTGCCCGCTTACATGATAAGAAACATCAAGGTGTATGAACACGTTGACTCCTTGGAGTTGCTCAAATCGCTCGACAAGCAACCGCCTCTTGCTCTTGACGTCAAGCTCAAAAAGGGTTACAACTCCACCGCCTTGGGTAACGTGGACTTAGGCGTAGGATCCGACGATCGCTACTATGGCCGATTGTTTGGCATGCGCATCCATGACCTGTATCGTTGGACAGCGTTTGCTGTGTCCAACAACACCAACCACAATGAGCAAATAGACAAAAACGGCCAACTATATAATATGGACAATGGCACGGGTGACAAGAAATTCCATGTGGCTGGAATAAACTATAATGTAGACAGTCCGACTGACGCTTACAGGATAGAGGGAAATTTCAGAATACAGGGTAGCAATGAAAATCAAACATACCGTCAGATGGACGATGTGTTCCTAAGCGATGGGGATGCCTATGCTTTCACATCAAGAAACACGAAAGCTCGCAATTTCTCAGTTCAGACCAGCCATACTTTTGACCTATTCCCAAGAAAGAAATACAACCTAACGATTAGTCCTGCGTTTGTCCATGTCCGCTCAAAGGCAAATGTCGATATGGCCCAACTCAACGCCAAAGAGAACATCGCTGACGTGATCGGCAGCAACTGGGCCGACAGCATCCGTTCCCAATCGCTTGGAGAGAAACTGTTGATGTATGGAGTAAACAGGGTCTTGAACAAGAAATACACACCGACGCATTCCACGCAGATGTCACTCAATGCAAACCAAAGTTATCACATTCCTCATACTCCAGATTATGTCGGTTTGGAACTGACCGGGCTGTACACAATGCAGTCAACTGACAGTTATGAGCACTATGGCGTTGACTATATAGCCACTTCCTCCAAAGCCAACAGTTGGAAAAACCTATACTTGGACAATCGCCTTAAGGATTTCCAATGGTCTGCCAAGGCATCGTACACCACATTGTTGAAGAGCGTCCATACGATTGGCATCCATGCCAGTTTTGCACACGAATACTCCAATGTTGACAAAAACAACTATAACCTTGCAACCTTGTCGGGCTGGGGTATCGACACTGAATACGAATTGGGCATGCTCCCTTCTCAACAAGCCCTTTTAGGAACATTGGAGAGAGGCAATTCCTATTCGTATCGGGAGCATCTCAACAAATACACGCTTGACCTCAATTACGCCTTGGAATTTCACGGGCACACCTTTGAGGTGACTGTGCCCCTGTCCTTACAGCGGAGGAACCTGCACTTTTACCAAAGCCATAACGAACAAGTCGTGACCCGGCGGATGTTTTCGCCAGATGTCGCCATCAAGTTGAGAAAATGGATGCGTGGAAACACAGGCAGCAGCTATTCTCTTAACTTCTCGACCAAGAAGTCCATGCCTGCGTTGTTCAATCTTGTCAATCAGTGCAGCGACATATATGAGGTGGCCGTTACACGGGGTAATGAGAACCTGAAGAACGCAACCAGCTACACGTTAAACGGTTCATACAACTGGCGCCCGGTCCTGATGCACAGCCACGCGATTTCCGTTTCGTACAACTATTACAGAAACAAGGTCGGCACGGCCATCTATTATGACAAGACGAATGGCAAATATCTCTACACACCGACAAACATCAACGGCAACCAGAATTTTTCAGCCATCATGAACAACTCGTTCTATCTAGACAAGAGCTACAAGCACAAGTTGTCCAACGTCCTTTCATACACTTATATCCTGAGTGCCGATTTCAGCGGCACGTCGGAAAAGGAATATTTCAACAAAAGCACTGTGCACAATTCGGTCGTCTCGGAGAAAATGGAATATATGTTCGCGTCAAAAAACACAAAATGCATCGGCACGATTGCACCTTATCTGACATTTCACAGAAGTGTTTCGCAAAGGCTGGGCTTTGAGACCATCCATGCCTTTTTATATGGCTTGCAGGCCTCTGCTCGCATCGAACTCCCAGCGTCCATCCGTTTCAACACAGAGTTGAAGAGCGAATCCAGAAGAGGGTATAGCGACCACTCCATGAATGACAATGAACTGATTTGGAACATGGGCTTGACCAAATCCTTCAAAAGCAATATCACGCTAAGCCTGAATGCAGTGGACCTCCTTGGGCAGCGCAAGAACATCTACAAGTCCGTTACAGCCCAAGCCACGACCGAAAGCATCAGCAACGTGCTTAGGCGCCATGTGATGTTCCATTTCATTTGGCAGTTCAGCAGGAAGAAAACAAACAAAGTTGTCTCGGTCACCCACTGAGGCCAAAGGTTGTAACGGGTTGTAAATGTGGTATAGGTTGTCCTAAAAATCATAACCATTGTCTCCTTTGTCGTTCGAAAAACCACGTTTGTCGTGCAAGCCATCGAGACAGCACCCTACTTTGAAGAAAGCGGACAATGTATATAAAAAAACAGGCGTTATTTTCAACTCCGAAATATTTTGGCCGAAATACGCGAAAATACGGCACTTTTCGTAACCAATTGATAATTAGGCGTTTATAAAATTTCGGATTTTATTCGACCTAAAAAGTAAATACTTTTCATCAAAGAATACCCTTTATCGTGTTGCGATATACCCTTTATCATGACGCGATTAACGCTTTATCGCATCGCGATAAAGGGTATATCGCAACATAAAACACCCTTTATCGCAAAATTACCCCATGCAAATCGCGGCGCAATGGACAAAAAACGCGATTTTCGCGTTCTATTTCGTCGGTCATCCGTGACAAACTTTTGCACCAAAAATCATGACAATGCAAACAGGCGGACCGACCTGACGGATGCCCTTACGCCTGTCTACTTATTTTGAGAGAGCGCAACCGTGCAGCCGTCGCCACGCCTTCCGCATCGCCCACGGCCCATAGAGGCCCGTGAGGAAGGCCAGCGGCACATATACCGATGGGGGCAAGCTCACAAAATGGAGCAGCCCCTGCAAGGCCACAATCTGGAAAAAGCCGCTGTACAGGTAGATGTCGTAGGTGTGTCCGTAGAGGTGGTCGAGCCAGTGGCACCCCCGCCGCTCATACACCTGCGCCAGGCCGATGCTCATGAGGATGCCGTTGAGCGCCATGACCAGGTCGGTCAGCGAGCCTTGCGGGACATACAATAACACGACCGACAGTGCCAGCGTCATGATGACAATACCCGTGGGCTTGGCCTTTTTGACGGCCTGTTCGAGACGCGAGCCTCGGTAGAGATAGCCCGCCGTGAAATAGACCATGTAGAAGGCCACACCGGCCACATTGAGCACACTGTCCCTGGTGAAGGGCATCAGGCAGTTGACCAGCGCCAGCGCCGCCAGCGCCAGGATGCCCCCGAGAGGTGCCTGGTGCCTTCCCCAAGCCTTGCGGGCGATGGTGAAGACGGTGAAGATGAGAAACAGTGTGGGCATGAACCAATAGGCCCCGAACACATTGTGGTAGGGCACGAGCAACTGGTCGAGATAGTCGTGCAGGTCGAGATGGATGGGCCTGACGCTGTAGCGCGAGAAAAAGGCCTTGGGCACGAAGAACAGGCTGCTGATGACGGCGTAAGGCACGAGCAGCCGTCGCGCCTTGCGTGTCAGGTAGCCCCGGCTCCCCGTGAGCCGCAGGTCGCGCAGGTCGCCGTGGACATGTCTCAGGAGGTAGCCCGAGATGAAGAAGAACAAGGGCATGTGGAACCCGTAAATCCACCGGATGACAGGCGTGTCAGGCGGAAAGAGGTAGAAGGAGTGGCCCAGCACCACGAGGATGATGCCAAACGTCTGCAGGAAGAGTATGTCGCGCAGTGCTTTCATCGTTCGATCACTTGAATGTTTTTGCCGTCGGCGATCCACACGTGGTCATAGCCCTCGCGCAGTTTTCGTCGAGCCACCTGGAGCGGGTTGCCGCCGGCCTCCATCGTCTCCGCGTCGATGGTCTGGGGCCATTGTCCACCAGTCTGCCATATCACGGCGTTGCCCCAGCCATAGGCGTCGTAGGGGATGACGCAGAAACACGAGTATTTCTCCTCGCCATGGTCCACGCAGATGCAGCACACGCGGCGTGTGGGCTTGTGCGTCTGCCGGATGGTCTCGAGTGCCATGCGGTAGCCGTCCATGCCCGACTGGTAGGCCTTGCTCCAGTGGCGTGCGTCCACGGCGAGGGCCGACGCCACGTAGAGACCGAGCGCACAGGCGGCCAGCTTCCTTCCCAGTGTCCGCTCAGGCATGAGCCAGCCGGCCAGCAAGGCCAGCGGAGCCAGCCCGGCATAGGCATGCATGGTGCTGAAGAGGGTGGCCAGGTGAGGCAGGGCGGCCACCGGCGAGGCGGCGAGCAAGCCCCACAGGCGCCTGTCATGGCGGTGCCGGAAAGCCTGGAGAAGGTTGAGGAAAAAATAGGGAGCTGACAGCAGGAGGGTCACCAGCAGGAAGGGGATGTTGCGGCTGGGCCGGTGGAGCAGGCTGACAAAATCCATCGACGTATAGGAGAACAGCAGATACTTGACCACATTTTTCACCTTTTCGGTGGCCGCTGCGGAGAGATACTCGTTGGCTTCCTTGTGATAATAGTTGGGCAAGGCCAGCCTCACGGCCCAATAAGCGGCGAAGAACAGGGCGGCCCACAGCAGGTGCCGCCGTGCCTGGCGTGCGGTCTCTCGCCCGAAGGCCCAGGCCACAATCGGGCAGACGGCCAGCCACATGGCTCCGTTCTCCTTGCACCAGGTGGCCATGGCGCAACAGGCAATCCACGACAGCGTCTGGCGGCGTCCGCCCCGCAGGTAGGTCCACAGGGCCGCCAGGCCCCAGCAGGAGGCGTAGACCTGGTTGAGCGAGTCGAGGGTCATCAGCGTGCCGAGGATGGCAGGCGACACATAGTGGAGCGTCGCCGCCGTGAGGCGCGCTGCCGGCCGGAAGTCCAGTTGGCGGGCCACGAGCCACACCAGCAGCGTGGCCAGGAGGTGGCCGAGATAGATACAGAGGTGGTTGAGCGCAGGAAACAGGTTGTCGCCCAGCGCCACCACGTAGCCGAAAGCTCCGTCGAAGGGCCGCCAGTAGTCGCCGTAGGGCAAGAGATACTTCCAGAAGTCAGGGTCGGTGTTGGGATAGGTGGTGTAGGTCCAGTCGTCGAACGTGGGCCTGAGGAGCGTCAGCGCATAGGCCACGAGGGGTGCCGTGAGCAGCATGAGGGCGAGTGCGGCCTTCTCTTGTCGGGTGGTCTGCATGGTGTCTTCTCGTTGTGTGTATGGCAATGCGCTTAGTTGATGATGGCCACCTTGCAGACCACACCCTTCTCGCCCTCGGCTGTGGCCACCGCCACCATGTAGACACCACTGGCCACGCGTCGTCCGTCGCGGTCCAGTCCGTACCATTTGTATTGTCCGCCCGAGGCTCGGCCCTCGCTGACCAGCGATCCGCTGGAGGTGAGGATTTTCACATCAGCGTCCTCATCGAGGCCGGTGATGGTGACGGCACCCCGATAGTCGGGACGGACGGGGTTGGGATAGGCGTAGACGTTGTCCTTGGTCATGCCGTCGCCCTGGGGTATGGGAGCGGTGTAGGAGCAGAGGCCGTTGTCGGTTCCGATGAACAGTTCGCCCGTGCTCTCGTCGATGGCCAGCGACAGGATGTTGTCAGAGAGGAGCGGGCTGTTGCTCTTGGTGAAGTGTTGCAGTTGGGTGATGTTGTTGCTGGCGATGAGGTAGACCCCCGACCCGTCGGTGCCAAACCACTTGCGGTTGGCCCCGTCGATGACACACGATGTGATGTCGACGCCGGCCAGCAGGTAGTCGGCATAGTTGGTGCCGTCGTTGCGGGGCACCTTCACCTGGGTGAGGAGGGGCGAGGGCAGCGTCATCTGGCTTGTCTCGAGCATGAAGGGGCCTTGGTTGGTGCCGATCCAGATGTTGCCACCCTGGTCCTCCGCGATGCAGCGCACGGCGGTGACGGCGGTCTCTGTGCCGTCCTCGTTGATGAAGGAGGTGTAGCTGTTCATGCCGTTGTTGGTGAAGTCGTAGGCGTAGAAGGAGGGCTTGGTGTAGTGGTTGTTGACAAACCACATCAGTCCGCGGCTGTCGATCATCATGCCTTTGAGGTCTCCGAGGCTCTTGTTGGTGAACCCGGCATCGTTGAGCCCCATGAGTTCCTGCCGGCCGCGCGTCACCCATTCGCCGTCGGCCGTCCGCTCGATGAGCGACTGGCTGGGTGCCTGGCTGTTGAGCAGCCACAGGTTGCCGTCGGTGTCATACTTGACACCCGTCACCAGCTGGTATTCCATGTTCTGGTTGTTGTACGACTGGATGGGCGAGTTCTGGCGGTCGTAGTAGGCCACAAACTTACCGTCGTTGAACTCATAGAGACCGTTGCGCGCCGCGGCCATGACATGGTTGCTGTTCTTCGGGTCGATGTCGATGGCGCATATGTCCTGGTATCGTCTGCCGGTGGTCTGGCTGATGTCGTCCTGGTAGATGGTCCATTGGCCGTTGTGGAGCACCTGTATGGAGCCGTCCTGGCTGCCGAACCTGCCGTTGCAGGAATAGAGCTTGCCTCCGTAGAGCTTCAGGAATCCGAAGTAATTGGTCTTGGGGCCTCCGGGCGCCAGCGTCTTCACCAGGGCGAGCAGCGCCTCGTCGGTAGTCTTGTTGTTCCAGGCGAAGTCGGAGAAGCGTTGCCATTTGTTCGGGTCCAGGAGGTTGGCGCTGAGCGGAGCGCGGTAGATGCCCTTGGCCCGGTTGGCGGCATAGAGATAGCCGTCTTTCACATAGCTGTAATAGACCTTGAATCCCAGTTGGTAGGTGTCGGCAATCTCGCCGCTGGCCACATTGAGCTTCACGATGCCGAATCCTGTCGACAGGTAGGCGTAGGGGCCACTGACGCAAATGTCGTAGACGGTCTTGTCGACGGTCATGGCCTTGTCCATGTAGTCGGCGATGTTGGTCACGTTGCCATTGGCTTCCAGCAGGTCGATATTGTAGTCGTTGTAGCAGATGACCAGGCGGCGTGCCTGCTGGCACCAGGCGATGTGGGCGATGCCGCAGTCGGAGAGCACGGTGGTCTTGTCGTAGGTTTGCAGGCTCTGGTCGCTTGTGTCATAGCTGTAGAGGTCGCCCGAGGCCAGCACGTAGATGAGGTTGCCCGAAGCGCGCTCTATCTCTGTCGGGTCGCTGTAGGCCAGGTAGGCTTTCCACTGAGCGTGGGCGCACAGGGGAAAGAGCAGCAGGAGTGTAGCCAGACAAGCCTTGACGAGGCGGCCCGCGTGAGAGCCGGCCAGGAGACTATGGTGTGCGGGGTGGTGCTTGTGTGAGATGAGTTGAGACATCATGGACATGGGATGTTGTGCAATAGACATTATTACATATGGTGGTAATTTATAGACCCACCATTATAATATGTAAACGAAAAAAGAGCGGTTCTATTGCCCGAACCGCTCTTTCTGATTTAAAAAATGACTTGTGCAGGAGGCTGCCTCCCTGTGGGCTCAGCCCTTTACTCTTCGGCCTTGAGCCATTCGGCGAGCTTCTTCACGGCACGTGCGCGGTGGCTGATTTGGTTTTTCACCTCCTCGCCGAGCTCCGCGAAACTCTTGTCGTGGCCCTCGGGAATGAAGAGCGGGTCGTAGCCGAAGCCGCCGTTGCCGTGCTTCTCGCGGTCGATGCGGCCTTCCACGCTGCCCTCAAACTGATACTCGCGGCTGCAGACGGGGTTGCCACCCTCCATCTGGATGAGCGATATGACGGTGCGGAAGCGCGCGTGGCGGTTGGGGGTGTCACCCAGCTCACGCAGCAGCTTGGCCATGTTGGCCTCGCTGTCGTGGTCGGTGCCGTCGGCGTAGCGGGCCGAGTGGACGCCGGGCGCGCCGCCCAGGGCGTCGACCTCCAGGCCGGTGTCGTCGGCAAAGCAGTCGATGTGGTAGTGGTCGAACACATACTCGGCCTTCTGGTGGGCGTTGGCCTCCAGGGTGTTGCCCGTCTCGGGGATGTCTTCGTGGCAGCCGATGTCGGACAGCGAGAGAATCTCAAACTGGTCGCCCAGTATCTCGCGGATCTCCTGGAGCTTGTGCTGGTTGTTGGTGGCGAATACTATTTTCATGCGTTGTCGTTGTTAGAGTCTGTCAGCTTGACCTTGTCCTTGGGCAGGCGCACCTTGATCTTGTCGAATCCCTCGCCGTAGACACCGATGACGGCCGACTGCGACACGAAGGCGTTGGGGTCGATCATCTTGATGAGGCGGAAGATGGTGGTGCTCTCGCGCTTCTTGGCGAGGATGCAGAGCACCTTCATGTCTTGCCCGGTGTACCAGCCGTGGCCGTCGAGGATGGTCACGCCATGGTCCATCTGCATGCCGATGGCGTTGGCGATCTCCTGGTATTTCTTGGAGAAGATCATGAACTGCACCGACTCGCGCCGGGCGTTCATCACGTAGTCGAGCGTGAAGTTCTCCACGGCCATGGTGCACAGGCCGAACACCACCTTGTGCACGCGGTCGAGGGGCGCGCCAAACTGCGGTATGAACAGGCAGGAGCCGATGATGATGAAGTCGACGGCGATGAGCACCTGTCCGAGCGAGAGGTTGTAGAACTTGTTGACCGAGGCGGCGATGATGTCGGTGCCGCCTGTCGAACCGTTGTTCATGAAGACGATGGCGAGCGAGGTGCCTGTCATCGTACAGCCGATGAGAAGCGACATGAAGTCTTGCCCCTCGCCGAGAATCTTCACATAGCTGCCGTCGGGGTTCACCGGGGCCAGCCGGCCGGCCAGCCAGAGCAGGAACGACAGCATGAAGATGGCGTAGATGGTCTTCATCAAGAACTTCAAGCCGAGAATCTTCAGCGCCACGACAAGCAGTGCCACGTTGATGACCATGTAAGTGTCTTGTATGGGCACCCTGGTGGCGTAGTAGACGATGGCCGCCGCACCTGTCACGCCGCCTGTCACGATCTCGTAGGGCAGGAGGAAGATGGTGAACGCGAAGGCGTAGAGCATGAGGCCGAGAGTGATGAACACGTAGTCCTCGACCTCATTCTTGATCAGCTGATGATTGATGGTCATTTACTTGATAACGATATTGATGATTTTACGGGGTACCACGATGACCTTCACGATGTTCTTGCCCTCGATATACTTCTGGCTTCGCTCGTCGGCCAGGGTCTCTTTCTCGATGGTCTCCTTGGTGGCGTCAGCGGCGAAGGTCTTCTGGAAACGGGCCTTGCCGTTGAAGCTGACGGTCATCTGGATTTCGTTCTCCACAAGGTACTTCTCGTCCCATGCGGGCCACTCGGCATCGCAGACGGTGCCCTGCTCGCCCAGCTGGTGCCACAGTTCCTCGGCGATGTGGGGAGCGAAGGGAGCGATAAGGACCACGAGGTCCTTCAAGAGTTCCTTGTTGTGGCACTTCTGCTGTCCAAGTTCGTTGACGCAAATCATGAATGCGGAGATGGAAGTGTTGTATGAGAATGCCTCAATGTCTTGCGTCACCTTCTTGATGAGCTTGTGCACGTTCTTCAGGCTGTCTTGTGACGGCTCCGCGTCGTCGACGAGGTACTTGTCGGTACGGTTGTCCCAGAACAGAGCCCACAGCTTCTTCAGGAAGCGATGGCAACCGTCGATACCATTGGTATCCCAAGGCTTGCTTGCCTCCACAGGACCCAAGAACATCTCGTAGAGACGCAAGGTGTCGGCACCATACTTCTCGACAATCATATCTGGGTTCACCACGTTGAACATACTCTTACTCATCTTCTCGATAGCCCATCCGCAGATGTACTTGCCATCCTCCAAGATGAACTCAGCGTTCTGATACTCAGGGCGCCAAGCCTTGAATGCCTCGATGTCGAGCTGGTCGTTGCTTACGATGTTCACATCCACGTGGATAGGGGTTACGTCGTAATCCTTCTTCAAGCCACAGCTTACGAAGACAGGAGCCTTGTCGTGGTCGTCGCTGTTGATGCGATATACGAAGTTGGAGCGACCCTGAATCATACCCTGGTTCACCAACTTCTGGAATGGCTCTTCCTTGCAGCTTACGCCGAGGTCGAAGAGGAACTTGTTCCAGAAACGAGAGTAAATCAAGTGACCTGTGGCGTGCTCGCATCCACCTACGTAGAGATCCACGTTCTGCCAGTACTCGTCTGCCTCCTTGCTTACGAGGGCATTGTCGTTGTGAGGGTCCATATAGCGGAGGTAGTAAGCAGAAGAGCCTGCGAAACCTGGCATGGTGTTGAGCTCCAATGGGAACACGGTCTTGTTATCTACGAGACTCTTGTCAACCACCTGCTTCTTCTCTGCGTCCCAAGCCCACTTCTTGGCTCTGCCCAATGGTGGTTCGCCTGTCTCTGTTGGCTTATAGGTCTCAATCTCAGGCAATTCGAGTGGCAAGCACTCCTCTGGAACCATCTGTGGCATTCCGTCCTTGTAATATACAGGGAATGGCTCGCCCCAGTAACGCTGGCGAGAGAAGATGGCATCGCGAAGACGATAGTTCACCTTCACACGACCGATACCCTTCTCGGTTACGAACTTCTTGGTCTTGGCGATAGCCTCCTTCACGGTCAAGCCGTTCAAAGAGAAACCGTCCAAGCCCTGCTTGCCAGCTACAGGTGAGTTGGTTACGATACCTTCCTTGGCATCGAAGCTCTCCTCCGATACATCTGCACCCTCGATAAGAGGAATGATAGGCAGGTTGAAGTGCTTGGCGAAAGCGTAGTCACGGCTATCGTGAGCAGGTACAGCCATGATGGCACCTGTACCATAACCAGCCAATACATATTCTGAAATCCATACTGGGATGGCCTCGCCAGTGAATGGGTTGATGGCATAACTTCCTGAGAACACACCTGTTACGCTGTGGTTGGCCATACGGTCGAGCTCGGTGCGCTTCTTCACGTAGTCGAGATACTTCTCTACCTCTTCCTTCTGCTCGGCGGTAGTTACCTGCTGAACATACTCGCTCTCTGGAGCCAAGACCATGAAGGTAACACCAAACATGGTATCGGCACGGGTGGTGAAGATGGTGAACTTCACGTCGCTGTCCTTCACAGAGAACACGACCTCTGTACCTTCGGAACGACCAATCCAGTTCTTCTGAGTCTCCTTGATGGAGTCGCTCCACTGGATAGTCTCCAGTCCGTCGAGCAAACGCTGAGAGTAAGCGGAAGTACGCAAGCACCACTGCTGCATCTTCTTCTGGATGACAGGATAGCCACCACGCTCGCTCACGCCGTTCACTACCTCATCATTAGCCAATACTGTACCCAAGCCAGGGCACCAGTTTACCATCGTCTCGCCGAGGTAGGCGATGCGGTAGTTCATCAATACCTGCTGTTTCTTCACGTCGTCGTAAGCCTTCCACTCTTCGGCAGTGAAGTCAAGTTGCTCGTTCTGAGCCACGTTGAGGTCGGCAGAACCCTTCTCCTCGAAGTGCTTGATGAGCTTCTCGATAGGCTGCGCCTTCTGGCAAGCGTTGCAGAAGAAGGAGTTGAACATCTTCTGGAAAGCCCACTGAGTCCAATGGTAATACTTAGGGTCGCAGGTGCGAACCTCGCGGTCCCAGTCGAAAGAGAAGCCGATCTTGTCGAGCTGCTCACGGTAGCGGTTGATGTTGGCAACGGTAGTTACCTCAGGATGCTGACCTGTCTGGATGGCATACTGCTCGGCGGGCAGTCCGTAGGCGTCGTAACCCATGGGGTTGAGCACGTTGAAGCCACACTGGCGCTTGTAGCGGGCATATATGTCGCTGGCGATGTAGCCCAAGGGGTGACCCACGTGCAGGCCGGCTCCCGACGGGTAGGGGAACATGTTGAGCACATAGTACTTCTTGCGGCTGGGGTCCTCCGTCACCTTGTAGGTCTTCTGCTCCACCCACGTCTGTTGCCACTTTTTCTCAATTTCTCTGAAATCGTAGTTCATTGCGTTATCTTGTTGTTTTGTTTTTCGTGTCTGAAACGTTGTGTCTCTAAAAATAAATATGTATGCAAAGTTACGCCAAAAAGTAGAGAACGCAAAGCGAACGCTTTCTTTTCTTTTCACACTGGCATATTATTAGGGCTGGTGACCAAAATGCTTGCGACGGGCATATGCCCTGGAAAGGGAGGATTGCAGGAGGTGTGGTGGCAGCGGCAGGCCATCTTTGTTGCCTGTTTGAAAACCTGTTTGAAAATGTTACTTACCCATTTATTTGCGGCAGTGACAATATTTTTTTATTTTTGCAGCATGGTTTACTAAAACGGAGCTCATGCCTTGCAGTCCGCAACCTTACAAACTACAATCATTATGCAAATACCTATCGAATCGTTCAACTTGCAGATGCTCAATGTGGGCTTTGCCCACCACGACGGCGACTGGAACTGGCAAGAGGTCAGTTCGCCGTTCACGCGCATCTATTGTGTCACACAAGGTGAGGCGTACCTCCATATGAATGGAGGTGTCATCGACTTGGTGCCAGGCCGTCTGTACATGATACCGGCCTACGTGGTGCACTCATACGAGTGCCATGGCCCGTTCGGCCATTATTACCTGCACGTCTACGAGGGGTTCAAGAACCAAGTGGACCTCTTCGAGCACTACAATTTTCCCATCGAGGTGGTGGCCGAGGAGATAGACGCCACACTCTTCAGAATCATGTGCGAGGAGCATCCCGAGGCCAAGCTGCCCGAGAGTGACCCCAAGTCGTACGACAACACGACAACCTTCGTCGACTATGTGAAGCGTTACAACAACATGTCGCTCTGGCAGAAGATGCGCCTGCGCAGCGCCATCCTCAAGCTCATGTCCAATTTTCTGAAGGAAGCCACACTCAAGCCGTGGACACTCAGCGAGCGCATGATGAAGGTGCTCTCGTACATCAACGCCAACATACACAAGACCATCACCATGGACCAGTTAGCCGATGTGGCCTGCATCTCCACGCCTTATCTTATACGTCTTTTCCGCAGTAACTTCGGAACCTCGCCACTGCAGTACATCAACAAGAAAAAAATAGAAAGGGCCCAGCTCATGCTCATCACCGAGGACTTGCCCTGCAAGGAGATAGCATACAAGTTAGGGTTCAACGATGCGTCTTACTTTATCCGTCTTTTCAAGAAAACCACAGGACAAACGCCACAGGAATACAGGGCCTACAGATTGTAGGCTCGCATTGGGCATGGTGTATGTTTCTGACTAAAAATCCATACAAAATCCATCCATTAACCAGTCGTCACGCCGCCACTCAAAATGTCGGGTGAAACCTTGTTGTCCTATTCAAGCTTCTCTAAGTTTGCGGAAGCGCCATGAGAGTTTAACAAGCTCTAAGTTTGCAGAAGCGGTATGAAGGTCCGGTAAGCACCTTGGTCAGGGTTAGGGTGCTTACTGTGCCCCGGCTTTGCATCATGGGCCGCTATCCGGTAATTCAAACAAGCTTGACCGCATTTGCCTTGCACGATGATGCAGTCCTATTTTGCCCCAATCCGAAACTGGAAGACCAATAACGATGAAATCTAACGAACAATCTGCCTTAATATCAAATTTGTCCTATTATCAGTAAATAAAATGCAACAGCCATACAGGTAAATGTTAGTAAATTTGCGAATGGAAAAGAACTTTAAGACCATAATAAAAACTAAAGCTGATGATGAAATATACAGAGATAGGAAAGACGGGGATGAAAGTGTCACGTCTATGCTTCGGGGCATCGTCACTCGGAAGCGTTTTCCATACTACCAACGAAGAAGACTGTTACAAGGCTGTGGAAGTGGCTATCGAAGGGGGTATCAATTTTATTGACGTGAGTCCTTACTATGGCCACTACAAGGCTGAGACGGTGCTTGGCAGGGCGCTGAAGCGCATACCGCGCGACAAGTACTTCCTCAGCACCAAGGTGGGACGCTACGGCAAGGACGGTGTCAACACATGGGACTACTCGGCCAAGCGCGCCACAGAAAGTGTCTATGAGAGCATGGAGCGTCTTGGCATAGACCACATCGACCTCATCAATGTGCATGACATTGAGTTTCAGGCTGCCCTGCCAGGCGGACTGCAGAAGGTGGTCGACGAGACATTGCCAGCGCTAGTCGAACTGAAGAAGAAAGGCGTGGTGGGACACGTGGGCATCACCGACCTGCAACTGGAAAACCTCAAGTGGGTCATCGACCACTGCGAAGAGGGTACCGTGGAGAGTGTGCTCAACTTCTGCCATTACTGTCTCAATGATGACAAACTTGCCGACTATCTTGACTATTTTGAGAGCAAGGGTGTCGGCGTTATCAATGCGTCGCCTCTCAGCATGGGACTGCTTACGCAGCGCGGCGTGCCCGACTGGCATCCGGCCCCGAAGCCGTTGGTGGAAGCATGCGCAAGGGCCGCCCGTTTCTGCAATGAGCGCCACTACCCCATTGAGAAGCTCGCCATACAGTACTCTGTGAGCAATCCCCGCATCGCCGGCACGCTCTTCTCTTCGGCCAACCCCGACAACGTGCGGCGCAACATCGAGTGGGCCAACGAGGAACCCGACTGGCAACTCGTGGACGAGGTGAGGAAAATCATTGGCGACCAGCAACGAGTGACATGGGCCAATTCATAATGATCCCAACTCTTTAACATCGTATAATAATATGCCAGCTATGACCATCATTGACGCACATTCGCACCTGTGGCTCAAGCAAGACACCACGGTCAATGGCAAGCGTATCCTGACAACAAAGAACGGGCGCAGCATCTTCATGGACGAAGAAGTGCAGATGTTGCCGCCATTCATGATCGACGGGAAAAACAGCGCTGAGGTTTTCCTGTCCAACATGAACTACGCCCAGGTGGGTGCGGCTGTGGTCGTGCAGGAAATCATCGACGGCAACCAAAACGACTATCTCGCTGATGTGCAGCGTAGATACCCCGACAGGTTCTTCTGCATGGGCGCACCACGGTTTACGCAGCAAGGCACCGTGGTTGACGGCCTTGCTGACGCGTGTGCCGTGCTGGCGAGCGGTCTCAAGGGCATTGCGCTGCCTGGACACCGGCTCACCACACCATTGCAAGACCTCATGCCTATGTTCAAGTACATGGAGAAGCGGGGCATGATACTCTCCATGTGTCTGGGAGACGACAAGCGCCAGATAGGCGAGATGAGGGAGGTTATCGGCGAGTGCCCACGGCTCAAGGTGGCCATAGGACACTTCGGCATGGTCACCACCGATTCCTTTGAGAGTCAGGTGCTCCTGGCACGCGAGGGCGAGCACGTGATGATAGAGTCGGGAGGCATCACATGGCTTTTCCACAAGGAGTTTTACCCCTACCCGTCTGCCATCAGGAGCATACGCCGAGCCTGCGACCTCGTGGGTATGGACCGGCTCATGTGGGGCAGCGACTATCCACGCACCATCACGGCCATCACCTACAAGATGTCGTACGACTTCGTGAGCAAGTCGGCCGAACTGACAGAAAGGGAGAAACAACTCTTCCTCGGACAAAACGCGGAGGCGTTCTACGGCTTCAAGAACCTACCCCAACTGCCGTACGTCAAGAATATGTCCGAATAGAATGCTGCTTGCCTCCAGACAGGAGCCTCACGATGCAGGCACATGCAAGCAGTATCCCTTCTCTGCGACAACAAACACGATACGCCAAAAATCGTAAGAACCTAAAAACCAATACGGTCAACCTATGAAAAAGAACACCATAGCGCTTTCGCTCATATTCTGCCTCTTCTTCCTGTGGGCCATCAGCAGCAACCTGCTACCCACCATGATCAGGCAGCTTATGAAGACTTGTGAGCTCAATACCTTCGAGGCGTCTTTCACCGAGAGCGCCTATTGGCTCGCCTATTTCCTGTGCCCCATACCCATAGCCATGTTCATGAAGAGATACAGCTACCGCTCCGGCATCATCGTCGGCTTGCTGCTCGCAGCCACCGGGGGCCTGCTCTTCCTGCCGGCGGCCATGCTGAAGAGCTATGGGGTGTATCTTGCTATCTTTTTCATCATTGCCACCGGCATGTGCTTCCTCGAGACAGCCGCCAACCCTTACGTCACAGCCCTTGGCGACCCGGCCACGGCCACGAGACGGCTCAACTTGGCGCAGTCGTTCAACGGACTGGGCGCCTTCATCTCGGCGATGTTTCTCAGCAAGCTCGTGTTGAGCGGACAAAACTACACGCGTGACACGCTACCCGCCGATTTTCCCGGAGGATGGGAGGGATACATCAACATGGAGACCGACTCCATGAAGTTGCCTTACATCATCTTGGCTGGCGTGCTGATCATCGTGGCGATTGTGCTCGTAAGGCAAAAACTGCCGAGGGTGGAAGACCAGGAGGCGGCAGTCGATAGACAGGACGGCAAGGAGAAAAGCCATAAGCTCATCGATTTCAGCACCTTGCGTCATCCGCACCTCAAGTGGGGCGTCATAGCACAGTTTTTCTACAATGGCGGACAGACGGCCATCAACAGTCTCTTCCTTGTATACTGCTGCACTTACGTAGGCATCGACGAGGGGACGGCCACGACATTCTTCGGTTTCTATATGCTCGCCTTCCTGGCCGGCCGGTGGATCGGCACGTTGCTCATGGCCCGCTTTGCGCCCGAGAAGATGTTGCTCGTCTACGCTCTCGCCAACATCATGCTGTGCATCGTGGTGACATGCCTGGGAGGTATGGCCGGCATGTACGCCATGCTTGCCATCTCGTTCTTCATGTCGATCATGTATCCGACGCAGTTCTCGCTTGCCATCACCGGACTGGGCTCGCAGACCAAGTCGGGATCGGCCTTTCTCGTCATGGCCATCGTGGGTAACGCTTGCGTGCCGCAACTCACGGCTTACGTCATGCACACCCATGAGCAGACCTATCAGATCGCTTACGTCATTCCCATGGTCTGTTTTGCGGTGTGTGCCTTCTACGGATGGAGATACAAGGCGCTTCTGGCCAAGAAAAGATAGGCGAGTGACCCCATTGACATGAGTAAACCGAAAATAACAGGCAATCAGCATATTTTTACAATCACAATAATATCAACAAGCTTCAAGCAAGATGAAAGCAATACAGATAACCCACTCACAAGCACTGAACCTCATCACCATCGAGCCACCCAAGACTCCTGCAGCGGGCGAGGTGCTCCTCAAGCTCAGTTACGTAGGATTTTGCGGATCGGACATCAACACCTTCATGGGGCGCAACACCATGGCGCTCAATCCTGTCATTCCGGGACATGAGGTGGGTGCCGTCATCGAGGCGGTGGGCGAGGGCGTGCCCGAAAACCTCAAGCCAGGCATGGTGGTCACCTGCAATCCTTACACCAACTGTGGAGGATGCGCCTCCTGCCGTAACGGAAGGACTAATGCCTGCCAGCACAACGAGACGCTCGGTGTGCAGCGCGACGGTGCTATGCGTGAATGGATCACGTTGCCTTGGCAGAAGGTCATACCTGCCGACAACCTTACTCCCAAGGAGTGTGCCCTGGTGGAGCCGATGAGCGTCGGATTCCACGCCGTAGACCGTTCGCACGTGACTGACATTGACACCGTCATGGTCATCGGCTGCGGCATGGTCGGCATGGGGGCCATCGTGAGAGCTGCACTCCGTGGGGCAACCGTCATCGCGGCAGACATCGACGACGAGAAGCTGTCACTTGCCAAGGAGATGGGAGCGGCGTATGCCATCAACACAAAGACGGAGGACACACATGCGCGCCTCGCGCAAATCACGGAGGGCTACGGCCCCGATGTCATCATCGAGGCGGTGGGCAGCGTGCCTACCTACCAGATGGCCATCAACGAGGTGGGCTTCACGGGGCGCGTCACCTGCATCGGATATGCCAAGTCGGAGGTGAGCCTGCAGACCAAATACTTCGTGCAGAAGGAACTGAACATCTGCGGTTCGCGCAATGCCAATCCCTCCGACTTCCGTGCGGTCATACGCTACATGGAGCGGGGCACGTGTCCGGTGGAACGGCTCATCACGAAGGTCATCAAGCCCGAGGAAGCACTCGAGACCATGAGATGGTGGAGCCAGAACCCGGGTAAGGTGTTCCGTATTCTCGTTGACTTTAACACAATCAAAAACATATAGCATAGTGAACGGATACATACAGAAAGACAGGGGACGCATCAAGCGATACGTGCAGACACTCAACTTGAACGACGATCCCGATATGATAGAAGAGTACAAGAAGTGGCACTCCAAGGAGTTTCACTGGAAGGAGATACGCGACGGCATCAAGGAGGTGGGCATCCTTGAGATGGAAATCTACATCTGCGGCACCACGCTCGTCATGATAGTCGACGCGCCCGAAGACTTTGACTGGAAGGCAGCCATGGACAAACTCGCCACCTTGCCCAGACAAGCGGAGTGGGAGGCTTTTGTCGCAAGACTGCAACAATGCGACCCCCATGCGCGGAGTGACGAGAAGTGGAACATGATGACGCGCATCTTCTATCTCTACGACTGATACCATTTGGCGCATGACTTTTTAGTTTCGCAAGCAACCTAATAACGAATCGCATGAAATTATCTTCAGTTTTTACGGCTTTTGCTGTTATGTGCTGCATGAACAGTTATGGGCAGCTGCCAGACATTCCGATGGAAAAGGGAAAGTATGACAACAACTGGGAGTCTCTCAAACAATGGAATTGTCCGGCGTGGTTTGAGGATGCCAAGTTGGGACTGTGGGCACACTGGGGCCCACAGTGTGAGGCCAACAGCGGCGACTGGTTCGCACGCAGCATGTATGGTGGCTCAAGCTATTGGGATGAAGAGCGCCAGCAGAGTTTCAATCCCAAAGAGCGGGGATTCAAGGAGTATTGCCGCGACTGGAAAGCAGACAAGTGGGACCCTGAGGCTATCATGGCCAAATATGCGAAGGTGGGTGCCAAGTATTTCATGGCTTTGGGCAATCACCACGACAACTTCGACTGTTGGGATTCTCCCTACCAGGAGTGGAACTCCGTCAACATCGGTCCCAAGAAAGACTTGGGCAAGGGATGGGAAGAGGCGGCCCGCAGGCATGGCATGAAGTTTGGCATGAGCATCCATGCCTCGCATGCCTGGACTTGGTACGAGATCGGCCGTAAGTATGGCGATGTACGCCTCACCAAGGCTGACGGCAAGGGACAGTGGTGGGAAGGCTACGACCCTAACGAACTCTATGCGCAGGCACACGACAAGACCTCCGACGGATGGGATGACATGGGACACATACACAGCCAGTGGAACTGGAACAATGGAGCCAGCGTTCCCGACGAGGCCTACAAGACCAAGCTGCAGAACCGTTGCCGACAGATGGTCAACTACTTGAACCCTGACATGGTGTACTTCGACGACACCGTCCTTCCCTTCTGGGGATGCGATGACCAGTGGGGACAGGATTTCCTGGCTTACTACTACAACCACCGTTCCAATCAGAATGGCGGCGGCGATGCCGACGTGGTGGTGATGGGCAAGGTGCTTCCCGACGAGCAGAAGCAGTTGATGCTGTGGGATGTGGAGCGCGGCATTCCCGACCGTCCGCAGAAGTTGCATTGGCAGACCTGTACCTGCATCGGCGGTTGGCATTACGCTTACCACGACAGAGGACACTACAAGAGTGCGGAGACCGTTGTCCGCATGTTGATAGATATCGTATCAAAGAATGGCAACCTCTTGCTCTCCATTCCATTGAAAGGTGATGGTACTTATGATGAGCAGGAAGAGGCGGTGCTCGACGGCATACAGAAGTGGATGGAAATCAACGGCGAGAGCATCTACGGCACCCGCGTATGGTGGGACTGCTTTGGTGAGGGTCCCTTGGCGGAAGCCACCAATGGCTTGAACGGACAGGGCTTCAACGAGGGACAGAGCTATTCCTGTGCTGACGTGCGCTATGTGACAAAGGGCGACGACATCTATGCCACCATCATGGCGTGGCCCGAGGCTGGCGAGTACACCTTGAAGGCGTTCTCTCCCATTGCCGCTTCTTACCGCGGACAGGTGAAAAGCGTTAGCCTGCTGGGATATGGTGAAGTGTCCTTCAAGCAGGGTGTGGACGGACTGGTCATTGACGTGCCCGCAGCCAAGGACCAGCTCAGCAGCATCGCTCCCGCGTTTCGCATCGCCTTCAAGGATAGAGGAAGCAAACTCGAGGACAGCACGTTGTTGAACATGCTCGTCGAAGGCCTGCAACAGATAGCCGCCAAGACAAAGGACAACTGCAGCTATGTCAACTCGGGTAAATACAGTGCCGTCAAGGTGGAGATGCTGCAGAAGGCCGTCGAGGAAGCCAAGAAGGTCAACACCGATGACGCCACGGCCGTGCGGGAGGCCAAGGACAAGCTCGTCAGCACCTACAAGGACTTCGAGGCCAACGGACAGAACAAGGCTGGCTTGTGGAGTGGCAGTTATGAGGCCAACTTGACCGACTCCGTCTTCGTGGAAGGATCGTCGTTCAGCCGTTCCGAGGGCGGCAGCGCCCGCTTTGGCAAGCCTGCCAACTGGACAGTCGAAAACTTCAAGATATCCAATGGCAGCGACGGTACCAAGCAGGGACTCGACAAGTATGCGGGTGCCGAGGCGTTGATGCTGGGCGTGTGGAACGACCGTGACAACAACGAGTCGGGCGACTTGACCAACGCGCGTATCTACCGCAAGGTGCGACTGGCCAAGGGCACCTATTACTTCGGTGCAGGCTTCAATGCCAATTACCAGCTTTCAAAAGACGCTTACATGTTTGTCTCCAAGGAACTCTCCGACACCAAGGACATTCCTGCCACGAGCATAGCCTTTTACAATATCAACCAGGTGACCACCGACCGCAAGGTCTACGGACTATGGTTCAACATACCTGAGGACATGGATGTTTACGTCGGTTTCCAGGCAAACCTGAAGACCGGGTCCGCCACACAGGAGTTTCGTGCCGAGAAGGTGGTGCTCTATGGCTTCACATTTTAGATTAAGCTGAATGAAACATTTGCTAAGCATTGTCACGTCTTCCGTCATCTTGGGCGGTTCTGTCCTTTCCCTCCACGCGCAGCCTTTGCCCAACAAGGCTAAGGTCGTCGATGGCAGGGATGTCATCCTTTTGGACGCCAGCTTGTCGGCGCGCGAAGACCTCAACACCAAGTATCTGATGTCTTTGACGCCAGACCGCCTGTTGCACCATTTCCGACTGACGGCCGGCATAGAGACCACAGCGCGTCCGCTGGGCGGATGGGAAGATCCAGGCTGTGGGCTGCGCGGCCATTTCGTAGGACATTATCTCTCTGCGTTGTCCACCTTCGTCCAGCGTCATCATGACGCCCAGGCCGAGGCTGGCCTCTGCACCCTGGTGGACGGACTGGCCGAGTGCCAGGCGCGGTTTGCCAACGGCTACCTGGGTGCCATACCAGAACATGACTTTGATACCCTCGAGCGTACATACGGCAATGTGTGGGCACCTTACTACACACTGCACAAGCTATTGCAAGGACTGGTTGACGCGTATGTCAAGACTGGCAACGAGAAAGCTTTGCGCGTCGCGTCCAAGGCGGCCGATTGGGTCTCGGCACGCCTGGGCAAGTTGTCTCCCGAGACCCTTGAGGGAATGTTTCTCACACGCAATGCCAATCCCTCCAACGAGCATGGAGGAATGAATGAGGTGCTGGAGCAGCTTTACAGCATCACGCGGAACGAGCGTTACCTCCAGACAGCCAAGCTGTTTGACCGCGACTGGTTTGTCCGCCCCCTGGTGGAGCACCGCGACAGCTTGAGCGGGCTGCACGCCAACACCCACATCGTGCTCATCAATGGGTTTGTGCGCCGGTACGAGAATACCGGCGAGGAGCGTTTTCGCAAGGCGGCCATCAACTTCTGGGACATGCTGACCGCCGGCCACACCTATGCCAACGGCACGAGCAGCGGCCCGAGGCCCGTGGTGACCACGCCCACGTCACGCACGGCAGAGCACTGGGGCGACTCCTGCATGTTGTCCAACACGTTGAGCGGAGAGATAGCGGAGTCTTGTGTGACGCACAATACGCAGAAACTCAACAGATACCTTTTCCAGTGGACGGCCGATGCCCGCTATGCCGACGCGTCCATGAATACCTTTTACAACGCCACCCTGGCTTGCCAAAACAAGCTTGACGGCAGGGTGACATATCACCTTCCCCTGGGCTCGCCACGCCATAAGGCATGGCTGGGAACAGAAGACTTCCGCTGCTGCAACGGTTCGGGCATCGAGGCGTTCGCCTCGCTCAACAGCGATATCTATTATGTGGGCGACAGGCAACTTTATGTCACCCGCTACATCGCCTCCAAGATGCGATGGGCAGCTGAGGGTGTGAGTGTCACGCAGTCCACCGGATATCCCTTTGCGCCAGAGACCACGCTCACCGTCAACGGCCGTGGCCGCCATCGCTTTGCCCTCAACTTGCTGGTACCCTCTTGGGCCCGTGAGGTGGAGCTGACCATCAACGGCAAACAGGCCAGGCAGCAGGCGCAGCCAGGCTCCTTCCTTACCATCCGCCGCAAGTGGAGCGACGGCGATGCGGTCAAGCTGGCCTTCAAGTTGCCCTTCCATGTCAAGACCATGCCCGACAATGCGGACAAGCTGGTCATCTGCCATGGCCCCTTGATGCTTGCTTTCCTGGGCAGTGGGGAGGTGGCCTTGCCCGAATCGGCCGATGAGCTCTTGGGAGCCATCAGCGGAAGCCCCGCAGAGGGCTATGTCCTTCGCTCTGCGGCAGGCACCTTCCGGCTCAAGCCCCTTTGCGACATCGTAGACGAAGACTACAGTTGCTACATCATGACGGGTGTCAAGCATCCTGCCAAGCCTTAACAGACACACAAATTACACTATAAACTATAAACTTAACATCAAATGAAAAGATTACTGACTATTGCATTTCTGATGAGTGCGATGATGAGTTGGGCACAGACAGACGTGACCAGCTACATCGAAGATCCTGATTTTGACGTTCAGCAGCGTTCAGCCTGGAAGACCAATGGCTTTGGTCGGCAGACCAACAACAGTTTTCCGCTCAAGCATGGCGAAGCCTACCGTGAGATATGGTCGGGCGGAACGGCGATGAATGCCTATCTCTATCAGGACGTGGCCAATCTGCCGGTGGGTACGTACACCCTGACGGTGACAGCCCAAAACATCAAGCAGAGCGACAAGGACCTGGTATGCACGGGCGCCTGGATTTATGCCAATGACCAAAAGACAAACATCAACAAGCCCGGCGAGTACACCGTGACTTGTGTGGTCAAGGACGGCAACCTGCGCGTGGGTGCCGAGACCAAGGACTGCACCGGCAACTATGTCTGCGTGGACTATTTCCGCTTGAGCTACCAGCTCGTCTACGCAGATGTCAAGGACTACTTGCAGGACTTGCTCGAGAAGGCCACCCAGTTGGACGAAAACGACGGTACGGCCGCACGCGCCGAGTTGGTGGCCGCGCGCGATGAACTGAAGAAGCTCGTGGATGCCGAGAGCAGCGATGGACTTGACGCTGCCCTGAAGCGCCTGCAGCAGGCCATGCGCCAGTACCGTTTATCCCTGGCCTCTTCCGAAAGGCCCATGGACATGACTGAGGAGGTGTCCAATCCCGGTTTTGAGAGTGGCACCAGCGGTTGGACCTTTGTCGACATGAACACCCAGAGCAACACCAGCTTTGCCGGCAAGGTGGGCAACACCTATACCGAGAAGTGGACCTCCGGTGGCCAGGGTGTGGGTGACGGCAGCGCGCTGCAGACCATCAAGAACTTGCCCAACGGACTGTACCGCGTGACGGCTGTCGCCCAAAACATACAGCAAGCCGATCCGTCTGCCCGTCAGACAGGATGCTTCATCGTGGCCGGCACGTCAGCTACTGAGGTGAGCACACTGGACAACTATGCGGTAGAGGCCTTCACGGTGACAGGACAGTTGACCTTGGGCTTCAAGTGCCTGAACGCCACGGGCAACTACTGCTGCGTGGACAATTTCAAGCTGTATTACATAGGCACCGACGAAGCCTCGGAGGACGCTGTTTTCCAGACGGTTATTATCAAGGCTGAGGAGACAGCCGCCCTGCAGATGAACACCGAGGACAAGGAGGCCCTGCAGCAGGCCATACAGCTTGCCAAGACCATACAGGGCACCGAGGGCCGCACCGAGGCTGCCCTTGCCCTTGAGTCAGCCATGGAGAAGGCACAGGCGAGCCATGCTTACTATGTGTCCATGGACAAGACCATCCAGCGAGGACGGGATGCCTTGGCACTCGGACTTGCCGAAGGCACAAGTGGAATCAATGAGGCCATCGCCAACATTGAGGCCGCGAAGGCCAGTGGCCAGCTCGACGCCGACAAGGTGAAGGCTGCCGACAAGGCCATGGACAAAGCCATCTTCTGCTACCGCGTGGCCAACGGTTCGGGTGAGGCACCCCAAGTGACCACATTCCCCACCGTCATCGTGGGTTGCAATGCCATGGTGGGCCGCCTCAAGGCCACAGGCGGTGTCAAGGAGGCCGGCTTCTGCTGGGCCGAACACCCCGACCCCACCGTCTTCGACGAGCACTCGTCTTACAACCAGTCCAACGGTGAGACCAACCATCAACCCGTGTATGTGATGTATGACGTGAAGGCATCTACCGAGTACTGGGTGCGTGCCTATGCCGTCGGCAACGACTATGCCGTGGGCTACGGCGAGCCTGTGCGCGTCATCACCCTGCCCCAGGGCGATACCCAGTACACCTATCTCTGGAACGGCGACGACGATCACAACCTGTGGCTTGACAATGCCATGCGTGAGGCTACGGCCTACTACAACACCTGGACGGCCATCAAGGGATTCCGTCCCACGGCCAACTACAGCCCCGGTACCGAGACAGCCGACTGCTCTTATGGCGGTTGGATCAACGTGGGTCCATGGCGCTGCAACACGGGTACCATGGTGCATGAGATGATGCACGGCACGGGTGTCGGCCAGCACGGACGCTGGTGGGACCGCAATCTGCACAACCTCGATGAGGGTGTGTGGTGGCTTGGCGAGCGCGGCAACCGCGTCACACAGTTCTTCGAGATGGATCCGGCAAATGGCAACTACCGCTGCAATGGCGACGGCATGCACGTCTGCTTCCAGGGCAATGGCAGCGACATGCAGCAGATACGTTCCGCCCTCCTGATGCAAGCCCTTTACGAGGACGGCCTGCCGGCCGTGAGCGACGGTGCCTGCCCATTCTACTCATTTGAGAGCATCGACAGCCTGTACTACTTCATCACCAACAACCAGTACGGACAGACGGAGCAGTACCTTTGCGAGAATGCCGAGGGCAAGCTCGTCTACAGCAAGGTCGATGGCGCTGACCATTTGCTCAGCGACAGCACCTACGCATGGCGCGTGCTCTATGACAAGATGACCGGCCTTTACCGCATACGCAACCTCAAGAGCGGCAAGTACTTCAACTTCTCCGGTTCGGGCGTCTCCCTGAGAGACACCGAGACTCCGGGCAGCGACGACCAGGTGCAGCTGATGCCGGCACGTATCATGACCGACATGAAGATAGGCACCGCCATGTTCCACGCCAAGCCCTACTGGTTTGCCCGTGCCAACCGCGTGTGCGACCCCAACGTGATGGCTGTCAACAGCGAGACATCGACCACGGTCAGCTCGCCCGTCCTCGACTTCTCCAATACCGCATATCCCCAGTTCTGGCTCATCCTCTCCAAGGAGCAAGTGGCCGAGCTCGACAAGGCCAAGAGCGTGCTTGGCACGGAGCGTCTGGAGCGTCTCATCAAGGGGTCCAAGGAGATAGCCAAGAGTGCCCACGAGGAGACGGCGGCAGGTGCCAACGCCGCATTTGACCAAATGGTGAAGACCATAGAGGGCGAGAAGGCTGGATATGTGAATGTGTCGCAGGTGCAAAACGCCGTCAACACACTCTACAAGGGACTGGCTGACTACCTGGGAAAAATCAAGCCCGAGAGCCCGCTCGATGTCACCTTCCTCCTGGATGACCCCGACCTGGACAACGGCAGCAACTGGATCAACATTCCCGAGGTGCAAAACGGACTGATCAACCTGACCGGCAATGACGTGTTCGAGTGTGGACAGACCATTCCCGTGGAGATGCCCAAGGGCGCATACGGTGTCTTGGTGCGCGGTTTCCAACGTCCCGGCAAGGTGCTGACAGCTATGGCTGACTACAAGAAGGGCAACGACAACGCTACAGCGAAGGTCACCATCGGCAACAAGATTTTTGCCCTGAAGCACATCTACGAGGGTGGACAAGAGAAGAGAATCAACGAGGGTGGCCGCGAGACAAAGGCCAGCGGCCTGTATGTGCCCTACGACACGGCTGCCGCAAGGGTTTACATGGAAAAGGGCTACTACGACAACTGGATTGCCTTCAAGCAGTTTAAGAAGTTCACCATGAGCGTCGGCTTCAAGAACACCACTGCGGTGGACGACGACTGGATCGTGATAGGCGACGTGAAAATCTACTACTATGGCGCCAAGGCATCGACCGGCGACGTGACCGGCATCGACGAGGTGGAGGAGGCTGACGGGCAGAAGGCCATCTATGGAGTGGACGGTGTGCGCCGCGACACCATGCGGCGTGGCATCAACATCGTAGATGGAAAGAAGATTATCGTGCGATGAGCACTTTGTCCTAACCAAAATGCTGTAAGCATACTACATGACAAACAGAATATCAACTCTTCTTTTGGGCGTTTGCATGGGTCTCTGTGCAAATGCCCAATTGTCTTTCACCCCCACCGTTTGGGGCGATTGGCAGACCTGGGGCCAACAGACGGCCGGTTCCTATCTCAACCCGGTCATCCCCAGCGACTACAGTGACATCGACTGCATAGAGCACGACGGCTACTACTATGCCATCAGCAGCACGTTCCAGTTTGAGCCGGGCATGGTCATCCTGCGCTCCACGGACATGGTCAACTGGCGGGTTTACAGCCACGCCGTGCCCGACATATCGCAGATCAGCGACGCGCAGACCTGGCGGGTGATGGACCGCTATGCGCGTGGCATCTGGGCGGGCGCCATCCGCTGGCACAACGGCAAGTTCTACGTGTACTTCGGCTGTCCCGACGAGGGCATGTTCATGACCACGGCCAAGCGGATAGAGGGTCCCTGGGCTCCCTTGACCAAAATGAACATCGGCGGCGGATGGGACGACTGTTGTCCGCTGTTTGACGATGACGGCCAGAATTATTTCGTGGCCACCCATTTCGCCGACGGCTACAAGACCTATGTGTTCAGGCTCTCGCCCGACGGCAAGACCGTGGACCTGGGCAGCAAGGTGCTCATCAACGAGGGCTATGGCCGCGAGGCCAACAAGCTCTACAAGTGGGGCGGCAAGTACTACCACCTGTTCAGCGAGGACCGCGACGGCGGACGGTACCTCGCCATGCAGCGTGCCGACCGTCCCATGGGCCCCTACGGCGAGCGCCGAAGGCTCTGCCACACGCAGCGTGAGTGGAACGAGCCCAACCAAGGCGGCTACCTGCAGGATGCCAAGGGCCAGTGGTTCTTCCTGACACATCATGGGCACGGCGACTGGGGAGGCCGCGAGGTGAGCCTCCTGCCGGTGACCTGGACGTCGGACGGATGGCCCGTCATCGGGCAACCCGACCGCGACAGCGTGGGCCTCATGGTGTGGCGCCACGAGATGCCGGTGGCCCGGCGTGCGGCCAAGCAGACGTTCCGGCGCGATGGCGACGCCACGGGTGTCGGCCAGACGGTGGCCGTCGACGGCTTCATGGCCGAGGACTGGGAGTGGAACTACCATCCCCGTACGGGCTTCTACAAGCGCACGGCCAAGAGCCTGACCTTGAAGGCGTTCAAGCCGTTGCGCGAGAACGACCTGATGAAGGCCGGCAACACCCTCACGCTACGCTCATGGCAGACACCCTACAACGTGGCGACCGTCCGCATGGACTTCGGCCGCATGGTGGAAGGCCAGCGCAGCGGCATCTGCCACTTCTCGGGAGCATGGTCTGAGTTTGGGGTCAGGATGGTGGGCACGGAGCACCAGCTGTACTACCGCGACCACCGTGGGGAGGATCAGGTACTGCAGACCGACCTGGACCAGCTCAAGGATAAAAAGGTCTACTTGCGTTCCGTGTGGGACCTGAGCGGCACCAGCCATTACTCCTGGAGCCTCGACGGCAAGGAGTGGATGGAGACAGGCATCGCCTATCAGCTGGAATGGGGCAACTACCGCGGCGACCGCCTGGGACTTTACACCTACGACAACCATGGCGAGGGTGGCGAGGCCACGTTCACCGACTTCCATTACGTGTCGACCGACAAGGCACCCGTCGCCAACCCGTTCGGACACTCGCTCGTGCCCGACATGATAGCCGATGCCAGCATACAGCGGATAGGCGATACCTTCTATTGCTATGCCACGACCGACGGCTACGGCCGTCACCTCGACACCTCGGGGCCTCCTGTGGTATGGAAGTCCAGGGACTTTGAGCACTGGTCGTTTGACGGCACTTACTTCCCGCAGTGCGACTACGAGAAGTACTGGGCACCCAGCAAGGCCGTCAGCGCCAACGGCAAGTGGTATATCTATCCCACGGTCAACGGCTACATGTACCCCTGCGTGGCCGACAGTCCCGACGGTCCCTTCAGCATAGCCAAGGGCAACACCTTCACCGTGGCCAACCGGCTGTGGGAGAAGGACGGCGTGCATGCCATCGACGCGGAGATATTTGTTGACGACGACGGCACGCCCTACGCGTTCTGGGGAAGTCGCAACGTGGCGCGGCTGAAGCCGGACATGGTGACGATAGACACCATCTTCCCCGCCATACCCACAGGCAGGGGAGGATATAGCGAAGGCCCCATCTTCTTCAAGCGCAACGGCATCTATTATTACCTCTACACCCTGGGGGGCGACGAGCGCTATGAGTACTACTACCAGATGAGCCGCGTGTCGCCCATCGGTCCTTGGGAGACGCCTGAGCACGACCGGGTATGTACCACCAGCCTGGAGAAGGGTGTCTTTGGCCCGGGACACGGTTGCGTGTTCAACGATGGCGACCAGTACTACCTGGCTTTCCTCGAGTTTGGCCGTCGCAGCACCAACCGCATGACGTATGTCAACGAGATGCACTTTGACGACGATGGCACGATACGTCAGGTGAACGTTCATCTCAATGGCGTGGGCGCCTTGCGTCCTTCCGACCATCCCGAGGAGATACGCCCGCAGTCGGTGGTGGCATCCTCGGAGGCTCCCCGGCATCTCATCCGGCACAACCAGGACTGGCGATGCAGCCGTACCGAGCAGTTTGCGCCCTCGTTTGCCATCGACCATGCCAACGGCTCACGCTGGATGGCGGCCGATGCTGACGTGCGCCCCACGCTGACCGTCGACTTGGGCAAGGCACGCAAGGTGGGCTCCAGCGAGATCGCCTTCGTGCGCCCCACGGCCGGCCACGCCTATGTGCTCGAAGGCTCGATAGACGGCAAGTCGTGGACGCGTGTAGGGGGCCATGACGATTTTCAGAAGCGGTCTCCTCATGTCGACAAGCTTGGCGGCACATACCGTTACCTGCGCCTCACGATAACCCTTGGCATCAAGGGTGTCTACGAGTGGCGGCTGTACCAATGAGCTCCAAGCCTGCCATCAGGATATTCAAGTTTCGGTGAACCTCATAGCGGCTGGCGTTTGTCACGATTTTTGGTCGAAAAGTTTGTCGCGGATTGCTGTTGAAATAGAGCGCGAAAATCGGGTTTTTCGTCGGTCGCGCCGCGATTTGCGTGGGGTAATTTTGCGATAAAGGGTATTTTATGTTGCGATTAACGCTTTATCGCATCGCGATAAAGCGTTAATCGCGTCATGATAAAGGGTATATCGCAACGCGATAAAGGGTATTCTTTGATGAAAAGTATTTACTTTTTAGGCTGAATAAAATCCCTAATTTTATAAACGGCTAATTATCAACCGATTATGAAAAGTGCCAAAAATTCGCGTATTTCGGCCAAAATATTTTGAAGTTGAAAATAACGCCTGTTTTTTTATATACATTGTCCGCATTATTCAAAGGTACGTGCCATCTCGAGTATGCGAACGGCAATCGCCATTTGAAACGACAATGATGTAGTAAGTAAACTTTGCACCAACAAATGATGTTCAAGGTAGTGGGTGCGGTGCCTCACCGCACCCACTACCATTTCCGACCGTACATTTTAAGGCTCTTCCGGAATTTGGAAGAACCTTTCTTATCCCGAACGGGGAGGAGGAGGCGCGGTTAGCTCAACCGGAGCATCCGCTCGATGGGCTTCACGGCCTCGGTAGCCACCTCCTGGGGGATGTCGATGGAGGGCCAGCCATACTTCAGCGCGTTGTAGATCTTCTGCAACGTGTTTTTCTTCATGTATTCACACTCGTTGCATGAGCAACCCAACGAGCCCTCCGACACCTCGGGCGGCACGGGGATGAACTCCTGGCCGGGACAGGTGCGCTGCAGCTCATGCAGGATACCCGCCTCGGTGGCCACGATGAACTGGCGCGTCTCGGGATGCTCCTGCGCATACTTGAGCATCGTGGCGGTGGATCCCTTCACGTCGGCCACGGCCAGCACGGGAGCCTTGCACTCCAGGTGGGCCATGACGACAGCCTCGGGGTGCTCGCCCTTGAGCTTCACGATCTCCTCCACGGAGAACTTCTCGTGCACATGGCAACCACCGTTCCAGAGCAACATGTGGCGCCCCGTGACCGAGTTGATGTAGTTGCCCAGGTTGTAGTCGGGGCCAAAGATGATCTTGGCGTCGGCGGGGAAGGTGTCGATGACCTTCTTGGCGTTGCCGGAGGTCACCACACAGTCGGTGAGGGCCTTCACGGCAGCCGTGGTGTTGACATAGCTCACCACCTGGTAGCCGGGATGCTCAGCCTTGAACTTCCTGAGGTCCTCGGCCTTGCAGCTGTCGGCCAGCGAACAGCCTGCCGTGAGGTCGGGGCAGAGCACCGTCTTGTCAGGTGAGAGCAGCTTGCACGTCTCAGCCATGAAGTGCACACCACACATCACCATGACCTTGGCCTCCGTCTCAGCGGCCTTGCGCGCCAGCGCCAGCGAGTCGCCCACAAAGTCGGCGATGTCCTGTATGTCGCCCGTCGTGTAGTAGTGGGCCAGGATAATGGCGTCCTTCTCTTGGCACAGCTTGCGTATCTCCTTCTTTAAGTCGAGCGACTTGTCGACGGGTTCATCAGCGAACCCTTTTTCCTTCCAGTTTGACTTGATCATATCAGTTGTCTGTTTCTTGCTCCGGACGATTATCAACGACATCTCATTATTATTATCTTTCCTTTTTTATTTTAAAAGAAAAAAAATGAGTATGATGATAGGCTGTGGATAAAGTGGATAACTGCAAGCCCCTTCTTGAGGTTTTTGGTCTATCCACACCAGTGGCATATTTATCCACAAAGCCAAATCATATCTTTCAGTTGATTTTCAATTCCTTAGCCGTTTATCCACAATTGTTGTTTGGGATGCAAAGTTAATAAGTTTATATCTTTTCCCCATGAAAAACTGTGGAAAAATGGTTGTCTTCTTTTTCAAAACCCTGTGGATATCCACCTTTCGGAGGGTGTCGGCCAGGGGGTGTGGATAAAGGAGTGGTTATCCACAGGGTTATCACTACACTTGTCAGCCACTTATCCACAGAGTTATCCACACTAAAAAACGCCATGCCCGCTGGCTTGCGGGCATGGCGTGATGGGTATTTGCGGGAGAGGCGAGGCGTGACCTTACAGGTTGTCCTCCACCTTATTTATTATAAGCTGCGGGTCGAGGGTCGCCATGCAGGCGTGGTCGCCGCGCAGGCACTTCTTGTTGCCGAAGATGGAACAGGGGCGGCAGGGCATGTCGAGCTGCACGGCGTTGCCAGCCTTCTGGCGCCAGCCCATGAAGCCGGCGTAGGGGTGGGTGGCGCCCCACACGCTGACCACGGGGGCACCCGCAAGTGAGGCCAGGTGCATGTTGGCGCTGTCCATGCTCACCATGACGTTGAGGTGGCTCATGAGGATGAGCTCCTCGGAGAGACCGTGGAGCAGCGCGGGCACGCTGACGCAGTTGGGATGGCGCTCCACAAGGCCACCGATGAGCTCCCGCTCCCGGTCGCCTCCGCCAAAGAGAAAGATGCGGCAGGAGGGATGCTTCCGCGACAGTCCGTCGATGACCTGCTCCATCCGCCCGATGGGGTAGGCCTTGCCCGGGTGCGCCGCGAAGGGCGCGATGCCGATCCATTGCTGGAAGGGCTTCTTCTCGCCGATGGCCTCGGGCAGCAGGCGCAGGCTCGTGCCACTGGGCCTGAGCGGATAGGTCTGGCTGAGGTCGATGGGGTAGCCCAGCTCCTCAAACACCTTCGCGTAGCTGTCGAAGGCGGTGGGCAACGGCGACAGCACCTTGTTGCGGGCCGATGTGAGCGCGCGGCGCTCCTGCCGGTGCTTGTCGAGATGCGCCACCTTGTAGCGGTCGAGGTTGAAGCGCATGCGCAGGTAGTCGGAGCGGAGCACGTTGTGCAGGTCGGCGATGGCGGTGAAGTTCTTGGCCGTGAGCCGGCGGTAGAGCGCGTTGAGACCCTTGAAGCCGTGATACTCGCCCTTGGTGTCGGCACCCATGAACCCCACGTTCGGCGCGAGGTCCTCGAAGAGAGGACGGGCAAAGGGGCGCGAGAGCACCGTGATGCGCACGTGGGGATACTGGTGGGCCAGCGCGCACACCACGGGAACGGTCATGGCCACGTCACCCATGGCCGAGAACCGGATGATGAGGATGTGGTCCGTCTTCATTATTTCTTGTTGCCGTAGAGCACGGGGTTGGTGCTGGGGTCGTTGTACATCTTCATCTGCCGGTACACCTTCATGTACTTACGGCCCGCCTCAATGTCCTCCAGCAACTGGTCGATGGCGGTGCCGAGGTCTTGCTGCTGCTCCAGCAGGACGGCCAGCTTGGCCTGGCACTTCTGGCGATGCTCGGCAGAGGCGTCCTGGCGCTCGGCCTGCTCCCTCATGTGGTAGATCTTCAGGGCCAGGATGCTCAGGCGGTCGATGGCCCACGCGGGGCTCTCCGTGTTGAGGCGGGCGTCGGCCAGCGGCGTGACGTCGCTGTATTTCTGGCGGAAGTAAGAGTCGATTTGCTCCACGAGGTCGGTACGGTCCTGGTTGCTGCGGTCGATACGCCGCTTCAGGGCCAAAGCCTCCACGGGATCGATGTGCGGGTCGCGGATGATGTCCTCCAGGTGCCATTGCACGGTGTCGATCCAGCATTTCAGGTACAGACGGTTGTCAATATCATCACGGTCATAGGGATTGTTGAGCGGGGTGTCGACATTGTCGGTGATGTGATAATCCTCGATGGCCTTGTTAAAAATTTCGTTGCAATGTGCTGTAAATGACATACTGTTTAGAGATTTAGATTTCGTGCAAAGATACCTATTAATTCTGATATGTGCAACAAAATCCGTGTAAATTAGCCAATTACATTTGCACAATACATGGGTGTTTGTGCAATTGTGAAGCATTTTTATTAGGAAATATTTGCGTATTTACCAAAAAATCAGTTACTTTGCAGCCTGTTTGATAAGAAACTAAGTAATAATCAATTTAAATCTTTACAATTATGTCAGAAATTGAAGCAAAAGTTAAGGCAATTATCGTTGATAAACTGGGTGTAGACGAGGCTGAGGTTAAGCCCGAGGCAAGCTTCACGAACGACCTGGGTGCCGACTCACTGGATACCGTTGAGCTCATCATGGAGTTCGAGAAGGAGTTCGGTATCTCTATTCCTGACGACAAGGCTGAGACCATTCAGACCGTGCAGGACGCCATCAACTACATCCAGGAGAACGCCAAGTAAGTTGATAGCCATCCCGTTTAGCGTTTAGTGTGGTACAGGCACATTGCCAGCACACTAAACGCTAAACTTTTTTAACCATCATTTTCTATCCATGGAATTAAAGAGAGTAGTAGTAACAGGACTCGGTGCCGTCACGCCCGTGGGCAACACACCTGAGGAGACGTGGAAGAACCTCGTGGCCGGAAAGAGCGGTGCTGCGCCTATTACGCATTTTGATACGACAAACTTCAAGACGAAGTTTGCCTGTGAGGTGAAGGATCTCAACGTCACTGACTACCTGGATCGCAAGGAAGTGCGCAAGATGGACCGCTACACGCAGCTGGCCATGATCAGCGCCATCCAGGGTGTCAAGGACTCTGGGCTCGACCTCGAGAAGGAGGACAAGACCCGCATCGGCGTCATCTACGGTGTCGGCATCGGTGGCATCCAGACCTTCCAGGACGAGGTGGTGTACTACGGCCAGCATATCGACGCGGGCCCCAAATTCAACCCCTTCTTCATTCCTAAGATGATTTCCGACATCGCTGCCGGACAGATCAGCATCCATTTCGGATTCAACGGCCCCAACTATGCCACGACAAGCGCTTGCGCATCGTCGACACACGCTGTGGCCGACGCCTTCAACCTGCTCCGTCTGGGCAAGGCTGACGTCATCGTCTCAGGTGGTGCCGAGAGTGCCATCTGCGCCACGGGAGTGGGCGGATTCAACGCCATGAAGGCTCTGTCGACACGCAATGACGACCCCGAGCACGCCAGCCGTCCGTTCAGCGCCAGCCGCGACGGATTCATCATGGCCGAGGGTGCCGGTTGCCTCGTGCTCGAGACATTGGAGCACGCCAAGGCTCGCGGTGCCAAGATTTACGCTGAGATCGCAGGCGAGGGCATGAGCGCCGACGCTTACCACATCACAGCCTCACACCCCGAGGGGCTCGGAGCCAAGCTCGTGATGACCGCCGCGCTCGAGGACGCGGGCATGACCGTGAACGACATCGACTACATCAACGTGCACGGAACGTCCACACACGTGGGCGACATCTCGGAGGCCAAGGCCATCAAGGACGTGTTCGGAGAGCAGGCCTACAAGCTCAACATCAGCTCCACCAAGAGCATGACGGGCCATCTGCTGGGTGCCGCCGGCGCCGTGGAGGCCATGGCTTGTGTGCTGGCTGTGCAGAACGACATCGTGCCGCCCACCATCAACCACGAGGAGGGAGATGACGATCCCGAGATCGACTACAACATGAATTTCACGTTCAACAAGGCTCAGAAGCGAGAGGTGCGCGCAGCACTGTCAAACACGTTCGGGTTTGGCGGTCACAACGCTTGCATCATCGTCAAGAAATATGCTGAATAATGAATATGTTTATATTCAGAGACTTCATAGAAACAATAAGGCTCCCTTTCCGAAAGGATAAGGAGCTTTATTTGTCTTTACGCGACATCATAGGGTTTGTGCCGGGCGACATCAGCTATTACAAGATGGCGCTCATGCACAAGAGTGTCATGCACCGCAACAAGAAGGGAAAGCCGGTCAACAACGAGCGCCTGGAGTTTCTGGGCGACGCCATCCTCGACGCTGCCGTGGGCGACATTGTCTACCGCCATTTCCCAGGCAAGCGAGAGGGATTCCTGACCAACACGCGCTCCAAGCTGGTATCGCGCGAGACGCTCGGACGGCTGGCCATGGAGATGGGCATCAGCAAGCTCGTCCTCTCGAGCGGGCACTCCGTGTCGCACAACAGCTACATGGGCGGCAACGCCTTTGAGGCGCTCGTGGGGGCTATCTATCTGGACCGCGGATACGATGCCTGCATGCGATTCCTCAACAAGCGCATCCTCTCGCAGATGATCAACATCGACAAGGTGGCCTACAAGGAGGTCAACTTCAAGAGCAAGCTCATCGAGTGGACACAGCGCAACAAGGTGAAGATGGAGTTTCGCGAGGTCAAGAGCGGACGCGACCAGAACGGCAGTCCCACGTTCACCTACCAGGTCTATCTGGAGGGCATGGCCGGTTGCGTGGGCGAGGGATTCTCCAAGAAGGAGAGCCAGCAGAAGGCGTCCAAGGACACGCTCAACAAGCTGAAGCGTGAACCGCAGTTCATCGACCAGGTGTTTGCAGCCAAGGGCGAGCGCACCAAGATGGAGGAGGAGCCTGTGGAGGCACTGCCCGACACGCACGAGAGTGCGGCGTTCATCGTGTCGAGGGGCAACGGACAACCTGTTGGCGAGAAGCACGAGACGGCGTTCCGCGAGCGTGTCTACACCGAGCGTGAGAGTGCCGCCAGCGAGCGGCAGGAGACCATCATCGAGCAGGAGACCGATGCCGACACGGCCCATAGCGAGTTTGACCTGAGTGACATCAGCGCCAAGGCGCAAAGTCGGGAAGACATCATTGCGGCAGCAGAGAAAGAGGCCTTCGAGGCTTCTGACAAGGCTTGACGCGCTGGCCAGGCATGATGACGATAGGGAGCTATCGATTAGCTTGATCATTTTGGTTTGATGGGATGGTAATTGACGCAACCTATTTATTGTAAAGATAAATATCATGTCCTTAACGCCCCTCGAAAGGGCTACATGAGTACCCAAACAATGGTTTTAAGTCCATTTGACGATTGGATATAGCGAGAAAGGCTCAAGATTTGAAAATAATTCTTGGTGAGCTTTTCTCGCTTATTTCTTCTTTTTTATGAGGGAAAAAGAAGAATATGGTATGCATTATATTGCATAACTTTTGTATGAAACGTTTATTCTTGAATAATCACAGAATATTTATAAATTGGAAATTTTTTAGAAATTTTTTCTTTTAGTTTTTTGCCTATTATCTGTTAGATTTTTTAATAAATTCGCCAAAAATTAAGTAAATGAAACATTTCTGCCTTTTTTCATTATTGATTATAAGTCTATTGTCTTTATCTGTGCAAGCCACGGCGCAGCAAAAAGTAACATCGTGGGTTGATATTTGTAATAACGTTAAAACTTATTACCATACTTCAGACAACGAAAAAAGGCAAGCTGTATCCTTCTTGTTGGAAAATGCACCCTATCATTTTACGAAAGTGAAACTAACTCATGAGAACAACAAGGAAAAGTGAAATTAAAATATGAACACATATAACTTAAAATATAAACTTGCTAAAGACTTAAACTTATGAGGAAATCAATCTTACTTTTTCTAATTGCCTTCATGACGATTCCTGCCAGTGGCGAGGAGACATTGCAGGTGAGATTGGGCAAGGACGCGTGTGCCTTGGGTGACCGGCTGTCCTACAGTTTGTCCTTGACGAGCAACGAGCCTGTCAGCAGCCGCATCGTGTATGTGGAGTGGTTGACCCCAGAGGGGTCTATTGTGGACCGGCAGGTGCGCCGGCTTGAAAACGGAAAGGTGGAAGGCACGGTGCCCGTGTTGGCCAAGAACTACTCGGGCCTCTATGAGTTTCGCGCCTACACGCGCTATATGCTGCGAGGCGGCAACTATTTCAGCAAGGTCATCCCGGTGTATGAGCTCAAGGACGGAAAGAAGTGTATCAAAAAGCGCATGCTGCGCGGAGAGTATCGAACGGACGAGCGACAATTCAGCTTTGACCCTCATATTAGGGTGAAGCCAGAGCAAGACGTCACCATTCGCGGCATACTCTACAATCCCAAGAAACCAAGGGATATGTATGGAAACGTGGATGTAACTCTGTCAGCCGATGGTTACTCAGGCACGGTGACGACCGACTCTACGGGCCAGTTTGAGTTTCATTTGGGCGACAGGAAAGGCACCTTTGACGCAACGTTAGTTTATCCGAATGGCCAAAAGGACATGCCCTCCATTGTACTTGACAATACGTTTGCGCCAGACGCACGCAAATACACGGCTGATGAGGTGAAGCTGTTGGACGGCTATACCATCCTGAAGCCCAAGGAGTTTCTCAACGAGAACAATCCAGGCAAGACGTACAGCACCAAGCAGATTATGAGCGACCTTATGGATATGTCGGGTGGTGGAAGTTATTTCTATTATACGCTTAGGAAAAACGAAGTTACACCTGGTTATAGCGAATTCGCACCGTTGTCTGTTGCTCTTTTTGAAAAATGGAGATTAGCTCCAGAGCCGATTCGTTATGCAGTGGCAGGCAAGCCGAAGAATTCGCTTAACCTGTTAACCGATACATTGGATGTGTTTGATGACGGGTCTCGAGTTATGATGGATGACTACGAATACTTAATCATCACTACGGATAAGGCAGTTTGTGATAGATTAAATTACGGTAAGTATCCTCCTGTTACTCGACATTTTAACCGTAAAGTGTCTGATGATGGCGATGTGCTGACCTATTTGGGTGCCAATCACGTTTCCGGTTCTGGCCCTGCTTCAACCCTCGTTGTCTATGTGCCTTACGCCAAGACTACACCTTTGTCTGAACGTAAGAAAAACAAGGTGCCCAACATCCGCTATGCGGTTATCCAAGGGCTCACGGAATAATGACACCCATTGCTACGAAAGGACTATATTTGAAAAATTGTATTTTACCTCTTGCGACCAAAGTCGTTGGCTCTATGCTGATGACTTTGGTCATTGTGTCGTCTGTCTTCCCGACAACCGTTTGGTTTACAGACAGCATGACTTTTCCCAAATGGCTGTGTACATGCGTGAGCGTGCTTATTCTGTTGGCTGTTGGCTCACTTTTCAAGTTCTTTCGCGTTCCTGGACTTTTTTTGAGCACCAAAGGCTTTTCTATCGGTGTGACCATTGTATGTGCAATGGAAAGCCTGCTCTTCATGGCCCAGCAATTGTCGCATGTCTCCAAGTCAGGGGTGGCAATCGCAGGCAGCTTTGACAATGTGGCTGGATTCGCCTCTTGTTTGGTTCTATCCCTCCCTTGGGGAATGAGTGGGATAAGGAACCAACGTCCCATGGTCAAGTGGCTGCTGATTGTGGCCAAAACATGGTGTGTGATAGGGTTGGTCTGCAGTGGCTCCCGGCTGGGTATGCTCTGCCTTTTGGCAATGGGCATGATTTACTTGAAAGTCAAAAGAAGATGGTTGTTGTTTGTCCTGTGTGTTGCCTTGCTGGTTATGGTGGTGGGCTTCAAGCGCCATTCTTCCACGGGACGGTGGTTTATCTATGAGCGCTCCATAGAGATGATGGCATCGAAGCCTTTGGCAGGATGGGGCAGTAGGGGCTTTGAGCGCAATTACATGCAGGTCCAAGCCGATTACTTTCGGGAACATGGTCATAGTACCTATACGAAGCTTGCCGACAATGTGCATCACCCCTTGAGCGAATACCTGCTCATTGGGGTCAACTATGGTGTTATAGCCCTTCTCGCATCGTTGGCTGTCACGGGATTACTTCTTCGGAGACTGAGCCGAGATGCCGATCATCCAGACCTGTTAGCTACCGTTGTGGCGTTGGTCCTGTTGGGGCTTTTCTCCTATCCGATGCATTATCCATTTGCATGGATGGTGTTGTCTGTGGTGCTCCTGGCTGTGATGAAAAGTCAGAAGCATCTGCCAAGAATGGGGTATCTTGTGATATCGGCCATTGCTGTAGTCTTGCTGTTTCCCCTTTATTCGTTCTTCAAGACAGAACGACGCTGGGCCGCTTTGGCAGAAAAAGCTCGGTATGGATTGTATAAAACAACATTGCCCGGCTATCAGCAACTGATGGATCGGAAAGGGGACGACCCTCGGTTTCTCTACAACTATGCCGCCGTCTTGTGTGAGGCAGGCGAATTAAAACAGGCAAAAAGCATAATAACCGAGTGTTACCATTCGTTTAAGGATTATGACGTATGCTTGCTTGCCGCCAATATCTATGCTGAAGCGAATGACATCCATCGGGCAGAGAATTATTACAAAGAAGCCCACTTGATGGTTCCTTCCCGCATCATGCCCCCTTATGGTCTTTTTCGACTTTATCAAAGGAGCGGGTTACGGCTAAAGGAACAGCAAGTAGGTAGAGAAATATTACGGTTAAAGATAAAAGTGCCTTCATCAAAGGCTACAGAGATAAAAGAAAAAGTAAGATACGATTTACATCATGAAAATATCAGCCATGACTAAATTAGGATATGTACTCTATTTGGGGTTTATTTTGGTTTCTTCGGTTTCCGTATTCCTATGTGATCGGGACATCTTGGCAGGAGAGTTGATCTTGTCCATCTTGTTCACATTGTTTTTGTTATGGAAATTATGGAAATGCGAACGTTTAGAACACAGGCCGACAGAGAAAGCTTCAAAACAGGATGATGTTCATTATGCGGAGATAAATTTAGATGAGCAAAGGGCGTGGTTAAAGAAAAGGCAGCAAATCATGGAAAGCCAAGAAATGATATTAAGACACTCATTAGCTTACAAACATTTTGTCGATGCCTTGAATCATCCGACAGACGTATTGTTGACTGACGATGATTGGGAGGAATTGGTGCAAACCTTGGAACAGATCATACCTAATTTTCAGCGTATAAGGCTTGATACGGAATATATGTCGCAAGACGAATATCGCATGTGCGTCTTGATTCGTTGTGGCTTTAAACCATCTGAAATCGCCATCATGATGAGAAAGTCGAATACTTTTATCACCAAAACGAGACAATCGCTTTTGGACAGGATATTTCATGTGTCGGGCTCTGCATCAGAGTTTGACATTCGAATCCTGGATATCATTTGAGGTGGGGCTGAATGGATGCTTGTTCATCACCCATGTCATGGTCGACCATGGCGCACACGCATGAGTCTGACCATACGTTTTCTGCCGTTTCAATCATGTCAATCACGGTGTAGATGGGCAGGATGATGCCCATGATGCCCACAGGCATGTTGATGCCGGTCATGAGCGAGAGGGTGAGGAAGTAGCACCCCATGGGCACACCGGCATTGCCGATGGCCGACACCACGGCGATGAGCAGCCACACGAGCATCGTTCCTATGGGGAGATCCATGCCACCGTTCTGCATCACAAAGAGCGAGGTGACGAGGATGAAGGCCGCGCAGCCGTTCATGTTGATGGTGGTGCAGATGGGCAGCACGAAACGCGCCACACCGCTCTTAGCTCCCAGCCGCTCTTCCGCGCACTGCATGGTGACGGGCAGTGTGGCTGCCGAACTCTTCGTGAAGAATGCCATGAGCACGGCGGGCGACATGTTGCGGAACGCCTTCAGCGGGTTGATGCCGCGAAGGAGCAGGAACAGGGGAAGCACCACGGCAAACTGCAGCACGTTGCCGCCTATGATCACCGCAGTGTAGCGGCCCAGCGACGAGGCCACGATGCCGGCTGACACTTGTGCCGACAGCTGGGCGGCGTATGCCACGATGCCCAGCGGCAATGCCCAGATGAGGGCATGGATGAGCATGAAGAGCACATCCTGCAGGCCGAGCAATCCTTTCAGCACCGTGCTCTTGCGGTCGGAGACGGGTAGCTTGGCGAGCGCCAGTCCCACGGCGGCGGTGAGGATGAGTATGGACAGCACGTTGCCCCCGAGGAAGGGTGCCACGATGTTGTTGGGTATCACCTCCAGGATGTGGTCGTAGTAGGATGTGGCGCCGAGGTTGCCAGGCACATCGCTTGTGCCGCCCTTGACCATTGCCTCCGGCAGGTTTTGTGGCTCGATGATGTTGTAGAGCACCAGTCCGACGGCCGCTGCCGCGATGGTGGTGAGCAGGGTGTAGGTGATGGCGTGGCGGAAGATGCGCCCCGTGTCGCGGCTGTCGCCCAGCGAGGCCAGTGTGGTGGCCACGGCAAGTGCTATGGTGGGCACGGCGAGTAGTTGGAAGAGGCGTGTGTAGACCGTCGCCACGAAGTTGGCCAGTGTGTTGATCCATGCTATGCCCCATGCTCCGAGTGTCACGCCCACGGCGAGCGCTCCCATCCATAAGGCGATTTGCCTTGCGTCGAATTTCTTTTCCATGCTTTGTCGAATGATAGACGAGCTGGCAAGCTGTCTGTCGCGGCTCGCCAACTCGTCAGTTTGATGATCTGTTGAGTTTTTTTAATATCCGGGGTTTTGTGGCAGTATGCCGAGGTCTTCGCCCTTCAGGCCTTCGGGGATGGGCTGGCGGTAGTGGCGGCCCTTCACATTGTTGTATTTGGCCACGAGGTGCTTGTGGATCTTTGCGAAGAACGAGTTCACCTGGCTGCCGTCGCGTCCTGTGGCACCTTCGGTGGCGTAGCTGTTGTCGAAATGCTCATAGTCTTTCACCTTTTTCACCGATGCCACGAGGTCCTTCCATCGCAGGCTGTTGAGCAGCGACTTCTGCTCGTAGGTGAACTCATAGTCCCACTCGCGCTTGATCTGGTCGAACGTCGGCGCGTCCACTTCGGCTATGCCGGCGCGTCGGCGCAGTTCGTTGAATGGCGCAGCGGCTTCCTTGTTGCGTCCGAGCTGCACGAGTGCCTCGGCCTTGATGAGCAGCACCTCGGCATAGCGCAGTTCGATGCGGTCGACTGAGTTTTGCGTGATTTCGAGGTTTTCGGCATCCTCATACGACTGGTCTACGCCCTTGCCGTTGACAGGTGTGTAGATGGGTGCGTAGTAGGTGTAGGTGAAACCATCCTCGGGGTTTTTCAGCTTGGTGAAATAGGTCTTGGCCAGGCGTTTGTCGCTGGGCTGCTCATGCTTCCAGTCATCGTAGAGGTTGATGTCGGCCACCTCTGTGTGTAGCTCATTGAACGCCCGTCCGTTCTCGCCGTTCTGAAACGGGAAGGTCCATGCGCAGTGAGTCTGGTGGTTGCCCTGCGCGTCGTTCTTGTCACCGTCATGTTTGATGGTGAACAGGTGCTCGTTGGTGCCGCGCTTGTTGCTCTCATAGTCGCGTCCGAAGAGCTTGCTGTAGTCGGGGTCGAGTGCCAGTTTGCCGCTGCTGATCACCTTGTCGGCATAGGTCACGGCCTGTTCCAGTCGTGAGGGTGTGGTGGTAAACTCCGGGTCTTTCTGCTCGGTGGCGATGGCCTGCACCTGGCTGTAGCTCAGCGGATTGTCACCCCATGCCAGGTAGGCGCGGGCCAGGAGCGCCTCGGCCGCTTGCTTGCTGGGTGTGACAGGGTCACCGTTGTAGTCGGCCAGCAGCGCCTCGGCATCGGTCAAGTCGGCCACAATCTGGTTGTACACGTTGTCAATGGGCTGCCGCTCGGTGGCGCTGCCGCCCTCCTCGGTGAACACCGGCACCTCGCCCCATAGCTGCACCAGGTAGAGGTAAGCCAGTCCGCGCAGGAACTTGGCCTTTCCGATGGCCGCCCTGTAGCCGCCCTCGGTGAGCTTGCCGTTCTTGTAGGCATCGTTGACGAGCTTGATGTTGTCGTTGTCGGTACTGATTCCGAGGAAGAGGTTGTTGAACACCTTGCGCTGATACCATGTGTCGGCCGTCTGCTCGAAGCGGCTGTTGAGTGGTCCGGCTTCCGACTCCTCGCCCTCAAACGATATCATCTTGTTGGAGTTGAGCTCGATGATGAATGTGAACGATGAGCTGAGCGGTTGCCAGTTGGCATACACGCCGTTGACGGTGGAGAGCGCCGTGGCATCGTTGGTGACGGGGTTGCTGATGGTGCCGCTTCCGCCGATGTCTGCGGGGTCTTCGCTGCTGGCGTTGCAACTGGTGAACACGGTGGTGGCCGTGAGGGCCAGGGATATGCTGATGGTGCTTAATAAGGACTTGTTCATGGTGTTATGGTATTTGTGTTGTTGATGAATGGTGAGAAACTCACAGGCTGATGTTCGCTCCGAACACGAAGGTGCGCGCCGCAGGATAAGCGCCCGTGTCCGTTCCCGATGCCACTTCAGGATCGTAGCCCGAGTAGGGCGTGATGGTGAAGAGGTTGGAGGCCGTGGCGAAGAGTCTCACCTTAGCCTTGATACGCCTTACCTGGGGCAGCGTGTATCCGATGGTGATGTTGCGCAGTTTCAGGTAGGAAGCGTCTTCCACATATCGGCTGTCGATATAGGATATGGTGCGCTCCTTGCTGGCGAGGGGGTATCGGTTGCTGGGGTTGGCCGGTGTCCAGCTGTCGAGCACAGTGCGCAGGAGGTTGTAGCTGTCGCCCGTCTGCTCGAGCCTGCGTCCGAGAGCGTTGAACAGTTTGTTGCCATGGCTTCCGGCGAAGCTGACGCTTGCGTCGAAGTTGCGCCAGCGCAGTTGTGAGGAGAAGCCATAGGTGAAGTCGGGCTGTATGCTTCCGAGCGCCACGCGGTCCTTGCCGTCTATGCGGTTGTTGTTGTCCTGGTCCACATACTTCACGTCACCCGGTTCCAGTGTCTTTCCGCTTACGGTAGGCAGTTTTGACAGGTCGTCACCCGTCTGCACGATGCCGTCGAACAGCAGTCCGTAGAAGGTGCCGAGCGCCTCGCCCTTGCGCAGGATGGTCTCGTTGGATGCACCCATGATGATGTCGCTGGCCGTGCCCATGCTTGTGATGCGGTTGCTGTTGTGGGCTATGTTGGCGGTGGCCGTCCAGAGCAGTTGGCTCGTGCGCAGCAATTGTCCGTCGACGGTCAGTTCGACGCCCTTGTTGACCACGTTGCCAACGTTGCGCAGTTGTGTGCTCACGCCCTGGTTGAAGCCTATGGGCACATCGAGCAGCAGGTCGCTCGTCTTCTTGTAGTAGGCGTCGGCCGTGATGGCGAGGCGATTGCCGAACAGTCCGATGTCAAGGCCCACGTTGTACGACGTGGTGGTCTCCCAGCGCAGGTCCTTGTTGTAGATGTTGGTCTTGGTGTAGCTCGACTGTCCGTTGTATTGCATGGCCTTGTAGTTGAGCGCATACTCGTAGTCGCCTATCTCCTGGTTGCCCACCTTGCCCCATGACGCGCGCACCTTGAGGTTCGACAGTGCGCTCACGTCCTTGAGGAAGTTTTCGCGGTTGGCGTTCCACGACAGTCCCACGGACGGGAAGTGTCCCCAGCGGTGCGTCTTGGCAAAGCGCGACGAGTTGTCGGCTCGAAACGTCACGGTGGCGTTGTACCGGTCAAGCAGCGTGTAGTTGACGCGTGCGATGATGGAGTTGAGTGTGGCTTTCGAGAATCCCGACTGTGGCGGATATACTGATGAGCCGTCGGCCAGGTTGTTGTGCTTCAGGTCTTCGTTGGTGAAGTGGGAGGTGAGTGATGAGTTGTAGTTCACCTTGCTGCTCTGGTGCGTATAGCCCACTAGTGCGTCCACGTAGTGGTCGTTGTCCAGGAAGCGGTTCCATCCCAGTGTGTACTCCTCTTGCCACACCTCGTTGTTCTTGTTGCCGATGCCGCCGATGCCCTCGTTGGCAAGACCGAGCGACGTGTATTTGGGCGAGAAGTAGTTTTGCGTGATTTGCTCCTTGTTGAGACCCACGCTCACCTTGGCGTTGAAGTCGCCCCACACATACTGCGTCCACACGTTCGAGAGCAGGTAATTGTTGATGCTCTCGGCCACCGAGTTCTTGAGGTCGCTCACGGCGTTTGACGTCTTGCTGCCGATGGCGAAATAGGCATATTCGTATGGGTTGGCGTAGTTGTAGGATCCGTCAGCGGCATAGATGGGCACGACACGCGGCGTGAGCAGTCCGTAGACGAAACTGTTGGTGATGCCCGCCGAGAAAGGCGACGAGTTGTAGGTCACCGCTTCGGTTGTGGTGAGTCCCTCCTGCGTGCTTTTGCCGTAGGTGGCGTTTAGTCCGAAGGTGAGTCCGGGCAGCAAGTTCCAGTCGGCGTTGACATGGAAATTGTAGCGCTTGAATCCCGAGTTGATGATGATACCATCCTGATCGGTGTAGTTGGCCGAGAAGGCATAGCGGCTTTTGGCGTTACCCCCGCTCACCGACAGCTCGTGTGCCTGTCGGAAGGCGGTGCGCAACATGGCGTCCTGCCAGTCGGTGCCCTCTCCGAGTGCTGCTATCTGCTCGTCGGTGTATCCGCCCTTGTTGTAGAAATAAGTCTTTTGGAAACGGGCCCACTCGCTTGCCGTCATGAGGTCGAGTTTCTTGGTGGCCACGTCGAAGCCTGCCGTGTAGCGGTAGTTGATGGCGGTGCGTCCGCGTGCACCTTTCTTGGTGGTGATGATGATCACGCCGTTGGCGCCGCGCGAGCCGTAGATGGCCGTGGCGCTCACATCCTTGAGCACCTCTATCGATTCGATGTCGGATGGGTTGATGGTAGAAAGCGGATTGAGACTGCTCTCCAGTGCGCCCAATCCTGTCTTTGCGGCGCTTGCGTCCTTGTAGTAGATAAAACCGTCTACCACGTAAAGGGGCTCGTTGCTCGCGTTGACCGAGTTGCCGCCGCGGATGCGTATCTGCGAGGCGGCGCCAGGCTGTCCCGACGATGCCGTGACGTTCAGTCCGGCCACCGTGCCGTTGAGTGCGCCTTCAAAGGTCGGCGTGGTGGTTTTCTCGAAGAGCGAGCCACCCAACTTCGTCACGGAGCCCGTCAGTTGGGTGCGTTTCTGTGTGCCGTATCCCACGACCACCATCTCGTTGAGGTTGTAGGACGGGTCGGCCTTTTGGTTGTGAAGGGTGTCGACAGGTTCAGCCCACGCTGCCTGCTGCCCCGACAGGGCAAATGTAAGGGGTATGATAAGTAAATGCTGTAATCTCATCCGTCAATACTGTTTTGCTGATTCTTATGGTTTCTTCAACTCTCTCTCTTGCTTGCTTTGCGCAACAGATCACCATCTTGCTCAAGCCAGACAATGTGCGGTTGCACATTCGGCTCATTTCCTTACAACACATTCGCTTCATAATCATTTTTTTTTAAAATTGTAACCGTTTGGCTTTTATCCTTTATGCATAATGGGACATCGTCTTTTTACCTTGGCATGCCGAGTCTTGTGGTTGTCCGTTGGGATGTGCCGCGTGGATTGGCAATGCGTTTGCAAAGTTAGATGTTTTTTTGATTTTGTGAAATAGCGCCATGTTGGTATATAGTCTACCATGTTTGATGCGCTGCACATACCACAAAGATGTTACAACAGAAAAGACCAGAAAGCCGAAGGGCAGCTTCCTCAATCAACAGGAAGCTGCCCTTCGGCATATTGTGGATGCGTGGTGAGCGCCAATCGTTCCGCCCTCACTTCACCTTTGACGTGATGGGGCTCTTGATGCCCTTCATGCCCGTGAGGAAAGCCTTGGCCGAGCCAAAGCGCAGGTGCATGTCGAGGCGCACGGGTATGTGGTTCTGGTCGTCGGTGACAAAGAAGTCGACAATTTTCTTGAAGCCCTCCCCCTTCTCGTTTTCCATGTATGCGAGCTTGAGGCATCGGTAGGTGGCACCGTTGTCGGCCTTGACGTTGACCTTGCCCTCATAGCGCAGCTTGGCGGGATAGCGGCTGTTGCCGTCGGCGATGGGGAAGTTGACATCATGTCCTTTCTTCCATCCTGTGGGGTTGAAGGAACGTGCGCGGAGGAAGATGCTCATCATGTCGTACACGCAGTCGCCATAGGTGTGCTGCTCCCACGAGTGGCTACCGTTGCTGTGCTGTCGGTGCTGCTTGACGTGGCACTTGCCTGCGGGGTAGCTGTAGAACACCTCGTCGACGGTGTATCGTGCCCCCTCCCGTGCCCCCTTGCGGTAGTAGAGAGGCTCCAGGTCGATGCTGTTGTAGCAGAGCAGCGTGTCGCGCATGACAAACATCTTGTCGACCCTCTGGTTGCTTCGTGTGATGAGGCTTCCGCGCCAGGCCGCTTGGCCCTTGTAGTTGCTCTGCACGGTCGAGAAGGACGCCGTCCCTGCCTTCACCCACACGAATTTCCAGTTGAAGTAGAGGTTGTAGGAGAGAAACTCGCCCGACTTGAAGGCAGTGTTGCGGTAGGCGCACTGAGCCTCGGCCGGCAGGAAGGCCAGCGAGAGGAGGAGCGCCATGATGAATGCTCTGACCTGTTTCATGATGTTTTTCTTTTTTGTTTATCGCGGTATGTACTCGATGCCCAGTCTCTTGGCGCGGTCTGCGTTGCGGTGCTTGATGCTCTTGGCCTTTTCGCCCTTCTGCTTGGTGATGCTGCCAGGCTTCTGCCGGTAGAGCGGCTTGGCGGTGGGGTTCCAAGTCAGTGTGAGATCCCACTTGGCGCGGCACTCGATCACCTCGGGATAGTAGTAGACCATCTCGGGTTGCCGTCCGCTGTCGAAGTCACCCGTGTCCCACTTGCCGTTGCCGTTGTCGTCGATGATGAGGCGCATGTAGTACTTGCCGGCGTTGAGATAATAGAACTCCGCCAGTCCGTTGTCCGTCCTGGCCTCCTTGACCACCTGGTCGGAGGCATCGAGCAGTTGTGCGATGACATGCTTGCCCTGCATGTCCTGCAGGGTCATGAGCAGGGTGGCGTACTCGTCGAGCGACTTGACCTTGAGCCCTTGCTTCAGAGGGTCTGACACCTGTCCGTAGATGGAGCGGATGGCGGTGGAGTCAAGTTCCAGGCTATACTCGGCGTCAGGTTTCCATGCCGCCTTGAGCGTGAGCGTCTGCGGGTCCCGGCGCTCCAGACGGTAGGGCTCGGCATACCACAGGGAGTCGGATGGCAGGTGTGAGTAGAGGTGTATGAGCGTCGTGTCGGGGTCTTCGATGGGCTTCTTGGCCTCGATGGTGATGTTCTCGTTGGGTGCCATCTCACCCATTGGCGACAGGGAGATGCGCAGGGGTTCGGGCTTCATGATGGAGTCGTATGGCTCGCCGCGCTTTTTCAGTTTGTCTTGCGTCTTCTGCCATTGCTCCAGTTTTTTCTGTGCGGCCTTCATGCGCTTGCTGTAGGGGTCCTTGGAGATGAGCTTCACGGTGTCGGCGCGCAGTTGCAAGACGCCGAGCGTGTCGGTGATGTGGTGTGTCAGTTCCATGGTGAGCGTGTCCTGGTTGACGAGGGTCGTGTCACGCAGCCAGTAGGTGATGGTGTCCTTGTGCTCCGATGGCTCGATGATGAAGGCGTCCTCGGCGTTGAAGTTGAGGCCGCGTATGTCGGGCAGCACACTGTCGCCATAGGTGTAGAAGAGCGTGAAATGGTCGGCCTCGCGCCGTTCGGCCTTCAGGTAGTAGCGGTCGGTGACCATCTCGCCAAAGGCTCGCAGGCAGATGTCGTCGGGCAGGAAGTGTGTGTAGTGCACGCGCTGGATGCCGGCGATGTGTAGCGAGTCGACCCATGTGGTGTCTTGCCTCGTGTCCTGCATGCTGGAGGGCACGACGAGGGCGTCCTGGAAGGCTATCCGTTCACTCTTCTGGTTGAAGACGAAGTCGCCGTCGGCGTCCTGCAGGGCGTAGATGCGGTAGGAGCCCGGTGCGACGCCCTTGATGGTGAAGTGTCCCCATGAGTCGGTCTTGGAGACGCGCAGCATGGGCTGTCGCCTGAAGCAGTCGGAAGCGAGACTGTCGTAGAGGCCCACGAGAATGCCGCTCACGGGCTCGAGGTTGCTGGCGTCGACCACATATCCCGACACCTCCAGCGTGTCGATGTGGTCGCCCGTGGAGAAGCTGTAGGTGTAGCTGCCCATGGGGTTCCCCTCGTTGTTGTCGCTGATGGCGTTGGAGAAGTCGATGGTGTAGGTTGTGGCAGGCTTCAGCGAGTCGAGCAGCTCCACGCTGATGCGCTTGCCCTGCCCCTTGATCTCGGCCTGGTTGATTTGCGGTGGCGAGATGACGACGTTCTGTGTGGGATTGTCTATCTTGATGAACTCGTCGAAGTTGATGTAGATGTGTCGCCTGTTCACGTTGACACCCTTGTCGGCAGGCGAGCAGCTCACCACGTGTGGTGGCGTCTCGTCGTACCATCCGCCGTCGGGGCTGCCCATCTTGGCGCACGACACCAGCGTGATGAGCGCGAGCGCGAGACACCAAAGGCCCTTGTGGCGTGGGGTGTGCGGTCCGGCGGCCCGGCGTCCTTGTCGTCTGTTGTCAGTCATATGGTTCATCTGTGTGTTCACTGCTTGTTCATCTCCAGCAGCTCGTCCATGTTCTTGCGCGAGTTGCTCAGGCGCGGCACCTTGTGCTGTCCGCCGAGGCGTCCCTTCTGCTTCAGCCAGTCGTTGAAGAGGCCAGCGCGCGCCTTCACCACCTCGAGGTGCTGGAGCGTGACGTTGTGTGAGCGCTTGGCCTCATAGTCGGAGTTGACCTCCTGCAGTTTCTCGTCGAGTGCGTCGGCGAAACGCTCAAGGCTGTCGGGCTCCTTGCTGAACTCGATGAGCCACTGGTGGCGGCACTTGGCGTTGGCGTCCATGTACACGGGCGCGGCTGTATATTCGAGCACCTGTGCGCCGGTCTTCTCGCAGGCGTAGGCCAGTCCCTTCTCTGCGTTGTCCATGATGAGCTCCTCGCCGAAGGCGTTGATGAAGTACTTGGTTCGTCCGGTGATGATGAACTTGTAGGGCTGCTTGGATGTGAACTCCACGGTGTCGCCGATCATGTATCGCCACAGTCCGCAGCTGGTGGTGATGACCATGGCGTAGTTGCGTCCGAGCTCCACCCCTTCGAGTGGCACGACGGTGGCGTCAGGGCGTCCCACTTCCTCCAGCGGTATGAACTCGTAGAACACGTCGTAGTCGAGCATCAGCAGCATGGCGCGGTCGGTGGGGTCGTCCTGTATGCCGAAGAAGCCCTCCGAGGCGTTGTAGGTCTCCATGTAGTGCATCTTCGGCGAGGTGATGAGCTGCTCGTATTGTGAGCGGTAGGGAGTGAAGGCGATGCCTCCGTGGAAGAACACCTCCAGGTCGGGCCACACCTCCTCGAGGTGCTTCTTTCCCGACAGTTCCATGACCCTCACGAGCACGCTGAGCATCCATGAGGGCACGCCCGAAATGTTGGTGACGTTCTGGTGCAGGCACTCCTGGGCGATGCGGTCTCGCTTCACCTCGAAGTCGGAGAGCAGCGCCGTGCGCTTGCGCGGCACACGCATGAGGTTGACCAGCGGGTTGATGTTCTCGATGAGGATGGCGCTGAGGTCGCCCACGAGCGATCCGGCCACATTGTAGTTGGGCGAGTGGCTGCCGCCGAGGATGAGCGACTTGCCGTCGAAGAGGCGGCTGTCGGGGTTGTTGCGCAGGTAGAGGGCCACCACGTCTTTGCCACCCTTGTAGTGTATGGCGTGCAGTCCCTCGTTGGAGACGGGTATGAACTTCGACTTGTCGTTGGTCGTTCCCGACGACTTGGCGTACCACTTGACCTGTCCGGGCCACAGCACGTCAGCCTCGCCGTGGCGCATGCGGTCGATGTCGCGTTTCAGTTCCTCGTAGGTGTTGACAGGCACGTTCTTGGCGAAGTCCTCATAGTTGTTCTTGGCAGAGAGCAGGTGGTTGCGGCCATACTCCGTGTTGGCCCCTCTCTCCAGCAGGTGGCGCAACACGGCGTGTTGCAATGCCTCGGGTTGCGTATAGTGTTTCTCCAGCGCATACTGGCGGGGCGTAAACAGCTTGCCCACTATTTTTGTTAAGCTCATGCGTTTTTATGACTTATATTTAATGTGCAAAGTTACCCTAAATCTTTGACATTATGTCCTAATTTAGGTATTTTAATGCTTTGCGGGGCTTGGCCAGTCATTTGGGCTAACATCAAAATCTCTATGTGGACAAGACCGACATCATTTGGCAATTGGCGAACAATGGGCTACAGTATAATTACTTGAGGTTCATCACTCCATATTCCGGATGAACCATAATATGGTGGATTCTATAAATTACCACCATAACGATATAAAAAACAGTGGATTACGTTTTGCCATCTTTTGGTCTCTTTTTGGCCCATTCCGTCAGCTTGTTCGGTCACATAGCCCGCTATGCTCCCTCACGCGCTAACGAAATGACCTCAAAAAGAGCCTCAAAATCTGACAAAGCTAATTTATAGAACCCACCTATAGCTTATTGCCCTTGTTGCTATTGTACAACATGATATGTTAGTGCTAATCCCAAATTTATATATAATTTTTAGGATTGTAATCCCAAAAGTTATATATAAATTTGGGATTAGCTCGTTTTTTATATATCTTTGCCGTCATAAAACACCATAAAGTATATCGCAATGATAGTACGGCAATTACAAAAGACGATAGAGCAGCGCATGTTCGCCGGCAAGGCAATAATAGTGATAGGGGCGCGTCAGGTGGGCAAGAGCACGCTTTTCAAGATGGTTCTTGAGAAGCAGGACTGCAAGACACTCCAGCTTAACTGCGACGAACCGGAGGTGAAGGATATGCTGAATGGCATAAACACCGCCGAGCTGCGTCTTCTTATTGCCGACAACCGCATTGTTGTCATTGACGAGGCGCAGCGTGTGGAGAACATCGGCATGACGCTGAAGCGTATTACTGACAATTTTCCCGACGTGCAGTTGCTTGTCACTGGCTCGTCATCGTTTGAATTGCAGAACCGCCTTAACGAGCCGCTCACGGGCCGCAAGTTAGAGTATCATCTCTATCCTATATCCACGGCTGAGATAATGCAGAGTCAAGGTTTGCTCGGTGTGAAGCAGACCTTGGAGCAGCGGCTCATTTTCGGTTCCTATCCTGATATTCTCAACCATGCCGACGACGCCAAGGAGTTGCTTCTGAACCTTGCCGGCAGCTATCTCTACAAGGACTTGTTGTCGCTTGAGAGTGTGCGCCGTCCAGCGTTGCTCGGCAAACTGCTCACAGCCATCGCCCTGCAGGTGTGCAGCGAGGTGTCTTACAACGAGCTTGCACAGACCGTAGGCACCGACAACAAGACGGTGGAGAAATACGTCGACCTGCTTGAGAAATGCTTCATCATCTTCCGTCTCAACGGCTTCAACCGCAACCTGCGCACAGAGCTTAAGAAAGGCAAGAAGATATATTTCTACGACAACGGCATACGCAACGCCATACTCCAGAATTTCGCGCCCTTGTCTTTGCGTCAGGACACTGGTGCCCTGTGGGAGAACTTCATCATCAGTGAGCGCATAAAGGCCAACCAATATGCCGGACGCTACGTCAGCAGCTATTTCTGGCGCACCACGCAGCAGCAGGAGATAGACTATGTGGAGGAGAGCGACGGGCGGTTCAGTGTGTTTGAGATGAAGTGGAACCCGCGCCGTGCCAACACCCAGTTTCCATCGTCATTCCTCACGGCGTATGATGTGAGGGCGAAGGTGGTGGTCACGCCGGAGAACTGGATGGAGTGGGTGATGTGATTGCTGACAAAATTTTGTTTAAACCTTATAATTTTATGGAAGAATGAGAGCAGCATTTGCCTCATTCTTCCTTTTTTTATCTTTGCATAGTACAGATAACCCAATAACACATAACTTCTAAAAAAAGGAATATCTTTCTTTAAATTAGCTTAAACAATTCGCATTTTTTGCGAATATCCAGCTTTAAGCATTATCTTTGCAATTGCAAAAATAAAACTATATGGAAATTACATTTGAAGAGGATTACTTCCGAGAATTATACTACGATGGTAAAGCGCATAATAAGAAATATCGCTTTCAACCTCAAATCATAAAAAAGTACATTCGAGTGATAGACCTCATGGAATCACTCAATAGTACTGAAGATTTCTATCGCTACAAAGCCTTACATTACGAGGCTCTTGTTGGCGATAAGAAAGATCGTGAATCCGTAAAGGTTAACGACCAATACAGAATTGAATTTCGTTCAGAAGTCATCAACAACGAAAGGAAGATTACTATTTGTAACATTTTAGAATTGTCAAACCATTATAAATAAAACGTACTATTATGTCAAATTTAGGTTTTGGTTTTTATCCTACTCACCCAGGTGAAGTTCTCAAAGACGAACTCGAAGAGCGTGGCATCTCTCAACGTAAATTCGCCGAAAGCATAGGGATGGGATACTCTGTTCTTAACGAAATACTAAATGGTCGCCGCCCGATAACAACGACCTCAGCTCTCATATTCGAAGCAGCCTTGGATATTCCTGCAGACTCCCTCCTAAAAATGCAAATGAAATACAATCTGCACACAGCAAAGAAAGACAATGCTTTGGTTGAAAAGCTAAAGCATATTCGCCGTGTTGCTGCAGTATTATAATTTGGCTCTTCCGGAATTTGGCGTGATGGGACCTTTGTGTTGGGGTGGAATGTAAACCGATATAAACCCCAGGGGAGCGGGAAGCCCTGGCGGGCTCATGCCGACGTTTGCGTCCTTGGCCTTGTGAGCAGGGCTCACGGCCCATGCCGCAAACATCCGCATGGCGGCTCTCGCCGCCATCCCGCACCCCTGGCCATAAACCGGATTAAACCGCTTACGCAGCTGTCGATACGCTACAGATGTACCTGGAAGGAAAGTGCTCTTCGAAGGACTGAAAATCATGCAATCCAACATCGAATACAGAGGTTTGTCGATGGAAGACCGTAATCCTGCCGTCACCGCTGTCGTTGTCATGATTTTTGGTCGAAAAGTTTGTCATGGAGAGCGGATGAAATAGAGCGCGAAAATCGCGTTTTTCGTCGGTCGCGCCGCGATTTGCGTGGGGTAATTTTGCGATAAAGGGTAT
>ERZ808240.228-NODE-228-length-77686-cov-38.916837_pt1 | contig 77686 bp, 70 predicted proteins | sample MGYA00521084_ERZ808240 | MGnify/ENA primary metagenome ERZ808240 (study PRJEB31516, sample SAMN03275571) | gut metagenome | biome: mammalia-associated habitat; material: feces | host: Papio cynocephalus | place: Kenya | collected 2012-08-06 ...
CTAAAGCAACTTGGAATAGGAACAAGCAAATGGAAAATATGATTTTTTTCATAAACGAATCTATTGTTAATAAAAAGAAGAATGCAGCTTACACCACATACATGTTGTAAGCTGCAATATAATCATATTGAAGTGTTTCGTTCAATTACCCGATTAGGACTCCATACATTAATTGAAGATATAACGAATAGAGAACTGGATTGAGTAGGTTGAGTTGAAGCTGGTCAAGTTGGAATATGTCTTTGACAAAATCTCCTTGCCGTTCTTCTGGAACTGATAAGCGTTCTTCTTAGCATCATACTTCAAGAGAGACGTGTTGTTGACCGTCTTGTAGAGACCCCAGCTATGGTTGAGCAAGTTGGCGAGGTTTTTGATGTCAACGCCAAACTGAAGTGTGTTCTTCTGACCACCTACCTTAAGGTAGAAGTTCTGGTTGAACTTGAAGTCCAGCTGATGATGCCAAGGCATTACAGCACCACCACGCTCAGCATACTGCCCCTTGTGGTTCTTGAGATACTTGTCCTGCTGAATGTAATTCCAGAAATCATCCTTCTGCTGCTCGGCTGTATAACCGTTATTGTCAGCGAACTTCCAAGCATCAAGTGCTTCGCGAGAAGCGGGAATGTAAATCAAGTTATTAGAACCATAGTCGTTCACGACGTTGCTGGTCATTGTGTAAGAGTAGCGTGTGCTGCTGTAACCACCAGCATACCCCATGTTCATGCCCTCATAGACAAGACCAACCTCTGAACCGAAATTCTTGCCGTAGTCCTTTTTGTAAGAAGCGGTAATGAGCAAACGATTAGGAGCAACATATGTACCATAACCCAGCTCCTTGTCGTTGTTGCCATTCACAGAATAGCGGTTGTTATAGTATGCAGAACCAACTTGGTCACCAATACCATCACCATAAGACTTAGCCTTAGAATAAGTGTAAGAAGCAGAGAGGTTCAAGCCGAAATCGAACGACTTAGCCAAAGATGCTGTAATTGAGTAATAGTATGCCTTGTTACCTGCATTGGTAATCATGTATGGGTTGATCCCAGAGTTGCGAGAGTAGTACTTACGCTTATCTCCAGAGTTGGCCAACTCTATGTAAGATTTGCCATCCCAATAACGGTCGACGTTGATAACTGTTGCAGGATTGAACTCACGGCTGTAGATACCCTCCAAAGAGAAGTTGATGTCGTAAGGCAACTCCATATCAACAGCCAAGGAACTCTTCCATGCGGCGTTCATCTTCAAGTCCTTATCGATAATGGTTGGAGTAGAAGGCGCAGCTGCATCATCACGAGTGACAGCCAAGCCCTGCTTCTTCAAAGCTTCAATTTGGTCGGCACGATTAGGATAGAACTTGTCCATCAAGATTGGATTACCTTGATCATTCTTAGCAGCACCAGCTGCGTTGTTATAATAATAGGTGTACTGACCGCAACCAGCGTTGCCTACAGCTGATACGAGCCATACGAATGGCAAACGACCGATGAAGTAACCAGTACCACCACGGAGAACCAGCTTATGGTTGCCAAGGACATCCCAGTTGAAACCTACACGAGGAGATACTGTCAAAGGAGCATCAGGCAACTGATCTGTAGTATATTTGCTAACTACACCTGCATCGTTTTTCCACTCCATTTCAGCAAAAGCCTTATTATAGTTGTCCTTGAGCTCTGGATAGATAGGCAACTCGAAACGCAAGCCCGCTGTCAGGCGAAAACGCTCAGAAAAGTTTACATGATCCTGCAAATAAGCAGAGAACTGGTTGTACTTCATGGTTGCCTTGAACTGGTCGCTACCATCCAGTGGGAAAGTAACACCGTACGCAGAAGGAGCACCACCTGCCATGAATGCCTCTGGAGAATCATAAACATAGTAACCACCTGAGGCTGCGCCGAAACCGTTCACAGCCTTGTTGGTCTCATACTGCAGACCAGCAGTGAAATTCTGGATGCCTAAAGACCAAGTAGCCTCATCGGTAGCAACGAATGTCTTCACGTCACGGAGGTTACCCTGCGTAAATGGATCAGGTCCAAAGCCCATGTAATAAGAACCATTCTTCAATATATCAACGGTAGGGAATGTTCCACCTACGTAGGTACGTGGCTCATTCTGATAAGAATATGTGGCACGCAGCACATTGTTCACACCGCCCCACTTAGAGTTCCACTCTGCTGCCAAAGTGGTAAAGTTTTTCTCCTGATAATAACGAGCGCTCTCAAAGTAAAGACCAGCATTAGAAGTACGACCAGACTGGCTCTTACCACCTGTAGCGTCCTCTCCACCAGGATAGATAACAGAATCCCTGAACGGAGTGGTAGAGCCGGAAGGAGTATTGGAATCCTTGTCGTGGCTCTTAGAGAAGCGGAAGTTCAACTTGTTGTTCTCGTTGATGTTCCAGTCGATGCGAGCCAAAAACTTATAAGAAGGAGTATCGAGGGAATAGCCCTGATAACGACCAGGGTTATAACCATAAGTCTTGTTCAAGAAAGAAAGCATATTGTCCATGTCGCTCTGCAAAGGACGATGCACGGTGCCAGTAGAAGGGCTCCACTCATCGGAAGCATTCAAACGAGCTGTACCAGAAGGACCAGCAGAGACGTTGCCCTGGTACTCACCGTTGACGAAGAAGAACAACTTGTCCTTGATGATAGGACCTCCGAAACTGGCTCCCCATGTTGTGGAATGAGACTGGAGACGGTTCAACTCGTAGTCGCCTACCTTGTTACCCTTCAAGTGAGCGTTGGTAGTATACATGTAAGCTGTACCCTTGAACTGATTGGTACCACTCTTGGTAACAGCGCTGACAGCACCGCCAGTGAAACCACTCAAGCGAACATCGTATGGAGACGAAGAAACAGTAATCTGATCCAATGCATCAAGAGAAATTGGTGAGCCATTGCCTGGGAGGTTGCTACCAATACCAAAAGCATTGTTGAAAGCTGCACCGTCAACAGTTATATAACTCTGACGATAGTTACCACCACCAACTGAGAAGCCGGAGCCAACGTTGGCACCTTGTGGAGTAAGCTTTAAAATGTCGTTCATACTACGAGAAACCGTTGGCACAGCCTCTATCTGATTGGCATTGATACTGGTCGTAGCACCAGCGCGGTCGGTGCGCATGTTGTTATTCTTAGAAGCTGAAACTACTACTTCGTCCAGCATCTCTGAATTCTCAGAGAGATTCTCGTTCAACACCGTGTTCTGTCCCAAGGCGAGAGAAACGTCTTTTACGGATTTGGTCTTGTAGCCCACGTAAGAGACCTCCAGCTCATAGGGACCGCCTGGGCGCATACCCTGAATAGAATAGCGACCATCGGTGTTGGTCACTGCACGATAGACTGTACCAGAAGGTTTGTGAACAGCCTTAATTGTCGCACCGATGACATCTTCACCATTAGCGGTCACCTTACCACTAACACTGGAAGTTGTAATCTGCGCCATTGTTGTTGACACAAAAAACGCCAACAAAGCAACGAGTAAATACAATCTTTTTTGCATACCTTTTTATTAAAGAAAAATTAATAATTAATTATATTGGGATAAACCCACTCATTATTTTCCGGCTGCAAAATTAAAGAAAAAAAAGTGTATAAATGTTACAGCAATATTAAAATAGACTTTTTAAAACAGAAAAAAATCTGCATGAAGCAAACAATACGGATTCCCTTCAAATTATTATTTTAAAAGCGATTTTACTTATATTTTAATAATAGCAAAGTTTTAAATATATTTAGGTGATTCCGAAAGGTGGGCTCGTTTACCACATACAGAAGCCTGTTTTTGATGAAAAACTTATAGAAAAAGTGGCAAACGTATGCTATGTCGATTATTCTGTGTAACTTTACAACGGGAAATCCAAGCTCTGCGATTCAGCCCTTATGCCAGCATAACAAGGGATGTTCCGCTCGCCATCGTGATTTCTATAAGAAACTAACAGCATCACTTCTGAAAAAAACTATCACACGGATATGAAAAGAAAAAACTTCAAACACTGGGGTCTCTTCATTGCCCTGCAACTCTTTACCTTAAGCCTCTTTGCACAGGGGCCAAACAACACGGGTACGTACTATAAAAGCACCAACGGCAAAAAAGGCAAAGCGCTGAAAACTGCGATGTTTAAAATCATCAAATCGCACACAGAGCTAACTTACAAAGAACTTTGGACTGCTTTCAAAACTACAGACAAGAGAGAAGACGGCAAGGTATGGGATATGTACTCATGTACCACCAACTACACATTCGGAACCGACCAAGCTGGAAATTATCAGAAAGAAGGAGATGTATATAACCGTGAGCATTCTTTTCCTAAGAGCTGGTTTGACGATGCAAAACCCATGTATACCGACCTCGTGCACCTTGTACCAACAGACGGCAAAGTAAATGGAATGAGAAGCAACTATCCTTTCGGAGAAAATAATGGAGAAAAATACAAATCTAACAAGGGATTCTCCAAATTAGGTGCCTGCACCTATCCTGGCTATAAAGGCACGGTCTTCGAGCCTAACGATGAATACAAAGGCGATTTCGCACGCATCTACTTCTACATGGCTACGGCCTACGAAGACAAGATAGCAAATTGGTATTTCAAAGATTTTGCCCCCATCGCCTCCCACGATAGCTACAAGCCTTACAAGGACTGGCAAATGAAGATGCTGATGGAATGGTCGAAGGAAGACCCTGTAAGCAAGAAGGAGATAGACCGCAACAAAGGAATCTATACTCTACAGAAGAACCGCAACCCCTTCGTCGACTATCCTGGTCTGGAAGAATACATTTGGGGAAACATGACGAGTGTAGCTTTCTCGTATGACAACTATCAGGGTGTGTCGAGCATTCCTTTCATCGAGTTCGAGACAGAACCCATTTATCCCAAGGGCTGGTACAACCTGAACGGTCAGAAAGTGGGCGAAGAATGCCCCACGCAAAAGGGCATCTATATCCATAACGGAAAGAAAATGGTAGTAGAATAAAAAAAGGCTTGTGCAAAATAACCTAAAACTTTGTAGGGAAATAGCACGTAAACAAAAAAATATATGTAATTTTGGAGGTGATTTCAGAACATTCAATCAAAAATTAAATGGAAAAACATAACTTTGTGACGATTGCAGACCTGTCGAAGGAGAAGATAGAATATCTCCTGCAGATGGCGCAAGAGTTCGAAAAGCATCCCAACAGGGAATTGTTGAAAGGAAAGGTTGTCGCAACCCTTTTCTTCGAGCCATCCACCCGTACACAACTTAGTTTTCAAACTGCCGCCAATCGCCTTGGCGCACGTGTCATAGGCTTCTCTGATGCCAAGACATCAAGCACCACCAAGGGCGAAACACTGAAGGACACCATCCTTATGGTGAGCAACTATGCAGACATCATCGCCATGCGCCATTACATAGAGGGGGCAGCACAGTATGCCAGCGAGGTGGCGCCTGTGCCTATTGTCAATGCAGGAGACGGAGCCCACATGCATCCTTCGCAGTGCCTGCTCGACCTCTACTCTATATACAAGACACAGGGAACGCTCGAGAATCTGAACATATATCTCGTGGGCGATTTGAAATATGGACGAACAGTACACTCGCTCATCACTGCCATGCGCCATTTCAATCCCACATTCCACTTCATCGCACCAAAGGAATTGGCCATGCCGCAAGAGTACAAACTCTACTGCGACCATCACGGCATCAAATATGTGGAGCACGAAGACTTCAATGAAGATGTCATAGCAGGAGCCGACATTCTCTATATGACACGCGTGCAGAAGGAGCGCTTCAGCGACCTTATGGAATATGAGCATGTAAAGAACGTGTACATTCTGAAACGAGACATGCTTGCCAAGGCCAAGGAGAACATGAAGATTATGCACCCGCTTCCACGTGTCAACGAGATAGCATACGATGTGGACGACGACCCTCATGCCTACTATATACAGCAGGCGCAGAACGGACTTTACGCACGGGAAGCCATATTCTGCCATTGCCTCGGCATCACGCTCGACGACATCAAGAACGACAAAACTATCATTGAATAATGTTGAATGTCAAATGTTAAATGTTAAGTTAGGGCTTATGCACCGTACTTTTCATTTAACACTTAACATTTAACACTTAACATTATAACAAAGAAATGGGAAATAACAAAAGCGAATTAGTGGTTGCGGCCATAGAAAACGGAACCGTAATCGACCATATACCAGCCGAAAAGACCTATCAGGTGGTCAACCTACTGCAACTGGAGAAGATGGAGACACCTGTCACCATCGGCTACAACCTCCCTTCGAAGAAAATCGGAAAGAAAGGCATCATCAAGGTAGCCAACAAATTCTTTACCGACGAAGAAATCAACCGCCTCTCGGTAGTAGCCCCTAACATTGGACTGAGTATCATCAAGCACTACGAAATCGTAGAGAAGAAGACCGTCAAGACTCCCGACACTCTGAAAGGTATCGTGAAATGCAACAACCCTAAGTGCATCACCAACAACGAGCCCATGGCTACACTTTTCCACACAGTGGATGCCACATTGGGCATCATACGCTGCCACTACTGCGACAAGGAGCAGCAACTCGGGAAAGTAGAACTTTGTAAATAAAACGAAAACAGACTTCTAACATAACAGTTAGAAACCTGTTTTCGTATAAGGACAACAAAAAGTAAGCAAATAGACTGAAAATCGCTCTTTTTATTTGGCAATTACAACTATATTGCTTAATTTTGCAGCACAAAACCAAAGTAATAGCAGAATCAAGCATAAAACGACTAATAATAAAGAGATCCAATGGAAAAAGACCAAAAGATTTTCGACTTGATCGAAAGAGAACATCAACGTCAGCTGAAAGGCATGGAGCTGATCGCTTCCGAGAACTTTGTGAGTGAAGAGGTTATGAACGCTATGGGTTCTTGCCTCACCAACAAGTATGCCGAGGGGCTTCCTGGCAAACGTTACTATGGCGGTTGCCAAGTGGTGGATATAGTAGAGAACCTCGCCATCGAACGTGTAAAGAAAGTCTTCGGTGCAGAATTTGCCAATGTTCAGCCACACTCAGGCGCACAGGCCAACGCTGCCGTACTGCTCGCCGTACTGAAACCCGGCGACACCTTTATGGGACTGAACCTCGACCATGGCGGGCATCTTTCTCATGGTAGCCACGTCAACACATCAGGTATTCTCTATCACCCTATCGGCTATAACCTCAACAAGGAAACTGGACGTGTAGACTACGACGAGATGGAGAAGTTGGCTCTCGAACACAAGCCTAAGCTCATCATCGGTGGCGGCAGTGCCTATAGCCGTGAGTGGGATTACGCACGCATGCGCAAAATAGCCGACGAGGTCGGAGCCTTGTTGATGATTGACATGGCCCACCCCGCAGGTCTCATTGCGGCAGGATTGCTCGACAACCCACTGAAATATGCACACATCGTGACTTCAACCACACACAAGACTCTCCGTGGTCCTCGTGGAGGCATCATCCTCATGGGCAAGGACTTCGACAATCCATGGGGCTATACTACCAAGAAAGGCGAGATAAAGAAGATGAGCACGCTGCTGAACTCAGCTGTGTTCCCTGGCATCCAGGGCGGTCCATTGGAGCATGTCATCGCAGCCAAGGCCGTGGCATTCAACGAAAATCTCCAGCCTTCATGGAAAGAATACGCAACACAAGTGAAGAAAAACGCAGCAGTATTGGCAGACGACCTCATCGAACGTGGCTTTGGAATCGTGAGCGGTGGCACAGACAACCATTCCATGTTAGTGGACTTGAGAAGCAAGTACCCCGACTTGACTGGCAAGGTGGCAGAAAATGCCCTCGTAGCAGCCGATATCACTGTAAACAAGAACATGGTGCCATTCGATACTCGCTCCGCTTTCCAGACAAGTGGCATCCGCTTAGGAACAGCAGCCATGACTACACGTGGCGCCAAGGAGGACATGATGCACCTGATAGCCGAACTCATAGAGGAAGTTCTGAACGCTCCCGAGGACGAAAAGGTCATAGCACGTGTACGCGAAAAGGTAAACGCAACCATGAAGGACTATCCTTTGTTTGCATACTAATCAAGGAATCAAACATTCTGAAAGATAAAAAAGTTGCGAGATTACTCTCGCAACTTTTTTATTGGCTATTTATAAATTGAGCGCCAGCACCTGCACGGGCTTATACTTCCCAAAACGCAAGTACTTTCACCAGGCAACGCAAGTACTTTCATCAAGCAACGCAAGTACTTGCGTTTGGCAACGAAGCCTATTGCGTTTTTACACACAGGCCAATGAATTTTATCACACTTCGGATTACTGCACAATCTTAAAACGGATGCGGAAAGAGTGCGAAGACTCGTCCCAATTGGTACCGAGCAACACAAACTTACCTATCTGTGCTGTAGAGCGAACATGCTTGCCTATGCAAGGACAAACATCGTAATCGCCAATACGGACAAGACGCAATGTCTCGCTGGCATCCTCCGGCAATCGGTCGAGCTTCACATCGGCAGGGATATGGTCGCGGTCCACAAACTCATAGGTCACAGGCATATCCAGTTCTATAAGACGATTCATCTCAGTTTCTATCTCTTTCTCTTCTTGACGGGTAGGCTTGTGATCAACGACAAAAGTCATCTTACTTTTCTTTCGCTCGATATGGGCATTTCTACTACGCTCGCATGAGAACATACGAACCATCAGCTGATTGAGCAGATGTTCTGCCGTATGAGCAGGAGGAAACTCTTCCTTGTGATGCTCATTCAAAACGAATTCACTCTCTTCCATCTTGACATTGAATTTATAGATTCTTATTCCGTGGACATCTATGTCTACAGGGAAACGCCCATCTTTCTTCAGCCCTACCTTCTTCTTATCGCCCGTCCAGAGCTCTGTTGCCATCACTTCACCCTCTGGCAAATGCAAGAAGTCGAAGGCATGGACGGGTATAGTAACACCCAACTGGCATGGCTCTGCCGAGAAATTGAGCACCACCAAGAGTACTTCCTCGTTCTTCTTGCGAAGAAAGGCAAATTGAGAACGAGGGTCGAAATACTCGGAAATAGCATTCACATACATGAGGTCGAAAGTATCTCCCTCACGAATGGCACGCTCCTCGTTGGCAAGTCTGAGCATCTTGCGATATTGCACGGCAAGGGTCTTCTGCTCTGCAGTACACCATTCTTTATGTGATGCGGCAGGTTTGCGACTTCGCTGCTCCGAGGCCACGAAGGCGCCATAGGCATGCGACAAGGTATCGGGCGACCAATAGTCGAAGATGGTAGTCCTGCCATCCATACCGCTAAAGCCCTCTTTGTCCATTCCCCTTTCTCCAAACTCCTGTCCGCTATAGAGCATGAAAGGATTTTTCTGGAAGAAAAGGCTCATAGCGACAGCAGGCAGTGCCTTGCGAGCATCTCCACAGAAGAAATCGCTGGCAATACGCTGTTCGTCATGATTTTCCAAGAAATATAGCATGTGCTCGCGTATGTCGTCGACCACCTGCCATTCATGAGTGATGCTGGCAGCAGGACGTTCACCGCGAATCACGGCACGCAGACAATCATACATACCCACCTTGTCATAGAGGTAATCAAAGCCTGCCTTCACATAGTTGCGATACTGGTTAGGGTCGTACACCTCTCCTATGACTATCACTTTGGGATAACGGGCTTTCAAAATTTGGGTGGCATACGACCAGAAAGCACAAGGCACCATCTCCGCCATATCACAACGGAATCCGTCTACACCCTTACCCGCCCAAAACAACAAGATATCAGTCATTTTTTCCCAGGTATTTGGCACTGGTTCAAAATGATAACTGCGTCCACCAGCATCACAATAATCCACTCCATAGTTGAGTTTCACCGTCTCATACCAGTCATTTCTGTTTGGCCGGTTATCGAAGCGGTCATTGCCTGTAGCCTTGGCAGGACTCTCGTGATAAGGCTCATACATCTTGGCTTCTTTTGCCGAGAACTCCCCGCCCCCGGGCTCGGAACGGCGAACATCGCTCAAATCCAAGTCTCCCCAAGTATAATAGAAATTATTGTGCGTAGAGAAGTGCATGTTCTTGTCATCATCCTCTCCAAGATCTCGTACACCTGCTGGTTTGCAAATGGAACGATACTCACGAGCCACATGGTTGGGCACAAAGTCCATGATGACTTTCATGCCTGCCTTGTGTGTGCGATCTATGAGGCCCTCCCACTCCGTCATTCTCTGACTGACATTCTCTGCCAAATCTGGATCGACATCATAATAGTCGGTAATGGCATAGGGAGAACCAGCCTTGCCTTTCACCACCTCGGCATGCTGCACAGGAATGCCCAAAGAAGAATAGTCGGTCTGTGTGGCATGGCGTATGACTCCCGTATACCAAATATGAGTAAAGCCCATATCATGGATACGGGCTAATACAGCATCATTGAAGTTGTTCAGTTTTCCACATCCATTCTCTTCTATCGTACTATTCTCCTTATGGGTGAGGTTGGGATTGCGAAACAGACGTGGAAGAACTTGATAAATAATGACTTTTTCTTTCATCTCGCGGCAATGACCAGATATTAAGCGATACCGTGAGCTGCTACTGTCTTATCGATACGCCCAATCATACCCTGCAAAGCCTTGCCAGGACCACACTCGGTAAAGTCATCTGCACCATCAGCAATCATAGCCTGAACAGAAGATGTCCAACGAACAGAACTTGTGAGCTGTGCTATTAGGTTCTGCTGAATCTCAGCAGGATCGGTATGAGGCTTGCCATCCACGTTCTGATAAACCGGGCACTTAGGAGCTGAGAATGTTGTCTTCTCGATAGCTGCCTGAAGTTCATCCTTAGCCGGCTGCATCAATGGAGAGTGGAAAGCACCACCTACCTTCAAAGGCAAAGCACGCTTAGCACCTGCTGCCTTCAACTTCTCGCAAGCTGTGTTGATAGCGTCTGTGTTACCAGATATAACAAGCTGACCAGGACAATTGTAGTTAGCAGGAACTACCACATTGCCATCTGTACTCACCTCTGCACAAACCTCCTCTACCTTCTCATCGGGCAAGCCAATAATGGCAGCCATTGTGCCAGGGTTGGCCTCACAAGCCTTCTGCATTGCATTGGCACGAGCAGCAACGAGCTTCAAGCCATCCTCGAAAGCGATGGCACCTGCAGCAACAAGGGCAGAGAACTCACCCAAAGAGTGACCGGCTACCATGGCTGGCTTAAACTCATCCCCCAAGCAGAGGGCTGAGATAACCGAGTGGAGGAACACTGCAGGTTGAGTCACCTTGGTTTCCTTCAACTCCTCGTCGGTACCAGCAAACATAATATCAGTAATCTTGAAACCGAGAATCTCATCGGCCTTATCAAAAAGTTCTTTTGCCAAAGAATTGTTGTCATAAAGATCCTTGCCCATTCCTACGAACTGAGAACCCTGACCTGGGAAAACAAATGCTTTCATTTCTTGTCTGTTTATTTAGTTTATTACAAATGTTACGATGAAAATATCCAGAAACTTACTGAATAAGAATCGGCTGCAAAGATACAACAAAAAAATGACACTGTAAAGAGAAAAACAAAAAAAATCCCAAATGCCAAATGGACAGATGGGATTTTCATGTCAATATGCTTTACAGTGCGAAAAATATCTTACTAAAAATCGGTGAGATTACTCAGCTGCAGGAGCCTCCTCCTCTGCTGGTGCAACCTCAGCAGGAGCCTCTTCTACAGCAGGAGCAGCCTTGACAGGAGCATCTTCAGAGATTACGTGTACAGGAACTTTAACCTCTACCTCCTTGTGGAAGTGAACAGTTGCCTCGTACTCGCCTACCTTCTTAGCATCCTTCATTGTGATGATCTTACGATCTATCTCGATACCCTTCTTAGCGAGTTCATCAGCCACAGTAGCAGCGTTCACTGAGCCGTAAAGCTGACCAGTAGAACTAACCTTGGCAGCAATAGTAAGAACAACGTCCTTGAGAGCCTCTCCCTTCTTAACTGCTTCAGCCTTGATAGCCTCAAGCTTGTGAGCCTGCTGCTTCAAATCCTCAGCCAACTGCTTCTTAGCAGACGGAGAAGCGATGACAGCCTTACCTGTAGGGATAAGATAGTTACGACCGTAACCACTCTTTACATTCACGATATCGTTCTTGTATCCAAGACCGATAATATCTTGCTTAAGTATAATTTCCATTAATCTTTTCCTCCTTAAATTACTTCATCAAATCGGTTACGTAAGGAAGCAAAGCGATTTGGCGAGCACGCTTAACAGCCTGTGCCACACGGCGCTGATACTTCAAAGATGTACCTGTGATACGACGTGGAAGAATCTTACCCTGTTCGTTCAAAAATCTCTTCAAGAACTCTGGATCCTTATAGTCGATATACTTAATACCGCTCTTTTTGAAACGGCAATACTTCTTCTTCTTTGTGTCGATAGAAGGAGCGGTCAAATAACGGATTTCTGATTTCTGATCTGCCATGATTAAGCCTCCTCTTTTTTACCAAGCTTAGCACGACGCTTCTCTGCGTACTGTGCTGCATACTTTTCAAGTTTAACAGTCATGTAACGAATAACTTTCTCGTCGCGGCGATAGCCTGTCTCGAGTTTGTCAATCAAAGATGGCTCAGCCTTGAACTCAATCAAGTTGTAGAAGCCTGAAGTCTTCTTCTCAATGTTGTAAGCCAACTTCTTCAAACCCCAAGCCTCTTCGTTCAAAATCTCAGCACCGTTATCGGTGAGCAGCTTCTTGAACTTAGCGACCGTTTCCTTCATCTGTTCATCAGACAAAACGGGAGTCAAAATGAAAACGGTTTCGTATTGATTCATACTACTTTTGATAATTAAAATGTTATTAAATAAATAGCCGCACCCATAGAGTTTGCATCCTAAAGACACCTCTTCCACGAAATGCGGTGCAAAATTACCACTTTTTGTTTAAACAACCAAATATTTTTTGTACTTTTGCAGAAAATATTTAATTCTGTAGCTTTTAAATTACAAAAATGGGACTAAAAATGATGAAAAAAAACAATATCAAGCAACTTTCGACTGCACTTTTATCCATGGGTATGACGTTCATCGTATTGGGTGTACTCCTACTTGTTGCAAGTTTTGTCTTTGGAAGCAAAAACAATATCCTGCTGTTCACCGGACTCTTCTTCATCGTCTTAGGAACAACAGGATACGTATATTCTCTCAGGAAAAAGTCTTAGATTATTCCTCGGAAGGAGTAATCAACTTATATCCCTTACCGTGGATGTTGATAATCTCAATTTGCGGATCATCCTTCAGATGCTTACGCAACTTTGTGATATAAACGTCCATAGAGCGCGCATTGAAGTAGTTGTCATCTATCCAGATTGTCTTCAGGGCAAAGTCGCGCTGAAGAATTTCATTGGCATGAGAGCAAAGCAATGCCAACAATTCATTCTCCTTGGTGGTCAACTTAGTCTGCTTCTCGCCAACAGATAGCAACTGCTTTTGGGTGTCGAAAGTAAACTTACCAATGTGATACAAGGTAGACTCCTTGTTTTTCTTACCACGTACTCGACGAAGGATAGCCTCCACACGAAGCACTAATTCCTCCATGGAGAAAGGTTTTGTGATATAATCGTCGGCACCAATCTTGAAGCCTTCCAAAATATCCTCCTTCAACGTCTTGGCTGTCAAGAAGATGATTGGTATATCGGCATTAGCTTGACGAATCTCCTGTGCCAAAGTGAAGCCATCCTTCTTTGGCATCATCACATCGAGTACGGCAATATCAAACTTGCCCTTGGTAAACTCTTTATAACCAGCCTCGCCATCAGGACACAACGTTGTATCATATCCCTTTGCCTGCAAATACTCGCGAAGCAACATACCTAAGTTCTCATCGTCTTCGCAAAGCAAAATCTTAATTGTCTCTTCCATAATCTTATAGTTTTAATTGTTATTTTTTTAATCGTGAATCACAGGCAACTTAATCGTGAAGGTTGTACCCTTGCCATACTCACTGTCTACCTTGATTTCGCCATCATGCAAGTCTACCATCTTCTTGACATAAGCCAACCCCAATCCGAAGCCCTTGACATCATGCACATTGCCCGTATGAACACGATAGAACTTATCAAAAATCTTCTTCAGGTTCTCTTTCTTCATACCCAATCCATTGTCTGTAATAGACAGGTACAAATGCTGGTCGTCGTTCCACGTCTTCATCGTTATATAGAGCGCCTCGCTTGGTTTGCGATACTTCACGGCATTGTCCATCAAGTTGAAGATAACATTCTGGAAATGAACCTCATCCACATATATGGAGGAATCCACCGCCTCGATATCCGTATAAACCTTCCCACCTGTATGCTCCACACGCAACGAGAATGAATGAGCAATATTCTCCACCATCTCGTTGAGGTCAAGCTCCTTCTTCTTAAACACAGCCTTCTTGCGGTCGAACATACTCATCTGCAAAACCTTCTCTACTAAGAAGCGCAAGCGTTTTGATTCGTCGTTGATGACTGCGCCCAAGTGTTTCTGCATTTGTTCGCTTTTAGACACCGAGGGGTCGTTAAGCATCTGGGCCGCCAAACTAATGCTGGCAATAGGTGTCTTCAGCTCATGTGTCATATTGTTAATGAAATCGTTTTTAATCTCGGTATAACGCTTTTGTCGGAATATCACCACAATGGTGAAGATAAAAGTTACCAACAACACCAAAGTAAAGATGATACTTGGTATCATGAAACGTACACTCGAGAAGATATAGCTGTTCATATCGGGGAAGTGTACCTTCACAACTCCCATTTTCGACTGAGGGTCGTTGCGGAACAACACTTGCGAGTAACTATATTCCTCGCCTTCGTCGGAATAGTCAGGACAACGATACACCTCTCTGCCATCCTGGGTGCTTACCGTAAAATGATAAGGTATATTGATACCATTGTTCATCATTTCCGCCTTGAGGTCTTGGTCGAGCTGCTTGAAGTTGATGCGTTCCTTCAACGGCTTGTCGGATGCCGAATAGAGGATAGAGTAAACCACCTCGTCGAGCAATGCCTTTTGATAAACATATCTGTTCTTGACAATTTCCTGCAAAGACTTCTGAGTCTCATGCAAAGAATTCTTGTCGCTCCGCAGAATCATAGCCTTTGGCATCTGGGCAGGATTGGTGGCAATGGTCTTCAGCTCGAATGAGGAATAGATGGTGCCGTCCTTTCCTGTTACCGAGTATTGATGCGAGCGCTGGATGGTGCCGTCAACCTGTCCGCTTTTTGCGCCAACTGAATCTTGTCGAGCAGCCCTGCGCTCTGACTCATTGACGTCTTTCTCCAAATAGCGCAACGTCTCGTTCAACTCCAAGTTTCTTGAAGCTTGATATAGGGCTCTGTTGACAGACTCGTCAAACTGTTCTTTCTTCATATTCACCATCTCCTGGATGTAACCCAGTTGAAGGAAAAGCAAAGCCAAGAAAGAAAAACCCATGATAATGGCAATAATCCAAATCGTTTTTTTCTTCATGACAGCAAAGATAGACAAAATCCTTAAACGATTAACAAATTGTCGTTAATTATTTACTAACAATTTATAATTATTAACAATATGTATATATAATAATTGCTTATAAGCATTTATCTTAGCTTACAGAAGTCAACCATGAAAGTCACAGCACCATTTCTGCCCAAAAAGCCAAGAGGACATGCACCAATCTGCATGTCCTCTTTCTGAATTTTATTTTTATCCACAAGTAATTACTCTTCCTCTTTAGCCAATTCCGCCTCGTGCTCGGCTATCAACTTGCCCTGAATGTCGTTAGGAACAAGCTCATAACTTGCAAACTTGGTAGTGAAAGAAGCGCGTCCACCCGTCAGCGAGCTGAGAGAGATAGAATAGTTGGAAAGTTCCTTCAATGGAATCTTCGCACTCAACTTCTGATAGCCAGCCTCGCTGTCCATGCCCATAATAAGAGCACGGCGTCCCTGTAAGTCACTCATCACATCACCCATGAAATCGGAAGGAACATACACCTCCAAGTCATAGATAGGCTCAAGAATCTTAGGCCCAGCCAACTTGAAGGCATCACTGAAGGCATGACGGGCAGCCAACATGAACGACAGCTCATTGCTGTCTACAGGGTGCATCTTTCCATCGTATACGATAACTCTTACGTCGCGGGCATAGCTTCCTGTCAGCGGGCCATGCTCCATGCAGTCCATAATGCCCTTGAGAATGGCAGGCATGAAGCGTGCATCAATGGCACCACCTACTACAGAATTGAGGAACACCAACTTGCCTCCCCACTCCAATGATATTTCCTCGCGGCTCTTGATATTCATCTTGAACTCCTGGCCGTTGAAAGAAAATGAGGTCGGGTCGGGCATGCCTTCTGCGTATGGCTCCACAATCAGGTGTACCTCGCCAAACTGTCCGGCGCCACCACTCTGTTTCTTATGGCGGTAGCATGCACGAGCCTTCTTGGTAATAGTCTCACGATAAGGAATACGAGGCTCACCAAAGACAATGTTCAACTTCTCGTTGTTCTCCAGACGCCACTTCAAAGTGCGCAAATGGAACTCACCCTGTCCATGAACAATCACCTGGCGCAGCTCCTTGCTCTGCTCTACCACCCATGTAGGATCCTCCTGGTGCATCTTCAGAAGAGCAGCCATCAGTTTCTCTGTATCCTGAGCATTGACAGCTTTCACGGCACGAGAGTATTTGGAGTTAGGATACTTAATGAAGTCGAAACGCCACTCTGCACCCTTTCCATTCAGTGTATTGCCCGTCTTCACATCCTTCAACTTCACTGTACATCCGATATCGCCAGCTTCCATCTTATCTACAGGAACACGGTTAGCACCAGCACAAGCATAAAGTTGTCCAATACGCTCCTTGCTTCCACGGTCGGCATTTGTCAGGTCATCGCCCGACTTCACGGTACCACTCATTACCTTAAAGTAGCTTACCTCACCAATATGCGGTTCCACACCTGTTTTGAAGAAGTAAACACTCTCAGGGCCTGCAGCATCAGGAGTAATCTCCTCACCACGGGTATTATGCAACTTAGGCATCTCGCTGACAAAAGGTACCACATTACCCAAGAATTCCATCAAACGGCGCACCCCCATATCCTTACCTGCGCAGACACAGAACACAGGGAAGATACCACGAGTTACCAATCCCTTGCGAATACCCTCACGCAGTTCGTCTTCGGTAAGGCTCTCACTCTCAAAGAACTTCTCCATCAAGCCCTCGTCATTTCCGGCAGCAGCCTCAACGAGAGCCTTGTGCAACTCCATGGCCTTATCCATCTCCTCTTCTGGGATCTCCTCTATGATAGGAGCACCTCCTTCTGGCTTCCAGGAATATTTTTTCATCAATAACACGTCAATGAGAGCATTGAAACCAGAACCTGTCTCGACGGGATACTGTATCTGCACACACTTAGGGCCATAGATATCGTGCATAGAGGCTACGATATTATCAAAGTCACACTTGTCGGAATCGAGTTGATTGACAAGGAAGATAACGGGCTTGCCAAGTTTCTCCGTATAGCGGAAATTATTCTGTGTACCCACCTCCGGACCATACTGACCATTGATAAGAATCACAGCCTGATCGGTAACATTGAGCGAAGTAATGGCACCACCCACGAAATCGTCACTTCCAGGACAGTCTATGATATTAAGCTTTTTGTTGTTCCATTCCACATGAAAAACAGTAGGGAATACCGAATAGCCATATTCCAACTCAACGGGGAAGTAGTCACTCACCGTATTCTTCGCCTCTACAGAGCCTCTACGCTTGATAATGCCTGCTTCGAATAACATACTTTCGGCAAGTGTAGTCTTGCCGCTACCCGCACTGCCCAGCAACGCGATGTTTTTGATCTCATTTGTCTGATATACTCTCATGACGCTATAGATTTAATAAGGGTTATACATAAAGTTGTCAAAAGGGCGAAGTGGTTTCTTCTCCGCTTTTATGGCTACTAAGATAGTGATTATTTGCAAAAAAACAAAAAGTTTTGCGCACAAATCCCATTTCTTTTAAAACATATTAGTAATTTTGCATCTTAGTAATACCCAAAAACAGGTTTACACCTTATTATATATAGAGAGAAAATGGCAGGACTTTACATACACATACCATTCTGCGAGAGCCGCTGCATCTATTGCGGTTTTTACAGCACCACATCCCTGAAGATGAGAGATGCATACGTTGACTCACTCTGCCACGAGATGGCATTAAGAACCATTGACCATGCCCTGGGAGAACATGCACAGATAGAAACCATATACTTGGGAGGAGGTACGCCCAGCCAACTGACCAGCCAACAACTTTTCCGTCTATTCGAAGGCATCAGCCAGCATTATGGCTCCAACCTGGCAGAAAACATGGAAGTCACCATGGAGTGTAATCCCGACGACATTACACCAAGCTTTTGCCATACTCTCAGCCAATTGTCCATCAACCGCATCAGCATGGGAGCCCAGACTTTCTCTGACAATCGCCTGCGGTTTCTGCACAGAAGACACACTGCCCAAGAGGTAGAGAAAGCCATTCGTCTGTTGAGAGAAGCAGGCATCAGCAACATCAGCATCGACCTGATGTTTGGATTTCCCGACGAAACCATCCAGGAATGGCGGCAAGACATCGAACACGCTATCTCGCTGAACGTGGAACACCTCTCAGCATACAGCCTCATGTACGAAGGGGGCACTGTTCTGTATCACATGCTACAACAAGAGAAAGTAAAGGAAACCAACGAAGACACCTACCTACAAATGTACGAGATACTCATCGATGAAATGACAGCTTCCGGATATGAGCACTACGAGATAAGTAACTTTGCAAGGCCAGGATTCCGCTCGCGCCACAACAGCAATTACTGGCATGAGGTGCCCTACATCGGCTTGGGAACAGCGGCCCATTCATATAGACGCAAGCCCGAGGTCATGCGCAGCTGGAACGTTGCCGACATCCATCAATACATCCAGAACATAGAAGCTGGAAAGACAGAACAAGAAAGTGAAATACTGAATAAGGAGACAAGGTACAACGACCTGATAGCAACTGCATTACGTACGAGTGACGGAATAACGCTCGAGAACATCAAAAAAGAGTTTGGAGACTCTCTCTACCAAACCCTGCTCACTGAAGCCAGCAGGCACATAGCCCGCCAGCAGATGGTAATAAAAGACGGGCGTTTGACACTTACCCGGAAAGGGCTCTACATCTCCAACGACATCATGAGCGACTTCATGCTGGTGTAATGCCCCAACCCACTCATACAAAGAGCCGAGACTATCCCAGCCACGCCTTGAAGTTTTCCAAACTTCCTTGTTGCCGATACTCAGAATAATAAAATTCCTTGATACGGTCGACCACCTGCGAGGTAGACTTCTTCTTGCTGATGTAAGGCTTTACCATCTGCATTAAGACAAACAGAGCGACAACTATCACCACCATGGCAATCCAAGACAGGATTTCACTCTCCAACCTAATGCAAGGCTGAACAAGGATGCCCACACCCAAGGGGAGGATAAAGCACAACCAATCCACGGGAGAATTGAGCTGGGTCGACTCCACGTACTCGTCCCTCATTATCTTGGGCGCATTTAGTATAAGCTGTTTCTGATGCAGTTCCCAAAAACGATTAAATTCGTCATTAGCTATCGTTTGTTTCAACATATCCTTTACTTTTTATTTATAAATACTCTACAGGCGACTTTTTACAATTTTCTTTGCAAAAATATTACTTTTTTGCCAATTCACAAAATTCCCCCCCCCCCCGAAACAAAATCATTTAATAGCTTTTAACTTATCAGCAACGAAATGGGTAACTATTCAGCAGCCCTAAAAATATAAGGTACGCAGTTTGCTTGCCATTAAAGCATGGCAAGCATAGCTGCATATTTAGAATTGCCATTTTTCTTGGCAGTCTCCACGATTGAATATATTTGAGCAAAGATGTCAGCACCTTCGTTGGTACGGAAACAGCCACTGACTTTCTGTTTGACTTTTATCTTCCTCACTCCTCTTTCGCTCGCATTATTATCATAGGGTATGGGGAAGTCATAAAGGAAAGTGAACAGATAATCCTTCACCTCTCCATAGAGAGACATTGTACGTGCAGAGATATACAACCTTGACTCTGAGGTTCTTGCCATAAGTCACACTGCAATTTGGAGCGTCCACCTTGTTGTGGTGACCACAAGAACATACCTTCTCGAAATATTGGTGCTCAGTAGTTTTCACCTTGGGCATTACTCCATGGATTTTGCAGAGAAACTAATTCCCATGCCGTGAGACCTCACTATTTAAGCATGTTGTCTTTCCACCTTATACCCACTTGATTTACTATAGGCAGTTCCGAGTAGTTATTGGGCTTTGACTCTTTTGGCAGCCTTATCCCTGCATATAGCCTTGTATCAAGTTTTTGTGCGTTGGGTCAGATGTTTGCCGCTGACTTCTTTCAGATTCCGCGTCACCACGGATGCCCTTGTCTCTCTGGCTGGACGATTTCCACTACTATGGCTCGTTAGGGACTTGCACCCATTAGACAACACACATGATAGTCAAACCAAAAACGCTCTTCACTTCACAGTGAGGAGCGTCTATTCAATAGGTATTAGTTCTGTTTAAGGTAAAAAGATTGTATTCAGGATAACGTTTGCAAAGATAGTAAAAATATTTTGAATAAAAAAACGTTTTAGTAGGTTTTTGCTACTTTTTTTTGAAAATTCTTATAAAATATCTTACAATCAATCTTTTTATACACATCTCCACTATTTCTACAAAATATAACGCCCATATATTTTCATACTTACAATTTATTTTGTAACTTTGCACCACACTATTATTAATATAAAAACATATCTCATTGAAATATGGCAATAAATGAAGAAAATCCAAACGAGGAGAAGAAAAGCATCTCTTTTGTTGAACAATTTGTGGAAGAAGACCTTAAGGAAGGGAAAAACAACGGTCGCATACAGACACGCTTCCCCCCCGAGCCTAACGGATATCTGCACATCGGGCACGCCAAAGCTATTTGCATGGACTTTGGTGTGGCAGAGAAGTACAATGGTATCTGCAACCTTCGTTTCGACGATACAAACCCCAGTAAGGAGAACAACGAATATGTAGAAAACATTCTGCAAGACATACAATGGCTCGGTTTCAAGTGGGGCAATATCTACTATGCTTCCGACTATTTTGAGAAGCTGTGGAACTTTGCCGTCTGGATGATCAAAAACGGACATGCGTACATCGACGAGCAGACCGCAGAGCAGATAGCAGAACAAAAGGGCACTCCTACCACACCTGGCACGGCAAGCCCTTATCGTGACCGCCCTGTCGAGGAAAGCCTTGTACTTTTCGAGAAGATGAACACTCCCGAGGCGGTAGAAGGAAGCATGGTGCTGCGTGCCAAACTCGACATGGCAAATCCCAACATGCACTTTCGCGACCCTATCATCTATCGTATAATTCAGGCTCCACACCACCGAACTGGCACCAAATGGCACTGCTATCCAATGTATGACTTTGCCCACGGACAGAGCGACTACTTCGAAGGGGTAACCCACTCTATCTGCACCTTGGAGTTTGTTCCCCACCGTCCTTTGTACGACAAGTTTATCGATTTTCTCAAGGAAATGGACAACACAGCAGACAACCTGCACGATAACCGCCCACGACAGATAGAGTTCAACCGATTGAACCTCACCTACACGGTGATGAGCAAACGTAAGTTGCACACACTCGTTGACGAACATCTCGTAAACGGATGGGACGATCCTCGCATGCCTACACTCTGCGGAATGCGCCGCCGTGGCTATTCGCCTGAGAGTATTCGTATGTTTATCGACAGTATAGGCTACACTAAGTTTGACGCCCTCAATGACATGGCACTTCTCGAGGCTTCTGTACGCGAGGATTTAAACAAGAAAGCATGCCGAGTAAGCGCTGTGCTCGCCCCTGTGAAACTCGTCATCACCAACTATCCTGAAGGAAAATGCGAGGAAATGGAAGCTATTAACAATCCAGAAAACGAGGCTGACGGCACACATACCATTACCTTCAGCAAGAATCTGTGGATAGAGCGTAGCGACTTCATGGAAGACGCTCCCAAGAAATTCTTCCGCATGACTCCAGGCAAGGAGGTTCGTCTGAAGAATGCCTATATCGTGAAGTGTACTGGATGCACCAAGGACGCAGAAGGAAACATCGTCGAGATACAGGCAGAATACGATCCTATCAGCAAGAGTGGAATGGAAGGAGCCAACCGCAAGGTGAAAGGAACCCTGCACTGGGTATCTGCAGACCATTGTGTGAAGGCAGAGATACGTGAGTATGACCGCCTGTTCAACGTAGAGAACCCATCTGCCGATGAGCGCGACTTCCGCGAGTTACTCAACCCAGAGAGCCTACACACTTTAAGCAACTGCTATGTTGAGGAATACGCCGCTATCAAGAAGCCAGGCGAGTATCTCCAGTTCCAGCGCATCGGTTACTTCATGGCCGACCTCGACACAACTGCAGAGCATCCAATATTCAATAAGACCGTAGGACTGAAAGACACCTGGGCCAAGCTCAACAAGTAAGTCTTCACCTACCATCCCTATCATTCATGCAATATTAACGAAATGAACACAGCTGCACTTTTTCTGTGGATTCTCAACAATTTGAACTATTGGGTGGTCATGCTTTTCATGGCCATCGAAAGTTCGTTCATTCCCTTTCCATCCGAGGTGGTAGTTCCTCCTGCAGCATGGAAGGCCATGGATCCAAACAGCGGAATGAATTTTCTGCTTGTCATCGTGGTGGCAACAATAGGAGCAGATATAGGAGCGCTCATCAACTACTATATCGCAAAATGGGTAGGACGCCCCATTATCTACCGTTTTGCCGACAGTCGATTGGGTCACATGTGCCTCATCGACCGCAAAAAGGTAGAAATTTCAGAGGAATACTTCCGCAAGCATGGTGCTGTCTCTACCATATTTGGTCGATTGGTTCCAGCTGTACGCCAACTCATCAGTATTCCTGCTGGGCTGTCGGGCATGCACTTGGGCAAGTTTCTGTTGTATACTACCATTGGTGCGGGTATATGGAACACAGTACTGGCCATCATAGGCTGGAGCATATACCAGTATACCGACTACAAGACTACGCATGACGTATATCTTCAAGCCGTGAAGTACAGCCACGAAATAGGCTATGTTCTCTTGGCTTTGGCTGTTGCCATAGTTGCTTTCATAGCATACAAGGGACTGAAGAAGAAATAAAGAATTGCCGTCTTTGGCGCAGAAAAAAGCAAAATACAAGAATATGCCTATAAAAGGTAACAAACAATCATAGAAATCTCCGCAAGCATAGCTTACGGAGATTTCTTCTTTCATCACTATCTGTGTATTGCTTCAGTCATACATATTCATTATAACCCTAATTCATTCCCGAGAACTGCTTGATGCGTTGTTCTTCCGACATCTTGCAAATAAGCAATGTGCCATCTTCCTCAGCTACGATATAGCCTTCGAGTCCCTGAATGACTACCTTCTTCTCATTCAAGGTATGAACAATATTATTTTTCGACTCTATCATCTGAATGTTGTTTCCTATAGTAGCATTACCATACTGGTCGCGGCGTGACTGCGCCAACAAACTGCCCCAAGTTCCCAAGTCGCTCCATCCGAAATCGGCAGGAAGCACAAATATCTCCCCAGCTTTCTCCATGATGGCATAGTCAATGGAGATATTTTCACACTCAGGATATTTCAAGTCTATCTGTTCCTGCTCCTGTGGCGTACCATAGATAGGACGCAAGCTCTCGAATATCTTTGCAATGGCTGGCTGATACACGCGGAAGGCATTAACTATGGTGGAAGCACTCATGATGAAGATACCTGCATTCCAAAAGAAATTCTTGTCGCCAAGATACTTCTTGGCGGTTTCCAAATCAGGTTTTTCATGGAACTGGTCTACACGATATATCTCCTTATTACGGGCTGATGGTGTTCGAAGATCGCCCTGTATATAACCATATCCTGTCTCAGGGCGAGTAGGCTTCATGCCAAGGGTCACGATACTGTCGGTCTCGCTCGTAAACTTGAGTGCTGAAACAACTACACGTCTGAACTCGTTACTGTTGGTTACAATATGATCGGAAGGGGAAACGACAATATTGGCATTTGGGTCTTTCTCCTTGATTCTCCAACTGATATAGGCAATACATGGAGCTGTATTGCGGCGACATGGTTCCTGAACTATGTTGTCCGAGGGAATCTCCGGCAATTGCTCCTGCACGATGGCAGCATACTTTTTGTTAGTAACCACCCACACATTCTCGGGTTCACAAACTCCCTCAAACCTGTCGAACGTAAGTTGAAGCAAAGTTCGACCCGTACCCAGTACATCTATAAACTGCTTGGGCCTCTTCTCGGTGCTCATAGGCCAGAATCTGCTACCTACTCCACCAGCCATGATTACTAAATGATTATTTTTGTGAGCCATAATCCTTATATATAAATGTTATAGGGTGCAAAGATACTAAAAATAAACTATTAAAACAAATAAGGATGAGAGAATCTCTCATCCTTATTGCTTTTTAATCATATTTTAATACGAAAAGAGTTTTGACTCTTACAGTTTGTTCAGTTCCTGCTTCCAGGTCTCATACGCTTCTTTATAAGCATCACGATGAGCGACATCAGGCTCTATGACAGCCAATTTCTTAAGCGAAGAGAAGGCCTCGTCATGATCTTTATAGATTCCCGCTCCAATACCTGCGCCCTTTGCCGCACCAACACTACCATCAGTCTCATACAGTTCGATAGTAGCTCCACTCACACTGGCAAGCGTATCTCGGAATAAAGGACTCAAGAACATATTGGCTTTTCCAGCATGTATTTTATTGAGTTCCATCCCCATTTGCTGCATGATTTCCATTCCGTAGCAAAAACTAAAAACGATACCTTCCTGTGCCGCACGCACAACATGGGCACGATTGTGCTTGTTGAAGTTCAAGCCACGAATAGAACAGCCCACTTCTTTGTTTTCAAGCACACGCTCTGCTCCATTTCCGAATGGTATAACACAAACCCCATCACTTCCTATGGGTACTTCCGCAGCCAAGTCGTTCATGTCGGCATAGCTGACATCTGGCGTGATGTTTCTATGCACCCAGGCATTAAGAATCCCCGTACCATTAATGCAGAGAAGCACACCCAGACGATCGAGGTCTTTGGTATAGTTGGCATGGGCAAAGGTGTTGACACGGCTGTGAGGATCATAGTTCACTTCTCCAAGCACACCATATACAACTCCAGAAGTACCAGCTGTACTGGCTATTTCACCAGGATTAAAAACATTCAGACTAACTGCATTGTTAGGCTGGTCGCCAGCCCGGTATGAGATGGGGGTGCCTTCCTTGAGCCCCAACTCCCGAGCAGCATCGTCGGACACTACACTCTGTACAGAAAAAGTAGGAACTATGTCGGCCAACACACTCTCATCAAATCCATAGTAATCCAACAAGAACTTGGCAGGTTTCTTCTCCTTGAAGTCCCACATCATTCCTTCAGAAAGTCCACTGATGGTAGTCTTTACCTCGCCAGACAACTTCATTGCCAAATAGTCACCCGGCAACATAATCTTGTCTATCTTGGCAAACAGCTCAGGCTCATTCTCCTTGACCCAAGCCAATTTGGAAGCAGTAAAGTTTCCTGGCGAATTGAGCAGACTCTGCAGACAACGCTCTTCGCCAAGGTCATGGAAAGCCTTCTCTCCATAAGAAACGGCACGAGAGTCACACCAAATGATACTTGGACGTAACACGTTCTGCTGTTTGTCAACACACACTAAACCATGCATCTGATATGAGATTCCTATAGCGAGAACGTCTTCTCCCTTGGCACCAGTTTCCGCCATGATTTTTTGAAGCGACAGCTTGGCATTGTCCCACCACATCTGTGGGTCTTGTTCTGCCCATCCCGCCTTTACAGCCATGATAGGAGCCTCATGGTCTGGATAAAAAGCGGAGGCTGCTATTTCGCCACTGTCGACATCAGTAAGTGATGCTTTCACAGAACTGGAGCCAACGTCAAAGCCCAATAAATATCTTCTTGCCATAATTCTTAGAATTAATTAGGTTATTTAAATTAAAGTTTTGTTATTATTCGCTCTTCACTTTACTCGTCTTCCTTCAGCAAGTCATTGAAGAAGTTATCCAAATCGCTGTCAAGTCCTTCCATCAAATCGCCTCCCACAATGATAGTATCATCGTCAGCAAGATAAAGTTCTCCGAGATTTTCCTTGTCGTCGTCTTCAAGAACAAAACTATATGGCTTCAAAATGCCTAAAGAGTCTATCAAGTCGGCATTCCGTCTCATCTGTTCACGCAGAATCTTGGCAACTTCATCATAGAAATTCTCATCTTTGTTGTCAATCCATTGCTCCACCACACAACGCGTTATTTCCTGGTCGTCGTCATCGAAAGCCAGTAGTTCGCCACTGTCCTGAGATACACGCACATGAATGTCCGTCAACACGGTAGTTTCCTCCGATTTCGGAAACTTCTGAGCCACTTTTCTTAAAAAGCGCTCAACCTGTAAGATTGTTTGCTCCGTTATGTCCATAGATTAATACTTTTGGTTGTGCAAAGATACAAAAAATAATGTGATGAGCAAGTAAAAAGATTAAAAAGTTTCTTTTTTCACCATTTTCTTTGCTCATCACAATCTACTAAAATGAAACGTTTTTTTTCTTGCCCTTGCTCTCATTGCCCACACGGTCGAGAGCTGTCACCACATAGTTGTAGCGTTTGTCCTTCACATATGGTAACTTGAAAAAATCTTCATAAGTCACCTTAAGAATATGCGAAGCACTCGCCAGGTCTACCTTTTCTCCACTTTCAAATCGATATACTACATAGCGGTTTGCCACATCGCCCCACTTTTTACTTTTCGGAGCCTTCCATGTGAGTCGTGGCCCGTCTTCCGTCCACACAAGTTTAAGGCTTCTTACAGCCTTGGGGACTTTGTCGTCCAAAAATGGCATCAGAGGAGGAAGAGCAGGTGTGCTCCAATAATAGTCGCGAAGCGTATGACCGATATTGCCAACATTATCGGCTACAGTCTTGGCATACCACAGCACGGTACCTTTCACATTGGGCATCTGCTGATGCAGACGATGCTTGGCTGGCAACTGATGACTTTTTGGATTATCTGGGTCGGCATACTTTGCTGTACGTTCTATATCCTCACCTATATATAATGGTCGTGCCGAAGCATGCTTGTTCCACCAAGTAATAAGAGTCTTATAATCGGCTGCACGATTGCCTATTTCCCAGTATAGCTGCGGAACATTATAGTCTACCCAGCCATTATTGACCCACAACAGAACATCGGCATACAGGTCGTCATAGTTTTGCAGACCATTGGTCTGGCTTCCATTAGGGTCGTTACGCTTGTTGCGATAGATGCCGAAAGGCGCGACTCCGAACTTTACCCAGGGCTTGACGGCATGAATGGTTTCCCCCAACTGCTTCACAAAGCGGCTTACATTGTCGCGTCGCCAATCCTGGATATTGGAAAAGCCACGATTCGCACGCTGATAGAGTTCTTGGTCAGGAATTTGCTTACCTGCCACAGGATAAGGGTAGAAATAATCGTCGATATGAAATCCATCGATATCGTAACGGCTCACAATATCTGCAGCCACACGGCAGGTATAGTCGGCAGCCTCCTGTAGGCCGGGGTTGAGCAACACCAATTTGTCATAAGAAAAACAGAGCTCGGGATGTCGCACCACCACACTGCTGGATGCCAACTGCTCCATAGACGTTCCTCCGTGCTTGGCACGATAGGGATTTATCCATGCATGTAGCTCCATACCTCTGCGATGACACTGTTCCACCATCCATTGCAAAGGATCCCAATAAGGAGACGGCGCCTTTCCCTGCGTTCCTGTCAGATATCGGCTCCAAGGTTCCAGTTTACTTTCATAAAGAGCATCACACTCTGCACGCACCTGAAAAATAACGGCATTAACACCATCCTTCTGTAGTTCATCGAGCTGGCTGCTAAGCATGTTCTGTATCTGTTCTGTCGTCTTACCCAGGTACTGCCCGTTCACACATTGTATCCACACGCCACGAAATTCTCTCTTGTTCTGAGCCTGCGCCGTGCCAACCTGCATCAAGAGAGCAGCCAAGGCTGCAACTATAAAGATTGTCTTTATTTTTTTCATTGATCGATATATTAGCTTTCTATTTTCTTCTATCATTTGTTGGCTATTCTTACCGCGGTTCTCCTGGTTCCTCGTCATGCAACTTTGGCAAAGATATATGATACCTTACAGCTATGAGACGGATGACACACACCATCAAAAAGGCAACAGCTGTTGTCACATACACACTGACTCCCATCGAAGCCAAGCCCCAATAAGTCAAACCGCCCAAAATACACGCCATAGCATAAATTTCCTTTCGGAAGATGACAGGTTCCTCGTTAAGCAACACATCGCGAATAACTCCACCAGCCGCACCCGTGATACATCCCATGATAATAGCCACCCAAAAAGGGAAGCCACAATCTATCGTCTTTTGTATTCCAGCTATGTTAAACAATGCCAGTCCTAATGTGTCGAAAAGGAACCACGTGTTGTCGAGCCTTTTCAGATAATGGTGAAACACAATGACGACACCTTGCGCCATGAGTGTACATATGAGATAAATGGGACTCAGCATCCAGAAAGGGCGCACGCCAAGCATCACATCACGTATAGTTCCTCCACCGATAGCCACAGCCACACCACACACGAAACCTCCCAACCAGTCGTAATGCTTTGAGGCTGCAAGACGAATGCCAGACAAAGCAAAGGCAAATGTTCCCACGAACTCGACAACCCGCTGAAGAGTCATCATGAATTCCGGGTCTTGTTGTATATTCATTTCTTTTCGTTGGTTTTCTACACAATTATAAATATTAAGAAGTTAGAATGCCGAAAGACTTTAGAGTCTAATATTCCCCCTGAAGGCGAAACAACAGAGGAGCCTTTAATACTTCACTCTTTACTTAAATCTTTCTCCCCAGCAAGTAGTCATCCACTTGTACAAGCGTTCCTCCGAAGGCGAATGCTGCGCAAACCAAAAGCGGCAGTCCTGAATATCGTCTGGCAGATACTGTTGCTCGACAAAATGCCCAGGATAGTCGTGAGGATAACGATAGCCATCATGATAGCCCAATTCACTCATCAACTTAGTAGGAGCATTGCGAATATGAAGAGGCACAGGCAGGTTGCCTGTCTGGCGCACCTTTGCCAATGCCGCATCCACAGCCAAGTAGGCACTATTGCTCTTCGGGCTGGCGGCAAGATAAACCACAGCCTCGGCCAAGGCTATGCGTGCCTCGGGCCATCCTATCTTCATCACGGTGTCGAAAGCCGCATTGGCCAACAACAAGGCATTTGGATTGGCCAATCCCACATCCTCGCAGGCACTTATTACGACTCGGCGAGCGATAAACTGAGGGTCTTCCCCGCCTTCTATCATGCGTGCCATCCAGTATAAGGCAGCATCGGGGTCACTGCCCCGTATGCTCTTGATAAACGCCGAAATGATATCGTAGTGCATGTCGCCCTGCTTGTCGTAGGCCAACGGATTTTGCTGCAACTGATCCTCCACCATCTTGTCGGTAATGACCACCTCGCCAGAACCTGCCGACTCTACCACCAGCTCCAAGATATTGAGCAGCTTACGGGCATCTCCCCCGCTGAAACGCATCAAAGCGCCTGTTTCCTGTAGTTCTATGTGCTTCTTCTTTAGTTCTATGTCCTGCGTCACTGCACGATACAAGAGTTCCTCTAAGTCTTCTTTTCCCAAGGACTTGAGCACAAAGAGCTGGCAACGCGACAGCAATGGACGTATCACCTCGAAAGAAGGATTCTCCGTGGTGGCTCCTATCAGCGTGACGACCCCCTTCTCCACGGCACCCAACAGGGAGTCCTGCTGACTCTTGGAGAAACGATGAATCTCATCAATAAAAAGAATGGGTGAAGCCGAATTAAAGAACCTGCCGTTCTTTGCACGCTCTATCACTTCGCGCACATCCTTTACGCCACTGGTCACGGCACTCAGCGTATAGAAAGGCACTTGAAGGGTCTGAGCCACTATCTGAGCAAGCGTGGTTTTGCCTACACCAGGAGGTCCCCAGAGTATAAACGACGATATACGTCCTGCATCTATCATCTTGCGCAGCACTGCTCCCTCGCCCACCAAGTGTTTCTGCCCCACATAGTCACCCAATGTGCGTGGTCTCATTCTCTCAGCTAATGGCTCACTCATTATATCTAAAATTATCTGTCATTTTCTCATACCGCATTTGTCTTTCCCATGTCTTACCATTCAGGACAAATTTTGCTTTCATGCAAAGGTAAACAAAAAAAATGAAACCCCAACAAAAAGAGTACTTTTTTATGAAAAACACACAGAAAAATTTGGATATTAAAAATATAGTATTTACTTTTGCAAATGAAAAAAAACAAATAGCAACAATGAAGAAAGAAAAAGCATTGACACTCAAGACTCTGACAAAGAGCAATGTATGGGACATCCAGGAGAACGACGTGTTCCGTCTTTGGGAAGCTGTCGAAAAAGACACTGACCTAAAAGACTGCCAAAACAAATACATCGCTATTATCCGCAGCGCCTTCGAGATCGAGGAGGTAAAGATAAACAAGCCAGAAGTCATAGAGAAATATAACCAACGTGGCTTCAAAGTGGGTGTCTTCCACATCAACGACAACAATGTGAAATACGCCATCAAGAAACGCCCTATCATGCGCGTTACCGACTTGACATACGAAAATATCCGTCACATCAGCGCAGCCAAACTCATAGAGGTGCTTGAGCGTAACTTTGGAGGTGGATGGGAAAGTCTGCCACAAAGCATCCAGGACATTATCGAGAGCGGTTTCGAAATCAGTACCACCACCCTGCCCAAGGATCGTTTACACAAGGTAGGCGGACTCTATGAGAAGAAGGTTAACGATGGGTTCGAAGTTCTCGAGATACCCAAGGGCTCATGGACGGAAGCTATCTTTGTCAAGGAGAAACCATTGGTAGAGAAGGCACGGATGAGATTCGACGACGAGGATGAGCTCGACCGCAAGGAAGAACTGGCCGACAAAGACGAAGACGAGGATGCACCAGAAATAGAGGATCATTACAACGATCCTGACGAGGACGACGATGCCTTCGACGACGACAAACTGACAGAAGAAAGTTATCGTACCACTTTCGAAGACCCTGAAAACCTCGGGCTCGACGATGCAGAGGATGTCGCCGACGATGAGGAATACTAAGCATCAGAAGTCAATCGTAACTTATAATTTTACACATTATTATATATATAAACATACAGAAAATGAACGCATTTATTGGATTTATCGCACTCCTTGTTGTAGCCATCGCTGGATGGGCTATTGCCGAAATGAAGTACAAGGTATTCACCTTTACACGTTCCGAAAAAGATGTAGAGGAAGAAGAACTGTTGGAGAACGAGCACCGTGCACAGGGATTCAAGGAAATGAATATCCGAGACATCATGCACAACAACTCTACCAACGGCTACAATGCAGTAGGATAATCACCCCAAAAGAAAATGACTATCCAATACATTATCATAGGTATCATATTGGCGACATGCATCACGTATGCCGCCATTTGTATCTACCAAGAGATCAACTCAGCCAGAAAATGCAAGGATTTTCATTGCGCAGGATGTGCGTTTTATGACAAATGCAAGAATAATCACAAAAAAGCAAGAAAAAATTTGGTGGAATAAAATAAAAGCACTACCTTTGCACTCGCTAATCAGAAATGATACGGCAACACAACAAGGTGTCTTAACCGAGCGGTTAGGTAACGGTCTGCAAAACCGTGTAGAGCGGTTCGACTCCGCTAGACACCTCAACAAAGGAAGCTTTTTTTTGCAGCTTCCTTTTTTCATTTGCACAACTCTCTCTGCGCATATTTTTTACTGAAAACACTTTTTTCTTATCTTTTTTTAGTAACTTTGCCACCACAATAACAGAAGACAACATGGATATCATCAACAAATACTTTCCGAACCTCACTGACAGACAGAAAGAGCAAATAGCACAGCTTGACTCTCTGTACAGAGAGTGGAACGCCAAGATCAACGTCATCAGCCGAAAGGACATAGATAACCTCTACGAACACCACGTTCTGCACTCCATGGCCATAGCCAAAGCCATCAAATTCAAAGCAGGAACGGAAATCCTCGACTTCGGATGCGGTGGTGGATTCCCTGGTATTCCTCTTGCCATTCTCTTCCCTGAGTGCCGATTCAAACTCATTGATGGAACCGGCAAGAAAATCAGAGTTTGCAACGAGGTGGCTACTGCCATTGGATTGAAAAACCTCAAGGCAGAACACCTGCGAGGAGAAGAAGAAAAGGGAAAATACGACTTCGTAGTAAGCCGTGCCGTCATGCAACTGCCCAACTTGATGAAAATCATCAAGAAGAACTTCAAGAAGACTCAGCAGAACGCCCTGCCCAATGGACTGCTATGTCTGAAAGGAGGCAACTTGAGCGAAGAGCTCCAGAACTACAGACGAGTGGCAGAGGTTACGCCACTGAGCAATTTCTTCGACGAAGAGTGGTTTGCACAAGAAAAACAACTCGTCTACGTGCCCTGTTAGAACAAGGAGCATTACAAGAAAACAAAGGGAAACAAACACATAAGATAAGCCCCAAAAAATAGGAGAAAACAAAATGTTACATATCGAACGATTCCAGTGCAATATGCTTTCGGAGAACTGCTACGTGGCGAGCGACGAAACCAAGGAGTGCGTCATCATAGACTGCGGAGCCTTCTATCCAGAAGAACGAAAAGCCATTACCGAATACATCACAGGGAATGGACTCAAACCCACGCACTTGCTGGTTACACATGGCCATCTTGACCACAACTTTGGAAACGACATCATCTACCAGGCCTTCGGGCTCAAGCCAGAGGTAGCACGGGCTGACGAACACCTGATGAAAAACCTACAGCTGCAAGCCGAGTCTTTCTATCAAATGAAGATAGACACAAAATTTCCACCCATCGGACATTTCTTTGAAGACGGCGAAATCATCCACTTCGGCAACCATGAGCTGAGCATCATCCCTACCCCTGGACACTCCAAAGGATCAGTTACCTTCTATTGCGAGGCTGAGAATGTAGCCTTTACAGGCGACACACTCTTCCAGAATTCCATAGGAAGAACCGACTTCCAAGGAGGTTCGATGTTCCAGATTATCAACAGCCTGCGACTTCTGGCACAGTTGCCAGACAAGACAAAGGTGCTGCCAGGCCATGGCAACTACACCACGATAGGCGAAGAGTTGGCACATAATCCCTACATGGACAGATAAAAACAGACAGGTTTCAGCAACAGGAAATGAGACAAGCTAACAAGGCAGAGAAAATCATCCTCGGCATAGACCCTGGCACCAATGTGATGGGTTATGGTGTGATAAGGGTGATGGGCAACAAGGCACAGCTCGTTGTCATGGGAGTCATCGATATGCGCAAAGAAAACGACCCGTACCTGCGCTTAGGAAAAATTTTCGAACGAGTGACAGGTATTATCGATGAATACCTTCCAGACGAAATGGCTATCGAAGCTCCATTTTTTGGCAAGAACGTGCAGTCCATGCTAAAACTTGGACGAGCACAGGGAGTAGCCATCGCTGCCGCCATACACCACGACGTGCCAATACACGAATATGCGCCTCTGAAAATCAAAATGGCCATCACAGGACAAGGACAGGCTTCCAAGGAGCAGGTGGCTGGCATGCTGCAGAGAATGCTGAAAATTAGCGACGGAGACATGCCAAAGTTTATGGATGCGACCGACGCTCTCGGAGCTGCCTACTGCCACTTCCTGCAGATGGGAAGACCCGAAACCGATGCGCCACACTACTCAAGCTGGAAAGACTTTGCCCTACACAACAAAGGCAAGGCATCGGCGACAGGCAACACATTAACAGGTCCTCAGGCCAAGCTATTGGGAACCATCAGAAGACATTAACATAAGACAAGAGATGCAGACAATTATCAAGATAGAGAATGGCGTGCCTCGTATGCCCGAATGGCGTATGGCAGAGCCTGTCAACTTCACTGCCTGTGAAGGCGAGCATATAGCCATTGTGGGCAGAAACGGTAGCGGAAAATCCATGCTGGTAGATATCATTGTGGGCAGACACCCCCTACTCATGCAAGATCCCGTATACGACTTCTCGCCCAGCAAGAAAGCACTCGTAAGCGACAACATCAAGTACATCACTTTCCGCGACACTTATGGAGGAGACAACGACCGAACTTACTTTCTGCAGCAAAGATGGAACCAACTCGAGATTGACGAGAACACGCCCATCGTGAAAGACAAACTGGAGGAAGCCTACAGGATGGCTGGCGAAGACACGCCCGAGCGCAGAAAACTGCAGCAACACATCTACAACCTCTTCCACATGGATCTGTTGCTCGACAAGTACATCATCCTGCTGTCGAGCGGCGAGTTGCGCAAGTTCAAGCTCGCCACTACCCTCTTTTCAGAGCCACGTGTGCTCATCATGGACAACCCATTCATCGGACTGGACGCCGAAACTCGCGAACAGCTCAAGCAACTTCTCGCCACCCTCTCTGCCGAACGTGCCCTGCAAGTCATCCTGGTACTCAGCAAGAGTGATGACATACCGCAGTTTATCACACACATCGTGGAGGTTGACGGAATGAAGGTTGGTCGCAAGATGACAAAGCAAGAGTATCTCGATTTACGCAGGCCCATGCCAGCCCATATCTTGGCACCCGCCCTGCGACAGGCCATCATCAACCTGCCCTATAGCAACAGCGAATATCACAATAAGGAAGTGGTCAAGATGAACAAAGTCAGCATACGCTATGGATGCCGCACCATACTGAAAGAACTCGACTGGACTGTCATGAACGGAGAGCGATGGGCACTAAGCGGACAGAATGGAGCCGGAAAGTCAACCCTGCTCAGTCTTATCTGCGCCGATAACCCACAAAGTTATGCCTGCGATATAGCCCTTTTCGGCAACGCACGAGGGAGCGGTGAAAGCATCTGGGACATCAAGAAGCACATTGGCTATGTGTCGCCAGAGTTGCATAGGTCTTACCAGCGCAACCTGCCTGTGATACGCATTGTAGCAAGTGGACTGAAAGACTCCGTTGGTCTTTATGTGAAACCCAACGAGGAAGACTACGAGAAGTGCCGGTTTTGGATGGAAGTGTTCGGAATCAAAGGCTTGGAGGAACGTGGATTTCTGAAATTATCGAGCGGTGAACAGCGACTGGCTCTCTTGGCAAGGGCTTTCGTCAAAGACCCTGAGCTGCTCATACTCGACGAGCCTCTACATGGACTCGACAACCACAATCGCAGACTGGTCAAGGATATCATCGAGGCTTTCTGTCAACGACAGAACAAGACCATGATCATGGTTACCCACTACAAGGAAGAACTGCCTCAATGCATAGACCACAGCATCTTCCTCGTACGACATGACGAATAATTTACATCACAATACAAGCAAGCAAACATAAAAGCAATGAAAAAGTTTATATTTCTCATAGCCGTATGCTGCCTCACAACGACAGCCACCAAGGCACAGGATGTGCTCAACGAGATTGTTAAGACTTCCTTAAGCATCACCAACGATACGACGCTGAGCCGAGAAGTGCGCAAGGCAGCCGTATTCAAGTATGATGCCATGACCTATCTGCGTTCCAAAGTACTGCCTCCCAATGTTCTGCTGGAACAAAAGATTAGCGCTGACTCGCTCAACGCCAGCATCAAGATGCTCAACGAGCAGGCTTACGCCATGAACCAATATATAACCCTTTATCAAAGACGATTATCAGAAGCCAAGAAGCGCAACAAGGGTATGGTGAAGAGTCTCTTCAAACAAGCCACCTTCGACCATAAACTGTTCAACGACAGCGATACGGAAATCACATTGGCTTACTTCAACCGTTCCGACTATCCCATCCAGTTCTGCTTGGACTGTGACTGGGTCAAGACGCTCGCCTTTATCCGCTCCATCGACTGGAGCAAGATTTAGAGAGAAAAAATGAGTCTGCTCATATGTTAATCATAAACATTCAAGATAGAAGTGCAATGTTTTAGGTAACTACTCGGTACCCCCATTTGAAAATGAAGCTCTGGGTTTGCTGAGAGACTGGGAGCGATTGCCCAGAGCGAATGCGGAAAACATGGGAGCAAAGCAGAGATTACTCGGAGCGAACGCAGGAAACGGGGGAGCGAAAGATACGGCAACCATTTTATGCTTCTTTGCGTAAGTTATTGCTCGAAAGTACCATTTTATGAGGTTGCCATGTCGTACGACTATAGTTGCTATGAACGTACGACATGAGGTTGCATAGTCGTACGACATGAGACTGCATAGTTGTACGACATGACTTCTGAAGATTCTCAAACGCCCTTTCTCTCGCTGATTTTCGTTCAGAAAATGAATGTGCGGTGAACAGTTATGAACGTGGAGTGAACCATTGTAAACCATTATGAACGTCCTTCTCCCCATGCCCAATAAAAGAAAAATTAATATCTACAATCTCCCTAATCGGTAAATTTTATGTTTGAAATCAGCCTTTACAGGAACAAGAGTTAAGTTCAAGCCTTTCAAAAAGGTAGAAGCCGAAATACTTTCGGTTGAACTTATACAGAACTTGCTGAGGTAAGTTGGAGTACTCTGCTGTTATATCATGATAAGTGTCAAGGATGCTCCTTTTGGCATTGCTGATTGCAATATACATCCAAGGCAAGACCTTTCCCACCCACTTTCTTCTTGTCATCCTGTATGGGAGTGTAGGAAAAGGATGCGGCGAGTACAAGCCGCATCCATGTAGACTGATAGCGTACTTTACGCAGTCCATCTCTTACATATACTTTATTTTCTGCACTTCAGCAAGCACATTTTTTGACTTTTGCTGATATTCGCTCTATCACATCTTAAACTGAAATTCTGTGCTGCAAAAGTACTCTTTTATTTGGCTATAATGTCTTGTTTTCCTAAAAATAGCATACACAAAATGATAAACGTTAACATTTTATGCGTATATTTGAGTCTTTTTAGTTAAAAGACTGATAAAAAAAGCAAAAAATAGCAGACTTGAGCTTTTATTTTGAGTTTCAAGTGGTTGTGGCAGTCGTTGGCTTTTAGTGGCATTCGTGAGGAAATGCGAAAAAGGCGGATTTGAGAAGTGGAAACGCTTTCAAGTCATTACCTCAAAGAAACGCCCTAATAAGCATATTTAACGGCTTCAGTTCTTACTTCTCCATTCTGCACAGGTTGCGAATTTGCCATGCAACTCTCATGATTTAATTTTGCACCAAACAAAAAGCAAGGAATTATGAGAAGTACATTCAAGACTGTCTTCTATGTAAATGGAAGCAAGGAGAGAAACGGAATTGTCCCTATCATGGGACGAGTGACAATCAACGGAACTATCGCACAGTTCAGTTGCAAGCAGAGCGTGACCAAGGCTATCTGGGATGCCAAGGGCAACAGAGCCACTGGCAAGAGCAAGGAAGCCAAGGAGGTGAACTTTGCGCTTGACAACATCAAGGCTCAAATCGCCAAGCATTACCAGCGACTTTCCGACCGTGAGGCGTTCGTTACCGCTGAAATGGTGAGAAACGCCTACCAAGGCATAGGCACGGAATACGAGACATTGCTCAGAGCCTTTGACAAAGAGAACGCAGCTTTTGCCAAGCGTGTGGGCAAGGATAGAGCCAAGAACACCTACCGCAAGTATCTGACGGTAAGAAAGTATGTTGCCGATTTCATCAAGTATCAGTACAAGCGCAGCGATATGTCCATGAACGAGCTTACTGAGGAGTTCATCCGTGACTATTGCCTGTATCTGAAGAATGTCGTCGGACTTGCGCAGTCCTCCATTTGGATTTACTCCATACCACTGAAGCATATTGTAACGGCAGCTCACTACAACGGCAAGATACCGAGAAATCCATTTGCCATGTACCACGTTGACCCAGACCACAAGGAACGTGAGTTCTTGACCTTGGACGAGCTTACCGCCATGACAGAGATAAAGTTGGAAGACCCCAACATGGCGTTTGCAAGAGACCTGTTCGTTTTTGGCTGTTGGACAGGCATCTCTTTCATTGACACAAAGAACTTGACGGAGGACAACATCAGCATGATAAACGGTGCTCCTTGGATAGTTTCCAAGCGTTAAAAGACAGGCGTGCCGTTTCAAGTCAAGCTGATGGATATTCCGATGCAGATTGTTGAGAGATACAAGCCATTGAGAAAGGACAGCCACTTGTTCAATATCGGCAGACTTGACACTATCAACAAGCGCATCAAGAAAGTGGCTGCAATGTGTGGCATCAAGAAACGAATCTCGTACCACGTTAGTAGGCACTCGTTTGCAGTATTGTCTCTGGAATACGGTATGCCGATTGAGACAGTAAGCAAGATACTCGGTCACACGAACATCACCACGACACAGATATACGCCAAGGTGACAAGCAACAAGTTGGAGCATGACATATCTGTCTTTGAAAGTCGAATCAAGGGGCATTTGCCAACAATGGGAGGAATGGCATGAAAAGAACTGTAATCACTATGGACGGAAATGGAGAACTTTCCATTCCGTCCAACTTGCAAGACTTGTGGATGAGTGAGGGTGAATTGGTCGATATGCTTCATGTCACCGCCCCGAAACTCAATTCTGTTATAAGGGCGATATACAAGGAGGGCTTGTTGCCTGTGTCAGAGGTACAACAGAGACAAGAAACTTCCAATGGCATTTGGCAAACGTTGTATGGCTTCAAGATGATTGTTGCACTTTGCTTCTGTATAAACTCATACGGGGCACTTCGATTTCGTGACACAATCATAAAGAGGTTGTACGGGGCAAAAGAGAAAAGTAGTGTCATTGTCCTACAACTCAATAGAGGAACAACCGCCTTTAGTTGAATGTCCTCTTGCTTGTTGGCTTGGCGCTGTCGTACTGTCGTGGATAAGTATTGAAGCATAAGCATGAAGAGCTTATTTGAAGGGGATAGTCCTATGCCATTAAAAGTGCGGACTATTCCCCTTATTTTTGTTGATTTGTTGAATATACAGAAAACAGTGTTGAATATCAAGTATTTACGGCTCTACATACTCTCAACAAATGTCTCAACAAAAGAAAGAGAATGATGAAAAGAGAAATCCTCAATGTTCATGTCTATGTTTCTCTTTTGCCCAATGAAGTGTTGTGTAGAAACTTTGTTGAGAACTTGTTGACAGGTCAAGTCTTTGATTTTCATCACTATACAACATGTTTTCAACTATTCAACTGAAAAATACCCATCACTTGGTCTGCCGTAGAATGTACTTGTGGATTTATTGGCAACCTCTCTATTCTCCGAAATGATTGCAGCAACGTTCCTTGGTGGCTTTGCGCCTCCAACCACTTGGGCGAACCTCCGCAGTGTTTTAGCATGGCATTAGATTTATGCAGACTATACCGAGGACACACAGCGCACATAACACACTCGGCATAGTTCACAAAGTAAAACAATAAAACACAATTACTACACTTGGCAAGTTGCGCACTGAATATTATCACCTTATCCTTTGAACACTTCAAGAACAAGGTGGTTTGTGTCTGTTACCTTGTTTTTTTCAATGTGGCAGCTTTGATGTTTGGCGCAAATTGAGAGAATTAAGGTCTGCAACCTTGGGCATGAAGAGCCGAAGGACAAATGTCTCGTCTTTTGTTCTTATAAGAGGGAGCGAGGTTATGTTTTGGGAACCCCAAAACTCCTCGCTCCACCATGAGGACGGAGAAATTTCACTCCCGATGGTCGCAGGAAATGAGTATATCAACTGCAATTACTACCATCACATGCTAAACTTCGTTATATATCCATATATTTGTGTTAATAACAGTTTCTTTCTTTGGTGGTTAAAGAAAAGCAACCTATCTTTACAAACAAAACAATCAATTTAAATTGAAACAAAATCAAATAGTCATGCGTATGAAAAAGTTGATTATTATGTTTCTTGCTATTCTTTTTTGTGGAATAGTTCAAGCTCAGACTTCTGAGGTTATTTTAAACAACGGAAAAGTTGTGAAAGGCAAAATTCAGAGATTGTCTTTTAATGTAGATAATACTCACGAAGTTAGAATAAAGGATGAAGTGAGTGGTGAGAACTTTGACTATACTTCTGCTGATGTAAAAGAAATAAAATTCTATGATAAAAAGGCTGAAGAAGTGACAAATTGGATTCCTCTGCATTCCCAGATGGGATTGGGAATGTCTTACAAAAAAGCCCCCAAACTCTACAAAAATCCCGTATTTCTCCATCCGGTTTATGAAGGGAAAAATATATCAGCTTATGTTCACTACATAAGTACAAATACTCATGTGAAATCAGGTAGCATTTACGGATTTGGCATTATGTTTTATTACAAATCCAAGAATGAGGATTTTGCGAGAACTTATCATTTCATGGACAATAGTATTACTGTTGGGATTGGTCAAAAAACCATGTTGAAAAGGTATTTTAAGGACTATCCGCAAATAAATGAAGTGCTCAAAGACCTTAGCATGAAAGAGTTTCGTAAAGACCCTACGATATTAGTCAAAAAACTTGATGAAGTTTTAAAATAATCTCCTTTATTAGGATTTATGCTAAAGTTTTTATAGTCATATTTTTGTAGCGTTAAAATATTTATCGAAACATTAAATAAACGTGCATATGAAAAAGTTACTTTTTATCATCTTTCTAATGGTGTTCTCGTTTGCGATAAGTGCAAACGCCAAGAAGCCGAAAGAGAAAGTCGTTTGGCCAAAAGCTGTGCTGACACTCAAAGACGGTACAGTGCTTAACGGCTATTTGCAGAACGACATTCATTTCATGAAAAAGAACATCTATTTCAGTGAAACGCAAAATGGCAAGGATGTAAAATACAAAATTGTAGACATTAAATCACTTGTGGTGGATAATGCTCTCCAAGATGGCAAGAAACGCACTTTCATTCTTGTAGATGACGACCCTAAATTTCCATATATGGCAACTGAAGTTTACAAGGGGAAACATGTCACTGGCTACATGGAACCGTTTGCTTTTGACAATTCCACCCACAGCAGGTCGTTTACTGGTATATGGACAAATATTGAGTCTTATTTAGGATGTAGAGCGTATGACTATACGGTTGACGGGGGCAAGCATGTATATTATTGGAGGTTGTTTGAAAACAAAAAATTTAATGCCAAGAGAGAAAAATATTCTCAACAAAAACTTTTGAAAAAGATAAGAGAGAAATTCAAGGACTATCCTGCCGTAGCTGATGAGGTTGAAAAGAGAGGCATCACAGCAGAGCAAATCCATGAAGACCCTACCATTCTTCTTGAAATTCTTGACAAGAGTCTGCAATAACATTTTGTCTTTTCCCACATACCAATGCTTCCGTACTTTCGCAGTATGGAAGCATTTTTCAATTTATCATTCCCCACTGGTTGGCAGTTCATTCTCTGTAGGTCTCAGATGTTCTTGTAACCACTCACCCCCCCCTAAAATGAAATTCAAGTACTCATTTGACATAATAGCCTGTTTTCAATCATAAAAAACAAAAATCATCAATATTTTGCGGATTTGACACATCCAAGGGGTATTGAGTAGTTACGTATATGGCAGCAACTGAAAATAAAATCTAAAAAATGGATGAGATTTTCATCAATCCACATAAATGTTGTACCTTTGTCACCGAAAAGAGTTGTTTGACAAGTAAAGCAAACTTATGTATAATACAGAAGTTAAAACTATTACTAAATCATTACCTCTATTGAGGTGAAACACTTGTAAATCGCTCATTTTAAGCTATTCGGCAGATTTTAGCAGAATTTCAAGATAAAAGCCACACATTTTTTCTTCTTTTGCTTATTTCTTTTTCTTCAGTTCCAATTTAGGTATGTTGATTTTCTGGCCAGCCTTCACATCGACTACTCCTTTATTGACGGCCTCTATATAACACTCCATGCCTGGACCAAGATACAGATTGCTGATACGGCTCAGCGTCTGCCCACTCTTGGCAACTATTGTCTGCCCCACACCCAATATGCGATAAGCGCCAGTACGTACTCGTGGGTCGGCATCGTACTCGCTTGCTTTCTGCGACTCGGCTTTCGGCTTGGTTTCTTCCAAAGTTTTCTGCTCGTCAACATCATTCACAACCTCTGCTGCCTGTGCCAAGCGGGCACTATCTTGCAGGACTTTGATACGCAAGTCGTTCTTCTGGGCTTGCGCGATACTGTCTTTCACCAGGCGTGCCTTCTGCATCTCATCCAACTGCATAGCGAGATTATTGCGCTGAGCCTGCATCTTGCCATAGTTGAAGGCAAACCATCCAATTCCTCCTATCAATGCCACAATCAGGATGACAGCCACATACATCACATACCGTGGAAGCATGAAATAATGCTTTCCACCTGAATCAGAGTCATCGCCTCTGTCTTCCTCCTCGACAATATTTTTTGTCTCAGATGCAGGTATGGCCTGCTCGCTCTGAGGAGCGGGAGCTATCGTTTCGGGGTTAGGCTCTGCTGCTTTCTCCAAAACAGGAGGAGTTTCTACCGCCAGCTTGGAACTTTCCTCCACTACAGAAGGTTCCGGCTCTTGCACCACTGATGTTGCCTGTACAGGCTGTTTTGCCAAGGGATGTGCCACGGGGACTTCTTTTTCCTTTTCTACAGACGCAGGTTGTCCTGCTACCAAAGGAATACTTTTCACCTCTTCCACAGGTAAAGGGTTCGACAGGTTTGCAGACGGTTGCTCATCAGAAGCCGAAGACGCTTCCTCCTTGGACTCGAAGGCAAACTTCCGGTCTATCTCGCTGAAATCAACTCCATCGTTGACCACTACGGTCTCAAACTGCGCAAAGGGCTTGTTGACTATTTCCTTCAAGATATTGTCGGGAGTAAAAGTGATTTTGTCGCGACCACCAATAATGATTCGCTCTCCAGTATTGACATCCACACTCTCACGGTCTTTGACTGGCATCACTTTAAACGTACCAAGCCATCTTATCTTCAATTGCTTGTCAGCCTGCATCACAGCATTTGCCACATCAAACATCCGCTTGACGAAAGCCTCTGCCTCCGAGATGGTCATACCATTCTTCTCGGCAAGAATCTTAGCTACAATCGATATACTGGACCTATTCATCTCCTGTACCTCCATTCTTTAGTTTTTCCTTGATAGCAGCTACAGGGCGAAAGGCAAGTACCAACTTGGGAGGTACGAGCTGACGCTTCTTGGTCGTGGGGTTGACAACCATGCGTTCCATGCGTTTCTTGACCTCAAAGGTTCCGAAATTGGGAATGGCGACAGCTTCTCCCTCCTCAAACTGAGAAATCATTGCGTCTATCACTTTCCTCACCAATTTCTGCGTATCCTCTTGCGAATACCCCGTTTGGCGAGCAAGTTCTGCTATATATTCTTTATTGTTCATAATGATAAAAATCTATATGTGGATATTAGGAAAAATCCTTGGACATGCAAAATTAGTAAAATAATGAGTAAAAACCAAACAAAATGAAGAAAAAGTGAAAGTAGCCAAGCTTTCGTATGCCATACTTCTGAGGTTTCGCCTGTTGCAGAGTACGGCGGAAAGAGAAAAAGGGATATCAAGCCTTGATGAACTTGACATCCCCATCTATAAGTTTATAGAGTGCGCACAACAGAACTAATTGTTCACGCTGCCACCCACAATATCGAGCAATTCATTCGTAATGGCCTGTTGACGACTCTTGTTGTACTGCAGGTTGAGCTCGCGCAAGAGTTCATCGGCATTATCAGTCGCAGTCTGCATGGCTACCATTCTGGCAGCATGCTCACTGGCCTGACTGTCCAAAAGGGCTGTGTAAACCATCAGTCGCAACTGTTTTGGAATGAGCACATCCAAGACAGTCTCCAAGTCTGGCTCCACTATGAAGTCGTCATTCAGAGGCCTCACCTCCGCATGTTGCCGTTCATCTTCCTCTGCCTGTTTCTTGCGCAAGTATTCCTGAGCCTTCGCCGTAGCCACATTGGATGTGAGGTCGCGGTCGTTGTCTTCTCCTATGGCCTCTGTAGAAAGGTCGATAGGCAGGAAAGTTTTTCTGGTCAGTATTTGCGAGCCTGCACTCTTGAAGTGATGATAAATCAACTCTACCTTGTCGAGTTCGCCGGCAGCATACTGCTGGGCAAGTTTCTGGGCTATGTCGGCACATACCTGTGCATTGGGATGGTCGGCAAGCTCCATGAAGTTGCCACCAATCTTCAGTCCTAATTTTTGTACCTTTTCAGCCACTTTTCTGCCTATAGGATAAACCGTGATGTCGTCAATGCCGTGAGCCTTGTACTCGTCGACTGCCTGAATCATCATCTTGATGACATTGGAGTTGAAGCCACCGCACAAGCTGCTGTTGGAACTATAAACCACTAAAGCCACTCGCTTTATTTTCTTGTGCTCCACCTGTAACTCATGGTCCACATTGGGAGTACTTACCAAGAAGCTCTTGAGGATATGTTCCAGCATGTTCTCGTAAGGAAGCATGTTCTGAATAGCTACCTGAGCATGATGCAACTTGCTCGATGCCACCATCTTCATGGCACTCGTAATCTTACGAGTACTGTTAACGCTGGCGATGCGAGTTTTAATCTCTTTTAACGACGGCATAGGCTATTACACTTTATATTGTCCTGCAACATTGGCCATAGTCTCTTCTACTACCTTGATACACTCGTCGGTAAGCTGACCACTACCCAATGTCTCGATTACATCAGCATGCTGGCTGCGCATGGCTTCAAGGAATTGATCTTGACATTCGCGCACTTTTTCCATTGGCACTTCGTGCATCAAACCATGCACACCGCAGTAAAGGATAGCCACTTGCTCACCTACTGGCATAGGACAATACTGCGGTTGAATCAACAGTTTGTCGTTTTTACGACCACGATCCAAGGTCATAGCTGTCACAGCATCCATATCGCTGGAGAACTTGGAGAAAGCCTCCAGCTCACGATACTGAGCCATATCTATCTTCAAGGTACCGGCCACCTTCTTCATACTCTTGATCTGAGCCGAACCACCAACACGAGATACAGAAATACCCACATTGATGGCAGGACGGAAGCCCTGGTTAAAGAGGTCGGTCTCCAAGAAAATCTGACCATCTGTGATAGAAATCACATTGGTTGGAATGTAAGCGGACACATCGCCTGCCTGAGTCTCGATGATAGGAAGAGCAGTCAATGAACCGCCTCCCTTCACATGACCCTTCATGCACTCCGGCAGGTCGTTCATCTGTTCGGCTACCTCCTGCTGGTCGTTGATACGAGCAGCACGCTCCAACAAACGAGAGTGGAGATAGAATACATCGCCAGGGTAAGCCTCACGTCCTGATGGACGACGAAGGATCAAAGATACCTCACGATAAGCCACTGCTTGTTTACTCAAATCATCATAAACGACAAGGGCAGAAAAACCTCGGTCTCGGAAATATTCACCGATGGCTGCTCCTGCAAATGGTGCGTAGTATTGCATAGCGGCAGGGTCGGCAGCAGTAGCACTTACAATGATGGTATATGGTAATGCACCATGCTCCTTCAAGTTCTGCACCAAAGCAGCAACAGTAGAAGCTTTCTGACCAATTGCCACATAGATACAATATACAGGTTTACCTGCCTCATAGAAACTCTTTTGGTTGATAATGGTGTCTACAGCGATGGCAGTCTTACCTGTCTGACGGTCACCAATGATGAGCTCACGCTGACCACGACCAATCGGAATCATGGAGTCGACAGCCTTCAAACCTGTCTGGAGCGGTTCCTTAACAGGCTGACGATAGATAACACCAGGAGCTTTGCGATCCAAAGGCATCTCGAAAGAATTGGTAAGGTCGATGTCACCTTGTCCGTCAATAGCCTCACCCAAAGGGTTGACAACACGTCCCAAGAAGTTGTCGTTAACGCGGATAGAAGCGATACGATGAGTACGCTTAACGCTCTGCCCCTCCTTGATGCCAGCCGTAGGACCCAAAAGGACACAACCCACATTGTCTTCCTCCAAGTTCATGACAATAGCCATCGTGCCGTTTTCGAACTCAAGAAGCTCGTTGGCTTCTGCGTTACGAAGACCATAAATACGAGCCACACCATCTCCAACGGTGAGCACTGTACCTATCTCATCGAACTTCTCAGAGCCATTGACCTCCTGGAGTTGCTGCTGAAGTACTTCAGACACTTCACTTGGTTTAATTTTATCTGACATTGTTACTTTTTTAATTAAAAATTAGAAATTAGAAATTAGAAATTAGCTACGAACAAAGCACACATTCTTTCTTCGTTTGTTGCTATTCCCAACCTCTTACTTTTTTAACTGTGTCAGAATGCTGTTGAGCTTCGTCTTAACGCTCGCATCCATTCTATAAGTATCATATTCCAGGATGAAACCACCAATGATATCAGGTCTCACCTCTGTTTTGAACTCCACAGTACCATGCGTTCTCTGCTCCACCATCTTGCGCATCTTGTCCTCAGTAGAGGCATCAACGGCAGTGGCTGTGATCAGCTTACCGCGGATGATGTTCTTCTGTTTCCTGTAAAGAGTGATATACGAAGCAGCCATGAATTGCAGGGTGCTCTCCCTATCCTCTTTCAAGACGAGGGCTATGAACTTCTGGCTCAGAGCAGAAGGCTTCTTGCCAAGAGCTGTGATGAGAAGTGCTTGCTTTTTGTCTTTGGAAAGCATAGGGTTGTCTATCGTAAATCTCAGTTCAGGCACGTCGATGTAACTCTTGTAGAGTGTCTGCATCTCCTGATAAACCTGATCTTCGAGCTTCATGCCAAGTGCAGCCTTGATGAGCGCACGAGCATAACGCACCGATATTACACCTATATCCATAAGCTTTACTGTTTGTTGTCAGAAGAAACCTCGTCCAGCAGTCGATTTATCATGTCCATCTGTGCTTTGTTGTCGGAAAGCTTGGCTTTGAGAACTTTTTCTGCTATCTGAACAGAGAGTTCCGCCACCTGTCCACGAATTTCGCGAATGGCGTTCTGCTTCTCGTTCTCTATCTGCGTCTTGGCATCAGAGAGCAGTCGAGCACCTTCTTCACGCGCCCTGTCCTGAGCTTTCTCCACGATGGCATCACGAGTCTCGGCAGCCTCCTTGAGGATGGCAGCCTGCTTCTCGCGAGCTTCCTGCAAGATGGATTCACCTTCTTTTTGGATATTGGCCAGCTTCTCGTTGGCATCGTGAGCCTTTTTCAAGCTCTCATCGATGTACGCCTTACGGTCTTCCACCATCTTAGTGATGACAGGGAATCCCGCTTTTCTTACGATGACAAAGACGATCAAGAAAACGACTGTCATCCAAAAAAGCAGACCAAATGCCGGAGTTAATAAATCCATATATACTGGTTAAAGTTTTACTTAAATAAAATGGTTACTAATTACATGACAATTGCCAAGATAGCGATGATGACGGCGAAGAATGCAACACCCTCGACCAATGCAGCGGCAATAATCATAGATGAACGAAGGTCGCCCATTTTCTCTGGCTGGCGTGCCATGGCATCCATAGCTTGACCACCAATGCGACCAATACCAATACCTGCGCCAATAGCGGCGAGACCTGCGCCAACAGCGGCGCCCAACTTTGCAACTTCTGCTGCCAATAATAGTGATAACATAATCTTAAAATTTAAGTTGTTAATATTCTCGTGTTTATTAATTACTTTGCAATTTCAGGCTCAACCTCATGAACATGAGCCAAAGAGATGAATACTGCACTCAGCATGGTGAACACCAATGCTTGGATGTAGCTTACCAATATTTCGAGGAGCATCATAAAGGCACTCATCGCTACACTTACAACGGTCATACCAGTTCCTGCCACATAATTAGCAACCACATTCTCACTGATGTTGAACATAATGAAAATGATAGCCGCAAATGACAAGGCAATTGCGTGACCTGCCATCATGTTGGCGAAGAGACGAATAATCAGAGCCAATGGTTTCGTAAAGATTCCGAATAACTCGATGAATGGCATCAATGGCACTGGAACCTTCAACCAAGTAGGAACCTCTGGCCAAAAAATATCTTTCCAATAGGCCTTGGTACCCGTAAAGTTGGTGATAAGGAACGTAGTGACACCAAAAAAACAAGTACAAGCAATATTTCCTGTCAAGTTTCCACCACCAGGAGGAAATGGTACAATGCCCATGATGTTGGCTATGAAGATGAAAAAGAAGCAAGTAAGTAGCCAGGGAGCATACTTTGGAGCCTCCTTGCCTAACGTAGCCTTGATCACATCGTCATAGACCGACATGATAAACATGTGCATAAGTCCGACAAAACCTTTCGGAGCAGGATCATCCACCTTGTGTTTTTTGCACCAGCGAGCTGGAACCAAGATGCAAATGAGGAAGATGATAGCATCAATAAAGAGCACACACGTAGTCTTTGTGATGGAAATGTCGAGAGGAGCAACTTCAGCCCCATTCACCTTCTCCACGATCTTGTTAGGATTACTCTGAGCGTCAGCGTTCTTAATCACCAAGTTATATGGGCCTGGGCGGTCGCCATTGGCATCTTTTTCCTCTGAGAATTCGCCACTGGAAAAAATGTGCCAACCACTGGTGGTCTTCACGATGACAGGCAGATTAATTACTACAGGATGATCGCCCACCTGGGTGACATGCCATTCATAAGAATCCTTGATATGACCCCACAATATCTCTTTTACGTCGATGTTCTCCTTTGCCGACACCTGTACAGGAGCCAACATAAAGAGCAACATTGCCATTAAGAGGAATTGCTTGAGATGTTTCATATTCTTCTTATTTTTAATTTAATTTATTTTTTCTCTATCCTCGAGAAGTAAAGGCAATCGAATACGAGAAGTATGAGATAGAAAAGTCCGAATATGGCTGCAAAGCCTAAGATATTTTGCTTATCACAAGCCATCACGTAGATGAGGAATGTAATCGCCCCCGCCATCATCTTGACTGCCGATGCTGCCAAATAAAATTTAGCGAGATTGGAAGGCGAAGATTGGGCAACAGCCCGCCATGACTCACCATAAGCGGCACTTGCAATAAGTGAGAATATCACACTTACTATCAATGGATTAACCACCCCATCAAGAATATTATCGCAACGAGCCGACAACCTACAGACAAAGAGGATGGCAAGAGCCAACGCTGCTGTCAGCCACAAAGAAATCTGCTTGTACTTGATATAGGTCTGTCTGATGCATTGCAAGCGTATCTTTTCGTCTTTTTCCATCCCTACCCGAGAATTATTAATACTAAATTAACTAATTCCTAACTTTAGGCTATACTTCCACACAGAGGCTTACTTCGTTTTTCTTGACTTCCACGAATCCACCATTAATGTTCATTGCCTGTTTGCCTTCCTTGGTGGTGTACTCAACCTTTCCCACTTCCAACGAAGATATGATAGGCGCATGGTCACTGAGAATCTCGAACGAGCCGAACGTTCCCGGAACCAATACACTTTCTACCTCACCTTGAAAGACCACCTTCGCTGGAGAAACGATCTTTAGTTTTAACATAGTCCTAATCTTTAAATGTTAAGTGTTAAATGAATCGTGTAAAATCGCGCAATCGAGTCTCTCATTTGGATTCTTCACCCTTCACTTTTCAATTCCGGACTACGCCTGAGCAGCTGCGAGCAACTGCTTAGCCTTCTCCTTGGCGTCCTCGATAGTGCCAACGTTGAGGAATGCCTGCTCTGGCAGGTCGTCCACCTCGCCGTCGAGGATAGCATTAAAGCCCTTGATTGTTTCTTCTATAGGAACCATCACACCCTTCAGACCTGTGAACTGTTCTGCCACGGTGAAAGGCTGGCTCAGGAAACGCTGTACTCGACGAGCACGGTTCACTGTCAGCTTATCCTCATCAGAGAGTTCGTCCATGCCGAGGATGGCTATGATGTCCTGCAACTCATTATAGCGCTGCAACAACTGCTTTACTCGTTGAGCACAATCGTAGTGTGCCTTGCCCACAATCAGCGGGTCGAGGATACGAGAGGTAGATCCCAGTGGGTCTACGGCTGGATAGATACCGAGAGAAGCAATCTTACGAGAAAGCTCCGTGGTGGCATCCAGGTGGGTAAAGGTAGTGGCTGGAGCTGGGTCGGTCAAGTCGTCCGCAGGCACATAAACAGCCTGCACCGAGGTGATGGAACCTTTTTTTGTAGAAGTTATTCGTTCCTGCATGGCACCCATCTCAGATGCCAATGTCGGCTGATAACCTACGGCAGAAGGCATACGTCCCAAAAGTGCAGAAACCTCAGAACCAGCCTGAGTGAAACGGAAGATATTGTCGATGAAGAACATGATATCGGTAGCCTCACCATTTTTTCCTCCATGATCGCGGAATTCCTCGGCTACGGTCAAACCTGAAAGTGCCACAGAGGCACGTGCCCCAGGAGGCTCGTTCATTTGTCCATAGACCAAGGTTGCCTGGCTCTTGGCAAGCTCGTCCTTATCGACGAGGGAAAGATCCCACTTGCCTTCTTCCATGGCCTTTTTGAACTTCTCACCATACTTGATAACGCCAGACTCAAGCATATCGCGAATCAAGTCGTTACCCTCGCGGGTACGCTCACCTACTCCAGCAAATACAGAGTAGCCATTGTGTCCCTTGGCGATATTGTTGATCAACTCCATGATAAGCACCGTCTTTCCTACACCGGCACCACCAAAAAGACCAATCTTACCACCTTTCATGTAAGGCTCGAGCAAGTCGATAACCTTGATTCCGGTGGCAAGCATCTCCTTGTGTGTAGAAAGCTCATCAAACTTTGGAGCCGCACGGTGAATAGGATAAGCACCCTTCATGTCCAATTCTTTCATACCATCAATAGGCTGCCCGGTGACATTCATCATGCGGCCCTTGATTTGCTCTCCGGCAGGCATCAGGATAGGGTTACCTGTTGGGGCTACTTCCAGTCCACGCTGCAAACCGTCGGTGTTGTCCATGGCCACGCAACGAACCGTGTCCTCCCCGATATGCTGCTGCACCTCGATGACCAGGTCACGTCCGTCTGGTCGCTTCACCTTCAGAGCTTCGTAAATTTTAGGAAGCACCTTCTCAGGATTCTCTCCCTTAGTATCGAAATAGACATCGATGACAGGACCTATAATCTGAGAGATACGTCCGTTAATTTGTGACATAAGCTATTGTTTTTAATGTTAGTATATTTTTCAGACTTGCTGCTATCAAGATTCTGACCCCATACGAGCATGAGAATTCAGTAATTGACTCATGGCATCAAGTAGTTTGTATGCAAAAGTAACAAACATTCGCGGAAACGCCAAATTAAAAAGAAGTTTTCTTCTTCTTTAAACCATTTTTAGTTCAGTTTAAACCATTTTATTACACATTTTCGACTCATATCCATACTATAACAACACCGTATATGGCAACCTTGTTTTGCTATACATATCATAACCAAGATTAGTCATATCCGTCGAGCAAGTTACACCTTACTTATAGTATACTGCAAGTTTCACACTGCTTCATAAAATGGCGACAGCCTATTTTTCCCGCATGCGTGTGGCGAGTGAGGATTAGATGCTCAACTCGTCAAGCACCTTTATCAACTTGCGGTCGAAAGGCTTGTCAGAACGAATGGCTTCAGACAGTGGGACATAAACCACCTCGTTGTTTCTCACACCTACCATCACGTTTCGCTGTCCCTGCATAATTGCCTCGATAGCTCCACAACCTGTACGGCTGGCAAGAATACGGTCGCGGGCAGAAGGACGTCCGCCACGTTGTAAGTGACCTAAGATGGACACACGCACATCAAATTCCGGAAACTCCTTGCGTACACGGCCAGCATAATAAAGAGCTCCGCACTTAGGACTTTCCGACACGATAACGATGCAACTCTTCTTCGATTTGCGAATGCCACGTTCCATAAACTGAGCCAACTGATCGACATCTGTAGAGTCTTCCGGAATAATAGCAGCCTCCGCACCACTCGCAATAGCACTGTTCTGCGCCAGGAAACCTGCATCACGCCCCATCACCTCCACAAAGAAGATGCGCTCATGGCTCTGAGCCGTATCACGAATACGATCCACGCATTCCACAATTGTGTTCATCGTAGTATCGTAGCCTATCGTATTGTCGGTACCATAAAGGTCATTGTCAATAGTTCCTGGAAGCCCAATACAGCAAACATCAAAATCGCGCGCAAAGTTCATGGCACCTGTAAGCGAGCCATTTCCACCGATAACCACAAGAGCATCGATTTCTTCTTTCTGTATCGTCTCATAAGCTTTCTGACGACCTTCCTCTGTCATGAATTCCTTAGAGCGGGCTGTCTTCAGAATGGTTCCACCCGTACCGATGATACCACTCACATTTTCTGTTGTAAAAGTTTTGATTTCGTCATTGATCAACCCATCGTATCCACGAAAAATTCCTTTTACCGCATAACCATTATATATGGCCGAGCGAGTAACGGCACGAATAGCCGCATTCATACCTGGTGCATCTCCACCAGATGTCAGTACACCAATCGTTTTAATCTTTGTCATAACCAATACCTCTGTTTTACTTTTATTTTTTATTGACATTGTCTACGCTTAAATATCGCTCCCCCTTACTGCGATAGCCAGAGAAGCGCAAGTCCCACCACACCTCCAGACAGAGCTTTCCAGCCCACATGACGGAAGAACCAGCCTACATGCATGTGTTCCATCTTCATCAAGGCCAGACCGCTCATCGTACCGATTCCCAAGACATTTCCGCCTGCCATCACGCAGAAGGCTATGACCCGCCAATACAAGCCATTGCAGCCATAGACGGTAGAGAGTTCTGAAGTCGTCAAACCAGCCTGTCCCATCACAGTGGGAAACGAAAAGAAATTGATGGCTGTCGCAAAATTGTCGAGCACGGTGCTAACCATGCCTGCTGCAACACCGTGAAGCCAGACAAAAGGATGGTTTTCGTCGATGCCCAAGCACTCCATCAACTCATCGTAAGCACCCGTCTCCTTGACCACACCTACGGCCAACATGATACCCATAACAAAAAGAATCATCTGAATGACACCATATTGCAACACGCGAGGTGTGCGGCGGTCGACCATGGCATCCATGTTCATCAACTTTCGGTTGAAGATTTCATTGACTATCCACAAGACGGACAACACGCACAGAGCCCCCAAGAAAGGACTCAACTTGGATATGTTGTGGAAGGTTGGGATAAACCACAATCCGCCAATACCCACAAAGAGCATGAGCAGACGTTGCCACACATTGAGCCGAGTGTCGTCACCTCGATAAGGCATGACTATCCATTCGGTGTCGACACGCTCGGGAAGCCTCCTCGATATGAGATAAACAGGAACCAGCCAGGCTGCCAGACAAGGCAGCAAGAGAGACATGGAATAACAAGTGGCTGTCACCGCCCCGCTGTTCCACAACACCAATCCCTCGGGATTGCCGATGACGGTAAACGCTCCCCCACAATTTGCAGACAGCAAGATGGCACTGCCATAAAACATGCGCTGCCTGCGACTGGGAATAATGCCGTGCATGATGGTAAGCATCATGACTGTCGTCGTCAGGTTGTCAAGATTAGCCGAAACAAGGAAAGTGACAACAGAAAGCGTCCAAATCATCCGTTTGCTGCTACGGGTGCGAAGTAACTGACGGATAAAATCGAAACAGCCATTATTGTTGAGAATCTCGACAATCGTCATCGTCGCCAACAAGAAAAGGACTATCTCCGCCGCTTTTCCCACATAAGGAAGGAAGATAAAACGAGAAATAAAATTCTTGACCGTTACACTCGATCCTGGAATGGCAGGAGTCTGACTGTGCAGATAGCTGGAAAAATCGCAAGCATGCTGACTGGTCACGAAATCCAAGCCAAAACAAATATACAAGACCCATCCTGCCGTTCCTGCAAAAATGGCCACGGCAGCACGGTTCACCTTGGTGATATTCTCCGTCGCTATCAGAAGACATCCCAACAATAATATGGACACAATGACGATCGTCATACAAGCTACGTTCTCTTTATTCAAACGCAAAATTAACAATTAATCTGAAATAACAAGCATTTAACTCCAAAAAAAATCAAATGTTTCATGGAAAAGTAATGTCTTACAACATATCTTTCCTCATTTTGTCATGTTGAGATGGCAAAAAACAGGTTGTTATTTTATAACCGCCTTAGTTTGGGTCTTCAATAAATACAAGGTTACCACGGCATTGGCAACAACCCAGACAAACGAAAAAGCCCAATACGAGAGGGACGGCTGCCACATAAAGCCTACCAGCAAACCTCCTGCAACAAAGACTAACTGCACAGCGAGAAAGCCTACGCACTTACGAGAAAGGACATAGCAATATAGGTATCGGCTGTATAGCAACACAAACAAGGTCTCCACCAGATAAGCGCCCACGATACCAAAGCCAAGTCCTATCAGCCCCCTACTGCGATAACCCACTATCTCCATCGCTACAAGCAACAAGACACAAACAGATTCCTGCCACAAGAACTTATACGATTGCCCCTTCGATAAGGGCAAATATTCTATCGGAACATAAACTGCCCTAAAAAGCATGCTGACAGCAGCCAACTGCGCCATGCCAAGCACACTAAGGAACCGATGGTCGTAGAGAAGAGGTATCAAGACTGGCTGTGCCAAAATCATGCCCGTTAAGATGGGTCCTATCAATAAAACGTTGATTTCCAACTGTTTGTTGACACAGTCGTTCTGTTTTTTCCCTATCTCCTTGATTGAAGACAAACGGGGAAAATAATCAGCCTCCATCGCCGAGAACACCAAGCCTGCATAGACAACGGCCAAAGTCCAACCTGCATTGAAAAGTCCGACATCGGACAACTCGCCTACCCTGTTAATGTACGCACGCACCAAGAACTCTGCTCCTGAGCCCATGAGTCCGGCAACAACAAACGCCAAACCCAACTTGACAACATGAACGCCAGCCCCCAAAAACTTCGTCGAGAAAGACACTCGATAAGGATAATGGCGAGAGGAAAAGCGAAGAGAAAGTAGCATTTGTGCCAACGACTGCAACACCAACACACCTACTATTCCCCGGCAACGCCACAGATAATAGATCGGAACAGAGATAATAAGAGAAGCAAAGACAACACACAATGAAGAGACGGCCAAGGTGTGCAACTGACGCGTGGCCTTCAATACCGCCATTTCGCCACCAGTCACTATTATGAAGGCTACAGATGGAGACAAAAGCACGAAATGAAACACGTGCCCGTCCCTGTCGACAAAAGTGAGACCGTCAAGCAACGGACTAAAGACCAAACAGACAAACATTCCCAACAAGGCTGCAAACAGACACCAAGAGCGTACCAGCAGAATGGTGGAAGAAAGTTGCTTGCTGGAAGAATCATACTTTTCCGAAATTTCACGCACGCCACTGGTTGGAATACCAAAATTGGCAGCAGAAACCACCATATTGATAGTAGAATTAAAAAGAGAGACAAGTCCCATGCCAGCTGTTCCCAAAAGCAAAGCTGCAAACTTATTGCGCACCAAGCCAACAAGAATGTTCAATCCCTGCACACCGCCAAAGATGCCGGTGTACTTCAGTATATGGGAATAGCTGCCGCTCTTTTCTGTTTTTTCCATTTATTACAAAACGCAAACTCCTGCCTTTTATTATCTTTTCTTCATGTTTTCAAACCATACGGTCGCATATTATTCACCTCATCGCCCCAAAAAACATCCTGAAAAAGAAAAAGTCGCTCCCGCAATGGAACGACCTTTATTTCTTTTCATCGAAGAAGATGAGTAGAAGCGAGAATTAAGCCTCTGCTGGAGCCTCCTCGGCAGGAGCAGCTTCCTCAGCAGCTTCAGCCTTGGCAGCCTTCTTTTCAGCTACCTTCTTAGCGATTGCTTCATTTACTTTCTTCTCAGCCTCAAGCTCCTTAGCAGCAGCTTCCTTCTTAGCCTTAGCCTCGCCCTCGCGAATAGCTGTAGCCTTTTGGTCCTTGCCTGCCTTCCAAGCTTCGAAACGCTTTGTTGCCTCAGCCTCATCGAATGCGCCCTTCTTAACGCCACCACGGAGGTGCTTCATCAAGTAAACGCCCTCGCCCTTGAGGATGTTGCGTACTGTGTCTGTTGGCTGTGCGCCAGTCTCTACCCAGTAGAGGGCACGATCGAAATTCAAATCTACAGTAGCAGGATTGGTATTAGGGTTGAAAGTACCAATCTTCTCAGTAAATTTACCATCACGTGGTGCTCTAACGTCAGCGATTACAATGCTATAGAAAGCATAGCTTTTACGACCGCCGCGCTGCAATCTGATTTTTGTTGCCATTTTTTAATTTAATTTTATTATGAGGTTTGAATTTTATGCTGTTATCACGTAACAGCGGTGCAAAGATACATTTTTTTTGTGTACCCCACAAGTTTTTCCTTTTGTTTTTCTCTTTTTTAACGTATTCGGTCGGCTGCCCTGACCAATTTTTCGTCATCCGACACTCCTTTTCGCGCCAACGCAATCATCACGATGGCGACAAGGGGCAGACTGGCAGCAAACTTCACCTCTACGGTACCTTCCACCTCTGGTACTGTCACCACACCGAAAAGCAGCAAGACATAGTCTATGTACCACAATACCGAAAACAACAGATTCGTGGCGCAAAGCGTCAACTGCAACTTGCGGTTTCTATACAGAAATATCGTCACTAACGACAAGGCTGTAGACACGGCAAGCAGAACGAAAAGGGGCAGGCATGTACCCGACACGGCAATCGTTCCGTTATTGTCCACGAAACCAAGGTTGTAGAGAGATACCTCTCCTCCCATTCCCTTCGGCAGGACAATGCCTATCGGCATGAAGAAGCACAACAGGCAGGCGATGACAGCAACGAGCAGAAACAATGTTTGTTTGCGTTGTATCATATTTTAAATTATATATTTCTTTAGAGATCCAAAGAGTCCTTTTTGCTTGTCATGTTGTCCCTCGTCGGGTCGCGCCAATAGATGCTGCCCTCAATAAACTCCTGTGTGGCAAGTAAAGTTGGCTTTGGTAGTTTCTCATAATAGCGAGAAATCTCAATCTGCTCACGGTTCTCGAAGACCTCCTCTAAGGAATCGTTATAAGACGCAAACTCCTGCAGTTTCTTGCTTAGGTCCTGTTTGATCTCAACAGATATCTGGTTGCTCCGCTTTGCGATGATGGCTACACTCTCGTATATGTTGCCTGTTTCTTGACAAAGGTCCATAATGTTGCGGGTCACAGTGTTCACCGGCGCTTTTGATTTCTTGTAATCCATAATCTTGCTTTATTCTTTTTTGTTTTCTTTATTTCCTTATTTATTCTCCAATTTACTGTAGTCATCCTCGGGATGAGCTTTCTCGAACTCCTTGCATTTTGCAATAAACTTCTCTGCGGTAGCGCGCTCCTTCGAATCTGGATACTCGTTGATGAATCCGTAACACTCGTCCTCCGCATCCTGGTAGCGTTCCAACTGCTTGCTCTCCACACTCATTTTGGCGAGTTCGTACTTGCCTTTCATTATCAAGATGGCGAATTCCTCTCGCTTGTTGCTGTAAGGATAGTCCTTCAAGGCGTTCTGGGCCGTCACGATACAAGCCTCATAGTTGTTTCCGCCGCTGGTACAGTTTCCAAAGTATGTGCCCAGGTCGTAATAGAGTTTGGCGTTCTTGTACTCCTTCTCCACCAAGAGATCCTGCAGGGCGAAAAGGCGATCGGTGGCCTGTTTCTTAAGCTTGGCATCTGGGTAAAGGTCCAGGTATTCTTGAAAAGCCGCAATGGCCGACACCGTGAGCGATTGGTCGAGCCGAGGCTCGGGTGCATTCTTGTACAGGCTCTCCCCTACGAAATATTTGGCGTTCTCCGCATAGATGCCTTTTGGATAAGACTGATAATATTTCTTGAAATACTCGGAAGCGGTCTCGTAGTCATGCAAGCCATACTCGGCCATTGCCAACATATAGAGGCATTCCTCCGCCTCCGTGCTACCCTTCTTCAGCGTCACCAACTCCTGAAGCAATGTCACCGCACGAGAGTACTTCCCCGTGGCAAAACATTCCTTAGCATATTCGTATTTAAAATTGTAATTGTCAGATTTATAAACCTGATTAAACTGGTTGGCGCAACTCGTCAAGAGCAACGCAACACATGCTGTAATTAAAGCAGTTTTCTTCATAGGTTACGTTTTGAGATGCAAAGTTACGGATATTTTGCCTATCCGCAAAGGAAAAAATACATTTTTTCGCAATTTATTAGTCTTTATAACGATTAGTGCGTTTTTTTTTGTACTTTTGCAATTTCATAGAGAGTGCACCAACATCCCTCTCATTAGGAAACAGCACCATACCTATAAAAACGAAACAAGACATGAACTTCAAGCTGACATCCAAGTACCAGCCCACGGGCGACCAGCCACAGGCCATCAGACAGCTCACCGAAGGAATCGAACAGGGTGATCCGGCACAGGTTCTGCTCGGAGTAACAGGATCGGGCAAGACTTTCACGGTGGCAAACGTCATCGCCAACGTAGGGAAGCCTACCCTCGTGTTAAGCCACAACAAGACGCTTGCCGCCCAATTGTACCAAGAAATGAAAAGCTTCTTTCCAGAGAACGCCGTTGAATACTACGTGTCTTACTACGACTACTATCAGCCCGAGGCTTATCTGCCCACGACAGACACTTACATCGAGAAAGACCTGGCCATCAACGACGAGATAGACAAGCTACGGCTGGGAGCCGTATCGGCCTTACTATCCGGACGAAAAGATGTCGTCGTGGTGTCCTCGGTCTCCTGCATCTACGGCATGGGAGGCCCTACCGCCATGCAGGAGAACATCATCAAGATACAGAAGGGACAGCGACTCGACAGAAACGAGTTCCTGCGGCAGTTGGTGGATGCCCTCTATATGAGAAACGACATTGAACTGCAACGCGGAAACTTCCGTGTCAAGGGCGAGACAGTGGACATCTTCATGGCCTACAGCGACAATGTGCTGAGAGTTACCTGGTGGGATGACGAGATAGACTCTATCGAGGAAGTGGACTCGCTCACCTACCACAGAATAGCTTCATTCGATGCCTATGAGATTTATCCCGCCAACCTTTTCGTCACCACCAAGGAGCAAACAGAGAAAGCCATACGCATGATACAGGACGACCTGGTTGTGCGCGAGAAGTACTTCAAGGAATTGGGCGACAACATCAAGGCACAACGCATCAAGGAACGAGTGGAGTACGACATAGAGATGATCAAGGAATTGGGCCATTGCTCGGGCATAGAAAACTATTCGCGGTACTTCGACGGGCGGCACGCAGGCGAGCGTCCCTACTGCCTGCTCGACTTCTTCCCCAAAGACTTCCTGCTGGTAGTGGATGAGAGTCATGTCAGCATCCCGCAGATAGGAGCCATGTATGGCGGCGACCGCGCCCGAAAGCAAAACCTCGTGGACTATGGTTTCCGTTTGCCCGCTGCCTTCGACAACCGCCCGCTCACCTTCGACGAGTTCCACAGCATGATACACCAAGCCATCTATGTAAGTGCCACACCCGCCGACTACGAATTGCGCGAGTCGGGAGGCGTAGTGGTTGAGCAACTCATTCGCCCCACAGGATTGCTCGACCCAGAGATAGAGGTACGACCCAGCGAAAACCAGATAGACGACCTGCTCGACGAGATACTGACCCGTTCCCATCGCAACGAACGGGTGCTCATCACGACTCTGACCAAGCGAATGGCGGAGGAGCTGACCGAGTTTCTGCTCAACCACAGCGTGAAGGCTGCTTACATACACAGCGATGTGGCCACACTCGACCGTGTGAAAATCATGAACGACCTGAGAGCTGGTGTCTACGATGTACTGGTGGGTGTCAACCTGCTGCGTGAGGGACTCGACCTGCCCGAGGTTTCGCTCGTGGCCATTCTCGATGCCGACAAGGAGGGTTTTCTTCGCAGCCACCGCTCTCTTACCCAGACAGCAGGACGTGCCGCAAGAAATGTGAACGGAAAGGTTATCATGTACGCTGACAACATCACCGAGAGCATGCAGCGAACCATCGACGAGACGGCGCGCCGACGCATGATTCAGTTGAAGTACAACGAAGACCATCACATCACTCCCAAGCAGATTACCAAGGCCATTACTTCTGCGCTCCCCACCTCGAAGGAGGCCAATCCTACCACCAGCTTGGGCAAGGCCACGGCTCAGCGTGTCTACATTGAGCCCGAGGGTGCAGTCTTTGCCGCCGACCCAATCGTTCGTTCGATGAATAGGGAGGAGTTGGAAAAGAGCATTGCCAACACCACGGCCTTGATGAAACAAGCCGCCAAGGACCTCGATTTCATGCAGGCTGCACAGTATCGCGACGAAATCATCCGCCTGCAAAAAGAACTGGACGAAAAAAAAACCTAATCGCACACAGGCATGGCAATATAGATACTCCTATTTATGCTACAGAAAGAACATCTACGCAAGGGTATATCTTCTATAATTCACGAGAGAACATGTTTTCTAACTGGAAATACACAGCCCAACTGAAGAAAGCAACAAGCATTTCGCTCATTCAAAAGAAAGTTTGTCGAGCCTTCCTCTCAGCGTTTCGGCCTCTGACTTGCGGATGGAGAGCGTAATGGAGCAGGTGTTGTCATATTCCTGACTCACGATGCGAGGCCGCATCTCCTTGACGACACGCATCACATCGTTCATCATCACATAAGGGAAATCATACTTCACCAGCTCTTCCACCTGTCTTTTCTCCTGCACAGAGTTTTCTATGGCCAAAGCCGCAGCAGTCTTGTATGCCACGATAAGTCCGCCCGTTCCGAGGTTGACACCTCCATAATAACGCACCACGATGATGAGGATATTCGTAAGTTCATGACTGTTGATTTGTCCCAGGATGGGCTTTCCGGCCGTGCTACTGGGCTCACCATCGTCGTTTGCCCGAAACTCCGTCCTCTCAGCCCCAAGCATGTAAGCATAGCACACATGTCTGGCATCATAATATTTCTTGCGGTAAGAAGCCACAATCTCCTTTACCTCATCAAGCGTCTCCACGTGATGTGAAAAAGCGAGGAACTTACTCCGCTTTTCCGAGTAAGTGCCCTCGCCTATCTTGTTTGTTATCGTCTTATATTCGTCTGTCACCACACAGATATTAAAATTCGTAATTTTATTTGAGCTTGTGAATAATGAGACCGCTGCGCAACTTGGGTTCGAACCACGTCGCCTTGGGAGGCATAATCTTGCCGCTGTCGGCAATGTCCATAATCTGCCGCATGGTGACGGGATGCAGGGCAAGAGCCATGCGCATCTCGCCGCTGTCGACCCGACGCTTCAGCTCGCCCAAACCGCGAAGACCACCAACGAAATCTATACGCTTGTCGGAACGCAAATCCTTGATGCCCAATATCTCGTCAAGAATTAACCGGGAGGAAATATCCACGTCCAGCACACCGATAGGGTCGCTGTCGTCGTAGGTTCCCAGCTTGGCGAAGAGTCCGTACCACTTTCCATCCAGATACAAGAGGAAAGAGTGCAAGGCCGCAGGCTTGAGAACATCCAGTCCGCATTTTTCGATAGCTTCCTCAAGGGGCATTTTCTCATAGCAAGGGATTCCGTCTTCCTCGCCAGACACGTTGACATTGACGGCATCAATCTCTATAACGTCGAAGTTCTTGGCCAACCTGTCAAGGAACTGATCCGAAGTCAAGCCGTTCAGATCTTTCACCACACGGTTGTAGTCGAGAATGGTCAACTGGCTGGCCTGAAAACAAACAGCCATGAAATAATTGTATTCTTCCTTGCCTGTATGGTTGGGGTTCTGCTTTGCCTTTTCGGCGCCCACAAGAGCCGCCGCAGCCGAACGATGATGTCCGTCGGCAATATAAAGACTTGGCATCTTGGCAAACTCTGCCGTGATGGTGGCGATGTCCTTGTCGTCGTTTACAATCCAGAACTGATGACGGAAACCATCGATGGGAGCGATGAAGTCGTACTCGGGCTGGGCTGCAGCATAACGCATCAGCAATTCGTTGAGCACAGCGTTGTCGGGATAGGCGAAGAACACAGGCTCGATGTTGGCGTTGCAGACGCGCACATGCTTCATGCGGTCTTCCTCCTTGTCGCGACGGGTAAGCTCGTGCTTCTTGATGACACCCGTGAGGTAATCGTTGACGTAAGCGCCCACCACAAGGCCATACTGCGTCTTTCCGTTCATGGTCTGTGCGTAGATGTAGTATTGCTCCTTGTCGTCTTGCACCAGCCAACCCTTGTCCTGAAACTTCTGGAAGTTCTCGGCGGCACTCTCGTAGACACGTGGATCGTACTCGGAGGTACCAGGTTCGAAATTGATTTCAGGTTTGATGATATGGTAAAGGCTCTTCTCGTTATCGCCAGCCTCGGCACGCGCCTCCTCAGAATCGAGCACATCGTATGGGCGGGATTCCACCTGCTCGACCAAGTCCTTGGGTGGTCTCACTCCTCTGAAAGGTTTAATAATTGCCATAATGTTTGGGGCTACATTAAATTACTTGTTCACCTGGAACTTGGTACAACCGTCCTTAAAGAAAGCGTTGATTTGCTTAGCGGCAGCGATTCCAGCGTTGATGTTGGCCTCGGCTGTCTGTGCGCCCATCTTCTTAGGTGTAGAGAAATAGCGACCTTCGAACTTGGCGAAGTCGGCATCGGCATCAGGCTTGATGTCGGTGATGAACTTCAAGTCCTCGCGCTCGGCAAGCAATTTCAAGAGCTCAGGCTCGTTGATTACCTCCTTGCGGGCGGTGTTGATGAGGATGCCGCCCTTCGGCAATTGGTTCACGGCCTTATAGTCGATGCTCTTGATGGTCTCGGGGGTTGCGGGGATGTGGAGCGAAACAATGTCGCAAGTCTTGAACAACTCGTCCTGACTACCCACGGCGTGAACACCGACAGCCTCGATAACGCCAGCAGGACAGAAAGCATCGTAAGCCGACACTTCCATGCCGAAACCCTTGGCGATGCGAGCCACGTTGCGACCTACGTTGCCGAAGGCCAGGATACCCAGCTTCTTGCCCTTGAGCTCAGAACCAGCCTTGCCGTTGTAGAAGTTGCGAACGGCAAAGACGAGCAGGCCAAAAACAAGTTCTGCCACAGCATTGGAGTTCTGGCCAGGAGTGTTCTCTGCCACCACATGATGTGCAGTGGCTGCGGCCAAGTCGATATTATCATAGCCAGCTCCTGCGCGAACTATAATCTTCAGCCTCTTGGCTGCCTCGAGCACAGCTTCGTCCACCTTATCCGAACGGATTATCATGGCATCAACGTCCTTTACCGCATCGAGAAGCTGCGCTTTATCTGCATATTTCTCGAGCAGGACCAACTCGTTGCCCGCTCCCTCTATTTCTTTCTTGATGCCCTCTACAGCTGCTGCCGCAAAAGGTTTCTCTGTTGCAACTAAAACTTTCATTTTTTCTTCTTTTTTAGGAAATGATTAATGCAGAGCCTCGAACTCTTGCATGGCCTTGACGAGTGCCTGAACGCCCTCCATAGTCTGGGCATTGTAGCAACTGGCACGGAAACCACCCACAGAGCGATGGCCCTTAATACCCACCATGCCACGCTCGGTGGCGAAGTCGAGGAATGGTTTCTCCAGGTCCTTGTACTCGTCGTTCATTACAAAACAGATGTTCATCAAAGAACGAGAAGCTTCGTTAACAGTACCCTTAAAGAGCTTGTTGCGGTCAATTTCGGCATACAAAACCTCCGCACGCTCATGAGCACGCTTGTCTGCGGCCTCCACGCCACCATTCTTCTTCAACCAGCGCAGATTCTCCATCAACGAATAGATAGGAACCACTGGAGGCGTATTGAACATGCTGCCCTTGTCCACATGGGTGCGATAGTCTATCATGGTAGGCAACTCGCGAGGAGCCTTGCCCAACATCTCGTCCTTGACCACAATCACGGTAACGCCAGCCATGGAGAGATTCTTCTGTGCACCAGCATAGATGGCTGTATACTTAGAAACATCCACAGGACGGCTCATGATGTCCGAGCTCATATCCGCAACCAAAGGAACCTTCACGTCTGGGTCGCGACGCAACTCCGTACCGTAGATGGTATTGTTGGAAGTGATGTGGAGATAGTCGGCGTCGGCTGGTTCCTTGCCCTCGAACTGTGGATAATAGCTGTAGTTGGACTCTGCCGATGATGCGATCTCTACGACCTCACCAAAATGCTTAGCCTCTTTCATCGCCTTCTTGGCCCAAGTACCTGAATTGACGTAGGCAGCCTTCTTGATGAGGAAGTTGGCAGGAATCTGCATAAACTGCAGCGAGGCTCCACCACCAAGGAAGATAACGGAATAACCCTCAGGAATGTCGAGAAGCTCCTTGAAAAGGGAGACAGCCTCATCAACAACTGGCTGGAAATCCTTTGCCCGATGGCTGATTTCCATCAATGAAAGACCTGAACCATTAAAATCCAAAATCTGCTTTGCTGTGTTCTCAATCACTTCGCGTGGAAGCATCGATGGACCTGCATTAAAATTGTACTTCTTCATCTGTTGTTTTTTTAAGTTTTAGTGTAATGTTCTCCTCTGTTGGATTAATACATCGGCGAAATTACAATTATTATTTGAAATTACCAAATATTTCTGCACATTTTTAGTATTTTGAGCAAAAAACTAACAATTTATCACTCTCGTCCTAAAAAAGCATGCATATTCATGCACTCTCATCTCACTTCCTCAACAACCGTCTTGATTCCCTTGATTTTCTCTCCTGCCACTTGCCGCAGCACCTGCCTGAGACACCGACGCGACACTGCCACATAGGCATACCTTTCCTTTACGTCAATCTTTCCTATATCCGCCGTCGTCAGTCCTCCCTTCTTGCAAAGAAAACCTACGATGTCGCCCTTGCTGATCTTGTCTTTCTTGCCTTTTCCGATATAAAGGGTTGCCATCCGTGGAAGAGCAGGCGCAGGTAGCTCTGCGGGAATCTCATAGTCTTCCACCTCGGCATCGACGTAATCGGGAATGTTCTCCGTAGGCCCCAACAGGAAATAGGCATTTCCCTTCGATTTCCACCGTGCCGTTCTTCCCACACGATGTATGTATCCATCCTCGCTCTCGGGGAGATGGTAATGGACTATGTTGTCGATGTTGGGAATGTCAAGTCCTCGCGAAGCCAGGTCGGTACTTACAAAAATATTAGCACTGCCATTACTGAATTTGTAAAGTGCGTCCTCACGCATCTTCTGCTCCATGCCACCATGAAAACAAGATGTAGCAAAGCCCTCCTGTCGCAAGAACTGGTCGGTACGCTCCACGCTGTCACGATAGTTGAGGAACACGATGCTGCTCTCGTCACCAAAGCTGCGAAGCAATTTCGACAAAGCATCGAGCTTGTCTTTCTGCTCACTCCTTACCTTATAAATATGTACACGCACGGAAACCTGCTCGTCGTCCACACGATAGTCAATCTTCTCAACCCTCCCCATATGCACAAACTTAGGGATGGCCTCTGCCTCTGTCGCAGAAAGCAGGACACGTCGCTCCAGATGGGGCAAGGCTTCCATGAGCCGGCTCATCTCGTCCTGGAATCCCATCTCCAAGCATTTGTCAAACTCGTCGATGACAAGAAATTTGATGTGCTCGGCAGAAAGGTTTCCCTTGTTCAAGTGATCGTTGAGACGTCCCGGGGTTCCGAAAACCACCTGCGGTCTTACCTGGCGCATCACTCTGTGTTCCTCCATCGTCATCCTGCCTCCATAGCAAGCCATGGAACGTAGACCGCTTCCCATATCCCTGAGAACCATAGCCGACTGCAAGGCGAGCTCCCTTCCCGGTGTAACCACGATGGCTTGTGGCATTTCGTCGTTTACATCCACCAACTGGGTAAGAGGCAAGAGATACGCCAAAGTCTTTCCGCTTCCCGTAGGCGAAAGCACCACCACGTCTTTGTCACTTCGCAACAAAGTACGCATCGCGTCTTTCTGCATGGCATTGGGGGTCAACCCCATTTTATCTAATATTGTTGATATCATTTATATATAACCTTATAACTTATAATGCGTTTTGAATGTTTACCTTCCTATGTGTTAGACGAAATGAATGCTTATCTCACCCCCTTTGCTTTCATGAGACGGTCGATTTCATCAAACTCCTTTCCCTTGTTCAGATTGAGGTAAATGGTGTACAGAGGCAAAGCCCACTTATCCTGGGCGCCAGGCTCCATCTTGCGATATTTCTCCAGATAGGGCAAAGCTTTCTGGTAATAGTCTGTTATCTCCTGGTGGGTTTTGCGCGACAGATGCGTCTTCTTGTCGAGTTCCACGGCCATATTGAAGTAAGCCAATCCCGCATTGTAATACACATCGGCAATGCTGTCATTACGCTGTATGAGCTTGTCGCTCAGTTCAAGGCTCTCCTTGTTTTTTCCCTGGTTGAGCAATATTGTGCTCTTGGTGAACAGATAGAGCTCGTTCTCTGCATCGACTTGCAAAGCCTTGTCCACGACAACCATGGCCGAATCGAGTCTGTCCTGCTTCGTATAATATTCTATGAGTCGGGGAAAGAAAAAAGGAAACTTCGGTGCATGTCCAAATCCCTCCTTGAGTGTCTGCAGATAACGTACGGAGTCTTTCTCCAGCTTGTAGGTCTCCGCCAAGAACTGGAGCATATAGTCATAATGAGCCGTATCTTTCAAGGCTTCATAAGAATGATGAAGTGTCGCCTTGGAATCCTTCATCTTATATCCGCAATACACAGCCCAGTAAGCTGCCGAAGGCAGGTATTTGTCGTGTTGCTGATAATCATAGCCTTCGAAGAGAGGAATATGGGCACACGAGATGTACGTGTCAAAGAACCGATAAGCCTCAGGATAGTTCTGCTTACGCACAAACCAGCTGCCGCCATTATACAGGTTGGGGCGTATCTGGTCGAGATATTCGGCATGTCCCTTCCTTGACTCCATCTCCACCTTTCCCCTCCGGTTAGGAATGCTTTCCACGGAGTCAATATCTTCGGCAATGACAAAAAGCTGACGGGTCAAACTGAACAGTTGCGCTGTATCGTACTTCTGTTTTAAGTACAGTTGTTCATTGCCTTGCTCATATTGCTTCCTTACGGCCTCGTAGAGCACGGCCCATATCTTTCGGTTGGAACGGTTTGCCGAATCGAGCAACAGTTTTTCCATATTCTTCTGCGCCTGACCGAGGTTTTTTCCCGCCTTGACCATATCTTTGGCAGCTGCTATCTCTTTTTTCTGCGCCATCACTGGCTGCACGGAAAGCCCTGCCACACCTGCCAGCAGACACAGCACACAAACGAACTTCTTACATGTAAACAATCTTCTCATCAAATATTTTATTCTTATAACTCACCTATTTCCATACTGGTAATAATACCAATAAGTATTGCCATAGGTATCTCGCAGGGCAGCCTGCGTCTGCATGGCATCGGCATGCTTATGCTCTAAAGCCTGATAGTCCTGGAAATCGGCATCCATCACATCATCATGATACACAACCATGGGATGGGTACGCCTGTGCGCATAGAGCACGAGTGCCTCCTTATAGTGTTTGGGCAGAGGAATACTGTCGGCAATATAGGTGCGCTTCACCTCTGCCACAAAGCGATCGAGTTTTTTGTCGAGCAACAGTCCACACAGCAAATAATCCTTTGGCATACGTAGTTTGGCTTTTCCACCCTTGTTTTGTTTCATCCAACGTGGTGTTTGCCACATCATCGCCTTGACAGTTACGCCATCGGGGATCATCGCCTTGCTCCCTCCCATGAGCGGGTATTCGAAAAGATGTTCGCCCATGCTTCCGCAGCGATGCAGACAGGCCATGCGCAGCATGGTAAGCGAGGAGTCGACATCCTGCGACTTATAACCCACCTGAAGGGCCTGGGCGTACTTGCCTTCCTTCATGAGCCTTTCCATCTTCATGCGCTCGTGGAACACTCTGTCGTTATTGGCCACAAGGATCGTAAGCAGCATCATGACCAAGAGTTGCAACAGATTTTGCCACGTAAGCTTGGTAAGCCAACCTTCTCTGTGGGGCAAAGACTCAAAAGGTTCTACCTGTCTTGCCACCCACATTCCCGCGCCCCATACCGCAAGCAACAATGGTATTATCCACCACCAAGCTCCCAAACCATGATGCTTGTCAAAGTCGACCGGAATATCGGTAAGTACCGTAAGCATAAGCATCGATGGAAAATAGGTCAAGGCATGAAAGCGACGCTTTACCTGTGTGAGGGTACACACACCCACCTGCAGCAAAAACAGCACCAAGGTAAGGAGTACTGGTGCCAATACATAGCTGTAGGTCGTCTTTCCCTCCGAGAGCACATATTGAGCTACCGCCAACACATCACCCTGAAAACAATCCAGGTAAAGGTATGTAAACAAAATAAAGACTATAGCAATGATGAAGCGCATCTCTACCATGCTATTCTTTTTACTTTTCATTCTTTGCAATTTAATTTTTCTTCAACACCAAGGCTGATCGTGCCGGCAGATAGAGTTTGAGCCATTCCTTGCGGTCGCCCACATAAAGTGGGTCGTAGGTGGTAAGGTGCGTCATGGAATCATCATTGAGCCCATTTCCCCCAAACTCCTTATTGTCGGTATCAAGCACTACGCTGTAGGCACCTGTAGGCACCAGAAAACCATAGTCTGTAAACGAACGCGTAGGCGAGAAATTGAACACAAAGAGAAGGTCGCCTCTCATATATGCCAGCACTTGGTCGGCATCGTTGTGCCAGATCTCCTGCACGGGTGTCTTATTGAAGTTTCTCTCGCTCTTGATGGTCTTGAGCATAGCTTTGTCGAAATCGCCCAAATAGCTGTAGCACAAGTCCTTGTTGTCAACCAAGTTCCACTGTCTGCGCGCATATTTATAGCTCCACCCATTTCCCTCGCGAGGGAAGTCAATCCACTCGGGATGTCCAAACTCGTTACCCATGAAGTTGAGGTAGCCTCCATTGATGGTAGAAGCCGTCACGAGCCTTATCATCTTATGCAACGCTATGCCCCGATGCGCCATATCATTTTCATCTCCCTTTTTGAAATGCCAGTACATATCTGCGTCGATGAGCCTAAAGATGATGGTCTTGTCGCCCACCAAAGCTTGGTCGTGGCTCTCGCAATAGGATATTGTCTTTTCATCGGCGCGACGGTTCGTCACTTCCCAAAAGATACTGCTTGGTTTCCAAGCCTCATCGGGCAACTCCTTGATGGTCTTGATCCAATAGTCGGGGATGTTCATCGCCATCCGATAATCGAAGCCATAGCCTCCGTCAGCAAACTTAGCTGCCAGTCCCGGCATTCCGCTCACCTCCTCGGCAATGGTAATGGCGTGCTTATTCACCTCGTGTATCAACAGATTGGCAAGCGTGAGATAACAGATGGCATTATCATCTTCGTGTCCGTTGAAATAGTCGCCATATCCCACGAACGTCTCCCCAAGTCCATGCGAGTAATAGAGCATGGAAGTCACTCCGTCGAAGCGGAATCCATCGAAGTGGTACTCTTCAAGCCAGTACTTGCAATTGCTCAACAGGAAGTGTATCACCTCGTCCTTGCCGTAGTCGAAGCACAAACTGTCCCAGGCAGGATGTTCATGGCGGTCGCCTGGATAGAAGTACTGGTTAGGGTCGCCAGCCAGGTTACCCAAGCCCTCAACTTCGTTCTTTACAGCATGCGAGTGCACAATATCCATAATGACAGCTATTCCGTTCTGATGGGCTGCATCGATGAGCGACTTCAGATCCTCTGGAGTTCCGAAACGGCTGCTGGCCGCAAAGAAGCTGCTCACATGATAGCCAAAGGAACCATAGTAAGGATGTTCCTGGATGGCCATGATCTGCATGCAGTTATAGCCGTCAGCGATGATGCGTGGCAACACTTTCTCCTTGAACTCGGTGTATGTTCCCACCTTTTCTGCATCCTGCCCCATACCGATGTGGCATTCGTAGATAAGCAGAGGAGACGTGTTGGCCCTGAAAGTCTTTTTCTTCCAGACATAAGGCTGGGGATTCCAAACCTGGGCCGAGAATATCTTGGTCTGCTCGTCCTGCACAACACGCTGTGCCCATGCAGGAATGCGCTCCCCTTCTCCACCCTGCCAATGAACTTTCATCTTGTAAAGGTCGCCGTGCTTGATGGCTTTCTCCGAGAGCTTCAGTTCCCAGTTTCCAGTACCGCTGATACGCTTTGCCTTGTACTTGGGAGTTTCTTTCCAGTCGTTGAACTCGCCTATCAAATATATCTCTGTAGCATTGGGCGCCCACTCACGGAACACCCATCCACGTGCTGTCTTGTGCAGTCCAAAATAGTCGTAGCCATTGGCAAAGTCAGTGAGTGGCTTCTTGCCATTCTGTGTCAGTTGTCCCAGCTTCCACAAAGCATGTTCATGGCGACCTCGTATAGCATCCTCATAGGGCTCCAGATATGGGTCGTTCTTTACCAGTCCTATATGCTTGGGCTGTACGATTTTTTTGCTTTTTGTCTTTGTTCTCTTGCCAGGAGCGTTTGTCTTCTTTGTTGCCATAATAGATTATTTATAGTTGAAGGTTGGAAGAAAATTGTTCAGGGGGCAACTAAGCTTTCACCTTGAATATAGCTTTGTGGATATCACCTTCTCCGATACACGGCTGATGACCGTCCTGCGGCCAGAAGATGGCAAACTCACCAGGCTTGCAGTTCACATAGGTCTCCGCTTTTACTCCCGGATATTTTGTCACGTCTTTCTCTGCGTTATACTCTGCTTCTGGCAGGTCGGCAAGAGGCAGATAGCCGTAAGTTTCACTGTTATCGAGCGGTATCTGTATGTCGAGCATGTTCTTGTGCGTCTCGAAAGTTGCCTCATCGGCAGTCTTTCCATGAGCCGTGGTGATGTTTACAAACAAGTCTTTGCCCTTGATGAAATGCTTGCCTGCCTCCAACTTGTTCAAGTCATTTTCCTTGAAGAACTTCACTACTTCCTCGAAAAGAGGATTCAGAGAAACATATTTCTCCAGATTATCTAACGTATCTACTACCATATTTTTGATGTATTGAAAATTATCTTTTTGTGGTTGAATTTATTGCACTTTTACATTTCATATATTAAAAATGTGTACACACCTAAATGGCAAGCCAGGCGCCCGTAGGAGTACTCTGCGAGTCGACTTTCAGACACTCTAATCCTCGAATCGCTTTCCGTTCTCGTAATAACCCTTTGCGGTAATTTGCCCGTCACGGTCTTTCTCCACGAACTTACCATCACGTTTGTCGGCACGATAGATTCCCTCAAAGCGCTTACCGTCTTTAGTTTCCTCTATACAAAAGCCTTCACGACGTCCTCCACGATACACACCCTTGAAACGGTTGCCGTTGGCATAGTGGATAATCACCTCGCCGTCCACCAAGCCGTTTTTAAAGTCGCCCTCGAAGACATCGCCATTTTTTTTCGTCAGCTTACCTCGCCCGTTCTGCACATCGTCCTTCCATGAACCTACATACATGTCGCCATTCTTCCATACAAAGGTTCCCTGCCCGGAGCGTTGTCCGTCGTTGAACTGTCCTGTATACTTAGAGCCATTGGCAGAGCGGAAGATGCCTTCGCCCGTACGCTCGCCCTGTACGTAATCGCCCTCGTAGGTGTCGCCATTATGAAACTTGTATATTCCCTTTCCATGCTGTATGTCGTCTTTCCAGTCGCCTACATACACATCGCCATCGGCATATTTGAAAGTTCCCTTCCCCGAACGCTGGTTGTCCACCCAACTTCCTTCGTAGGTGGTCCCATCTCCCCAGTTGAAGAATCCTGTACCGTTCTTCATATCGTTCATCCATTGTCCACGATAATAGGCCCCTCCGGCATAGGTATAGGTTCCTCTTCCCTGCCGCTTGTCCTTATACCAGTCACCGTCATACTTGTCACCATTATAATAATACATGACACCATGCCCGTGCTGGTAGTCGCGAAACCAGAGTCCTACGTATTTATTATTGTTTTGGAAATAAAATGTTCCCTTGCCGTGTTGCTGATCCTGCATCCACTGCCCTTCATACTTCTCGCCATCGGCGAAAGTATAAACACCATACCCTTCGCGCTTTCCTTTGAGGTAATAGCCCTCGTAGGTATCGCCATTGGGAAACACTGTGGATCCCTTTCCCTGTGGCTTGCCGCTGACCATTTCGCCCTTATACTGCCCTCCGTCCTTGGTCGTGCAGGAACCTAACGATATCTTCTGAGCACCGACCGACAGGGGTATAAAAGACAGCATCCATATGGCTATTCGTATCTTGCAATTCATATTTTCCCATTTGTTTGACCTCCAAAGTTATATATTTTCCTGCAAACGGCAAAATAGATTAAGCAAATTTAACTCAAGTTGCATGCTCGGGATTTCTTTACTAAGAGTTCGGGATTTTATCCTTGCCTCGTGTTTTGGTTTGGTTTCTGATAAGCAAAAAAAAAAGAGTGTATCGCAAGCAGAACACTGCTTGCGATACACTCTTTATCCCTTATTGCGCCTCTTTCATTTGGCGCAACAATTCCTTTTGTCTGTCATTCAGCGTGGTGGGCAGCTTCACGTTGTAGGTAATAATCAAGTCGCCAAAAGTTCCGTCACCACGGTCGCAACCCTTTCCACGAACACGTACCTTGGTGCCATTCTGCGTTCCAGCCTTAATCTTGAGTTTGATTTTCGAACCATTGCTCAGCCTTATGATGCCCTCGCCTCCCAACAAGGCCGTGTACATGTCGATGTTTACATTCATGTGCATCTCTCCTGTGCTTTGGCGCATATTCTGCGAGCCATAGCCACCATCGCCGCCAAAGCCTTCAAAGCCTGTACTTCCAGACCGGCGACGAGAGCCACCACCAAACAAGTTTTCAAAGAAACTGCTGAATCCGCTTCCGCCCGAACCAAAATTACTGAAGTCAAAACCCTCGAAAGGATTTCCTCCTCCCGAGCCTCCCGTCTCGCCGAAGCCTCCGAATCCTCCAGCTCCTCCAGCCTGTTCGTAAGCCTCAGCATTCTTCCATTGCTCGCCATACTTATCATATTTGGCTCGCTTGTCAGGATCGGAAATCACATCGTACGCCTCATTAAGAGCCTGGAACTTTGCCTTTGCCTTAGGGTCGTTAGGATGCAGGTCGGGATGAAACTGTTTGGCACGCTTGCGATAAGCGGCGCGCACAGCACTCTGCGGTATATTCTTGTCAACACCCAAAATCTTGTAATAATCTACGAATGCCATATTCTTTTTTCCTCCATATTTATTTTTATATTTTTTCCACAACAAAAAGTATGCCTGTTTGACTTCTTTTTTGTAATTTTGCACTATAAAATAAAAAATGGCAGATTATGAAACAAATTCTGACAGCGCTGTTCCTGGCGCTCACATTCAATTCACAAGCTATGGCACAACAGAAAACCGTAAAAATCAGAGTTATCGAAACCAGCGACGTGCACGGCTGTTTCTTTCCATACGACTTTATCAACCGCAAGCCCAAAGCGGGCTCGCTGGCACGAGTGTCGTCGTATGTGGACTCGCTGAGGCAGACTTACAATGACAGGCTCATCTTGCTCGACAATGGCGACCTGCTACAGGGACAACCCATATGCTACTATTACAACTACATCAATACGCAAACACGCAACGTGGCTTCGGATGTGCTCAATTACATGAAATATGACGCAGAAACCTTCGGCAACCATGATGTAGAGACAGGACACGCCGTCTACGACAAGTGGGTGAGCGAATTGAATTGCCCCGTCTTAGGAGCCAACATCATAAAGACAAAGACCGGGAAACCCTACACCAAGCCCTATGTCGTGCTGGAGCGCGAGGGGATAAAAATCGCCATCTTGGGCATGGTGACACCTGCCATACCCAACTGGCTTTCCAACAACCTCTGGAGTGGCATGCGCTTCGAGAACATGGTGACAAGCGCACGCCAATGGATGGAATACATACAGAGGAACGAACAGCCCGACGTAGTGATAGGACTCTTCCATAGCGGCAAGGAAGGAGGTATACAAACTGCCGAATACGATGAAGATGCCTCTATGAAGGTGGCACGCGAGGTTCCTGGATTCGATTTGGTCCTCTTTGGCCACGACCACACACGCCACGCCGAAACCATCACCAATGTGGCAGGCAAACAAGTGGTCTGTCTTGATCCCGCCAACAATGCCATGAGCGTGGCTGACGCTGAGATTACCGTAACCATAGACGAGCACCTGTTGCATGGCAAGAAACTTCACATCCTGCAACACAAGAGTGTACAGGGGAAAATTGCCGACATAACAGAATGCCCTGTCGACGAGAAGATGATAAAAGCCTTCGAACCACAAATATCCGAGGTGGACAAGTATGTGAGCAAACAGATAGGCACATTCAAAAACACTATCTACAGCCGTGATTCTTATTTTGGAAGCAGCGCCTTCAACGACTTCATACTTAATTTAGAGTTGCAGATTACACATGCCGACATCGCCTTCAACGCTCCCCTGCAGTTTAACTCCTCCATACAGGCAGGTCCCATCCGCGTAAGCGATATGTTCAATCTCTACAAATACGAGAACCAGCTCTACGTAATGCGCCTCACCGGCAAGGAGATACGCCGGCACTTAGAGATGAGCTACGACCTGTGGGTCAACACGATGAAGAGCCCCGAAGACCATCTTCTGTTGCTCGACCAGCAGACCCAAGGTGACCAACAGCGATTGGGCTTCAAGAACTTCTCATTCAACTTCGACAGCGCAGCAGGCATCAACTACGAGGTGGATGTCACCAAACCCAATGGAGAAAAAGTGCACATCTTAGGCATGAGCAACGGCGAACCTTTCGACGAGAACAAGTGGTACAAGGTGGCAATAAACAGTTATCGAGGAAACGGTGGCGGAGAGTTGCTCACACGTGGAGCTGGCATTCCAAAAGATAGCCTCGATTCACGCATCATCTGGCGCAGCGAGCGCGACCAGCGATACTACCTGATGCAGGAAATTGAGAAAATGGGTGTCGTAGACGCAAAGCCCAACAACAACTGGCGGTTCGTTCCCGAAAAATGGGTTAAACCTGCTGCCGAGCGCGACTTTGAGCTACTCTTCAAGAAGAAATAACACGAGCACACATATCATCACAAAGCAGAATTTCAACATAAAAAATTAAAAGAAAATGACCTATTGGTTCATATTTTGCAAGACCGACCTCTTGCTGCAAAAACTGGCTGACGGATGCTATACCATTCCTTGCTCAGACGAAAGCCCGATAGAGCCAAAGCCCTGGACTCACGTCCTCAATATCAGTCCCATGGAAGACAATACCGAGGTAAAGGCCTTCGCCATCGACGCACCCGTAACAGACAATCCGAAATACGAGATGTGCGGGCTTCGCCCCAGCTACTACAAACTGAGCAAAGAACTGTATCTCAAGGCTGGCAAATGCCATGAGCTCATCTATTGGGACCAGAACACACAGTTCTGCGGAATGTGTGGAGCACCCATGAAGATGTCGACAGACATTAGCAAGAAATGCACCCAATGCGGCAAGTCGGTATGGCCCTCGCTCGCCACAGCCATCATCGTCCTCATACATAGGGGCGACGAAGTGCTCCTGGTACATGCCCGCAACTTCAAGAGCGACTTCTACGGACTCGTGGCAGGTTTTGTGGAAACAGGCGAAAACCTTGAGCAAGCCGTACACCGAGAGGTGATGGAAGAGACTGGCCTCACCATCAACCACCTGAAGTATTTCGGCTCGCAGCCCTGGCCCTACCCCAGCGGATTGATGGTGGGATTTACCGCCGACTACGTAGACGGCGAAATCCATCTGCAGAAAGAAGAGCTCTCACGTGGCAAGTGGTTCACCAAGGACAATTTGCCCACCATCCCAGAGAAACTTTCCATAGCCCGACAAATCATCGACGCCTGGCTCGAAGAACAAAGTTTAGCATCTCAGAATTCCTCAAAAACCAGTAACAGCAATGAATAGTAAAGAGAGACTCTGGAACGCCAATTATATAAAGGTGATGGCAACCAATTTTTTGATGTATTTCGCCTTCTATCTCCTTACCCCGCTCCTGCCGCTCTATCTGAGCGAAACCTTCGGAGCCACCAAAGACACCATAGGCATCGTGCTGAGTGGTTACACCGTGGCAGCCCTCATCGTGCGACCGTTTTGCGGCTATGTGGTAGACAGTTTCTCGCGTAAGAAAGTACTCATGCTGTGCCTGTCGGGCTTTGCCGTTTTATTTGCCGGATACATAGCGGCAGGCACCATTCTCATGTTTGCTATTTGCAGAACGTTGCATGGCGGACCTTTCGGAGCAGTAACCGTTGCCAACAGCACCTGCGCCATCGACGTACTACCTTCCTGCCGGAGAAACGAGGGCATCGGACTTTATGGCCTGAGCAACAACTTCGCCATGGCTATAGCTCCTTCCATCGGAATATATCTGCACAACATGGTAGATAGCTACATGATACTTTTTTGGACTGCTTTCTTGGTGGCCATAAGCGCTGTAGCCATCGCCTGGACCATCCAGCTGCCCGAAAAAGATATCATACGCAACAAGGAAAAACTGTCGCTCGACCGTTTCTTCCTCACCCGCGCATGGCTTCTCGCCATCAACATCGCCATGTTTGGCTTTTGCTGGGGCGTTTTGAGCAATTATCTCGCCATCTACAGCAAGGAGATTTTGTCCATAACAGGAGGAACGGGCACTTATTTTGCCCTTCTCTCCATCGGTCTTTTCTGTTCTCGCCTGCAGGGCAGAAAAGCCCTCAGCAAGGGACGACTCACCCACAATGCTGCCGAGGGAATGCTCATTTCGCTTGTGGGCTTCACCATCTTTGTTGCCATCCCGCATCCTGTGGCATATTACCTCTCCGCCATCCTCATTGGCTTAGGCAATGGGCATCTCTATCCTGCTTTTCTCAACATGTTCATCCATGTGGCACGACACAACCAGCGAGGCACGGCCAACAGCAGCATCCTCACGGGATGGGACCTTGGCTTCGGCATAGGATGTCTGTCGGGGGGTATCGTCGCCGAACACTTTGGCTATACCGCCACCTTCTGGATGGTGGCTGCCGAAAACGCCCTTTCCGTACTCCTCTTCTTCCTTGCCTCACGCCAGTTTTTCGAAAGAAAGAAGATTCTGAAAGACTAATCCGTCTCCCATTACATGGATAGTTACTCAGCACCCTCATTTGAAATGGTGCTAAATCTGCTATGTTTTGATGACTTCGGCAAATCATGCTGCCAATATTCCCCAGTTGGGCATTTGCGCGGAGCCAGGCGCCAAGTATCATCTCGACAATGGCAGCAATGTTGACAACGTGCTCAAGGACAAGAAACCGAACTTCAATTTCTTGTTTGGCTTGCGTTGGAACATCGGCAAGCAGTGCTCTCGGGGTCGGGTTGTTGTAGAGTGTCATTACTTTCACGTTTTTGGCTGTTGATGGATGGCTTGGCTGCACCAAGTTCATTCGCTCTTCCGTTTGCCACTTTTGCTCCCACGTTTCCCACATTTGCTCCCACGAACGCCGCATTCGCTCTGAGGAATCTATTTGCGAGAGATAG
>ERZ808240.229-NODE-229-length-77269-cov-4.695690_pt1 | contig 77269 bp, 62 predicted proteins | sample MGYA00521084_ERZ808240 | MGnify/ENA primary metagenome ERZ808240 (study PRJEB31516, sample SAMN03275571) | gut metagenome | biome: mammalia-associated habitat; material: feces | host: Papio cynocephalus | place: Kenya | collected 2012-08-06 ...
CCTTCAGACCGGTTTTCTTCGCTTCCAGATGTAAGGCGATGAAAACACCGGAAAAATACAGGAAAGCCGGAATGATCGCTTTGACTGCGATCGTGCTGTAAGGCGTACTTGCGTATTCTGCCATCAGGAAAGCTGCAGCACCCATGATCGGCGGCATGATCTGACCGCCGGTAGAAGCAGCCGCCTCGACTGCGCCTGCAAATTCCGGTTTGTATCCGGTTCTCTTCATCATCGGAATGGTGATCGCGCCTGTGGTAACGGTATTACCGACAGAGGAGCCGGAAACCATACCGCAGAGGGCAGAGGAGATGACTGCGACCTTTGCAGGACCGCCGTCGGAACTGCCCGCGATGGAATTCGCCAGTTCGATGAAGAAGTCTGTGATACCGGTTTTGCCTAAAAAGCTGCCGAACATAACGAACAGCACGATGAAGGTCGAGCAGGCCCGGATCGGGGTACCAATCACACCCTCAGTCGTATAAAAGAGGTTATATACGTTCAGGAGCAGTGTCCGCTGGGTCATCGCGTAAATGATGAATAGAGAAGCCACGATGACGATCGGAAAACCGACGGAACGTCTGCAGGCTTCGAGAGTCACTAAGATACCGATGATGCCGAAGATCATTTCGGTGGTACCGATCATGATGCCCTGGTTAATGATTTTCGTACAGTTAAAGACGAAATAGAAGTAGGAAACGCCGCCCGCGATTGCCAGCAGCACATCATACCACGGAACATAGTTCTGTTTCTTTTCGGAATTTTTCCTTGCCGGGAACAAGAGGAAAATGAATACAACGATGCATCCGACGAAAGACGCTCTTTCGATTCTTGTTTCCCAGTTGAACAGGAAGTTGATCAACACACAATAGATCGCGAAAGCAACCATTAAATAGCGAATGACGGAGTTCGGAAGTCCGACCCATTTACGGGTATTGGATTCACGGTCATATTTTTCCATGACCTCCTGGACTTTGGCTTCCATTTCTTCCATGGTCAGCTCTTCATCGAAGTCTGTGGAGGTGGAAGCTGTTTCAGGCACACCTTGAGCCGGTTCTTCTTTTTGTTTCTTTAAAAAAGTCAAATTGCATTCTCCTTTCTGATAGGGGGATGGTGTTAACGTATTTGCAGTCTGATCTTGGCGTTGCGTCCGCACAGATCCCGCAGGCTGATCTCTTCATCGCCGATCGCGAGAACATGGTCCGAAACTGTGCCGACCACATAGATCAGATCGGGGATGTACATATTGTAGCCCGAGATGATCATTTCACCGTTTTTCCCGTAGGAAAAGGTCTGACCATCAGATATCGTTGTCGGAACGCCGGCGCCGAACCCGTAGTAAAGAGTTCGATCCAGATAGATATCGCCGTCCCGGGCAGTGTAGACATCTGTCACGGGTGATTTGTTGACAGAATGGATAAAAGTGATGGAAAACTCGCGGTCTTTCGGAAGCGGCAGGGCAGCGTATTCCTTGCCGGAGTCAACATCGATGATCGTTAAGGTTTCGTTCGGATTTTTTTTCGCCATGATTACAACGATAACCGCAGCGCACAGAAGCACTACGGTTATGCTGATGAATAATTTCTTTTGTTTTGACATTTTCACAAGTCACAGGCCGGTTACAGCGCGCCGATCTCCTTGAAGTACTGTTCCGCGCCTGGGTGGAACGGAACGGTGGAGCCGGTAACCGCGGTGGTCTGGTCAATCAGATCGAATTTATCCTTGAAGCCTGCTGCGCCGAGCTTGTCCTTCAGCTCGAACATACCCTTTGTAAATTCATATACGACTTCGGTCGGAACGTCGTTTCTGCATGCCAGCGTTGCCATAACCGCAACGGTCTTCACGTCTTTGTCCACCGGAGTGTAAGTGCCGGCCGGAACGGTAATGTCGGTGTAGAAACCGTAGTCTGCTTTTAACTGATCCGCGTGCTCCGCGTCAACCTCCAGCAGGTTGAATTTATAACCGCTTGCAGCAAGCTCGGTAACTGCAGTAGTCGGTGCGCCGGCAACGACGAAAGCTGCGTCGATCTGACCGTTCTTGAGCGCGTCGGCGGAGTCTGCGAAGGACTGGCTGTTCTTGACGATATCGGAGTCAATGTCCATACCGTAAGCGGCCAGAATCTGACGGGCGTTGAACTCTACGCCGGAACCTGCGTCACCGGTGGATACGCGCTTGCCTTTTAACTGGTCGATGGATGTGATATCTTTCTGCGCGATGATCTGGATGGTTTCCGGGTAGCATACCATGATCGTGGAGAAGTCCGTGTAAGGATCCTGCCCCTCGAAGAGATCGGTAGCGTTATACGCATAGTCCATAACGTCGTTCTGTACGATCGCGATCTGGCTCGCGCCGACCTGCAGCTGCTGGATGTTCGCCATGGAAGCACCGGTGGAAACCGCGGAGAGGTTCATAACATCACCGAGTTCCTGGTTGAACACCTGCGCAATGATGCCGCAGTAACCGTAGTAAGTACCGGATGTACCGCCGGTCGCGATGCTTAAGTTTGCAGGGCCGTCGCCGTCGCCGCTGTCACTGTTTCCGCAGGCAGCGAAGGTGAAGACCATGAGCATGATCAGGATCAGAGATAAAATCTTCGATAAGTTCTTTTTCATAAGTTTCCTCCGTTTAAAGATTCCTATAGTCTGCTTGTTTTTAATTTAGTACTTTATCATGATAGCATACCGGTATACAAATGTAAAGAAAAAAGAAACAATTTTTAAACATTTTTCTAAAAAGTGTTTTGCATCGGTAAAAAGACACCGTCCTGCGGGAGGGCGGCGTCTTGGGTCTGATCGCAGATGATCGGAAACGCGCAGCAGAACGCGTTATCTTCTCGGCTGCGGTCGTTTGTGATGATGCTGTTCGCCGCATCCGCAAGGATCCGGCTGCGGTCTGCAAGGATCGCCGCACGGATCACATGGCTTGCATGGGTCGCAGCATGGATCGCAAGGTCTGCAAGCTTCGTCCTCGTCCGTATCGTCGGAAACCGCGCCGCAGTTTTCGAGCGTGTCGGACGGCTTGATCTGCTTCGGGAAAAGGCTCGGGAAGGTTGTGCAGATCGCGTTTTGCTGGGATTCCAGTGAGACAAAGCCGGTCGAGAGCACGCAGAGCTGGACCGGGACAACAATCTTTTTTTCGCAGCTGACACAGAGCGCGATGATCAGATTGCCGCTGACGCGGCCGTCCGGATCAATGGACAGATCACGGCCGCAGTTGTTGGTCGCAAGTCTGGCTTCACATGCCGAGTTGCAGAACTCCGTGAAACGCGGCAGGAACGCGGTGTCCGTGACGGACGGCATGCAGATCTCAAAAAAGTTTGTAAGTACCAGCGGCTGACAAGCATCCGCGACATTGACGGTCGCGGCGACGGTGAACACCGATTCGCTCCCGCAGCTGTCGGCAAGCAGCAGATCCAGCTCAATGATCACATTGCCGGTGATGGTGATATTCTGTGTACCGAAGATCGGCGTACCCATGCATTTGTCGTCGCATTCGCCGGTTTCCGCGTACAGCAGTTTTTCCGAAAAGTTTCCGTCGGCGCCGACTACGGTCAGTTCGTCGCCGGACGCGTTCTTGAGGAAGGTTGCCCCGGAGATCGAGGTGTTCACATCCAGTTTGAGGTTCGTAGGGTCCTCTACGTTTTCTGGGTTAAAGCTCCGTCTGCATCTGATATCTATTACTCTCTTGACACGATGTCCGCAGGGGATCGCCGGAGAAAAGCACTGATTCTGAACCGTTTTCATGCCCTGCAGATGCACCAGTACGGCATCGTACACTTTCTGCACATAGATCGGTTCGGAAACGACGCGGCTCATATCACCGTCAAATTCACAGAGGACATTGGCATTACAGCAATTTTGATAGAGGTCTTGGGATACTCTTCCACCAAAGCAGCTCATAAATTTACCTCCTTAAATAGTCCAATATCTTTCATTCTTAATATATGCAACCAGAGTAAATTGTGGTACAATAGTATAATATCGAAACAGAATTCTTTACAATTTGAAACGAAATACAGGTGATTGCGATAATGAACAAAACAAGCATGGGGATTGTTATAGCCGTTTTATTCGGCTTTTGTCTTATTTTATGGGCGGCAGACTCCGTGGGCGCATCGTTCGGCAAAACCGGCGAAAACCTTGCCCTCGGCGTCATCGCTGTTATGTTAGTGATCGGGCTGATCCGAGCAAGAAAGGAGAAATAAAACGTGAGTAAGATCGATATCCGAACTTTAGACTGCGGCGTTCGTGTCGTGGTGGAAAAAATAGATTATGTGCAGTCGGCCGCTTTCGGTGTCTGGGTCAAAGCCGGCGCCTGCGATGAGACCAGAGAAAATTCCGGCGTATCCCACTTCATCGAGCATATGATGTTCAAGGGGACCGAAAAAAGAAACGCCAGACAGATCGCGGAAGATATGGATAAGATCGGCGGACAGATGAACGCGTTCACCGGCAAGGAGGCGACCTGCTATTACGTCAAGACCATCGGCGCCAACCTCGAAAAGGGCGCGGAGATTCTCCTCGACATGGTCAACAACGCCGTTTTTGACAAGCATGAAATGACGAAGGAACGTACCGTGATTTTCGAGGAAATGAAAATGATCACTGACCAGCCGGATGATCTTGCGCACGATACGGTGACCGAATTGGTCTTCAAAGGCAATCCGCTCGGCAAGTCTATCATCGGTAATGTGACTTCGCTGCGCAATATCAGCCGGAATGTGATGACCACCTACAAAGAAGCGGAATATACCTGCGACAGCATTGTGGTCTCCATCGCCGGAAACTTTGACGAGGATCGATTCTGCAGCTTCCTGGAAGATAAATTTTCGAACCTGAAGGCATCCAAAGAACCAAAAAACACAGAAACCGTGCCGTATACGCCGGACTTCAAAGTTCTGGTCAAGGAGATTCAGCAGAGTCATCTGTGCCTGGCGACCAAAGCCGTCAGCCTCACCGATCCGGCCTACTACAGCTTTTACGTGCTGAACAACATCATGGGCGGCAGCATGAGCTCGCGCCTTTTCCAGAATATCCGTGAGGAAAAAGGATTGGCGTACAGCGTTTATTCCATGTTCACGGCCTACAGCCAGGATGGATACTACAGTATTTATGCAGGTGTCGCGCACGACAAGATCCACGATACGGTCAACGGCATCCTGGCAGAACTCGCGGCTCTCGCAGACGGCGAGATCACGCAGGATGAGATCTCGATGGCCAAAGAGCAGCTGAAAGCGAGCTATACGTTCGGTCAGGAAAACATCGCCAGCCGAATGTTCGCGAACGGCAAAGGACTTTTGCTGAACAATTGCGTTTTTATGCCGGAAGAAGTCTTAGCGGGCATCGACGCCGTAACGGTTGCTGATCTGGAAGATACAAAAAAACGCATTACCGATCCAAAAACCTACAGTGGTGTCTGCGTCAGCGGCAAGCGTGTCGACCTGAAAAAAATGTGGAAAGCCTGATGCGAAGTTATGCCCATTGCGTTAGAAAAAAAAAGAAAAGGAAACGAGGATGAAAGAAAAAAAAATCGCAGTAAAAATCGTCAGCAAAAGCGGCAGAATGCCGCTTTATGCGACCGCAGGCTCCGCGGGAGCCGACCTATGCGCCTGCCTGGAGACACCCGTCACCCTGCAGCCGGGAGAACGCAGGTTGATCCCGACCGGACTGTTCGTCGAGATCCCGCAGGGCGTCGAGGCACAGATCCGCGCACGATCCGGACTTGCCATCAAGCATGGGATCGGGCTGGTCAACGGTGTCGGTACCGTCGACAGCGATTATCGCGGAGAATGGAACATCCCACTGATCAACTGGGGTCAAGAGGCATATACCATCCATGACGGTGACCGTATCGCGCAGGCGGTTTTTTGTCGGTGTGAAAGAGCGGAATTCTGTCTGACCGATGCCATCTGTGAGACAGAGCGTGGAACAGGCGGTTTCGGTCATACCGGTTACCGTGAAAAAATAGAGGAGTAAAACAAATGTTAAGCAGAAGTGACTTAGAGCAACGCGAATTTTTGATCTTGGCTTCGAATGCGGCAAAAAGCGCAGAATCCAAAGGCAGACGATTCCCAGAAGAAAAATGCGGGATCCGTACCGATTTTCAAAGAGACCGCGATCGCATCATTCATTCCAAGGCCTTTCGCCGGCTGATGCATAAGACGCAGGTGTTTCTGGCGCCGGAGGGGGATCATTTCCGTACCAGACTGACGCATACCTTTGAAGTGTCACAGATCGCCAGAACCATCGCCAGAGCGTTAAACCTCAATGAAGATTTGACTGAAGCCATTGCGCTCGGCCATGATCTGGGACATACACCGTTTGGGCATAACGGTGAAGAAATCCTGAACAAGATACACCGGAACGGATTTGAACATAATGTGCAGAGCCTGCGCGTGGTGGATGTACTGGAAAGTACCGCATTCCGCAAGGGCATGAATTTGACGATGGAAGTCCGGGACGGTATTGTAAATCATACCGGGTCGCAGCTTCCGTTCACACTGGAGGGGCAGGTCGTCAAGATCAGTGACCGGATTGCTTACATCAATCATGATATTGATGACGCAATGCGAAGTGGCGTCATCCGTCTAGATGATATTCCGCAGAGCTCCCTGGAACTTTTTGGAAGAAGCCACCGGGAGCGCATTAACAATATGGTTACCGACGTCATTGAAAACAGCGACGGCAAGGACCGCATCTATCAGAGCAGCGCCTACAAGGCGGAGCTGGATCATTTGCGTGCCTTCATGTTTGCGAATGTTTACAAGAGCAGCCGTGTAAAACGTGAGGAAGATCTGAACAAGGTTGACGTTGTGCTGAGTTCCCTGTATGATTATTTCCTGGAGCATATCATCGAACTGCCGCAGGATTTGCAGGAGATCGCGGGAACGGACGGACCGGAAGAAGCTGTAAAGGACTATATCGCCGGCATGACCGACCGCTTCGCGTTGAGCACCTATACGGAGCTTTTCGTTCCGAAAGCCTGGAAATGATCCGGCTGGGTTGTCGATGGATCTTTCGGTCGTTTAATTATTGACAAATAAGCACCTTTTGTGTAAAATAAAGGCGAGATTCGTAACCTGTGAAGGAACATTTAGAAGATAACAAGAGGAGGTCACTGAAATGACACAGAATGATTTTTTAAGATTTGCTTTTGAAGAAGCGGTTAACGATCTGAATCCAAATTCTTTGGAACCGGATGTTGCAAGAGAAACTCTGGAAGTTGGCATGAAAGCCTATGCGGAAAGAGAGGGCTGCAAGTTTACCGATGAAGAGATCGCAAAGACGATCAATGATGGACTGGCAGAACTGGCAAAAGCAAAGACCGACTATAACTACTAAATTTACAAAACGAATCGACACGAAAAGACCGGAACGGAAGCTCCGGTCTTTTTTTGAAGAAATCTTCACACAATCTTCACAAAAAAAGAAAAAAAGAAAAAAGGAAACGGCGTCTTTTTCTTGTATATTAAATAAAGAAGTATTGTTTTCTGTCCTGATTTTCGGAATGTTGGCAGTGCGAAAATCGAGAACTTTTGTAAGGAGTGCGCATGAGTCTATCTTTTCCGAATGCGTCTTTGGAGGAATTGAAAAGCAGACTGAATATCGTGGATGTAGTCGGTCGGGTTGTGCCGCTCAAGCGTGCCGGTGCTAATTTCAAAGGCGTGTGTCCGTTTCATAACGAAAAGACACCTTCTTTTGTCGTCTCGGAACAGAAGCAGATTTTTACCTGCTTTGGCTGCGGCGCCAGCGGTGATGCAATCGAATTTACCAAGCGCTATTACAATCTCGAGTTTCAGGAAGCAGTTGAAAAGCTGGCGACCGAGAACGGTATTAACGTAAACTTTCAGAAAAGGGACGGAGACCGTGAAAAATATTACGAGGTCAACAGAGAAGCCGCGCGCTTCTTTTACCGGGCACTTACCGAGCAGAAGAACGCAGGATATGCCTATATGAAAAAAAGGGGCATTGATGATGCGATCCTCAAAAAATTCGGTATCGGTTTTGCAGACGAAAAATGGGACAGCCTGTACCGGTTTTTCAAAGAAAAAGGAATTTCTGAAAAAATTTTGCTGGAACTTGGTTTAATTTCTGAGAAGAACGGGAAATATTATGATAAGTTCCGTGATCGAGTCATGTTTCCGATCATCAATACCAGCGGCAAGGTCATCGGATTTGGTGGACGAACGATCGGACAGGCAGAACCGAAATACCTGAACTCTCCGGAGAACAAGGTTTTTCAGAAAAAAAACAATCTTTATGCCTTAAATATGACCAAACAGGACATTGGCAAAGAGGGCTATGCCATTCTGGTGGAGGGATATATGGACGTCATCGCGCTGTACCAACACGGTGTGCGCAATGTGGGAGCCTCTCTTGGAACCGCGCTGACAGACAATCAGGCGCGGCTGCTTAACCGTTACACTAAAAATGTAATATTGTCCTATGATGCCGATAATGCCGGGCGTAACGCGGCGATGCGTGGTATCGAGGTTTTAAGCAAGCAGGATTGTAAAGTGAAAGTCCTGCATGTGACAGACGGGAAGGATCCCGATGAATTTATCAAAAAGAACGGCAAGGACGCATTCCTCAAGCTGGTGGATCAAGCACTTCCTATGATCGACTATAAACTGCAGGGTGCGGCCAGGGGGCTGGATCTTGCGTCCGAGGAGGGCAAGCTTGACTTTATGAAAAAAGCTTCACGGATTCTTCAGAGCCTAGGGCCAGTGGAAGCCGATATTTATATACAGAAGATCGCGCGGGATCTCAAGATCTCGGAGGGCGCGATCCGGCTGGAGACATTTGGCACGCATCCAGAGCCTGGAAGGGTGAGGGAACATCCACAACACCGAACGGAAAAGGAACCGCCGAAAGAAGAACTTTCGCCCCTAGAAGCAACGGTAATCAAGATTCTCTTGATGAATCCACTCTTTTCCGAGACCCTGTTGGAACACGAGGATCTGATTGAGAGCCGCTTTGGACGCAAAATCATGAACACGGTCTTCGAACTTTATGGAACCAGGGGGGATTTTGACAAGTCTGAGATTTTGGATCGTCTGGATCCGGAGGAAAGTCAGATGTTGCTGCGAACTTTGGAACGCATTGTCATCGCAGGCAATGAAGAACAGGTCTTTGCAGAATGCCTGCAAAAAAAAGAGCGGGACAGACTGCTTACAAAAGAACATGAACTGATTGATCGTCTGTCGTTGGCAGACGAAGAATCGGATGGAGATACACTACAGAAACTGACCAGAGAACTGATGGAAGTTCAGAAAAAATTGAATGCTCATGGGGGAATTAATTCATGACAACAGAAAAAAAAGTAAACGAAAATCAGAGCAAAAAGACTGAAAACGAAGCTGCTCAGACGGACAGTGTGACGCAAACCCCGGAAGAAAAACGGCAGGAGCTGCTGAACATTCTTTTAGAAAAAGGCAAGCAGTCCAAAAATCAGCTGACCTATACCACGATCGCTGATGTCTTGGAAAACACGGATCTGGATAAGAATCAGGTGGATGATCTGTATGAAGCCCTGATGTCCAAGGGAATTGAGATCGTTTCCGAAAACGAGCCGGATGATTTTGAGGTTCTGCTGGAAGCCGATGTGGATATTACCGAAGACCCGGATGTCATCATGGATGAAGCTGAAGATCTTGACCTGGAGGCATCAATCCCGAAGGGAATCGCCGTCGATGACCCTGTAAGAATGTATCTCAAGGAGATCGGCAAGGTACCGCTTTTGTCGGCAGATGAAGAAATTCTGCTTGCGCAGCGCATGGAAAAAGGAGATGAGGAAGCAAAGAAACGTCTTTGCGAAGCCAACCTGCGTCTGGTCGTGAGCATTGCGAAACGTTATGTCGGCAGAGGCATGTTGTTCCTAGATCTGATCCAGGAGGGCAACCTCGGACTGATCAAAGCCGTTGATAAATTTGATTATCGCAAAGGCTATAAGTTTTCAACCTATGCGACCTGGTGGATCCGTCAGGCAATCACGCGTTCCATCGCCGATCAGGCGAGAACGATCCGTATCCCGGTGCATATGGTGGAAACCATCAATAAACTGATTCGCGTATCCAGACAGCTGCTGCAGACCTACGGACGGGAACCGACCCCGGAAGAGATCGCGGCGGAAATGAACATATCGGTCGAAAAGGTTCGAGAGATCCAAAAGATCGCGCAGGAGCCGGTTTCGCTCGAAACTCCGATCGGCGAGGAAGAAGACAGCCATCTGGGCGACTTCATCCCGGATGAGGATGTACCGGCACCGGCAGAGGCCGCGGCATTTTCCATGCTCAAGGAGCAACTGCTCGAAGTGCTGGATACCCTGACGGAACGAGAACAAAAGGTTCTCAAACTCCGCTTCGGTTTGGAGGATGGCAGAGCCAGAACTTTGGAGGAAGTCGGAAAGGAATTCGACGTTACCCGTGAACGGATTAGGCAGATCGAGGCCAAGGCACTGCGAAAGCTGCGACATCCGAGCAGAAGCAAAAAACTGAAGGACTATTTGGAATAAGGACTGCCGAAAAAGATGAAACTGACACCGAGACTGCAAAAAATCGCAGATGAGATCAAACAAGGAGAAACCATGGCGGATATCGGAACCGACCATGGTTTTCTGCCGCTGTATCTGTGGGAGCAGAAGCTTTCACCCAAGGTGATCATGGCAGACATCAGCAGGGGCTCGCTGGATAAGGCGGCAGAAAATTGCCGGATGTTCCGGCCGGACGAGACCTTTGACCTGCGGCTCGGCAGCGGACTGGAAGTCCTCGCGCCCGGAGAAGTCGATACGGTCGTGATGGCCGGCATGGGCGGCATCTTGATGAGCGAGCTTCTGGGAAAGAACCTGCAGAAAGCATGGTCGTTCTCTAAATATATCCTGCAGCCGCGCAGGCATATCGGAAGACTCCGTTTCTGGTTGTATGACAACGGCTTTAGCATCGTCAACGAACAGCTGGTTCGAGAGGGAAAGTTTATCTGTGAGATTCTGACGGTAGTGCCCAAAGAAGTAGCCATTACCCGTCAGATGAACGCGGAAGATATCGAGTATGAGTTTCCGTTGAGTCTGGTCCGATTCCGAAACGACCTGACCGCAGAATATCTGCGGGGCAAGCTGCGTCTGGAAAGGGAGATCCTGGAGTCCATGAAAATGGGTGCGCTGACAACGCCAAAGGACTTACAGAAACAGGAATATCGGGTTTATTATCTGATGACCCTATTACGGAGGTGTATGGATGAAACTTGATGCTTTGGCAGCAAAAATTGAAACGATCGCACCGCTGACCCTGCAGGAACCGTGGGATCATTCCGGTTGGCAGCTGCGTTTGACCGATGGGGAGATCCATCGCGTTTTGATCGCGCTGGAGATCAATGAACAGGTGATCGAGGAAGCGATAGCTGTGCGTGCGGCGGTTATTTTGACCCATCATCCATTGCTGTTTACCCCGATCAAAGAGGTGGACTGCAATACGGTTATCGGCGCCCACATCATCAAGCTGGTACAGAACCGGATCAGTGTATACGCGACGCATACGCCGTTTGACAAGTGTAGCGGCGGCAATAATGACTACATCGGTAAATTGCTTCAATTACAAGATGTGCAGCCGATGGAGACCGATGCGGCAGGGTTCTGCCGGTGCGGACTGCTTGCACAAGGAATGACCGCGGCTGCCTTTGCGGGCTATGCGGCAGAGGCCTTAGGTATCGATCAGAGATTTTTTTCCTTCGCAGGCATGCCGGACGACAGGATCCATAAGATCGGCTGGTGCAGCGGCGCAGGTGCAGAATTTCTGGATGCGGCGTTCGACGCCGGGTGTGATCTGTTCCTGACCGGAGATGTCAAATACCATACGGCGCAGCACGCCAGAGACATCGGTATGAACCTCTTGGACTGCGGTCATTATGCGACCGAAGCAATCTTCTGCGAGAATATGAAAGATTTGCTTGCGGCTCGTATCGGACCGCAGGACGACCTGCAGTTGCTGCTTTCGCAGGTAGATCTGAATCCGTTTGTCCTGCCGGAAACCATGGATGTATCCGGCTGATGCGGCATATCCTGTGCAGTGAGACGAGCCAAAAGGGAGATGGATCAAATGAATGACAAAAAGAAAAAGCGAATTGTCCAGATCGCTGTAGTCCTCTTGATTGCAGCTGTCGTGGTTACATACAGCATCACATTTGTGGGTGCAGTGTTTTATTAGCGCATTGCTTTTCGGGCAGAGCAGACGGTCGCGTGGATTCTTGTGATCCATGAGGAAAGTCCGGGCTCCGCAGGGCAAGGATGCCGGATAACGTCCGGCGTAGGTAACTATAGGGAAAGTGCAACAGAAACATTCCGCCGAAACAGTACGGCTGTGGTAAGGTTGAAATGGTGAGGTAAGAGCTCACCGGCGGCATGGAGACATGTCGGCCGTGTAAACCCCATCCGGAGCAAGACCAAAGAGGGAGTAGAGGTGGCTGCCCGTCACCTCCCGGTAGGTAGGTCGCTGGAGCTTGTCAGCAATGGCAAGTCGAGATAGATGATCGTCAAATACAGAACCCGGCTTACAGCTCTGCCCGAATGCAATCGATATAGTATGAGAGGAAGATGGTGCGTGCAGCACCATTTTTTTCTTATGAATGTGTCTAAAAATAACAAGAAAATCTTTTCTCCGTTTTTGGAGTAGCTACAAACTATAAGTTTATACGATGGTATCTGAAACTCGAAAGACACTCCATAGATTCACAGCACATACAGACGCAGTACATAAATCCAATAAAAAACAAATTTTATGTACCGCGTGGTACATAAAGAGAATAATAGGATGGAAAATGAGACACGAAGATACAAAATTTTTGCTTTCGTTGCGGATAAGTAATGTAAATAACCATATTTTTATCCACTCGTGCATTTTTTGAGCACACTTTAGCCGTCGTTACTGCAATCACAAGCACGGGTTTTCTGCTGCGGCCGGCGTGGCTACTACGGCCTGCCGCGTATGGCTTGTAAGGACGGCAGGATGCTCGGAGCATCTCGGAGTGTATACAGAATTCTTGCGAAATTCAAGGAGCTTTCTGTCAATTTGCATTGAAAAGTGTACAAGAAACAGGTATACTAATATAAATGGCTTTTTTCAGCTTCGCGGCGGCACTGCAATTTTTTGGTAAAGCAAACGATGGAGAAATATCATGGCGGGAAATTTCGAAAAAAAGGAACACGCATTTCGGGCATTCAGCCGAGATTTGAAAACAGATGATTTTCCACCGGTGCTTTTTTTCTATGGCGCGGAGGATTATCTGATCGATTGGGCCGTTGGATCGCTTAAAAAGAAATACGTGATGCCGGGCGCGGAGAGCGTGGATTATGTGAAGCTGAGCGAGGATTTCGTAACGACTGATCAGATTCTGGAAGCCTGCAACACGTTTTCGATGTTTTCACCGAAGCGGATCATCTGGGTTAAGGATTATGCGCCGCTGCGGAGCGGCAATGCCAAAGGCTTCGGAGTCGGAGAGCTTGCGAGGCTGAGCAGCTACATCGATAGTCCGAACGAAAGTGCAATCCTGATCTTTTCCTCCGAAACACCGGACGAAAAGAGCGGACTGGTCAAAAAACTCAAAAAAGACGCGAAGGCCTATGATTTCTGCAAACTGGATCGTACGCAGCTTTTCGGTTTTGCGGAGAAACGTTTCAAAGCCGCAGGCGTCAGGATCTCGAGGGAGATGCTAGGGTTCCTGATCGAGGAGACTGGGTATTTCCACAAAGAAACGGAATATCGAATTTCCTCGCTGGCAAACGACATTCAAAAGATCATTGCACACAGCTACGGCGGCGTCGTGACAGAAGAGGACATTACGATGACGGTCAGCGGCGATCTGGACACCTTCGTTTTTAATTTTCTGGATGCGATCAGCGTGAAAAAGAAAGATACCGCGTTCAGTCTTCTGCACAATATCCTGACGGCCGGGACGGATGTGTATGCCGTGACCGGTCTTTTGGTCAATCATTTTGAACTGATGCTGCAGATCAAAGAACTCAAGACAGAGGGCATGAGCGCTGCCGAGATCGCAAAGACATTGAAAGTTCATGAATTCCGCATCAAAAAGACGATGGGATTTGCCGATAAATTTACAATCGAAAAATTAAAGAGCATCTTGATACAGCTTTATGAGATCGACCGCAGTATTAAAACAGGTGCTTTAGAGCCTACCATGGCGTTGGAATTACTCGTAGGGAGGATATGAGAACGTGAAGCTGAACAAACAAATGCAGGCAGACCTGATGCTTGTGTTGGTGACACTCTGCTGGGGTGTATCCTATTATCTGATGGATTTAAGCCTGACGGACTTGGATCCGTTTACACTTAACGCGCATCGCTTTTTAGGCGCATTTGTGATCGCGGCGGCGCTGTCGTGGAAAAAGATCCGCAATGTCAACCGTACAACCTTAAAATACAGTCTGCTGGTCGGATTCGCATTGGTATTCGTCTATATCGGTGCAACGTTCGGCGTGAAGTACACGACTCTATCCAATTCCGGATTTTTATGCGGTATGACGGTTGTTTTCACGCCGCTGCTCGGATGGGTATTTTTACGGCAAAAGCACAGCAAAAAGCTGATTCTGGTGGTTCTGATGTGCCTGGTGGGGATCGCACTGCTGACGCTCAAGGACGATTTTTCGATCAATACGGAGAATCTCAAGGGTGATCTGCTCTGCCTGATGTGCGCGGTTGCCTATGCCATCGATCTTTTGCTGACCGAAAAGGCCGTGGCGCATGAAGAAGTCGATGCTTATCAGCTTGGAGTCTTCCAGCTTGGCGTGACGGGCGTGTGCAATCTGGTGCTGGCGATGATCATCGAACAGCCGCATTTTCCGAACACTCCGGCGATCTGGGGCGCGGTGCTGTTTTTGTCGATCTTCTGTACCGGTGTGGCGTTTGTGTTGCAGCCGTTGGCACAGAGATATACGACAGCTTCGCATACCGGTGTGATTTTTTCCTTGGAACCGGTATTCGCGGCGATCGTGGCGGCTGCCTTGGCTCACGAGGTTCTGTCGGTAAAATCGTATATCGGCGCGGCGCTGATGGTGGCCAGCCTGTTTGTGATGGAAATTGATTTCAGTTCTCTCGGCGAAAAGGCGGGAGTGAAATAATAAAAAAGGATGTATAGTACAAGGAGGGCAACATGAACCGGTTATATATCAAATCGCGGGATACTGCTCAAAAAACGGTAGAGGGTCTTTATAAAGATCTGGAAAGAAGAATCATAGCCAGCCCGCCGGGACAATGTCCGGTCGACTTGGCAGCAGCATTCTTAAAGCTATGTCATTCACAGAGCTGCGGCAAATGCGTTCCATGTCGTGTCGGTCTCGGACAGCTACAGCTGATGATCGATGACATACTGGAGATGAACACGGAGCCTGGCATGGAAGTTTTGGATCTGCTGGAAAAAACCGCGGAGGCTATCAGCGTTTCGGCGGACTGCGCCATCGGCTTCGAAGCAGCTAACATGGTACTTAGAGGGTTAAAAGGATATCGAGATGATTTCGAATCCCATATCAAATATCATACCTGTGCCGACAATATCAAGAACCAAGCGCAGCCGGTACCTTGCGTGGCAATGTGCCCGGCAGGAGTTGATGTTCCGGGATATATTTCGCTTTTGAAGCATGAAAGGTACGCCGACGCAGTCAGACTAATCCGCAAGGATAACCCATTCCCAACCGTCTGCGCACTGATCTGCGAGCATCCGTGCGAACAGCGCTGCAGAAGAACGCTGGTGGACGCGCCGGTCAATATCCGCGGTTTGAAACGTTTTGCAGTGGACAACTGCGGCGATGTTCCGGTTCCGAAAAAGATGGACAACACCGGCAAGAAGATCGCTGTCATCGGCGGCGGTCCGTCCGGACTATCGGCGGCATATTTCCTGTCCATCATGGGACATCAGGTTACGGTTTTTGAAAAACGTGCGCAGCTGGGTGGCATGCTCCGCTACGGTATTCCGAACTATCGTCTTCCGAGAGAAAGATTGCAGTGGGATATCGACGCGATCCTTTCCACAGGCGTGGAAGCAAAATGCGACTTTGACGTCTCCACACCGGATGGTATGGCAGAGATCCGCAACAATTACGACGCGACGTATATCTCCATCGGCTCACATAACGCGAAAACAATCGGCATCCCGGGCGAATACGCCAAGGGCGTGATCGCGGCAGTGGAAATGCTCCGAGGCATCGGTGACGATGCGATGCCGGACTTCAACGGCAAAGCAGTGGTGGTTATCGGCGGCGGCAATGTCGCGATGGATGTAGCCAGAACCGCGAAACGTTTGGGTGCGACCGAAGTCAGCATTGTTTACAGAAGAAGAAAAGACGATATGACCGCACTGCCGGATGAGATCGGCGGCGCGATCGCTGAGGGCTGCACACTGGTTCAGCTGAAAGCTCCGTCCAGGATCGCGACGAATAAACACGGCGAAGTGCAGGCTCTGTGGGTGAAACCGCAGATCGCCGGACAAGCGGATAAAAGCGGAAGACCACGTCCGGTCGATTCCTCTGATCCGGAAGAAAAGATCCCTTGCGATATTATCATTTCCGCCATTGGACAGGCGACCGACATCCGCTTCTTTGAAGAATTCGGCATTCCTGTATTCCGCGGAAATATTCAGGCTAAAAGAAACAGCGTTGTCGATAATGTGCAGGGAACCTACGCTGGTGGTGACTGTGTAACCGGACCGTCGACCGTGATCAACGCGGTAGCTGCCGGCAAAGTTGCGGCAGCCAATATTGATGCTTATCTGGGATTCAATCACGAGATTACCGTAGACGTTGACATCCCAGCACCGACACCGGATGATCATCTCCCTTGCGGCAGAGTCGAACTTAAAGAACGCTTCGCGAAACAGAGAGGAAACGACTTCGATGAAGTCGAACAAGGCATGAGCCTGGAAGAGGCCATGCAGGAAGCTTCCAGATGCCTGCGTTGCGACTATCACGGCTTCGGCGCATTCAGAGGAGGGAGGGATACCAAATGGTAAAACTGACAATCAACGGACAGCAAGTATCGGTACCTGAGGGAATGACCATTATGGAGGCGGCTGAGAAAGTCGGTATCCATATCCCGCATTTATGCTACTTAAAGGATATCAACGAGATTGGTGCTTGTCGTGTCTGTCTTGTGGAGATCAAAGGAATGGATAAGCTGATAACTGCCTGCAACACGATCTGTGAGGAAGGCATGGAGATTCTGACCAATAGTCCGCGTGTCAGAAGAATCAGAAAGATCAACGTGGAGTTGATCCTGTCCGACCATAACGCAAACTGCGCAAGCTGCACCAAGAGCGGTAACTGCACGCTGCAGACAATCGCCAACGATATCGGCATCATCGTATCGGATTATGCCAATACCGCAGAAATGCGCCGTTGGGATCGGAATCTGCCGCTGGTGCGTGATGCCTCCAAGTGTGTGAAATGCATGCGGTGCATCCAGGTCTGTGAAAAAGTACAGGGTATGGGTGTTTGGACGCTGCTCGGTTCCGGTTATCGGACAACGATTGGTCTCAAAGATAACCAGCCGTTCCGAGAAAGCGACTGCACGCTCTGCGGCCAGTGCATCACACATTGTCCGGTCGGCGCGCTGCGCGAATGCGACAACCGTGGTGAGCTGAATGACGCGCTTGCAGACCCTGAGATCATCACGATGGTACAGATCGCTCCGGCAGTCCGCACGGCTTGGGGCGAACAGATCGGTCTGAAAGACAAAGATGCCACCATGGGCAAGCTGATCTGCGCGCTGAAGAAAATCGGCATTGACTACGTTTTCGATACCAATTACAGCGCGGATCTTACGATCATGGAAGAGGGCAGCGAGTTCCTCGAAAGACTGGCAAACCGTAACCGCCACAAATGGCCGATGTTTACTTCCTGCTGTCCGGGTTGGCTTCGATTTGTGAAGACACAGTATCCGGATATGGTGGAAGACCTTTCGACCGCGAAATCCCCACAGCAGATGTTCGGTGCGATCTCCAAGACCTACATTGCGCAGAAGCTGGGCGTGGATCCGAATAAGATATTCTCCATTTCCATCATGCCTTGCGTTGCGAAGAAATTCGAATGCAACGTGGATCAGGTCAATGATTCCGGTCACGGACAGGATGTCGATCTGGTTCTGACGACCAGAGAACTAGATCGTCTGATCCGCTGCGACAGCATCAAGCCGCAGGATCTGATGGATATGCCGTTTGACGATATCTTCGGCGAAGGCTCCGGCGCTGCGGTCATTTTTGGTACGACCGGCGGTGTTATGGAAGCCGCGCTGCGAAGCGCGTATTATCTGGTGACCGGTTCGAATCCGGAACCGGATGCCTTCAAGGAAGTCCGCGGTATGGACGGATGGAAAGAAGCAAAATTTGATCTGGCGGGAACCACGCTCAAAGTTGCGGTGACCAGCGGACTCGGAAACGCGCGGAAACTGATCGAGGCGGTAAACCGCGGTGATGTGGAGTATGATTTTGTTGAGATCATGGCCTGCCCGGGCGGCTGTGTCGGCGGCGGCGGGCAGCCGTTTGTGGACGGCGAGGAACGCGCGGCAAAACGTGCGCTGAAACTGTATGGACTGGATAAGCACAGCAATATCCGCTTCTCGCACGAGAATCAGGCGGTTCAGCAGACTTATCAGGAATATCTGGGAAAACCGCTGTCCAAGGAATCCCATCATCTACTGCACACGCATCTTGCAGACTGGGATCTGACGATGAAGCCGTAGGAATATAAGATTCAAATTTCAAAGATTTCAAAGAAAAAGACCCCCGCAGGTTCGATGCAGATTTGCGGGGGTTGTTGTTGCACGGCTTATACGGTCAGGAACCGGCGATCAGCTCCCGTGCGCTCTGCAGGGTGGTCTCGGTGATCGTACTGCCGCCGAGCAGCCGTGCGATCTCGCGGACTTTTTCTTCCTCAGTGAGTGATTCAACAGTGGTAAAGGTCTTTTCGCTGTCGCTCTGCTTGAAGATGCGGTAGTTGTGCTTCCCGCAGGCCGCAATCTGCGGCAGGTGCGTGATGCAGATGATCTGATGAGACTGCGCGATCTCCTTGAGCTTTTGTCCGACAATGCTGGCTGTGATCCCGCTGATGCCGTTGTCAATCTCATCGAAGATCAGCGTCGGGATACGGTCATAAGAACTGATGATATTCTTGATGGCCAGCATGATTCTGGACATTTCGCCGCCGGACGCGGTCTTGGCCAGCGGTTTGAGCGGCTCTCCCCTATTTGTGGAGATCAGGATCTCCACGCTGTCCATGCCGTTTTCACTCGGAGCGGGGAGCGGTCGAACCGCGATCTGCACCTTTGCGTCTGTAAAGTTTAGGCCGATCAGTTCGGATTCCATCTTCTGGGCAAGTTCGGTAGCGGTCTGCCGCCGGATCTGCGTCAATACCCTGCACGCAGCTTCCAGCTGATGCTTGGCGTCCAGCGCTTCCGCTTCCATCTGTTTTTTCTTATCATCAAAGTTCTCGATGACATCCAGCTCCGCAGCGATCTTATCGCGATAGGCAAGAACCTCTTCAATGGTATCGCCGTATTTCTTTTTCAGATTGTCAAGAGTATCCATACGCGCGATCGCGGCATCCAGTTCCGCCGGGGAAAACACCGTTTGCTCGCGCATGCTGCCGAGGCTGCGGCCAAGATCCTGCAGGCGATAATAGAGATCCGAAAACTCCAGCGAGAGGGCGTCGAGATCCTTGGAATAGGACGCAATGCTTTCCAACGCATGCAGCCCGGCGCCGAGACCATCCATGACGGACGGATTTTCTTCAAAAAGCGTTGCATAGGTTCGTTCGATGTTTTGATAGATATTCTCGCTGTTCTGCAGGATCGAGATCTTATCCGTCAGCGCGGCATCCTCGCCCGGAAGCGGCTCAGCCTTGTCGATCTCGGCTATTTCAAAGCGGTAAAAATCTTTTTTTCTGGCGTTTTCCTTTTCTAAGGAAAGCAGGGCGGCTAGCTCACGTTTTTTTGCGGAGAAGAGGTGAAAAAGCTGCGAAACCTGTTCCTTAGCGGGGATGGATTCCTCGCTGCGATAGGAGTCGAGCAAGGCAATATGGCTGTCCGGATCCAATAGGGACTGATTATCGTACTGTCCGTGGATATCGGCGAGTTTTTTGCAGACCTGATTGAGCTGCGCGAGTGTCACCAGTTCTCCGTTGAGCCGGCAGAGGTTCTTGCCGGAGGCGGAAACTTCGCGGGAGATCAGGAACTCTTCCCCATCAAGCTCGCCGAGCAGCTGCACAATGGCCTTGTTACAGCCGGTACGGATACAGGAAGAATCCGCGCGACTTCCGAGCGCAAGACTGACGGCTTCGATCAATATGGACTTGCCGCTGCCGGTCTCACCGGTCACAATATTCAGTCCGGATTCAAAATCGACCTCCGCGTTCTCGATGATCGCAAAATTTTTGATACTAATGTGATTAATCATTTTTTCCTCTCGCAATGAGCATTTCGTTGAACGCTTCCATAACTTCCGCGACGTTTTCCGGTGCGTCGGCGACCAGGAGCAGGGTATTGTCGCCGGCGATAGAACCGATGATATGCGGAAAGTTGGAAGTATCGATGGCTTCTCCCGCTGCGGATGCACAGCCGGAGAGGGTTTTGACGACGATCAGGTTGCCGGAGCTGTTGACCGATGTGATCGTTTCTCGGAAGATCTTAACAAAGCGGTCGGAAACTGGAAGATCAATCGATTTATGAACGGCATATTTGTATTTTCCGTTGGAAGAGAGGGTCTTGACGAGCTGAAGCTCCTTGATGTCTCTGGAAATCGTGGCCTGCGTCACTTCGTAACCGCATTCCTTGAGCAAAGACGCCAGTTTTTCCTGCGTATCGACTTCGTAGGTATTGATCAGCTCAATGATCTTGTTTTGTCTGGAATATCGCATAAGTACCTCCATACACGCTGCACATGCCGATCGGCCTTGTGAGTTCTGCAAATGCGGCAGGATCGTCAAAACGGCTTACGCTTCGCATTGTGCATAATTATAAGTTATATTCAAATCTTAACACAGAACCCAGGTGTTTTCAATAAAAGTTTTGCGCAAATCGCTTTGAGATATGCAACAGAGCCTCATTTTTGACAAGAAAAAGCGAGAGAAAGCATGGACAAACAGGTGTTCGTATAGTATAATGGAATCGAAGATGCGGTCATCGGTGATGAGCAACGTGACGAAAGGAGCATACGATTTGAGGATTTTGGGAATCGACCCCGGCTACGCGATTCTCGGCTATGGGGTATTAGATATGAAAGGCAACAAGTTTGAGGTGGTAGCGTACGGATCGATTCTGACGGACAACAGCATGGAGATGCCGCAGCGACTCAAATTGCTCTACGATGAACTTTCGGAAATCATCCACCGCTATCAGCCGGAAGAAGCCTCCATCGAAGAACTTTTTTTCAATAATAACGCTAAGACGGCGATCCTGGTCGGTGAGGCCCGCGGTGTTGCGGTTCTTGCCTGTGCGCAGGCCGGTCTTGCGATCAGCGAATACACACCGCTGCAGATCAAGCAGGCGCTGGTCGGTTACGGCCGGGCGGATAAAAAGCAGATGCAGGCGATGGTCAAGGCTATTTTGAATTTGGAGACGGTGCCGAAACCGGATGATACCGCTGACGCGCTAGCTGCGGCCATTTGCCACGGACACGCAGGCGGACACAAAAGGCCGCTTCGCATCCGAAGCGGGATCTAGCTGAAACCGGTCAGACCGGGAACCGTCAGGATCCGAACGAAAGATCCTTGCGTCGCCGGGCAGAAACGAGTATAATGAACAAGGATGTGCCGCGTCCGAAGCTGCGGCAGAACGGAGATTTTTATGATAAAATATATCCGCGGAATTTACGCGATGACTTTGGAATCCGGGATCGTGGTCGAAACGGCTTCGGGTATCGGATTTGAGATCCATGTGCCGGCGGGTTCGCCGCTGTACCGCGGCGGGCAAGGTGAGGAAATCCTCGTCTATACGCTGATGACGGTCAAAGAAGATGACATCAGCCTGTACGGCTTTCACAACCGGGAGAGTCTGGAGCTTTTTCGCATGCTGATTACGGTAAATGGGATCGGTGCTAAGGCCGCGATGTCCATCATGGGTTCCATGCCGGCGGATACGCTGCGGCGGGCTATTATTTTTGAAGATGTCAAAGAGATCAGTAAAGCAAACGGCGTCGGCAAAAAGACTGCCGAGCGCCTGATCCTGGAATTAAAGGATAAATTGGGGAAGCTGGAGGCTTCCGAAAACGGTGCGGATGCATGTGCGGGCGGCATTTCGTCTGCGGACGCAGAGGCTTCCGACAGCAGAACGGAAGCGATCAATGCGCTGATCGCGCTCGGATACAGCAAAGCCGAGGCATTCGCGGCTGTGGCAAAGGTCGCAGATGAAGATCTGACTTGTGAGGAATACATTAAAAAGGCATTGAAGAGCTTGTTCTGACAGGCTGACGTAATGCGGAATGAGAGAATCTGGAATGGAAAACGAACGAATCACGTCTGCCGGCGCAGGCCAGGGTGAATCCAGACAGGAGGCCGGTCTAAGGCCGCAGCATCTGGATGAGTACATCGGTCAGCAGGGCGTAAAGGAAAATCTGAAAATTTTTATACAGGCGGCCAAGCTTCGCGGCGAGCCGTTGGATCATGTCTTGTTTTACGGCCCTCCGGGACTCGGCAAAACGACCTTGGCAGGAATCATCGCCAATGAGCTTGGGGTCGACATCAAGATCACTTCCGGACCGGCCATTGAGCGCGCGGGTGATCTTGCCGCGATCCTGACAAATCTCAATGAAAACGATGTGCTGTTCATCGATGAGATCCACCGTCTGAACCGCTCTGTGGAGGAAGTCCTTTATTCCGCTATGGAGGACTATGCGCTGGATATCATCATCGGTAAGGGGCCGTCTGCAAGATCCATTCGTCTGGATCTTGCCAAATTCACACTGATCGGCGCGACAACCAGAGCAGGAAGCCTGTCGGCTCCGCTACGGGATCGGTTCGGCGTCATCAGCAAGTTTGAATTGTATACGACCGAAGAGCTGAAGCAGATCCTTCGGCGGACTGCGTCCATCCTGCATGTGGAGATCGACGATGCTTCCTTGGAAGAAATGGCCAAGCGCTCCCGCGGCACGCCGCGTGTAGCAAACCGCATGCTGAAACGGATCCGCGATTTTTCACAGGTAAAGGGCGATGGCAGGATCCATATTGAGACCACCCGGGAGGGGCTTGCGGCTTTGGGCGTGGACGACCTTGGCCTGGAACGACTGGATCGTGAGATCCTGTCCGCGATCATTCAGCGTTTTAACGGAGGACCGGTCGGCATTGATACGATCGCGGCTTCCATCGGAGAGGAACGCGTCACGATCGAAGATGTATACGAGCCGTATCTGATCCAGTCCGGATTGCTGTATCGTACGCAGAAGGGCAGAATGGTATCGTCGGCCGGTTACCAACATCTGGGCTTGCCTTACGAGGAAGAAGCCTAGCGGAAGACAGGCGGCGGAGATTGAACCGCGAGACAAGAACGACAAAGAGATATAAAGGTATAAAAAAAGAATTGGGACAATACACATGCATATCAATGATTTTGATTACGAACTGCCGCAGGAGCTGATCGCGCAGACTCCGGCAGAAAAAAGAGATTTTTCGAGGCTGATGGTCGTTGATCGCGCGACCGGGAGCGTGGAGCACAAGCACTTTTATGATATCATCGACTACCTGCAGCCGACGGATTGTCTGGTGCTGAACAATTCCAAGGTATTGCCGGCCAGGCTCTACGGGATCAAAGAGGGAACCGGCGCGAAGGTGGAATTCCTTTTGATCAAGCGGATCGAGGGAGATATCTGGGAAACGATGGTGCGCCCGGGCAAACGACTCAAGCCGGGCGATACGGTGTCTTTTTCGGATGATCGCCTTTTCCGCGCGGTTGTGCGGGATTACGGCGAGGACGGAACCCGGATCGTGGAATTCGAGTATGAAGGGATTTTTTTGGAGCGTCTGGAAGAACTCGGCCAGATGCCGCTTCCACCTTATATCGAACGCGATAACAATACCGAGGATCGTGACCGTTATCAGACGGTCTATGCCAAAAATGAGGGATCGGTCGCGGCTCCGACCGCGGGGCTGCATTTTACGCCGGAGCTGCTCGAAAGGGCAAAAGCAAAGGGCGTGAAGCTCGCTTACGTCACGCTGCATGTCGGGATTGGCACATTCCGACCGGTCAAGGTGGAGAAGATCGAAGAGCATCATATGCACTTTGAAGAATATTATGTGGACGAAGAAACCGCAAAGACGATCAACGAAACCATTCTGGCAGGCGGACGGATTGTCTCCGTCGGTACGACTTCGACCCGCACCGTCGAGAGCGCTGCCCGCTTGGATGAGGCCACCGACAGGTATCTGGTGCAGCCGGGTCACGGCTCGACCGGCATTTTTATCTATCCGGGGTATGAGTTCAAGATCATCGACGCGCTGATCACCAATTTCCATCTGCCGAAATCCACGCTGCTGATGCTGATCTCCGCCCTGTACAACCGGGAAGATATTCTGCGCGTCTACAAGATCGCGGTCGAGGAAAAGTACCGCTTTTTCAGCTATGGCGACGCGATGTTCATCAAATAGATGATGCATAGCCGGAAGATCATGCCAGACAGATCATAGTCGTCAGGTCATGCCTGGCAAATAAGCACGGGAGAGGCATTGGATTTTTTCGTACTTCGACTTCAAAAACACAACATTGACCGCCGGGAGCATAGCGAAACGTGTCGAATTATGTTAGCGGTTGCGTTTTTGGGAAGGCTTCGTTCGTTTACGCAAGGTTTTTTCTATTTTCAGGAAGAAACCTTGCGTTTTTGAATACGAAGACCTAAAATGTACAATAGACTGCAAGTCTTTGAAATAAAACAGAGAGATTACAAGAAAAACTTGCGTTCTGGAGGTAAGTGTAGGCAAAAACGCAAGAAAAGGAGCCGTCGCTCTAACGGTTATTTTCCGTTCGTGCGCGCAGTCCTTTTGCTTGCGTTTGGTTTTATCGAAAAGCTATTTGTTTGCGCCGCAGCATTTCTTGTACTTCTTGCCGCTGCCGCAAGGACATGGGTCGTTTCTGCCCGGTTCTTTTTCTTTGTGCACGGTTTTGGAACGCTTGAAGTCCTTGATGATCTGCATAATCTTCTCTTCGGAGAAGATATCTTCCCACTGCTTCAAGGTGTACAGATAATCCGCGTCTGCCTTGAGCATATTGAAGAAGAGCTTTTCGAAATCAACATCCAGATCGATCTCGGTGTCTTCGGTTACCGCTTCCAGATCAAACGGGTTGTTCAGACTGGTCTGGATGCCGTCCAAAAATCCCAGAAAGATTACAGGATCTGCTTCAAACTGCACGATCAGATCCGACACCTTTCCTGCAAGGTGTGAGTCCTTGTTCTCCAGAATGTAAGTGTAGATGCGGGTCTCGGTTTCGCTATATTCTTTCCAGAATGCTTCGAATGTTTCTTCGGTCTGACCTTCCATCAGGTCGGTCCACTGTTGATATAAACTCATTTTCAATTCCTCCGTATTGTGATTCATGTCGTGATTCGACGGTATTGGCTCTATAGGCTCTCTTTGCAGTTGTGTGCGCTACAGGCTTTTGGCGATGCTGATCAGGTCGCCGACGACTGCGCTTCCGGTCGGAAGGGCACCGGCACCTTTGCCGTAAAACATGACTTCGCCGACCATGTCGCCGGTGATGTAAACCGCGTTAAACTCATTGCTGACACCGGCAAGCGGGTGAGAAACAGGCAGCTTTTCCGGTGCGACGCCTGCGGTAACTTTGCCGTTTTCGTCGATCGAAGCATGTGCGATCAGTTTGAGCTTGCAACCCTCGGATGCAGCCTGCGCAATATCCGCTGCAGTGATCTTTGAAATGCCGATGGTCGGGATCTGCTGCGGCGGAATGTATTGATCAAAGAGCAGAGCAATCAGGATGCAGAGTTTGTTGGCAACATCAATACCCTCGACGTCTGCAGTAGGGTCTGCTTCCGCAAAGCCTTTGGCCTGAGCGTCCTTCAAGGCATCCGCGTAGTCCGCGCCGTCTTCCGTCATCTTGGTCAAGATATAGTTTGTGGTACCGTTGACGATGCCCATGACTTCCAGAAACCGGTTGCCCTGCAGAGCATCGCGAATCGCGGTCAGAACCGGTATCCCGCCGCCGACGCTGGCTTCGAACAGGAATTGCACCTTGTTTTTTTCTGCGGCAGCTTGTAGCTTTTCGTAGTTTGCCGCGACAGCTGCCTTGTTGGCCGTGACAACGTGTTTACCATGCGCCATCGCCTGCAGCATGAAAGAAGAAGCCGGTTCGATACCGCCCATGGTTTCAACGACCACATTGATGTCCGGATCGGTCAGAATCACATCGGGATCCTCGGTGATCATATGCGGCGGCAGCCCATCGCGTTTGCTGCGAACCAATGCCTTTACCACATCTATGGACATGCCGGTTCTTTCAGTAATCAGATCATGGTTTTGGGTGAGAATCTGGTAGGTTCCGCCGCCAACGGTACCGAAGCCTAAAATGCCGACTTTGAGTTTTTTCATTTGTTTTCCTCCGTAATCTTGCAAAAATACAGTAGCTTTGGTCTCGATCGAAAAGACCGAAATCGCGCTTTATGCGCCGGATTTCAAGCAGCTGCGCTGTGCATGCAGCTATTATATAATATTTTTGCGTATTTGTATATTAAAAAAGTTTTCTTTTTTCTAAAAATTTGCTATGATAATGGGTGAGAAAATGAAGTGAAGAACGGAACAGGAGAAAAACATGGCATTACATATTGTTTTTGTACAACCGGAGATCCCGCCGAATACGGGAAATATCGCCAGAACCTGTGCGGCGACAGGCAGCGTGCTGCACCTGGTAAGGCCTTTGGGGTTTTCCATCGACGACAAGAGTCTGAAACGTGCGGGGTTGGATTACTGGCCATTTGTGAAGCTGGAAGTCCACGAAAGTCTGGATGCTTTCATGCAAAAATACGGGCAGGATGACCGCCGTCTGTTCCTGGCGACAACCAAGGGCGGACATCTGTATACCGAGCCGCAGTATCGTGACGAGGATATGTTTCTCTTCGGCAGGGAAACGGCCGGACTTCCGCGGGATTTTATCGCGGAGCACGCAGAGACCGCGATCCGCATCCCGATGAGTGCGGATACAAGACTGCGTTCCTTTAATCTGGCAAATTCCGCGAACATTATTTTATTCGAAGCACTCAGACAATTAAACTTCCCGGGGTTGAAATAAGATATAAATTTTGGTATAATACTTGCATAAAATATTTTTAGGTGTTTTCTTCGAGGTGTAGGATGAAGCTAGGATATGATTTAACAATTGAACAAACCCAAAAGCTGACCATGACCCCGGAACTGATCCAGGCGATCCAGATCCTTCAATTCAACACGCAGGAACTGGATTCCTTTGTGCAGAACGAACTGATGCAGAATCCGGTGCTGGAGTATGAAGGCAGTGAGGACAAGGAAAAAAAAGATCCGGACGTTTCCAAGTCAGAAGCAATGGACAAAAAGGAGGCCGAAGAGGCTGATTTTGACCTGCGTGAAAAAGTCAAGGAAGCGGAATATGATGACATCAGCTATCGTCAGTGGGAGTATTCCAAGGATCACGACGAAACTTCCTTTGAGCAGTTTGTCAGTAAGGAAGAGACCTTGGAGGACTCGTTGCTTTTGCAGTTGACCTTTTCCAAGCTCAAAGGCTGCGACATGAAGATCGGCCGCTACCTGATTGAGGCCATGGATGATAATGGATACCTGACCGTGGATATCGCGCGGGTTGCCAAATGCTTTAAAGTCGAGCTTGCAAGAGTGGAACGAGTGTTGGATGTCATTCAGACTTTTGAACCGGCAGGTGTCGGCGCCAGAAGTCTGGAGGAATGCCTGATCATACAGCTGGCAGCAAAGGGACTGTTGGAAGATTCCATCGAATATATTATTTTGCATCATTTGGCTGATCTGGGAGAAAATAAACTCAACAAGGTCGCCAAGTCTACAGGGTTGACCATTTCACAGGTACAGTTGATCACGGACATTATCCGCACGCTGGAGCCAAAGCCCGGCAGACAGTTTTCTTCAGGGGAAAGCATCAAATACATTGTGCCGGATGTTACCGTCGAGAAGGTGGACGGCGAATATCATGTCATCACCAACGATGGTGCAGTTCCACATCTGATGGTCAGTCCGTATTATTCGTCGCTCGCCAAAGAAGCGCCGAACGATGAAGAACTTTCCAAGTATCTGACCGACAAATATAATGCGGCGCTTTGGCTGATCCGAAGTATTGAACAAAGAAAGCAGACAATCTACAACGTCGCGCAGGCGGTCGTGGATTATCAGAAAGAGTTTTTGGATAAGGGCGCTAAATTCCTGAAAACCCTGACCTTGAAACAGGTTGCCGAGGCGCTGGACATTCATGAATCAACCGTCAGCCGTTCCATTAACGGAAAATATATCCAGACTCCGCGTGGGGTCTTTGAGATCAAATACTTTTTCTCAAGTGGCGTGACCGGCGCGAGCGGAGAAGGCATGTCATCCAACAGCATCAAATCCTTTATCAAGGAGATCATCGACGGAGAAGATCCGAGGAAGCCTTACAGCGATCAGGATATGGTTGAGATCTTGAGTCGCAAAGGCATTGAAATCTCCAGACGTACGGTTGCTAAGTACCGGGAGGGCATGAATATCTTATCTTCCTCAAAACGGAGAAGATATTAAAATACAATATGAAATACATTACAGAAAAGTCATTGAAAGAGAGTTTAGGAGGAGAATGAAAATGGCGATCAGAGTTGGAATTAACGGTTTCGGACGAATCGGACGTGTGGTGATCCGCGCAGCGATGGATATGCCGGAAATTGAAATCCGGGCGATCAACCTGCGGAACGCGGATCTGGAATATATGGTTTACATGCTGAAGTATGATACGGTTTTCGGCAGATTCCCAAAGAGTCTGGACCACGATCAGTCCGGTATCTTTATTGACGGCAAGCATGTCGATGTCTATTCTTATTCCGACGCGCTGGAGATTCCGTGGAAAGAAGCCGGCGTCGATTATGTCATTGACTGTACCGGCGCTTATGTTACCACCGAGAAAGCGATGGATCATATCGAAGCAGGCGCGAAGCATGTGATCATTTCCGCTCCGGCAAAGGACAAGGATACCCCGACCTTTGTATACGGCGTCAACCATGAAACCTACCGTTCTGACATGAAAGTCGTTTCCAACGCATCCTGTACCACCAACTGTCTGGCACCACTGATGAAAGTCATCGAAGACAACTACGGAATTAAAGAGGGTCTGATGTCCACCATCCATGCGGCGACCGCAAAGCAGAAAGTCGTTGACGCTAAATCGCTCAAAGACTGGAGAACCGGCCGTAGCGTATTCGGCAACGTGATCCCGTCCACGACTGGCGCGGCTAAAGCAGTCGGCCTGGTCATTCCGTCCCTGCAGGGCAAGATGACAGGAATTTCTTACCGTGTACCGACTGCAGACGTTTCGGTCATTGATGTCAATGTGGTTCTAAACACACCGACCAGCGGACCGGAGCTCAGACAGAAGATCAAAGAAGCATCCGAGACCTACCTGAAAGGGGTTTTGGAATATGTGGACGACGAAGTGGTCTCCGGCGATTTTGTAGGCGATCCGCATACCTCCATCTTTGATGCCCGCCAGACCATCGAGTTGAATGATCATTTCTTCAAACTGATCGCGTACTATGACAACGAATTCGGTTATTCCAGCAATCTCTTGAACATGCTCAAATATATGCATCATGTCGACTGCGAATAGATCCGTATCCATCCGTATACATATTCTAAAGAAAAAAGGAGATTGGATCTATGAAAAAAACAGTCAGAGATATTGACGTAAAAGGAAAGAAAGTTCTCGTCCGATGCGACTTCAACGTACCGATGCAGGACGGCAAGATCACCGACGATACCCGGATCGTTTCGGCGCTGCCGACAATCGAATATTTGGTGCAGCACGGCGCGAAGGTTATTTTGATGTCCCACATGGGAAGACCAGACGGAAAGCCGAAAAAAGAATTTACCCTGCAGCCGGTAGCGGACAGGCTTTCACAGCTACTGGGAAAACCGGTCATCTTTGAAAGCGCGGATCGCGTGGTTGACGAAAAAGTCCGACAGGTAGCGGCTTCACTCGCGGAGGGTGACGTGATGCTGCTGGAAAATGTCAGATTCCGCAAGGAAGAGACCAAAAACGGCGCGGAATTCGCAAAAGAACTGGCGTCACTGGGCGATATCTTTGTCAATGACGCGTTCGGAACCGCGCACCGAGCACATGCGTCTACCGCAGGCATCGCGGATTATCTGCCGTGTGTTTCCGGTTTTCTGATCGAAAAGGAAGTGCAGTTTCTCGGCAATGCCATTGAAAATCCAGCAAGACCTTTTGTGGCCATTATGGGCGGTGCCAAAGTCGGAGATAAAATCCCGGTCATCGAGAACCTGCTCAAAAAAGTCGATGCCTTGATCATCGGCGGCGGTATGGCTTATACGTTCTTCAAGGCGGAGGGACTGGAGATCGGCACCTCGATCCTAGATCAAGACAGCCTGGAAATGGCAAAAGAAATCTTCACAAAAGCAGATCAAGCAGGCGTGAAGTTGCTGCTTCCGGTCGATGCGGTCTGCGCGAAGGAATTCCGGAACGATACAGAATTTGCTGTGTACGAGAAAGACAAGATCCCGTCTGATCGAATGGGAATGGATATCGGACCAAAGACCGTGGAGCTCTTTCAGAAGGAAATCGCCGCGGCGAAGACCATCGTCTGGAATGGTCCGATGGGCGTATTCGAAATGCCGAACTTCGCGGCGGGAACCAGAGCGATCGCAGAAGCTTTGGCTGCGTCTGACGCAGTTACGATCATCGGCGGCGGAGACTCCGCGGCGGCCTGTGAGCAATTTGGGCTCAAGGACAAGATGACACACATCTCCACCGGCGGCGGTGCGTCACTGGAATTCCTGGAGGGCAAAGTGCTTCCGGGTGTTGCGGTGATCGAAGAAAAATAAGGAAGAAAAAACGAAACAGGAGGCAGATTATGGTCAGAGTAGCAATCAACGGATTCGGAAGAATCGGCAGGCTGGCATTCCGCCAGATTTTTGAAGATCCGGAAATGAAGGTCGTTGCCATCAACGATCTGACAGATCCGAAAATGCTGGCGCATCTTTTGAAATACGACAGTTCACAGGGAGCATATCGCGGACACGAAATTCTTTGGGATGAAGATTCCATCACCGTGGACGGCGTGGATATTCCGGTATACAAGGAGCCTGATGCCCATAACCTGCCGTGGAAAGATCTGAATATTGATGTCGTGTTGGAATGCACAGGGTTCTATACGTCCAAATCGAAGTCGCAGGCACATATCGACGCCGGCGCGAAAAAAGTGCTGATCTCAGCACCGGCCGGCAATGATCTGCCGACGATCGTATACGGCGTCAACCATGAGACTCTGACCGAAAACGACAACATCGTTTCCGGCGCCTCCTGCACGACCAATTGTCTGGCACCGATGGCAAAAGTACTCAACGACTATCGGGAAGTGCGAACAGGCTTCATGACCACGATTCATGCGTATACCGGCGATCAGATGCTGCTGGACGGTCCGCACCGAAAAGGAGATCTTCGCCGGGCGAGAGCCGGAGCCATCAATATTGTACCGAGTGCCACCGGGGCGGCCAAAGCAATCGGTCTGGTTATTCCGGCACTTGCGGGCAAGCTGATCGGTTCTGCGCAGCGTGTCCCGGTTCCATCCGGCTCCATCACGATTCTGGACGCTACTCTCAAGGACATGACGGACAGCGTGTCTGTTGAGGGTATCAACGCGGCGATGAAAGCGGCGACCAGCGAATCGTTCGGTTATACGGAAGAGGAACTGGTCAGCTCCGATATCATCGGCATGTGCTATGGCTCACTCTTTGATGCGACACAGACTCTGGCACAGCGGTGTGGCACGCATATTTATGAAGTGCGGATTGTTGCTTGGTATGACAATGAAATGAGTTATACCTGTCAGCTGATTCGTACCCTCAAATATCTGAAAAAATTTGTAAAATAAACAAAAGAAAGGCGATTTTTTATGCGCTATCCTTTTATCGCAGGAAACTGGAAAATGTATAAGACGATTGCGGAGGCGCGAGCTTTCGCGGAGGAATTCAAAAAGATTTATCAGCCGTCTGATGTGCGGGTTGCCATTTGCGCGCCATATCTGCAACTCCCGACATTGGTTGAGGCGTTCCGCGGAACCGGCATCGGCGTCGGCGCACAGAATGTGCACTATGAAGAAGAGGGGGCGTTTACCGGTGAGGTTTCGATCCCGATGCTGGAAGAGATCGGTGTGGACTGTTGCATCGTCGGTCATTCTGAAAGACGGCAGTATTTCAACGAGACGGATGACACTGTAAACCGTAAGGTCAAAGCTTTGCTGGAGACGGAGATCGTGCCGATCCTCTGTGTCGGCGAAGATTTGCAGCAAAAAGAGGCCGGCTATGAAAGACAGTTGGTCAGCGAACAGGTCAAGAACGCGCTGCACGATATTCCGGCTGACAAAGCAGAACACGTCGTGATCGCTTACGAGCCGATCTGGGCCATTGGTACCGGCAGGACCGCAACGCCGATCCAGGCCAACATGATGTGCGCGCTGATCCGTGATACCCTGACCGAAATGTATGGGGATGAAGCCGCCGACCGCGTGATTATCCAGTACGGCGGCAGTGTGAAACCGGAAAACGCGTCGGAAATCATGAATATGGAAGAAATCGATGGCGCGTTGGTGGGCGGAGCCAGCTTGGAACCGCTAAAATTTAATGAAATTGTAAACTTTTAACTTGATTTTGCGGGTTGAGGTGTGGTACAATTAATAAGTTAAAATTACAAGGAGGTACGAGATGAAGATTGTCTTAATGATTTTGCTCGCAGTTGCAAGTCTGATTCTGATTGCCAGCGTGTTGCTTCAGTCCGGTAACAGTGCCGGTTTGTCAGGCTCCATCGCAGGCGGAGCGGAACAGCTCTTCGGCAAGAAAAAGAGCAAAGGTTATGAAGCACTGTTAGAAAAAGTGACTGCCATCGGAGCTGTTTTATTCATAGTGCTTTCTCTTGTGATCGTTACGCTGGAATAAACAAGCGCGGCGAACGATAAAACTGTTTTAAATTATTTTATTATATTTCACCAAGAAAAGAGGTACGAAGCGTGCCTCTTATTCGACGTGAGTAGGAGGTATTATATCATGGACAAGATTTTTCCTGTAATCGCTGCCGTGATTGGTCTGGCTGTCGCATTTTGTCTGGCGGCATGGATCAAGAAGGCTGACGAAGGTACAGACAGGATGAAGGAAATCGCCAGCTACATCAGAGAAGGTGCGATGGCGTTCCTGAAGAGAGAATACAGAACAATGGTTATCGTTGTTGTCGTATTGTTCTTAATTATCGGTCTGGCTCTGCAGAGCTGGACAACTGCGATTCTTTACTTATGTGGCGCGGCATTATCCGTTTTAGCGGGCTTCTTCGGCATGAAGGTCGCGACTCTGGGTAATGTCAGAACTGCAAATGCGGCAAGAGAATCCGGCATGAACAAAGCGCTGAAGATCGCGTTCCGATCCGGCGCGGTCATGGGTCTTTGCGTATCCGGTCTCGGTCTGTTCGGACTGGGTGTCGTTCTCTGCGCACTGGATCTGGCAACCGTGGTACAGTGTGTAACCGGTTTTGGCCTCGGCGCGTCTTCCATGGCACTGTTCGGAAGAGTCGGAGGCGGTATCTACACGAAGGCAGCAGACGTTGGCGCTGACCTGGTAGGTAAGGTCGAAGCAGGCATCCCGGAAGACGACCCGCGTAACCCGGCAGTTATCGCGGATAACGTAGGCGACAACGTCGGCGACGTTGCCGGTATGGGTTCCGACCTGTTTGAATCCTATGTAGGTTCCATCATTTCCGCAGTGACGCTGGCAGCTGTTGCGGTAAACTCCGCAGCAGAAACCGCAACCTTCAGCGAAGCTGATGCAGCGATCTTCCCGCTGATCATTTCCGCGATCGGTATTCTGGCATCCGTGATCGGTATCCTGATCGTCAGAGGAAAAGACGGCGGCAACCCTGCAGCAGCTCTGAACATGGGAACCTATGTGAGCGGCGTGATCGTGATCGTTGCAACGTTCATCCTTTCCAAATCCATGCTCGGCGACTACACCTATGCAGCTGCGATCATCGCAGGTCTGGTAGTCGGCATTGCCATCGGCAAGATCACCGAAGTTTACACTTCCGGCGACTATAAACACGTACAGAGCATCGCAGACCAGTCTCAGACCGGTGCAGCAACCACGATCATCAGCGGCCTGGGCGTTGGTATGATGTCCACCTTATGGCCGATCATCCTCATCTGCGTAGGCGTATTCGTGGCTTATCAGTTCGCAGGCTTATACGGCATCGCGCTTTCTGCAGTCGGCATGCTTTCTACCACCGGTATGACGGTAGCAGTTGACGCTTACGGTCCGGTATCTGATAACGCAGGCGGTATCGCGGAAATGTCCGAATTACCGCATGAAGTCAGAGAGATCACCGACAAGCTCGACGCAGTCGGCAACACCACCGCGGCGATCGGTAAAGGCTTCGCGATCGGTTCCGCTGCACTGACCGCACTGGCACTGTTTGCATCCTATGCAGCAGTTACCGGTCTGGAAGTGATCAGCTTACTTGACCCGATCGTTATCATCGGCTTATTCATCGGCGCAATGCTTCCGTTCCTGTTCTCCGCTATGACGATGAACTCGGTCGGTAAAGCTGCAAACCAGATGATCGAAGAAGTCAGAAGACAGTTCAGAGAAAACAAGGGTATCATGGAAGGTACCGCAAAGCCTGACTATGCAAACTGCGTAGATATCTCTACGAAGGCTGCATTAAAGGAAATGGTCGTACCGAGCATCATGGCGATCCTTGCTCCGCTTGCTGTCGGCCTGATCTTAGGGCCTGCTGCACTCGGCGGCATGCTGGGCGGCGCATTATCCGCAGGCGTACTGCTTGCTATCATGATGGCAAACGCAGGCGGCGCGTGGGACAACGCGAAGAAGTACATCGAAGAAGGACACTTCGGCGGCAAGGGCAGCGAACCTCACAAGGCAGCGGTTGTCGGCGATACGGTTGGTGACCCGTTCAAGGATACTTCCGGTCCGTCCATCAACATCCTGATCAAGTTAATGACCATTGTTTCCGTAGTATTCGCGCCTCTGTTCGTGCAGGTCGGCGGATTACTGACGAATCTTTAATTTGAATAACGTAGCATGAGCAATCTTGCTGCACAGACGAAGAAATTCAAGAGCCTCCCGCTTGCGGGAGGCTCTTGTCGATTATCTTATATCTTTTTATGCTCAATACTGATTCTGGACGTCCAGTGCTTCCATCAGTTTCATGTCTTTGTGTTTTTCACAGAAGTACTGCAGGGTGAACTGGTTGGCGAAAAGGATGATCGGGCGCTCGAAGCGGTCGAAGACCAGCATGGTTCGAGAATCGAGTACGTCCTTGACCTTTTCGATGGCGGCCGCATAGTCGCGGGAACTTGGATCCGCGTCGATCTGCACCCATCTGGCGGTCGAGAAGTCCAGACGATCCATGCGCACCTGTGCGTTGTACTCGTTTTTCAAACGGTACTCGAACACTTCAAACTGCAGCTGGCCGACCGCACCGATAATGACCTCGTTATACTGATTTCGGTAGACCTGGATTGCACCTTCCTGCGCAAGCTGCGCGACACCTTTTTGGAACTGCTTGGCCTTCATAGTATCCTTTGGCGTGACCAGCGAGAACAGCTCCGGAGGGAATGTCGGCAGCGGTTCGAAGAACAGAGGCTCTTTGGTCGTGGTAAGGGTATCGCCAATCTGATAATTGCCGGTATCGTAGATGCCGATGATATCGCCTGCGATTGCGTTTTCTACGTTTTCCCGCTCGTTGGCCATCAGCATGGTGGACTGTGACAGTTTCATCTCCTTGCCTGTTCGGGAGAGACGCACAGTCATGCCACGGGTAAAGGTGCCGGAGCAGATGCGGAAGAATGCCAGACGATCGCGGTGCGCAGGGTTCATGTTCGCTTGAATCTTAAAGATAAAGCCGCTGAAAAAATCATCGGTCGGCAGAACCTCACCGGTTGTGGTCTTGCGCGGACCGGGTGGCGGAGACATCTCTAAAAAGTGTTCAAGGAACGGGATCGTGCCGAAGTCCGCAAGCGCGGAGCCGAAAAAGACCGGAGAAAGCCTGCCCTTAGAGACAAGCTTCTGATCAAATTCGTTGCCGGCACCTTGAATCAGTTCAATCTCGTCGCGCAGCGCGGAAAGGTTATAGCCGGCGATCTCGTTTTCGAGTTCCGGTCCGAACACGCCGTCCGATCCGAGCTGCAGGGTTTTGGTCTGCTTGCCTGCCTTGTAAAGGTGAACCTCGTTCTTGAGCAGGTCATAGATGCCTTCAAAGTTCATACCGTTGCCGATCGGCCAGGAGACCGGTACGGACGGCAATCCCAGCACATCCTCTAATTCCTGTATGAGATCGAACGGTTCCTTGGTCTCACGGTCGAGTTTGTTGATAAAGGTAAAGATCGGGATTCCACGCATGGAGCAGACCTTGAACAGTTTTTTGGTCTGCGCTTCGATACCCTTGGCGCCGTCGATGACCATGACCGCACTGTCTACGGAGGTCAGAATTCGATAAGTATCCTCGCCGAAGTCGTTATGACCGGGGGTGTCCATAATCGAGATCACCTTGCCGGCATATTCAAACTGCATGACGGAGGAGGTGACAGAGATGCCCCTCTGCTTTTCAATCTCCATCCAGTCCGAGGTGGCGAATTTGCTATTTCTGCGTGCTTTGACCGTTCCGGCCTCGCGGATGGCACCGCCGTGCAGCAGGAGCTTCTCGGTCAAGGTTGTTTTACCGGCATCGGGGTGGGAGATGATGCCAAAGATGCGTCTTTTTTGTATTTCTTCTAATCTGGTAGTCATAGAGACCTCTTTCTCGAAAATTTTATCGTGCAGTGGAAAGCAAAGAATGCTCACCAAATCTTCACATCAAATATCATACCATAAATCTTGAATTTGTAAACAGAATATTATATAATATACATTTATGAAACGAACAATTTCTCTGCCGCGTGTGCCTTGATGCGAGCAGAAAATGTACATCCTATACAAATTGATAACAAGGGGGAACAGTATGAAAGAAACGAAACAAACCGATGTGCTTGTGCAGCAGGAAACCGTACGATCGGAAGCTGCAGAGATAAAAGCTGCACAGCCGGAAATTGCGCAAGAAAACAAGATGGGTGTGCTTCCGATCCGGCAGCTACTTTTAGGCATGGCGTGGCCCGCAATTCTGTCGATGACCATCAGCGCACTCTACAATATCGTAGACAGTATTTTCGTAGCGAAGCTCAGCGAGGACGCTCTGACGGCGGTATCGATCGTCAATCCGATCCAGATGCTGATCATCGCGCTTTCGGTAGGCAGCGGTGTCGGGATCAACTCCCTGATCGCAAGAAGGCTCGGTGCGCACAGACAGGTCGAGGCGGATCAAGCCGCAAGCACGGGACTTCGGATCGGAGTCTTCAATTACCTGATTTTTTTGATAATCGGTGTATGTCTTACCGACATTTTTGTTTCCGGTTATGCCGAAAAAGGAAGCTATATTTATGAGCAGGCGGTGATTTATATGCAGATCGTTTGCATCGGATCGTTTTTTTTGAACATGCAGGTCGTATTTGAAAAAATCTTACAGTCGACCGGCAATATGCTCGCTCCGATGATCTGTAGCCTGACCGGCGCGGTGGTCAATATCATTCTGGATCCGATTCTAATCTTCGGATTGCTCGGCGCGCCCCGGCTGGAAGTCGCAGGAGCGGCAATCGCGACCGTGATCGGACAGATGTGCGGCATGCTGGTTGGCGCAGTAGTTATTTTTAAAGGTGAACATTTAGTCAGCATTCAGGTAAAAGGCTTCAAGTTCAACTGGGATATCGTGGCGGATATTTACAAGGTCGGTCTGCCGTCCATCGTCATGCAGTCGATCGCCTCGGTGATGATCATCTTCTACAACATGATCCTGGTGGTCTATTCCACAACGGCGGTTGCGGTTCTTGGCGTCTACTTCAAGATCCAGTCGTTTGTCTTCATGCCGGTATTCGGACTCAACCAGGGAGCCATGCCGATCATGGGTTACAACTACGGGGCAGCAAAAAAAGACCGCTTGATGCTGACATACAAGGAAGCCTTAAAAATTGCGCTGATTGTCATGACGTTGGGACTGATTTTGTTCCAGGCTATTCCAAAACAGCTGCTTTTGATGTTCGATGCTTCGGAAGATATGCTGGCTATCGGCATTCCGGCGCTGCGTATCATCAGCATCTGCTTTATCCCAGCAGCATTCGGCATTATTACCGGAACGCTGTTTCAGGGAACGGGGCACGGTCTTTACAGCCTGATCGGCTCTGTGATCCGTCAGCTTGTCGGCATCCTGCCGCTGGCGTTCGTCCTTATCCGCATCGGCGGCGTCACCTTATCTTGGGCAGCTTTTCCACTTGCGGAGATTTTAGGTCTCGTTTACAGCGCGCTGATGCTGCGACGACTTTACCGGAATGAAATTTCAAAACTCGACGATTGATCGGTTTGTGCCGGGTGCGGTGCCTGCTGCTGCGTGATTCCCGCCTTCTGCGTCCAGTGCGCGGCTATCCGCTTCAACCAGATCAAAGATGAGCGGGTCGCGCAGAAGATGCGACCAGACCGTATGGGTCGCTTTGACAAAAGCGTCATTGAGAGGAATCTCCTCTTCAATCAGAGGGCAGGCATAAGGCAGCTCTTCAAAATTATAAACAAGCTCCAGAACTCCGTCCTTGCTGATATATGGTGAAAGCGGGTAGGTCCGGCATTGCAGCGGACGCTCCTTTCGCGGACAAAGAGGCGGAGTTTTACATTTCACAAAATAGACATTGCCGTGCCAGGAGTCAGGAAATTCAAAGTCATCGGCATCTTCCACAGTCCATATTAGCCAATTATCCTTTCTGCTGTGGATTTTTTCCTCACCGGGATAAAGGTAAATACCGAGTTCTTCCTGCTCCTGTCTGTCGCTGCTCTCACAGGTGCAGCAGATGGCGCCGCAGAGCTTACCGCAGTCTCCGTCCAGTGGACTGACGCGGTCGAGAAGCCGATAAATGGCTTTCCAGGTTCTTTTTTTAATGGTAGATTTCATACCTGTCAGTATAAGGGAAAAGGGGGCCTGCTGTCAACCTTAACGTTTTTTTAGCGGGTTTTGGTGGTAAACTGATACTGGAGAATTTCACAGCGGAATTTATCCGGAATCAAAAGAGAGATTAAAACATACATAATGAGGGGAATTATGAGACTTGGAATTGATGTTGGTTCAACAACAGTAAAACTTGTATTATTAAACGAGCGGGATGAGATCCTGTATCAAAAATATGAACGCCATATGTCAAGTGTTTTTGACAAGGTCAGCGAGCTGCTCACCAAGATGCAGGAAGAGATCGGTGACGTGAATGTGAAAGTGGTCATCACCGGATCCGGAGGATTGGCACTGGCAGATAAGATCGGCGCGAAGTTTGAACAGGAAGTCATTACCTGCTCGCTGGCGGTACAAAAACTGATTCCGCAGACGGATGTGGTGATTGAACTTGGGGGAGAAGACGCGAAGATCACCTATTTTGGCGCTTCGGTCGAACAAAGAATGAATGGCACCTGCGCAGGCGGAACCGGTGCGTTCATCGACCAGATGGCGATCCTGTTAAATACAGACGGTGACGGACTGAACGAAGCCGCTAAGAATTATTCCGTTATTTATCCCATTGCGGCGCGCTGCGGTGTATTTGCCAAAACGGACATTCAGCCGCTGATCAACGAGGGCGCGCCGATTGAAAACCTGGCAGCCTCCATTTTTCAGGCGGTTGTTAACCAGACCATCAGCGGACTTGCCTGCGGACATAAAATCACCGGAAAGGTAGCTTTTTTAGGCGGACCGCTGACGTACTTATCCGAACTGCGCAAACGATTCATTGAGACGCTGCAGTTGGCGCCTGACGACGTGATTTTTCCGGAAAATTCCAAATATTTTGTCGCGATCGGCGCAGCCTTTATGGCAGCAGACAAAGAAGCTGTCTGCCTCAGCGACCTGATCAAAAAGGTCAATGCGGTCGATCCACTGGCAGACTGTGTGACCAAGCGGGTAGAACCGTTGTTTTGTGATGAGGCGGAATACCGGGAATTTTGCGAACGTCACGCGAAAGCAAAAATCGCAAGACGTGATTTGTCAGCCTGCAAAGGGCCGCTTTTCCTTGGCATCGACGCCGGTTCAACGACAACCAAAGCCGCGCTGATCGATCAGAACGAAAAGTTGGTTTATTCATTCTATCGAAACAATGAGGGAAATCCTCTGGAAGCGACCAAACAGCTGCTGGAAGAACTGTATCAGCAGATGCCGGAAGCATGCTACATCGCCAATACCACTGTGACCGGATACGGTGAGGGGCTGATCAAGGCAGGTTTCAACGCCGATTACGGCATCATCGAAACCATGGCACATTATAAGGCAGCTGAGGAATTCCTGCCGGGCGTTGACTTTATTCTCGACATCGGCGGACAGGACATGAAGTGTATGCGTATCAAGGATGGCGCGATTTACCATATCATGCTCAATGAAGCCTGTTCTTCGGGCTGTGGATCTTTTATTGAAACTTATGCAAAATCGGTCAATATGCCGGTCGAGGAATTCGCAAAGGTCGGACTTTTGGCTAAGAACCCGGTGGATCTGGGCACGCGCTGCACGGTATTCATGAATTCGATGGTCAAGCAGGCACAGAAGGAGGGCGCAAGCATTGGCGACATCGCGGCCGGCCTTTCCTATTCTGTTATCAAGAACGCGCTGTATAAGGTCATCAAGCTGCGCAATCCGGACGAAGCCGGAGAAAAGATCGTCGTGCAGGGCGGAACCTTCCTCAACGAGTCGGTTCTGCGAGCAATTGAAAAGGTGCTTGGCAAGGAAGTCGTGCGTCCGGACATCGCCGGTCTGATGGGGGCTTACGGATGCGCGCTGCATTCCAAAACCAACTGGCAATACGGTCATGTATCGAGCATCCTGCCGCTCGCAAAAGTACAGGAATTCCATGCCGGGAGTTCCAACGCAAGATGCCGGGGATGCGAAAACCAGTGTATGCTGACGATCACGCGCTTCAATGACGGCGAACGCTTTGTGACCGGCAATCGTTGTGAGAAAGGCGCTGGGAAAGAGAATCAGGCAAAAGATCTGCCGAATTTATACGCTTATAAGCTGAAACGACTGTTCCACTATCAGCCTTTGGAAGAGCGCGAAGCCGTGCGTGGTCATGTGGCGCTGCCGCGGGTTCTGAATATGTATGAGGACTATCCGTTCTGGTTCACGTTCTTTACGAAACTGGGGTACCGTGTGGTACTCTCACCGATGTCCTCCAAGGAACTTTACGAAAAGGGCATGGATACGATTTCTTCCGATACCGCGTGCTATCCGGCCAAACTGGTGCACGGACATATCAAGACCTTGGTGGAAATGGGCGAAAAATGGATCTTTTATCCGTGCATCAATTACGAGCAATGGGAGACCAAGGACGCGCAAAATCACTATAATTGTCCGATTGTGGCGACGTATCCCGAGGTCATTGCCAACAATATGAATGAAGTATTTATGGAGAACGGCGTGGAGTTTTCCCATCCGTTTGTACCATATGATAACGACAGCCGACTGATTCCGCGGATGCATGAGATTCTCAAAGCAAAGGGGATCACAAAAAAAGAAGTGCAAAAAGCCGTTGAAGCAGCAAGAGCGGAGCAGCTCGCGTTCAAGCGCGATGTGGAAGCGGAGGGCGAACGCGCGGCAGCTTATGCCAGCGCACATAACAAAAAAGCGATCGTTCTCTCAGGCAGACCGTACCATCTGGATACCGAGATCAATCATGGCATCGATAAGATGATCACTTCTTATGATATGGTGGTGCTGTCGGAAGATTCCGTATGTCATATGGGAAAGCTTCCAAGACCAATCCGCGTATTGGATCAGTGGGCTTATCATTCCAGACTGTACCGGGCAGCAGATTATGTCTGCCAACATGACGGCGTGGAACTGGTACAACTGAATTCCTTCGGTTGCGGCGTGGATGCGGTCACGACCGATCAGGTGGAAGAGATCCTGGAAAATTCCAATAAACTCTATACGCTGCTCAAAATTGACGAGGGCAACAACCTCGGCGCGGTGCGCATTCGCATCCGCTCTCTGGCGGCGGCCATGGAGGAACGGGATAAGAACGGCATCAAGGCGATCCACAATCTGAAACCGTATACGCGCAAGTACTTTACCAAAGAAATGCGCAAGGACTATACGCTGCTGATCCCACAGATGTCGCCGGTGCATTTTCAATACCTGGAGGTTGCGCTCAAAGCGAGTGGCTATCGCGCAGAGGTCATCCCGACCGTCGACAAGCATGCCGTGGATGAGGGACTGAAATACGTCAACAACGACGCTTGCTATCCGACTTTGGTAACGTTGGGCAAGATGATCAGCACGCTCAAATCTGGTGAGTATGATCTCAATCGAACGGCACTTGTAATGTCACAGACAGGCGGAGGCTGCAGAGCCAGTAACTATATCGCACTGCTGCGCAAGGCGCTCAAGGATCTTGGCATGGAGCAAGTCCCAGTCGTTTCCTTTAACATGGCAGGACTGGAAAGCAACCCGGGCTTTAAGATCAATGCATCGATGGCGAAGCGTCTGCTGATTGCGGTGATGTACGGCGACCTGTTCCAACGGCTACTATACGCGACAAGGCCGTATGAAGAGGTGCCTGGTGCCGCGGAGGCGATCATGAAAAAATATGAAGCACGCATTTTCGAGAACTGTCGCGATGGCAAGATCGGTACTTACAAACGGTTGATCCGTGAGATTGTCCGAGAGTATGACACGATGCCGCTCAAAGACATCAAAAAGCCGAAAGTTGGCGTTGTCGGCGAAATCTTGGTCAAATATCATCCGGACGCCAACAACAACATCGTCGATATCATCGAAAAAGAGGGCGGGGAAGCCGTCGTGCTGGATCTGGTGGATTTCTTCCTTTACGGCATGTATAGCAAGAAGTTCAATTACGAGAATCTGTCCGGTTCCTATAAACAGTATAAACTGAACAAGATCGGCATCGATCTGATCGAGCAGTTCCGCAAGCCGCTACGGAAGGCTCTTAGGGAAAGTCGGCGTTTTGAAGAACCGTCCCGTATCGAAAAGACAGCCGAAGAAGCGTCTCAGATCGCGTCCATCGGCAATCAGTGCGGTGAGGGTTGGCTTCTGACCGGCGAAATGATTGAGCTGATCAAGGACGGCGCGACGAACATTGCCTGTCTGCAGCCTTTTGCCTGCCTACCAAATCATGTAACCGGCAAAGGCATGATGAAAGCCATCCGCGAACGTTTCCCGAAAGCCAATATCGTGGCGATCGACTATGATCCGGGCGCCAGCAATGTCAACCAGCTCAACCGGATCAAGCTGATGATGGCCACGGCACACAAGAACCTGCGTGAGGAAGAAGCCTCCTCGGAGGTCACCGCCTAAAAAATATCTGAAAAAAACTTGAAAAAGCAGGAGACATGTCGTATAATTATTTCTGCTAAATACATAGTAAATCAAATCAGTTAGGAGGTGTCTCCATGGGAAGACACGGTACAATCGCAGGCAGAAAGGCCGCGCAGGACTCCAAGAGAGCCGCAATGTTTACAAAATACGCACGAGCTATCACGGTAGCAGCAAAGGCCGGCGGAGATCCTGAATACAACGCGACACTCAGACTGGCAATTGAAAAGGCAAAAGCCATTTCCATGCCGAATGACAATATTACAAGAGCGATCAAAAAGGGAACCGGAGAGCTTGCCGGTGAAACATATGAAGAATTAAGCTTTGAAGGATACGGCGTAGGCGGTGTGGCTGTCATCGTAGAGGCACTGACAGACAATACCAACAGAACAACTTCCGCAGTCAGATCTACCTTTGATAAGTACGGTGGCAATCTTGGCACGCCGGGATGCGTATCCTATATGTTCTCACGTAAGGGCATCATCATCGTCGAAAAGACGGACGGCGTGGATGAAGACGCGCTGATGGAGACCGCTCTGGAAGCAGGCGCCGACGACATGATCGTACAAGAGGACAGCTACGAGATCGTGACCGATCCGGCGGCTTATACCGATGTTCATCATGCGATCGCGGAGGCCGGCTACGAGATCGTGGAATCCGACGTGGAATACGTACCGTCCATGGAAGCAGCACCGAAGGACGAACATGATATCGCCAAGCTGGCAAAGATGATCGAACTTCTGGAAGACAACGATGACGTTCAGAAAGTATACACAAATTGTTCCATCGATCTTTTCGAGGAATAACAGACAGAAGATAAGCTTATAATAGAACTAATCCTGGGTTATGCGTTGAGGACATATAATTGAACCTACACTTGAACTTCGGGAGTCCGGGTTTCTCCGGGCGTTATGTCAGGCCGCCGCGCGAGCGGAAGACAGAGGCAGGGAACAGGGCACCCACCTATCGTAAGATAGGGCGTCAATTATATCCTTGACGGTAATTTGGGATTTTCTTATTTCTTAAGATATGAGAGATATGAGGTTGAAACATGAAGGAAACCATCGTCATCATCGACGGAAACAGTCTGATCAACCGGGCCTATTACGCGATGCAGCGGCCGATGATCACCAAGGACGGCATTTATACGCAGGGCATTTTTGGCTTTATCAATATGCTGAACAAGATCATCGGAGACTATGAACCGGCCTATCTGACGGTTGCGTTCGATCTGAAAGCTCCGACCTTCCGCCATCTGGAATACGACGCCTACAAGGCAGGCCGCAAACCGATGCCGCCGGAGTTGGTCATGCAGATGCCGCTTTTAAAAGACATCCTGCATGCGATGAACATCAAAACGCTGGAACTGGAGGGCTATGAGGCTGACGACATTATCGGGACAGTCGCACGAACCGCTGAAGAACAGGGTCTGAACCCATTGATTATTACCGGCGACAAGGACGCCTTACAGTTGGCTACCGATAAAACTAAGATCCTGATCACCAAAAAGGGAATTTCTGAGTTTGAACTTTTTGACTATGATAAAATGGTGGAGCATTATGGGTTGACGCCGACGCAGTTTATCGATCTGAAAGGTCTGATGGGCGACAGCTCCGATCATATTCCGGGCATTCCTGGTGTCGGAGAAAAAAGCGGCATCGCGCTGCTCACACAGTTCCATTCGATCGAAAATCTGCTGGCTCATACGGACGAGATCACCAAACCGGCTCTGCGCAAAAAGGTTGAAGAAAATGTGCAGCTTGCGCTGATGAGTAAACGCCTGGCAACCATCAACCGTTTCGTACCGATCGCAATTGATTTCGAGAAGATGCGACTTGTCGAGCCGGATTACGATCGGCTGATCGAGCTTTATCAGAAGCTGGAATTCAACAGCTTCCTGAAACGAATCGCGCAGACGATGACGCAAAAGGAAGTGGCGCCGGAAGCCTTTCACTTTACGCCACAGGATGTACAGATCCACAGGCTGACCAAAGAAAGTGACCTTTCCGCGCTGGATGCGTTCTCCGGCAAGGAGGTTTTTTTGAAAGTATTCGGCGATTCCAGTCATGTGCGTCCGCCGCGGATCGACGCGGTGTTTGTACAGAACGGAGCGGAGGTCTGTTATATTGATGCGGCGGCCATCCAAACCGAATACATCATCGAGGCACTGAACCGACAGCAGTTTTCCCTGTGGGGGCATGACATCAAAGATGACCTGTATACGCTTATTTTTTATGGCTACCGCGATTTTTGGACCAGCTTCGACACGGCCATTGCCGCGTATGTGCTGGATCCGGCGCGCAGCCAGTATGAACTCAAAAATCTGGCGTTTGAACAGCTGCATTTGAGCATGCAGAACCTGGATGAGTTTTTAGAAGAACATGGTCAGATGGACATGCTTGCGTCTGCGACCGCAGGGTATGCCGACTACGGGGTCATTCTTTCCGGCGTTGCCGCCAAGCTGCGGGAAATACAGGAAGCGCAGACACGCGAGCGAAAGCTGGACAAGGTTCTGTACGAAGTGGAGCTGCCACTGATCAAGGTGTTAGCCGCGATGGAGGTGGAGGGCATTCGCACCGACAGCGAATTTCTTGATCAGATCGGCAGTGAACTGAACGAGCAGGCTCGAAAACTGGAAGAACAAATTTACCAATATGCGGGTTTCCACTTTAATATCAAATCACCATATCAGCTGGGTGATGTCCTGTTTGAGACGCTCAAGCTCCCAGCGGGTAAAAAGAGCAAACGCGGATACAGTACCAGCGCGGATATTCTGGAAAAGATCCGGGATCAGCATCCGATCGTCGACGCGGTGCTTGCCTACCGGAACCTGACCAAGCTGAATTCCACCTATGTGGAGGGAATGAAACCATTGATTGGCGCGGACGGGAAGATCCGCGCGCATTTCCAGCAAACGGTCACCACGACCGGACGGATCAGCTGTACCGAACCAAATCTGCAGAATATTCCGATTCGCCAGGAGACCGGACGCAGTCTGCGAAAGGCATTTTCCGCTTCCGATGACGCGCACATCCTGGTCGGTGCGGACTATTCACAGATCGAGTTGCGAATCCTGGCGCATTTATCCCAGGATCCGGGACTTCTGGAAGCGTTCCGGCAGGGAGAAGATATCCATAAGATGACTGCGGCCAAGGTGCTCGGCATACCACTCGATCAGGTGACTGCAGCAGATCGAAGCCGCGCCAAAGCCGTGAATTTCGGTGTCATCTATGGCATGAGCGGATTCGGATTGAGTGAAAATCTGCATATCACCCGCAAAGAGGCAGAAGCCTATATCGAGGAATATTTCAAAAAGCATCAGAAGGTCAAAGAATATATGGATGCACAGATCGCGCACTGTAAGAAAACCGGCTATGCGGAGACGATCTTGGGTAGAAAGCGAACAATCCACGAGATCAATGCTTCGACCTATATGGTTCGGCAGGCTGGGGAACGACTGGCGATGAACACGCCAATCCAGGGTAGTGCAGCGGATATCATCAAACTGGCGATGGTCAAGGTCTACCGCGAGCTGGAAGAAAAACATCCGGATTCAAAACTGATTCTGCAGGTTCATGACGAATTGATCATCAATGCCTACAAGGCGGAACTTGCGGAGATTTGTGAACTGTTAGAACGAAATATGGAATCTGCCATGCACTTATCCGTAAAACTCGAAACCGAGGTCAGTACGGGCGAAAATTGGTATGAGCTGAAATAGAGGACGAGAGAATGAAAGTAATCGGACTTACCGGCGGTATCGGAACCGGGAAATCGACGGTTTCCGCCTATCTTCGGGAAAAAGGATGCCGGGTTATCGACGCGGATCGCATAGCGCATCAGATGACAAAAAAAGGAAGCCCTTGCCTCGCGGAGATTGAAGCGGTTTTCGGCAAAGAGGTTTTCCTGGAGAACGGCAGGTTGAACCGCAAAAAACTTGGTGAAACCGTTTTCGCGGATCCCGCCAAAAAAGAGAAGCTGGAACAGATCATCACGCACAAAGTGATGGAGAAGACGCTTGCGGAGATCGAACAATGCCGCAACAGACAGGAAAAACTGGTGGTACTCGACGCGCCGTTGCTGTTTGAATGCGGCATGCAAGGGGACACCGACGAAAACTGGCTAGTCGTCTGCGATAAAAGAGTCCGATTTGCGCGCATTGCCGCACGTGACGGTCTCGGTGAAGCAGAAATTGAAAAACGCATGCACAGCCAGATGCCGACGGAGAAAAAGAAAAAACTGGCAGACCACATCATCGACAATTCACGCGATCTGCCATGGCTGCACGCACAGCTTGATGTACAGCTTGCGCGATTAAAACAGGAGGAAAATGCGCATGAAGGATAATCGCTTACTTCTGCTTCTAAAAAAATACTGGGTGATACCGGTTGTGATTTTCATCGCACTGGCAGCTGTTTTTTCCAGTGTGGAGATCTACAAAGAGGAAGTATTGAACATCGATCCTGACATCAAATATCAACAGCAGAAGACGCTTTACTTTGCCGCGGAGCGCATCGATACGCTCAATCCGCTGGTTTCGCAGAGTGAAGATACCTATTATCTGTCCAAACTGATCTACAACAGTCTTTTTGAATACGACGAAAACCTCAGCGCGGTGCCGGAACTGGTCGACAGCTATACCGTCAATACCGAACGAGCCTGCATCGAAATGAAACTTAAAAAAGGGGTCAAATGGCATAATGGGAAAACCTTCAAAGCGGACGATGTACGCTTTACGGTCAATGCGATCAAGGCGGCAGGCAGTACATCGCCGTATTACGCCAAGGCTTCCAAAATCGTGGCAGTCAATGTGACAGGAACCTACCGATGCAATATTTACTTTAACAACAACTACAACTGCTCGCTGGACGATCTGACGTTTCCGATCGTGCCGAGCAGCCAGTACGGAAGCGCCTATCAATTCGCGCAAGCCAGGGACGAGTTCAAACCGATCGGAACCGGCATGTATCAATATCGGTCATACAACTACCTGAAATATCTGCGTTTGAATCCGAACAAGAAATATTTTGACAAGGAACAGAAAGCCCAAAATAAGATCTACGTAAACATCATACCGAAACGTTCTTTAGCGGAAAATCTGATGGAAATCGATGCCGTAACCTGTTATCTGGATGATTCTTCCTCCCGCCGCTCGATCGTTTCGGACAAGAATTATCAGATGTACGACGTGCTTTCCAATCAGGTAGAAATGATTGTTTATAATACCAAGAGCAAACAGCTCAAAAACAAAGACATTCGGCAGGCGCTCTCTTATGGCATTGACCGCCAAAAAATCCTTGCCAACGCGTATATGAGTGACGGCGTTCTGTCGGATACCATCTATTACCCAAATTATCTTGGAGTTGCCGATGAGCAAACAACCTATGCCTACGACTATCAGAAAGCGCAGCAGATGCTTTTGAGCGCAGGACTGGCAGATCGCAACGGAGACGGCAGCTTGGAAGACATGAACGGTGACGCACTCACTCTGCGGATTCTGGTAAACAAGAAGAACGCGACCCGCACGGCTGCGGCACGACTGATCGAAAAGAATCTGGAGACCATCGGCATTCATTCCGAAGTTCGGGCACTTACGACGAAAGAATATCAGGCGGCGATTCGCGCCTGTGATTTTGATATCCTCCTCACCGGCTATCAAATGGAAGAAAGCTACGATCTGCGCAGCTTTTTCGACCGCACAAACCCGTGGGGTTATCTGAACTATGATCTTTTGACAAGTGTGCGGGAGCTTTCCCGTCTGCATACCGAGCAGGAGTACCGGGAGGCCTTTACGGAACTGAAAACGAAGATGCTGGACGAAATGCCGTATTATCCGCTCTGCTATCGCTATACGGGACTGATTGGCGTGACTACATTCAAAGCGGAGGCATTGCCGATGTTCAATGACATCTATAAAAACTGCAACACCTGGAGCTGGAGCAAGATCATCCAATCGGAGACCCCGGAAGAAGACACCACAGATGTGCAGAAATCCAAATAAATGAAAACAAAATTAAAAAAAATAAAAAAAGTATTTGTGTTTTCGGTCTTTTTATGCTATGATTGTTCTGTTATCGAAAGCGTGGTAACAGAATTATGCCGGCGTGATGGAATTGGCAGACGTGCAGGACTCAAAATCCTGTGGTGGCGACACCGTATGGGTTCGACCCCCATCGCCGGCACCATTTTTATGGAAATGAAAGAAAAGTATACGAGAGGAGCGTTAAAGCATGCCACAAGCAGTAGCACAATTAATCCCTTTGGTTCTCTTGATCGTCGTGATGTACTTCCTGATGATCAGACCGCAAAAGAAAAAAGATAGACAAATCCAGGAAATGAGAAGAGCTTTGACCGTCGGAGACGAGATTGTTACCATCGGCGGCATCTGCGGCAAGGTCGTAAAGACAAAAGACGAATCTTTCATCATTCAGGTTGGCGCTGACAAAGTTAAATTTGAAATGATGAGATGGGCTGTTTCTTCTGTGACCAAAGAATCCGCAAGACGTGACAGCACAAAGAATGATGTTGTGGAAGACGACGAACCGAAGAAGGTTATGCCGAAAAGACTGAAAAAGAATTCCGAAGCGGAAGAGCCTGCCAAGGATGAACCGGTTAAGGCAGAAGCGCTCGAGGAGGCAGTCAAAGAGGCGGAAGAGGAAGCTGCAAAGACAGAATAACCATACGTCCGCACAGCAAAACGCGGAGATACACAAGGACCCTGAAGCGTTCAGGGTCTTTTTTGTTGTTTTTCATCTTTTTTTGTTGAAAGTCAGAGGTTTTTACTTGTAACAGCGTCAAAAAAGTAGTAAAATGTAATGTAAAATAAAATGCCCATTTCCGGGCATTCCGAGAAATTATAGTTATGAGAGGTTTTTGAAAAATGAGTTTAAAAGTGAAAAGAATACTGGCTGTACTGGTGATCCTGGCACTGGCCTTCGGCTGGTATGTCACCTTGTTCGGCATCGGTGACAAGACAAAAGACGGTGCAGTTACTTCTGTAAAATCTGCATTGAAATACGGATTGGATATCGACGGCGGTGTCTATGTGGTGATGGAGGCGCAGACTGACTTGACCGGAGACGAGTTGAAGACGCTGATGGAACAGACCAGAGCGGTCTTGAACAACCGAGTCAACCAGATGGGTGTTGCGGAATCCTCCGTGACCATCGAGGGTACGAAACGTCTGAGAGTCGAGATCCCAGGCGTGGAAGACGCAGATGAAGCGATTCAGGCTATCGGTAAGACAGCGCAGTTGTATTTCATTCTGGCAGATGGCAGTGTCGTGCTGGACGGTAGCCATGTCAAGGATGCACAGATTGCGACCGACGGCAGCTACTACAAGATCCTGCTTGAGTTTGACAGCGAAGGCGCGAAGCTGTTTGAAGAAGGAACGCGCAAGGCATTCAATGGTGAGGTAACTCCGACGGTTGAGGGACTGCAGGCAAAGCAGATCGCCATCGTTTTGGACGGAGAGATCATCACCAACCCGACGGTACAGAGCGTGATCAGCGGCGGCAGCTGCGAGATCGAGGGAAAATACAGCAAGGAAGAAGCATCTATGACAGCGGCGCTGATCCGAGGCGGCGCACTTCCGGTAGAATTAAAGGAAGTACAATCATCAGTACAAGCTGCTACAATCGGTGCGGACGCACTGGACAAGTCCATCGTGGCAGGCGCGATCGGTTTGGGAATTGTCTTCCTGCTGATGCTGATTTTTTACGGTATGCTGGGTCTTATCGCCGATATCGCGCTTTTGCTGTATGTGGTGATGTTCCTGTGGTCGATGGTCGGCTTAGGTGTGGTTATGACGCTTCCTGGTATTGCGGCCTTGATTCTGTCCATCGGTATGGCGGTTGACGCGAACGTTATCATCTTTGCGAGAATCAAAGAAGAAATCTGTGCCGGCAAGGCTATCCGTGTCGCAGTCGATGCCGGTTTCAAGAATGCCCTGACAACGGTACTGGACGCGCAAATCACGACCTTGATCGCGGCAGTCGTCCTTTACGAGATCGGAACGACCTCCGTGAAGGGCTTCGCTTTGACGCTGATGATCGGTATTGTTATCAGTATCTTCACTGCGGTTGTCATTACCCAGTTGTTCATTTCCCTGCTGGCAAGCAACCCGAAATTTGCAAAAAATAAATATTTTGGTGTAAATGATGATTTGACACCAAAGCAGATGTTAAATAAAACTTTCTCATTCATCAAACATAGAAAAGTTTACTACATCATCAGCTGCGTGATCATCATTGCCGGTCTGCTTTTCGCAGGCATCGGCGGTATGAATTACGGTATCGACTTTACCGGTGGTACGACCATTCAGCTTGAAATGGGCAAGCAGGTACCGATCAAAGATGTAGAAAAAGCACTGGCGTCCTATGATCTGGATCCGCAGATCATTTACGCGGGTGATGGGAATACGCAAATCATTATCAAGACGATCAAATCTTTGGACAATGCAGCACGTAATGAAGTCATTGATACACTCAGCAAAGATTATGGCATTACGCAGAGAGACGTACTGGCATCCGAACAGTTTGGACCGTCCGTCGGAAATGAATTGAAGAGCAATGCTCTGAAGGCCGTGATCATCGCTTCGATCGGTATGCTGATCTACATCATTTTCCGCTTCAAATCCTGGAAGTACGGCGTAACGGCAATTGCCGGCGTTGTGCATGATGTGTTGATCGTGATCGCATTCTACGCGATCTTTGGCTACACGGTAAACAATCCATTTATTGCAGCCATCCTGACACTGGTTGGATACTCCATCAATGATACCATCGTTATCTTTGACCGTATCCGTGAGAATAAGGCATTGCATCCAAAGGACAGCAACGAAAAGAATATCGATCTGAGCATCAACCAGACACTGAACCGCACCATCATGACATCCCTGACCACACTGGTTGTTATGATCCCGCTCTGCGTCATGGTTTCTTCGGCGATCCGGGAATTCATCATTCCACTGATGGTCGGCGTCATTGTAGGATGCTATTCCTCTATCTTTATCTGCAGCCCGCTTTATTATGACCTCTGCAAAAAAGATGAGACATCCAAGTACGTGCTGAGCACAGCGAAAAACACAAAGAAAAAAAAGACAAAATAGGAGTGCTTGTCCATGATCACAAAAGCTGAATTTTTAGAACGAATTTTGAAAATCAATTCGAACTACAACACCGAGCTGATCGGAAAAGCATTCGATACAGCCCAGAGACTGCATGAAGGACAGCTGCGCAAGAGCGGTGAACCGTATTTCATCCACCCGATTCATGTCGCGCTGATCCTGGCGGAAATGGGCATGGATGACGCTACGATCGTCGGTGGGCTTTTGCATGACGTGGTAGAAGATACACCTTACACCAGAGAGCAGCTCGTCGCCGATTTCGGCGAGGAGATTGCGCTTCTGGTAGACGGTGTGACAAAACTGGGCACCATCAAGTTTGAGTCCAAAGAAGAAATTCAGGCGGAAAATTTCCGTAAGATGTTTCTGGCGATGTCCAAGGACATTCGTGTGTTGATTATCAAGCTGGCCGATCGGCTGCATAATATGCGGACGATGGAGTACATGAGCCCGGAAAAGAAAATTGAAAAATGCAACGAAACCTTGGAAATCTATGCGCCGCTTGCAAGCAGGCTCGGTATTTCCAAAGTAAAATTCGAGTTGGAGGATCTGGCACTCAAATATCTGCATCCGCAGGAATTTCAGGATCTCAAAGAAAAGGTCAACAAGCGCAAGGAAGAACGCGAAGCAACGATCAATCTGGTCATCAGCGAGATTAAGGATGCGCTTGATGATATGCATCTGCATTATGATATTTATGGCAGAGCAAAACACTATTACAGCATCTATAAGAAGATGAAATATCAAAACAAGCAGATTGATGAAATTTTTGATCTGATCGCAGTCCGCATTATTGTCGATACGGTCAAGGACTGTTACGCAGTGCTTGGCATCGTTCACACCATGTGGAAGCCGATTCCCGGGCGATTCAAGGATTACATCGCAATGCCGAAGCCGAACATGTATCAGTCGTTGCACACGACGGTTATCGGTGACAACGGCGAGCCGTTTGAAATCCAGATTCGTACCTATGAGATGCATCAGGTTGCGGAATATGGTATCGCGGCTCATTGGAAATATAAAGAGGGGGATACCTCCGGAAAAACGTCTAACGATGACATCAAACTGGCCTGGCTAAGACAGTCTCTGGAATGGCAGAAGGACATCAATGATCCAAAAGATTTTTTGGAAACCATGAAAATGGATTTGTTCGCCAGTCAGGTTTTTGTATTCACGCCGCGCGGCGATGTGATCGAGCTACCGGCCGGTTCTACACCGCTAGACTTCGCGTTTAAGATTCACTCGGCCATCGGCTGTAAGTGTGTCGGCGCGAAAGTCAACGGCAAGATGGTGACGATCGACTATACACTGCAAAACGGCGACATTGTAGAAATTGTTACCTCTGCCAACTCTGCGGGGCCGAGCATTGACTGGCTGAAGATCGCTAAAAGCTCGAATGCGCGCAACAAGATCCGCAGTTGGCTGAAAAAAGAAAATAAATCCGACACCATTGAAAAAGGCAAGGATCTTTTAGATAAATATATTCGCAAAAAGGGCTTTGACCCTGCACTCTGCGCGAAATCCGCTTTTTTGAACCGGGCGATGAAAGCAATGAACTTCTCCAATTCGGATGAATGCTATACACAGCTTTCCAACGGCGGCACGCTGGTCAGTAAATTCGCCAATTTGCTGTTCGGTTATTTCTCGGATGAAACAAAAACCGAGCTTCCGAAAAGCAACGAAGAAGTCATCAGCGAAATCAAAGAGGCCGAAGCAAAAAAGGCGCGCGAACGCAAAAGATCAACAGACAATCCGGGCGTTGTCGTGGAAGGCGCAGACAATTTAATGATCAAGCTGGCCAAATGCTGTAATCCGGTACCGGGCGACGAGATTGTCGGTTTCATTACCAAGGGTCGCGGCATCTCGGTTCATCGGCGCGACTGTTCCAACATTGTTGCACTACCGGAGCACGAAAAAGCCCGCTTTATCAAGGTCGAATGGGAAGACCTCAAAGCAGGAAAATCCTACAATACGGACATCTGCATCATCGGTACGGATCGCAAGGGGATGCTTTCCGATATTTCTCGTGTCTGCGAGGATATGGACATCCACCTGTCCGGTGTCAATGCCAAGAGCGGAAAGGACGGCAGCCTCACTATGACCATTACACTGTCAATCTCCAGTACGCAGGAGATGCAAAAAGTACAGCGAAGCCTGCGCAACATTGAGGGTGTGACCCAGGTCTATCGGGCAAAATCGTAAAAGAAAAAATTAAGAAACTAACAAAAGGAGTAAGCAGCGCATGAGAGCAGTGGTACAGCGTGTCACACAGGCAGATGTGACCGTAGCGGAAAGTAAGACCGGAAGCATCGGGCAGGGACTGGTTGTCCTGCTTGGGGTGCAGGAAGGTGATACCGAAAAGGACGCGGATTATATCGCCGAAAAGGTAGCGGGACTTCGTGTCTTTGATGATGAGAATGGCGTCATGAACCGTTCTGTGCAGGATATCGGCGGGGGTGTTCTCTCCATCTCGCAGTTCACGCTTCTGGGTGATGTGCGCAAGGGCAAACGTCCAAGCTACAGTCATGCGGCAAGACCCGATGCCGCAAAAAAACTTTACTCCTATTTTAACCGGAAGCTGACTGAAAAAGAGATTCCGGTCGGAGAGGGTATTTTTCAGGCAGAAATGCTGGTGCGGATTTACAATGACGGTCCGGTGACCATTCTGCTGGACAGTCATAAATTATTCTAGGGGGATTCTATGAAGATCATTCGATACATGACAGGACCGATCCAGGTCAATACGTACCTTGTGTACGATGAAGAAAGCAAAAAAGGTTTTATTGTTGATCCGGGCGGATACTGCAAAGAACTGACTGCAGAGGTCAAAAAGCTCGGACTGACGATCGAGTATATTATTCTGACCCACGGGCATGGAGATCATATCGGCGGCGTAGCCGGGCATCATGCGGATTTCCCGCAGGCCAAAATTGTGGCACACGAACAGGAGGCGGAACTCCTGCATGACGGCGATCTCAATGCCTCAACGGAAATGTTCGGAAAACCGGTCACCATAGAGCCGGATCTTTATGTCAAGGATGGAGACGAGTTGACTGTCGGTAATATGACCCTGCACATCCTTTACACGCCGGGGCATACCAAGGGCGGCATGAGCATTTATGTAAACGGTCATTTGTTCAGCGGCGATACGCTGTTCCGCCATTCCATCGGCAGAACCGATTTTTACGGCGGTGACTTCCGTGTACTGATGAATTCGATTAAGAATAAGCTCTTCTTATTGCCGGATGATACGGTCGTATTGCCTGGGCATATGGGATTCACCACGATTGGCGACGAAAAGAAAGGAAATCCTTTTGTATAAGTTTTTACTTCACGGTATCACAAACAAATATGATTTTCAGGAACTGATCAAGGTGTTTTTGCCGCCGGACAGGTTCGTAAGCTATACGGATGAAGAAGCGGCGCAGGCAGATACGCAGATGACGCAGCCGGACGAAGAAACAGTCTGCATCGAGATTAACCGGGAACGATCCGATGATAAAAACGCGATCAAGCGGGAACTTTACCATAAGCTGTCCACAGCCACCGAGTATGCGCCGGAGTGGGGCATCCTGACGGGCGTGCGCCCGGTCAAGCTAGCCGGAGAGCTGCTCGATCGCCTGCAGAATATGGAAGCCGTGCGCGAGGTGCTGCGGGAAAACTATCTTCTGGCAGAGGAAAAGATCAATCTGCTCACGGATACGCTCTCCTATCAGAGAGAAATCTGCGGCAAGGCAGAGCCGGATTCCGTCGGTGTTTACATCGGCATTCCGTTCTGCCCGACCCGCTGTCTGTATTGCTCTTTTACCTCCAATCAGGTATCAGACGCAGAGATCACGCGTTATCTGGAGGCGCTGAAACAGGAGATTGTTTATGTCGGCAGACGTATGCGACAGACCGGCCTTTGGCCGGAGAGCATCTACATCGGAGGTGGTACGCCGACGACTCTGACAGCAGAGCAAATGGATGACCTGCTGGAAACCGTACAGACATCCTTTGATTTTGGACACCTGAGAGAATTTACCGTGGAAGCCGGACGCCCGGAAACCATTACCTACGAAAAGCTGGAAGTTCTAAAAAAGCATGCCGTCTGCCGGATCAGCATCAACCCGCAGTCCATGAAAGAAAAGACGCTGCGGTTGATCGGTCGGAAGCATCAACCGGATGATATTGTCAAGGCCTTTCAGCGTGCGGACTGGGTGGAGATTCCCATTGTCAATGCGGATTTGATCGCCGGACTGCCGGAGGAAACGCCCGCGGATTTCGTGGAAACGATGGATCAGATCCTGGCGCTGGATCCGGAGAACATTACGGTGCATACGCTGGCGGTCAAACGCGCTTCGCGGCTAGTGGAAGTTGACAAGGATTTTCATTATAAACAAAGAGAAGCCGTGAAAGAAATGCTGGCCGTCGCGCAGCGGAAACTGAAAGACGCCGGATTCCGACCCTATTATCTGTATCGGCAGAAGCATATGGCCGGAGCCTTTGAAAATACCGGATATTGTCAGGGTGATACACCGTGCATCTACAACATTCGCATCATGGAGGAGAAACAGACGATCCTGGCACTCGGTGCCGGCGGCATCAGCAAGATCTATTATCCGGACGAAAACCGTTTAGAACGCGTGCCGAATGTTTCCAATTACGAAATCTATATTTCCAGATTAGCGGAAATGCTGGATAGAAAAGAACAAAATATTTTTAAGGAGGTAGAAAAAAGATGTTAACGAACGCACCGAAAGGGACGAAGGATATCATGCCGGATCAGGTGTACAAGTGGCATTACATCGAAAAAAAATGGAAAGAAGTATGCCGACGTTACGGATTCAAAGAGATTCGTACCCCGATGTTTGAACATACAGAATTATTCCAAAGAGGCATCGGTGATACTACAGATGTTGTACAGAAAGAAATGTATACGTTCAAGGATCACGGCGGACGCTCCATCACACTGAAGCCGGAAGGGACTTCCCCGGCGGTTCGCGCTTTCATCGAGCACAAGCTGTATGCGGAAGTGCAGCCGATCAAGCTGTATTATGATATTCCATGCTTCCGTTATGAAAAACCACAGTCCGGACGGCTGAGGCAGTTCCACCAGTTCGGCGTGGAAACGTTCGGTACGCCGAATATGGTAGCAGACGCGGAGATCATTGCGATCGGCTATGATTTTCTGACTTCGATGGGCGTGACCGATCTGACCTTGGAGATCAACTCTGTCGGATGTCCGCATTGCCGTGCGGAGCACAGAAAAGCACTCAAAGAGTTTCTGCTGCCGAAGTACGATCAGCTTTGCGATACCTGTAAGTCCAGATATGATAAGAACCCGATGCGGATCCTAGACTGCAAGAGCCCGATCGACCAGGAACTGGTTAAAGGCGCGCCGATGATGATCGACTTCTTATGCGATGACTGCAAAAATGCGTTTGAAGAGCTGCAGCAGAACCTCGATGCGATTGGCATTCCGTATGTCGTGAATCCGAAGATTGTCAGAGGGCTAGATTACTATACAAAGACTGCGTTTGAATTTGTGACCAATAGTCTTGGCGCGCAGGGCACGGTCTGCGGCGGCGGTCGGTATGATAATCTGGTGCAGGAAGTCGGCGGACCTCCGATTCCGGGTGTCGGTTTCGGATTAGGTAAGGAGAGACTCCTCATGCTGATGGAAGCCAACGGCGTGGAGATCCCGAAACCGTCCGAATGTGACGTTTTCATCGCAACCATGGGCGAAAAAGCAAGACTATACGGACAGAAGCTGTTGTTTGAACTGCGTAGAGGCGGTTGCAAATGCCAGAACGATGACCTGCAGAGAAACTTCAAAGGACAATTTAAATATGCCGATCGCCTGGGCGCGAAACTGGCGATCGTGCTTGGCGACCATGAGTTGGAAAAAGGCGTTGCGACGTTCAAAGACATGACCAGCGGCGAGCAGACCGAAGTGAAATTTGAAGATCTGAAAGCGGAGATCGATAAGCGCATATAAAGCAAGCGGATAGAAATTAGGAGAAACAAGAGAAAATGAGCAATATTTTTAAGAGAACGCATATGTGCGGCACGCTGAACCTCAGCCATGCAGGACAGAAAGTCATACTCAACGGCTGGGTTGCCAAGCGAAGAAACCTCGGCGGGCTGATTTTCGTGGATTTAAGAGATAAGACCGGCATCGTGCAGGTAACGTTTGACGATCAGATCCCACAGGAACTCTTTGAAAGGGCTGATGCGCTCAGAAGTGAATATGTCATCGGCGTCAAGGGCATCGTAAAAGAGAGAAGCGCCAAAAATGAAAATCTGCCGACCGGCGAGATCGAAGTCTTCGCGACCGATCTGGTGCTGTATTCCGAAGCGGACACACCACCAATCTATATCAAGGATGATGACAATGTAGATGATAATCTGAGACTGAAATACCGCTATCTGGACTTGCGGAAGACCAAGATGCAACGCAACCTGACGTTCCGCCACAAGGTCTGCAAATGCGCCAGAGATTATTTTGACGCGAACGGCTTTACCGAAGTAGAAACGCCGATGCTGATCAAATCCACACCGGAGGGAGCCAGAGACTATATCGTGCCGTCTCGTGTTTATCCGGGCGAGTTCTACGCGTTGCCGCAGTCTCCGCAGTTGTTCAAGCAGTTGCTGATGGTCGGCGGTACGGATCGTTATATGCAGATCGTCAAATGCTTCCGTGATGAAGACCTGCGTGCCGACCGACAACCAGAGTTCACACAGATCGACCTCGAGATGTCTTTCGTGGATCAGGACGATGTGATCGCGATCCAGGAGGGATTTTTGGCCAAGGTGTTCCGCGAACTCAAGGGCGTAGAAATTCAGCTTCCGCTGCCGCGCATCACTTGGGATGAAGCTATGGAACGTTACGGCTCCGACAAGCCGGATACAAGATTCGGCTTTGAACTGAAAAAATTGAACGATGTCATAAAAGACTGCGGATTCAAGGTCTTCACGGACTGTCTGGCAAACGGCGGCGATGTCAGAGGTATCTGTGTGACCGGCGGTTCCGAGCAGTTCAGCCGTAAGGACATCGATAAACTGACGGATATGACAAAGGCTTACGGCGCAAAGGGTCTGGTCTGGATCCGTATACACGACGGCGAATACAAGTCTTCTGTTGATAAATTCTTCTCACAGGAAGAGCTTGCGGAGATCGCGAAGGTGTTCGACGCGAAGAAAGACGATTTGATCTTCCTCTGCTCCGACCGAGCGAAAGTGACCTATGATTCTCTGGGCTTCCTCAGAAGAGAATGCGCGAAGAGAATGGGACTTCTGGATGACAACCAGTACAATTTGCTGTGGGTCGTAGACTTCCCGATGTTCGAAGAAGATGAGGAGGATCATTCCCTCAAGGCAATGCATCACCCGTTCACCTGCCCGAAACTGGATCATCTGGATCTTTTGGATACCGATCCGTTGTCGGTCAAGGCAGATGCCTATGATATCGTTTTGAACGGCGTGGAGTTGGGCGGTGGTTCGGTCAGAATCCACGACAAGAACCTGCAGGCCAAGATGTTTGAAGTGCTTGGATTGACGAAAGAAGAATGCGACGAAAAGTTCGGCTTCCTGATCGAGGCGTTCAAGTATGGCGCGCCGCCGCACGCGGGTCTTGCCTACGGTCTGGATCGTTTCGTGATGCTGCTGCTCGGTGAACCGTCGATCCGTGAGGTCATCGCATTCCCGAAGAACCAGAATGCACAGTGCCTGGTCTCCAGCGCACCGTCTCCGGTCGATCAGGAACAGCTGGATGAACTCGGCATTACGACAAAATCATAACCAATGTGCTGCCTAAAGCCCTGCGATCCCGCGCAGGGCTTACAGGCGATACAAGAAAGAAATCGGAGCTGCTGTACGACGGGACATGAGGAAAGGATCTCAAGGCATATGGCGAAAGAATGTATCAACTGCGGCGCAATTATCAAATTTTATCAGGATTATTTCTGCCTGACAAATCAGGGTGCTTATTTTTGCGAAACCTGCGCGCAAAAGGCGAAACCGCTTTTGCAGGATATCAAGATTGCAATCACGATGAATTCTTATCAGGCGGCGAAGAAAAAGTTTGAAGAAGAACTTCCGCGATCCGGATTCAGCGAACGCGCGCAGAAGTATCTGCAGCGTGAATTTGACGATATCGCACAGAGTATTCCGGGAGTCGCGAGCGAAAAGCTGCACAGTGCGAAGACCTTCTGCGGTTCGTTCCCGACCTGCTGCGACGCGATCTACCAGGCGGGCAAGACCGTCTCGGGCAGCGACCCTGTGATACCGATGCAGTGCATCAAGTTGCCGACCCGAGACGGAGAGTACTGCGTGGTAACGGCCGTTTTTGAGAGCTATTTTATACGGAGCAATTCCTATGCAAGCCTGTCTCTTACCATGGTGTGGAGCGCGAACATGTTCCACAAAGGCGATGCCGTCGTCACAGCGGTCGGCTCCGGCGGCGGAGATGGCATTTTCAACATCAGTTTGGGTGCGGAGGATGATTTCGTAGCTTCGTTCTGGAGGGCACTCATGGATCAGAATCCCGAATTTGAACTCAAAGAATACGGAGAATCGTTCTGGGACGGTTTTATTAAATTTCAGAGCCTTCCGCATGGCGAGAGCGGCGGAGCTGCGGAGCGTGATCCGGAAAACTCCGATAGCCGGACTTATCCGCGAAATGCCGAACCTGTGGTGCATGCCGATCGCGTCGGTGTGCTGGGCGGAACCTTCGACCCGATCCATATCGGCCATGTTGCTCTGGGGCAGGCGGCGATCAAGGAAGCAGGGCTTGCGAAGCTGATTGTGATGCCGGCCTATATCCAGCCGTTTAAGCAGGGCAAACGCGTGACCGACGATGAACATCGCCTGGCAATGGCCAGACTGGCGTTTGCCGATGTGCCGCGGACGGAGGTCTCGACGTTTGAGATCAACCGTATGCGGGTATCCTATACCTACGATACGCTGACCGCCATTCAAAAAGAACTGCCGGATAAAGAGATTTTCTTCATCACCGGAGCCGATTCTTTCCTTGAGATTGACAGTTGGTACAAGGGCGTTGACCTTTTGGAACATTTTTCTTTTATTGTCAGCATCCGACCGGGCTGCCAGGAAGAAGAACTGGAACGCAAGATCTGCGAGTACCGTACCAAATACGGAACCAATGTTATCAAACTGGCTGCACAGATGCCGGATATTTCGGCGACGGAGATCCGCGAGAAATACAGAGACGGTGCCTCGGCAACCGGACTGGTTCCCGAAACTGTAGAAAGGTATATTACAGAACATGGACTCTACCAAAGAGATTAAGGACTATATTGAGAAAAATTTATCAGAAAAAAGAAAGCTGCATACCGAAGGTGTGCGGAAAACCGCGATCGAACTGGCCAAGCTCTATGGTGCCGATCCACGAAAAGCGGAGATTGCCGCGCTGTTTCATGATATGTATCGAGGTGCATCCGAAAACAGCCTGAACTATTATGTCAAGCATCTGGGGCTAGACCGTAAATATCTGAACAACTGCAATCTGGCGCATGGTAAGATTGCGGCGATCATCATGCAGCGCGATTTTGGCATTGAGGATCCGGATATCCTGAATGCCGTATCGTATCACACAACCGGACGACCGGGCATGTCGCTTCTGGAAAAGATCATCTACATTGCGGACGCTGTGGAGCCGAACCGATCCTATCCGGGCGTCGAGACGCTTCGCAAGGAGGCTTACATCGATCTGGACAAGGCGTGCCTGATGTCGCTTTCCAACACGATCGATTTCGTTCGGTCCTGCGGTAAATATTTAGATGAGGAAACCATACGCGCAAAAGAGTATTTTGAAAACAGGCTTAAGCAAAAAGGAGGACAACCATGACCAACAGAGAATACGCGCTTCTTGCAGGAAAGACGTTATCCGATAAAAAAGCGCAGGACATCGTAATCATCGATATTCAGGGCAAGGCGTCCTTTGCGGACTATTTCGTGATCTGCACCGGCACATCCGAGCGGCAGATCAACACGCTCGTGGACGAGGTGGAAGAAGCATTCGCAAAAGAAGGCTTACCGGTAAAGTCTGTAGAGGGCAAACAAAACTCCGGCTGGATCTTAATGGATTTTGGCGATATCATCGTTAATCTGTTTACCAGGGAAATGAGAGAAAAATACAGCATCGAAAAGATTTGGGGCGATTGTGATTTCATCGAAGTGGAGGAATAGAGTAAACATGAACGAGAAGTATATTTTTAATGAGATCGAAAAGAAATGGCAGGATTACTGGGAAAAAAATAAACTGTTCAAATGCACGGAAGACGAAACCAAGAAAAAGTACTACGTGCTGGAAATGTTCCCGTATCCGTCGGGCAAGCTGCACATGGGTCATGTGCGAAACTATTCCATCGGCGACGTGGTAGCAAGATTCAAGAAAATGGATGGCTATAACGTTCTGCATCCGATGGGCTTTGATTCTTTCGGTCTGCCGGCAGAGAACGCGGCGATCAAGCACGGCATTCATCCGAGCAAGTGGACTTGGGATAATATCCACGAAATGGAGGCGCAGCTGCGCGAACTCGGACTTTCCTACGATTGGGACAGAGAAGTGGTTACTTGCCACGAGGATTATTACCGATGGATGCAGTGGATTTTCATCCAGTTTTTCAAAAAAGGACTGGCTTACAAAAAAGAGAATCCGGTCAACTGGTGTCCAAGCTGTCAGACCGTACTGGCCAACGAACAGGTCGTTGACGGAGCCTGCGAACGCTGCAAGACACCGGTAACGAAGAAAAATCTTTCCCAGTGGTATTTTAAGATCACCGATTATGCGGACAGACTGCTGGAAAACCTGGATAACGGCAAACTGGACGGGTGGCCAAGCAAGGTCAGAACGATGCAGAAGAACTGGATCGGCAAGTCATACGGCTGCGAAGTCGACTTCAAGATGAAGGATTCCGACGAGACGCTGACGGTGTTTACAACCCGTGTGGATACCATCTATGGTACGACCTTTATGGTTCTGGCACCGGAATATCCGACCGTTCTTGCAAACGTCAAGGGAACGGAATATGAAAAACCGGTTCTGGAATATATTGATAAGGTGAAACATATGAACGAGATCGAGCGAACCTCCACCACCAACGAAAAGACAGGTGTATTTATCGGAAAGTACGCGATCAATCCGTTCACGCACAAGGAAATGCCGATTTATATTGCGGACTATGTCCTGATGGGTTACGGGACCGGTGCAGTCATGGGCGTACCGGCACATGACCAGAGAGACTTTGACTTCGCGACCAAGTTCGGCATCGACATCATCCCGGTTGTCGATCCGCAGGATCCGGAGGTAGATGTCAATCATCTGACACAGGCCTGCGCGGCATCCGGCATTATGATCAATTCCGGTGAAATCACCGGCATGAAATCTTCCGACGCGATCCCTTATATGATCGACAAGGCAGAACAAGAAGGACTCGGACACCGCAAGGTCAACTACAAACTGCGAGACTGGCTGATCTCCCGCCAGAGATACTGGGGATGCCCAATCCCGATGGTTTACTGTGAGGAATGTGGATGGGTTCCGGAAAGCGAAGAGAACCTGCCGGTGCTGTTGCCGACGGACGTGGAATTCACCGGAAAGGGCGAATCTCCGATTGCGACCTCGCCGACCTTCAAATCCTGTACCTGCCCACGCTGTGGTAAGAAAGCGACCAGAGAAGTTGACACCATGGATACATTCCTAGATTCTTCCTGGTACTTCCTCCGATACTGCGATCCGAAGAACGACAAGGCGCCGTTTGATTCCGACAAGGTAAACTACTGGATGAATGTCGATCAATACATCGGTGGTGTCGAGCACGCGATCCTGCATCTGATGTACTCACGTTTCTTCCAGATGGCATTGCATGATCTTGGCATGGTCAGAGATGAAGAACCGTTCAAAAACCTGCTGACGCAGGGCATGGTCAACAAGGACGGCAAGAAGATGAGTAAATCTCTCGGCAATGTCGTCAGTCCGGAAGAAATCATTCAGAAATATGGCGCGGATACCGCCAGATTATTCATCCTCTTCGCGGCACCGCCGGAAAGAGAGCTTGACTGGTCCGATGCCGGTGTTGAGGGAAGCTACCGTTTCCTCAATCGTGTCTGGAGACTGGTGTATGAATTCCAGACCAAGTATCCGAAAGTACCGGAAAATGTTGAGATTAAGACCGAAGCTGACAGGTCTCTGAACTTCATGCTGCATACCGCAATTAAGAAGGTCAGTGAAGACGTCGGCGGCAGATTCAGCTTCAATACAGCCATTTCCTCGATTATGGAACTGGTAAACGAAATGTACCGCTACAAAGAGGGCGACGTCAATGTTGGCTTCTACGGCAAAGCGATCAAAGACCTGATTTTGATTCTGTCCCCGTTCACACCGCATATCTGTGAAGAAATGTGGCATGATATCGGGCAGGAGGGCTCCGTGTCTGTGATGGCGTGGCCGGAATTTGACGAATCCGCACTGGTGAAGGACGAAGTGGAAGTCATCGTGCAGATCAACGGCAAATTGAAAGATAAGTTACGTGTTGCCAACAACCTCGATAAGGCGGCACTCGAAAAGGCAGCGATGGAGAGTGATCGAATTCAAGAATTACTGAACGGAAAGACAGTTGTCAAGGTAATTTCCATACCGAACAAACTGATCAACATTGTAGTAAAATAGAACGAGCTGTCTTTTCATAAATAGAGAAAAAGGACGGAGAATTTATGAGAAGAAGACAAACAAAACCCAAAAAAGAAAGCCCGATGCTCAAGGTGATCCCAATCGGAGGACTGAACGAAATCGGCAAGAATCTGACGCTCCTGGAATACCAAGATGAGATCTTGATTATTGACTGCGGACTTTCTTTCCCGGAAGACGAAATGTACGGTATCGACATCGTGATTCCGGATTTTTCCTATCTGATCGCCAACCGCAGCAAAATCGTCGGTATGGTGATTACGCACGGTCATGAAGACCATATCGGCGCGATTCCGTATCTGCTCAAACGGATCAAGATTCCGGTCTACGGAACCAGACTGACGCTTGGGCTGGTGGAAAATAAATTAAAGGAACATGAAGTCGTCGGAGATCTGCGCACGATCAATGCAGGCGAAAAATTCAAGCTCGGCGATTACTTCGATATCGAAGCAATCCGCACGACGCACTCGATCGCCGACGCGATCTGCCTGGCGATTACGACGCCGGCTGGCGTGGTCTTCCATTCCGGTGATTTTAAGATCGATTACACCCCGATTGATGGTGAACCAATCGATTTTTCCAAGCTGGCACAAATCGGCAAGAAGGGCGTAACTCTGATGCTCTGCGACAGCACTAACGCGATCCGACCGGGTTATACGGCATCGGAACGTGTGGTCGGACAGACGATCGAGAACATCTTTCGCAATTCCAAAAACCGCATCATCATCGCGACGTTCTCATCAAACGTGCATCGCGTACAGAAAATTATCGAAAACGCGGTTAAAGTCGGGCGTAAGGTGGCGATTTCCGGAAGGAGTATGGAAAATGTGGTTGCACTCGCAATCGAGCTTGGATATCTGAACATCCCTGCCGGCACGCTGGTCGACCTCAAAATGACCAAGAACATCCCGGATGACAAGTTGGTCATCATTACAACGGGTAGTCAGGGCGAACCGATGTCGGCTCTTTCGCGTATTGCATCCGGCGATCATAAAGCGGTAAAGCTGAAAAAAGGCGATACGGTCATCCTGTCCTCAACCCCGATCCCTGGCAATGAAAAGACAGTATCGAACGTTGTAAATCAATTGTTTGAAAAGGGTGCGGAAGTCATTTATTCCGATATTGCGGATATCCACGTTTCCGGGCATGCCTGCCAGGAAGAACTGAAACTGCTGCATTCCCTGATCAAACCGAAATTTTTCATGCCGGTGCACGGAGAATATCGCCATTTGGTGCAGCATGCCAGAATTGCGGAATCATTAGGCATGAAAAAGGAAAACATTTTTGTGCTCAACAACGGTGATATTTTGAACGTCAATACGCGCAGGGCGTTTGTAGAAAAAAATCAGGTGGAGGCAGACGCGATCCTGGTCGACGGTCTTGGTGTCGGCGATGTCGGCAACATCGTGCTACGTGATCGGAAACTTCTTTCGGAATCCGGACTGATCATCGTGGTGGCAGCGATCGAAAAGGAAAGCCACCTGGTGGTTTCCGGACCGGATATTATATCCAGAGGTTTCGTCTATGTCAGAGAAAACGAAAAACTGATCGACGAGGCGCGCAAGGTGGCGAGTCAGGCGTTGGAGCGCTGTCAGAACCGCAACATCAAGGACTGGAACGCGATGAAGTCGCAGGTTCGGGATTCGCTGAGCAGTTTCATCTACGAAACGACCAAGCGCAGTCCGATCATCCTGCCGATCTTCCTCGAAGTATAGCGCGCATGCTGTGCATCTGCATCGCTTTGCGGGCTATGACATGCAGCGTCTGCGGAAAATGCAATGCTTTGGCCTGCACCCTGAAACGACGCACCGTTTTCGCCGCAGCGAGCAGATGAAATTCCTCGCAAAGCAGCAGTGAGCGACTGCAGCAGACGGAGGCGTCAGCTGCGGGAAGCGGATCAGTGCAACGCGCAGGGATAAAATTTTGATAAAACAGTAAAGGAGAAATAAGCAAATGAACGTATATGATCAGGCACACGGACTGGCGTCCGCGATCAAAGCATCCGAAGAATTCAAACAGTACGATGCTTTAAAAAAACAGATTGATGCAAACGAAGAACTTTCCAAGATGCTCAAGGACTTTCAGACAAAACAGCTGGAATTCCAGACAAAGCAGATGATGGGCGAGCAGCCGAATGCGGACGATATGGCCGGCATTCAGCAGCTTTACACGATCATGGCTGCCGATCCGCTGACAGCGCAGTACTTGCAGGCAGAGATGCGTTTTTCGCTGATGATGAAAGATGTTTATGGAATCATCGGGGAAGCTATCGGTGTCGGCGATCTTTTGGGCTGATTTTGCTGGAAATGACTGAAAATGTCAGATTGAGGACTTGGCAATCGAACGTTTTTTTGATATAATATAGTATCAATATGTCACAAATAACAGACTTAATTGAAGAATGGAGAGATAAAAAATGATTTACGCGAGTGATTTTAGAAAAGGAAGAACATTCCAGATCAACGGAGAACCGCATGTTGTTCTTGATTTCTTACATGTAAAACCGGGTAAAGGCGCTGCATTCGTAAGAACCAAATATAAGAACATCATCACCGGCGCGACCAGAGAAGAAGCCTTCAATCCGGACGACAAGTTCGAAGAAGCGATCATCGAAACCAAGAAGATGCAGTATCTGTATGATATGGACGATCTGTACTACTTCATGGATCCTGAAACGTATGAGCAGATTCCTCTGGGCAAGGAACAGGTCGAAGACGCGATCAAATTCATGAGACCGAACGATGAGGCGACTGTGAAATTCTTCCAAGGAAACGCTTTTCTGGTAGAAGCGCCGAACTTCGTTGATCTTGAAGTCATCGAAACCGAACCGGGCGTAAAGGGAAACACCGCTACCAACGTAACCAAGGCAGCAACTGTGGAAACCGGCGCAGTCGTACAGGTTCCGATCTTCATTGAAACCGGCGAAAAGATTCAGATCGACACCAGAACCGGCGAATATCTGGGAAGAGCGAAATAAGCGATACGAAAAGCTTGAGTGGCGGAAGGACGCGCAGCAAAATTCTGCCGACCTTCCGTTTTTCTTAAATTCTTGTGAATACAATGTCACAAAGCATACCACGCAAGAACCGAGCAAAGGATACAAAAGGGGATAAACATGAGATCATCAAAGAAAAAATTTACCAGAATTCTGATTGCGTCGCTCATCGGTGTAGCGCTCATCGCGGTTGGCTTCCGGCTGTATCTGAACAATTTGGGTAAACCGCTTGACCACGAGGATGCATCGGCGATCCGTATTGAAATTCCGTCCGGATCAAGCGCCGCCGCAATCGCGCAGACTCTGGAAGACAACGGAGTGATCGCCAGCGCAAGTAAATTCCGCCTCTGGTCAAAGAGCCAGGGATGGGACAGCCAATATAAAGCCGGTACTTATGCGTTGTCACCGTCTATGGACTATACCGAAATCGCCGAGATCTTAGTCGGGGGCAAGGTCAGTATGAAGGCATTTACCGTGCCGGAGGGTCTGACTGTGAAGCAGACGATTCAAAAGCTGGTCGAGCAGGGCATGGGGGATCAGGCGACATTTGAGAATGTCGTAAAAGATAAAAAATGGTTTGATACATATGAATTTCTTCGCTACGCGAGCAACGAAGAGGAAATGCGAAGCAGTCTTGCGGATAATTATCTGGAGGGTTATCTGATGCCGAATACTTATTACGTCGCGGATGGCAGCTCGGAAGAAGAGGTCATCAACACCATGCTCCGCCAGTTTGATCAGGATGTTTTTAAGGGAATCTTCCAAGGACAGAAAGCCGAATGGGCTGATCTTCTGGATCGCTATGGGGCTTATCTGACGACCGAGTACGGCGTGCAACTGCGCGACATCATCAAGTACGCGTCCATTGTTGAACGCGAGACTGTGCTCGATGACGAACGTCCGAAGGTCGCGGCTGTCATTTATAACCGTCTGGAAAAGGGCATGAAGTTCCAGATGTGTTCGACAGTACAGTATGTGCTCGGCAAACAAAAAGACAATTTGACTTATGCGGATCTTGAGATTGATTCACCATACAATAGCTACAAGTACAACAATATCCCAGGGCCGATCTGTTCGCCGGGTATGGCGTCGATCAAGGCGGCATTTTATCCATCGGATGAAAATTATCTGTATTTCGTCGTCAGCGAAAAGCTAGACGGAAGTATGAACTTTTCTTCCGATTACAACCAATTCTTGAAAGATAAGGCAGCTTATGACAAAGCCTATCGGGCTGCCCACTAGTAATATGGAACTGACACAGAATATTACGAATATGCTCGTTACGAAATATATCAACAGCTTTTACCGACCACTGACTCCTGCGCTGGGTGCGCTCCGCGCGGAAGCGGAAGCGGCAGGCGTTCCGATCATCCTCAAGGAGACCGAGCAGTATCTCACAACGATGCTGGCGATCGTGCAGCCAAAAAGAATTTTGGAGATCGGCTGCGCGGTCGGCTATTCCGCAATGTTTTTCGCGGAGTGTTGCGGTGCGGAGGTTCTGACCGTTGAGAAAGACCCGGTGATTTATCAGACGGCGACTTGCAATATCCGCAGACTCGGATACGAAGATCGAATAACGGTACTTTTGGGAGACGGGGAAGAAGCCGTCAAGGGGCTTTACGAAGCAAAAGCCGCGCCGTTTGATCTGGTGTTTATCGATGCGGCCAAGAGCCACTACCGGCGCTTCGTGGACGCAGCGCGGACTGTCAGCTGTAAGGATGCGGTGATCCTCTGTGACAATGTCCTGTTCAAGGCCAAGGTGGCCGACGATCGCTACGATCCCAACGGTAAGCACAAGACCAACGTTCGTAAGATGCGGGAATTTCTGGAATATATCGAACAGCATCCGAACATGGACTCCGCGGTGCTGGCCATCGGAGACGGGATCTCCGTGAGCAAGCTGAAACCGGCCGCAAGCACTGAGGCAGAACAGAAAAAAATAGAAATACAGAAGTATAAAAGATAGAAATATGATAAAAAAGCCTGAACTACTTGCCCCGGCAGGGGATCTGGAAAAACTGAAAATTGCAGTACTTTACGGGGCTGACGCGGTTTATTTCGGCGGCGAAATGTTTTCGCTGCGGGCCGGCGCCGGCAATCTGAGCCTTGCAGAAATTGCGGAGGGTATTGCGTTTTGCCATGCACATGGTGTAAAATGTTATTTAGCCATGAATATCTTTGCGCATAACGAAGACATTGAGCCGCTGCGCACATATCTTGCGGAGATCAAAGACCTTGCGCTGGATGCGTTTATCGTCAGTGACCCCGGCGTGATCGCCATGATACAGGAGATCATCCCGCAGGCGGAGATCCACCTCAGCACGCAGGCAAACATGACCAATTACGAAACCGCAAAGTTCTGGCACCGCATGGGCGTGAAACGGATTGTGCTGGCAAGAGAACTGACCGTTAAAGAGATCTATGAAATCCGGGAGAACACGCCGCAGGATCTGGAATATGAAGCCTTCATCCACGGCGCGATGTGCATTTCCTACTCAGGGAGATGCCTTCTGAGCAACTTCATGATCGAGCGGGATGCGAACCGCGGACAGTGCGCGCATCCTTGCAGATGGAAGTACGCATTGATGGAAGAACAGCGCCCCGGACAGTATTATCCGGTCGAAGAAGATGACCGCGGAACCTATATTCTGAATTCCCGCGACCTTTGCATGATCGAGTACGTTCCGCAGCTCATTCAAGCCGGGATTTCCTCCCTCAAGATTGAGGGACGCATGAAGAGTGTCTTCTATGTGGCGACGGTTGTTGCCGCTTATCGGCGGGCGATCGACGCCTATTGCGAAGATCCGAAAAATTATGCTTTTCGGGAAGAATGGATGGCGGAACTCAAAAAAGTCAGCCATCGGGAATTTACAACGGGCTTCTATTTCCATAAGCCAACCAATCTGGATCAGAACTATCAGACGAGTACTTACACCCGGGACTATACCTTTACGGGGATGGTTCGATCCTATGACCCGGAGACCGGCTATGCGATCGTCGAACAGCGCAACAAGATGGTGCTGGGCGATGAGATCGAAGTCTTCGGCCCACATACGGATTTCTTTACACAGACCCTGCGGGAGATGTATAACGAAGACGGCGAACCGATCGAAGCTGCGCCGCATCCGCAGCAGATCCTCAAGATCCGCATGAAACAGCCGACAGCAGCAAATTTCATGCTACGAAAAAAGAAAGATACATAAAAGGAGAAACAGAATATGTCAAACGACAGTACCGGCGGCCCCGGGTCGAAAGAACATAAGGACAAAGGAATCAAAAAACTCTGGAAGAAGTTGACCAATCAAGCGGACAGTTCGCAGATGGAGGAAGAGGTCATGTCAATCCTCGAAGCAGGGCAGGAATCCGGCGTACTCAAAGCGGAAGGCAAAAAAATGATCAACTCGATCTTCGCGCTGGATGACAAACAAGCCTATGAGATCATGACACCGCGTACCGATGTTTTTGTCATTGATATCGAGGATCCTCCGGAGGAATATCTGAATGACCTGATGACGCTGCGCTATTCCCGAATCCCGGTGTGCAGAGGAGAAACCGATAATATCATTGGCATTCTCAACATCAAGGATTATCTGATCCAGGCCTGGGAAAAGGGCTTTGAGGCAGTGGACATCGAATCGATCCTGCGCAAACCGTATTTTGTTCCGGAAACGAAGAACATCGACGCGCTACTGTTTGAGTTGCAGAAGATGAAGCAGCAGATTGCGATCCTGATCGACGAATACGGCGGCTTCAGCGGGATCGTTACCATGGAGGACATCATCGAGCAGGTGGTCGGCGATATCGACGACGAGTACGATGAAGAAGAAGAGATTATTGATAAGATCGATGATAAGACCTATCTGGTCGACGGCGATGTCAGCTTGGAAGATCTGGATGAAGAACTGGGAATTGACCTGACATCGGAGACCAGTGAGACCATCGGCGGCTTCCTCATTGATATGCTGGGTGAGATCCCAGACGAAAACGATGTCGGCAGAATCATTGAGTTTGAAAATTATCAGTTCAAGATTATGGCAATCCAGGATCGGCGTATCGAGCGTGTCAAGATCTACATCCTGGATATTCAGGATGAAAACGGGGAAGAGAACACCGAAAAGTCCGACGCGGAATAAGCTTGTTTTAAATTATCCAATTTGGATGTAATTTATATTTAAGAGGTGCAAAAATGAGTGAAAAAACATGTAACTGCAATTGTGCCGAAAACAGAAAAAATCAGTTCAAAGAACTGCAGCCTGTTTTGGATCAATATGCAAAGGTGCCGGGTAGTTTAATTACTATTCTGCAGAAAGCTCAGGAAATCTACGGTTATCTGTCTGCAGACACGATCAACTACATTTCTGATGCGACAGGGATCAAACCTGCAAAAATTTACGGCGTAGCAACTTTCTATGCACAGTTCAGACTTCAGCCGATTGGCAAGTATTTGATTATGCTTTGCCAGGGTACCGCATGTCACGTCAACGGTTCTGAAATGATCGAAGAGGCCGTTTGCGAGTTTCTCAACATCAAAGACGGCGAGACTACAGAAGACGGCGTTTTCACCCTCAATAACGTTGCCTGTCTTGGCTGTTGCTCCTTAGCGCCGGTTATGATGGTCAAAAGCGCGGAAGGGGATGAAACCTACGGCAACCTGACCAAGGATAAGGTAAAGCAAATTCTGACCGAGATCAGAGAAAGAGCATAGGAGGTGCCCGCATGAAAGTAGTAGTTGGAGAAGGCAGCTGCGGTATCGCAACCGGTGCCAAGAAAACTGCCGCAGAATTGGAAAAGCAGATTGAAGCAAAAGACCTCGGCATCAAAGTGGACATCACAGGCTGTGTCGGTACCTGCTATCTGGAACCGATTGTGGATGTATATGATGATAACGGTGAAATGACCCGATACGTTAAAGTACAGCCGGATAAGGTTGCGGAGATTGTGGAAAGTCATCTGGTAAAGCACGAAGTCTGTCAGAAATACGCAATCACACCGGAAGACGAACAGTTCCTTGCCAAACAACAGAGAGTTGTATTGCGCAACTGCGGTAAGATCAATCCGGAAAACATCGATGAATACCTTGCGGTAGATGGCTACAAAGCGATCGAAAAGGTACTCAAGTCGATGAAACCGGAAGAAGTGATCGAAGAAATTAAAATTTCCGGTCTGAGAGGCAGAGGCGGTGCAGGTTTCCCGACCTGGTTCAAGTGGAACGCAGCCAAAGCAAGTCCTGGTAAGGAAAAGTATTTAGTCTGTAACGCTGACGAAGGTGATCCGGGCGCATTCATGGATCGTTCCGTTCTGGAAGGTGACCCACATTCCTTACTGGAAGGCATGATCATCGGCGGCTATGCCATGGGCGCTTCGCAGGGCGTGATCTACTGCCGCGCGGAATATCCGCTTGCGATCAAAAGACTGGAAATCGCGATGGCACAGGCCAGAGAAAGAGGCTATCTGGGCAAGAACATCTTCGGAAGCGGATTTGACTTTGATATCTACATCAAAGCCGGCGCGGGCGCATTCGTATGCGGAGAAGAAACCGCGCTGATCGCATCGCTGGAAGGCGAGAGAGGTATGCCACGTCTGAAGCCGCCGTTCCCGGCAGCTAAGGGCTTCTGGCAGAAACCGACCGACATCAACAACGTAGAAACACTGGCAAACGTACCTTGGATCATTTACAACGGCGGTGCGGCATTCGGCAAGTTCGGTACCGAAGCGTCCAAGGGCACCAAGGTATTCGCACTGGCAGGCAAGATCAAGAAAGGTGGCTTGGTCGAAGTACCGATGGGCATGACCTTAAGGGAAGTTCTGTTCGGCATCGGCGGCGGCATCAAGAACGACAGACAGTTCAAGGCTGTACAGATGGGCGGGCCATCCGGCGGATGTATCCCGGCGAGCCTGATCGACACCCCGGTTACATATGAAGACATCAATAAGACCGGCGCGATCGTAGGTTCCGGCGGTATGATCGTTATGGACGAAGATACCTGTATGGTTGATATGGCCAGATATTTCCTGAACTTCACGCGTGACGAATCCTGCGGCAAGTGCAACTACTGCCGTATCGGGACGAAGAGAATGCTGGAAATTCTCGAAAGGATCACCAGAGGTGAAGGAAAGGACGGCGATATCGAGCTTTTGGAAGAACTGGCAGGCAAGATCAAGGACGGTTCTCTCTGTGGTCTTGGTCAGACCGCTCCGAATCCTGTTCTTACGACGATCAAGTATTTCCGGAACGAATACGAAGACCATATCTACCATCACAAGTGTACCGCAGCATCCTGCAAGGCGCTCGTAACTTATACGATCACGGATGCTTGCAAGGGATGCACCGCCTGTGCAAGGAAGTGTCCGGTCGGCGCAATTTCCGGAGAAGTCAAGAAACAGCACGTGATCGATCAAACGAAATGTATCAAGTGCGGCAAGTGCTTAGAAACTTGTAAGTTTGGCGCAATCGAAAAGAAATAGGGAGGAGGAAAAAGGTAATGAACAAATATAGATTAAACATCAACGGCAAAGAAGTTACCGGATTTGCCGGACAGACTATTCTTGAAGTTGCCAGAGAAAACGATATTTTCATTCCGACTCTTTGCTACGATGAAAGAACAAAAATTTACGGTTCCTGCGGCTTATGTATGTGTGAGGTAGATGGGAATCCAAAGCTCTGCAAAGCATGTGCAACCGAAATCGCACCGGGTATGATTGTAAATACCAACACCGATCGTGTCATTGAATCCAGAAAGACAAACCTCGAACTGCTGATTTCCAACCATACTGGTGACTGCAGACCACCTTGCGTACTGGCATGTCCGGCTCACACCGACTGTCAAGGCTATGTCGGACTGATCGCGAACGGTGAATTTGAAGCCGCGCTAGAACTTATAAAAGATAAAATTCCGCTGCCGGCAGCACTGGGCAGAGTATGTCCGCATCCGTGCGAAGAAGCCTGCAGAAGAGGTCTGGTGGACGAACCGATCTCCATTCAGCAGTTAAAGCGATTCGCGGCAGACCAGGATTTGGACGGCGAGCGTTTGATTCCGGAATGTTCGGAAGACACCGGAAAGAGTGTTGCCATCATCGGCGGTGGTCCGATGGGCTTATCCGCAGCATACTTTTTAAGACAGATGGGACACAGAGTCACGATCTTTGAATCTATGCCAAACGCCGGAGGTATGCTCCGTTACGGTATTCCGGAATACAGACTTCCAAAGGCTGTTTTAGATGAAGAAATTGCAACCATTGAGATGATGGGCGTTGAGATCATCACAAACACCAAAGTTGGCGTGGATATTCCGTTCGAAACTATCCGTTCCGATTTCGACGCTGTGCTTCTGGGTATCGGCGCATGGGTATCCACTGGCGTAGGATGCAAGGGCGAAGATGCAGAAGGCGTGATCGGCGGAATTGATTTCCTGCGTAAGGTTGTCAGAAACGAAGAGATCGGCATGGGCGAAAAGGTTGCAATCGTCGGCGGCGGCAACACCGCGATGGACGCGTGCAGAACTGCAGTTAGACTCGGCGCGAAGGAAGTTTACAACATCTATAGAAGAACCAAAGACGAAATGCCTGCAGATATGGTAGAAATTGAAGAAGCCGAAGAAGAAGGCGTCATTTTCAAGAATCTGACCAATCCGCTGGAGGTTGTCAAGGATGAAAACGGTCACGTGAAAGAGGTCATCCTACAGGTGATGGAACTCGGAGAACCGGACGCATCCGGCAGAAGAAAACCGATTCCGGTAGAAGGCAAGACCGAAACGCTGGCAATCGATACCATGATCCTTGCGATCGGTCAGGCGGTTGACGCCTCCATCTTTGACTGTGACAAGACCAGAAAGAATGCGATCGCATATGATCCTGAAACGTTCATGACCAGCATACCGGGCGTATTCGCAGGCGGCGACTGCGGTAATGACAAGATTTCCATCGCAGTAGAAGCGATTGCAGACGCACGAAAGGCTTCTGATGTGATCGACGCTTACCTTGCAGGCGAAGAAGTGAAATATGAAAAACCTTTCGTAGTTGAAAGAAATGATATTACCGAAAAGACCTTTGAAGATAGAGAGAGACTCTGCAGACAGACACTGCCGCAACTCAGCCCGGAAGAAAGAAAGAATAACTTCAGCGAAGTGATTCCGTGCGCGTTCACCGAAGAACAGGCCATGGCAGAAGCCTCCAGATGTCTGGAATGCGGATGTCACGATTACTTTGAATGTAAGCTGATCGACTTCGCAAACCAATATGATGTACATCCGGAAAGATTTGCAGGAGACAAGAACACTACCGAATATGGAGATGATCATCCGTTTATCGTCAGAGATCCGAATAAGTGCATTCTTTGCGGACTTTGCGTTCGGGTCTGTGATGAAGTTGTCGGTGTCGGCGCATTGGGATTAGTACATCGAGGCTTTGACACGGTTGTTATGCCAAATATGGGCAAGCCACTGGCTGAATCCGGTTGCATATCCTGTGGCCAGTGCGTCAGCGTTTGTCCGACCGGCGCTCTGCAGGAAAGAACCACGATGATCAAGGAAACACCACTTCCGGCAGAAGAAACCGAAACGACCTGTTCCTACTGTTCGGTTGGTTGCTCCCTGAAGTTGGAATCCTACGGTGATATGCTGATCAAGGCGAACCCGGATAAGGAGGGCGCTGTCAACAAGGGTCTGATCTGCGGTAAAGGCAAATGGGGATTTGACTGCTCCGTACTGGAAGACAAGTTAGAAGATCCACAGGTAAAAGAAGACGGAAACTTCCGAGAAGCGGATTACCATGAAGCACTGGTAC